>Ga0179593_1331707_pt1 | contig 12064 bp, 12 predicted proteins | sample CZODoug2_1_08_16_FD_185931 | JGI IMG/M metagenome (GOLD analysis project Ga0179593, IMG submission 185931) | Vadose zone soil fungal communities from Angelo Coast Range Reserve, California, USA - CZODoug2_1_08_16fungal (PacBio error correction) | ecosystem: Environmental > Terrestrial > Soil >...
GCGGCGAAGTGACGTCCCAGGGAAGGCGGCTTTCCACGCCGGGAAAAAAAAAAACCCAAAAGTGCTCAAAAAAAAAAAAAACAAAAACCACAACAACAAAATCCGCTCCAAACCTTCCCAAGGGGGAGGCAAAAAGTTATACAAAACAACGAAAAAAAAAAAAAAAAAACCCGCAAAAAAAAACGGAGGGGGGGGAGGGGCCAAAATTGGGGAAAACCGGGTGGCCAACAAACGGGGGGAATCTTTATTTCCATCTCTTCTGGGTTTGGAGGAGCAAAACACATAAAACACCCAAAAAAAAGGGTTTGGGGTTTGGGTATTTAAAACCAAATCATCCCAATGGAAGGATTGTCTGTTAAAAAGGTACAAAACAAAGCAGGGTGGCTCCAATGGCATGTTCCACACAACCCAGAAAAGGGGGTTAAACCGTGATTGTGTGGGGAAAAACGCTCCCTTTGTTGACAAAGATCAAAAACCAAAAAAAATTAGAACACAACATGGGCAGGTCCCACATTGTGTCACACAAACACCCCCATTGACCAAAAATGACAACACATCCCAACAAAACAATCAAAGGAGACGGTGGGAAGGCCCCCTTCAACATCACACGTTGCACGTTACATATAGAGCCGCTTGACATAGTTAAACGGCAAAAAAGTCGCAACAGCAAAGGTTTAACCCTTTTCAAGGTCAATAAGGAGGGACCAAAACAAAAACATGTTGGGCCTGGTCATCTGGCATTTTCTAAACAAATTTTAAAATGACAAAAATGGAAACATGGGGAAAACAGGGGGTTTGCCAGCCTTTCCAGGGGTACCACAACACTTCAAAAAGTATGGTGTCCCCCCCTGTCACACAAAACTTGTTGTCACATAAAAACAGCTAACCAACCAGTCTTCGCTTCACATCAACCCAACGACAAACCGGGGGAGAAGCAACTCGGTCTTGAGGGTGGTAAAAGGGGGGTTTTCAAAACAGCCAAACCAAAATTCTTGATTGTGAATCTGGGAAAGGGAGGGGGGCACACCCCTCGAGGGAAAAGGGGAGGGGGACCTAGAAAAAGAGGCAAGCAGACACCACCTCCGGGGGAAAAAAAAAGCCTACGTGCGGGGGTCCCAGTCACCGGCACAACCCCTAGGGGGCAATGAGTCAAATGGGTTTTTGTGGGGGGGGCGGTCATCAAAAAAAAAAACTGTCGGCTACAACGAGGGACACCCCAACAACAAAGACTGCAACTTTGTTTTCCACTGTTGGGAGGTGTCAATTCAAAACACCGGACAAAGAACACACAACAAACATTCACAAAAAAAAACAACTGAAAAGAAAATTGTTTTAAAACCCAACTGGACTCTGTGCACCAAAATTGGTCAACAAAAAAAGGAAGGAAAAACCGAAGGGGGAAGAACGTCGTTTGAAAAATCAAAAAAAAGTTCTTTCACAAACAACCTGGAAAGGCCTAGGGGGGGGCCAACTACGATGTTTCTTCTAAACGCTTTGGGGGCACAAAATGGCCGTCTGGTGTGTTAAAGAATGGGGGCACACATATGTGTGTTTTGAACTTTGCACACAGAGGCTGAATCTTTGGAAGTGTGCATCCGGAGGTGTGGGGGATAAAAAAAAAAATTGCCTTTCTCGGTAAGGGCCACCAGGGGGGGGTGTCAACGGGTGTTGCGCAACCAGGTATTTTCGGCACTCTGGGCCCCCCACACAAAAATGTGGAAAAAAGTTGTTGTCAGACCCTTTTCGGGGGGTCATCTTTCGACAACATGGGTCATTGGGCCCGCTTGGGGCACAGGAGTATGCAAATAATTTTCAAAAAAAGGTGGCCAAAAAAGAGTGCCACAACAGGGTGAAAACATTGTGACCTCTCCAACTACAAATGCTGGGGTTAGAGGGTTTTGGGTCAAAAAGTTTCTGGGGTCGTTTATGTTGTCCAAATTTTGTACGGTACTGTCTTTGTGGTAAGACGTTGACCCCAATCTTGAGGGTTCCCCCCCCATGTTTGGGGCTATAAGTTGTGTCCAACCAAGAAAAAAAGGAGGGAGGGAAGACTGTTCCCCAACATCCTCCTCGGTTTTGGGTGGGTGGTTTGTACCAAAAGGGTTGGGGGAAAAATGACTCGTCGCCAGCTTGAGAGGGTTCCAAAGAAAGCGGAGGGGTTCAAAAAAAGGCGGTCACTGAGGGCCATACCACATAAAACACAAAAAGTGCCCAGGGGTACCAGGTCAGTGTGAGATGGGAGTGGTTTCGCTTGGAGTTCTGGGTTAACATACACTTGTTAGGGGGGTGTTTTCAAGGGGCAAGAGGGAGGTGTCTCCACCTGGAGAGCAAAAAGCACCTCACTAGCCACAATCGTTTCACAGTGTATGGGGGGGGTTGCAAAAAAAAAAGTTGGGTCGTCCACAAAATTCTTCGCAAGCTGTTGTGCAAAGTGGCCACACGGGCCAGAACGGTGGGAGCCAAAATCTTCACACCAAAGCAAGGGGGTGGGGAAAAGAAGTGTGTCTCTTCACTATTCCTTTGGTCGGGGGGGAGAAAAAGCAGGCACACGCTTGGGGAGAGCCAGAGGTTCTTCGCGGGGGACACTAGGGTTGCTCGGGTTGGACCCATTAGCCCATCAGGAACGGTTCTCGGGGGGCATAGGGTGTTCAAACGAGGTAGTCGGGGGAAAAGGGGGAAAAAACACTGAACCAAAAAATGGAGGGGGGGTCAAAAGGGTTAAAATAAGAAAAAAAACAAAAAAACTCTTAATTGAAAAAAAAAAAGGTGTTGCAATCAGGGGGGGCTTTCCACAACAAAACCCACGGAACCAAAAGAAAAAAACAAAAACACAAACAAAACTGCACAAAGCGTTCGAAAAAACAAAAAAAATTCAACACCCCACCAAACCAACCAGAAAAACCGAGAAGATTGGACACCCACATAAAAGTTTTAAAACAGAGTGGGAAAAAGACCAGGTTTACCCTTGACGAAAAGAAAAGGACGGGCAAAACAAAAAAGGGGTTTCGGCAACCAACCCGACACTGGGGGGATTTTTGTGGAGGCTTAAAAAATGGGGGGGGGGTAAGCTAGAGGGGCTAGTGAAAAAAAAAAAAACATATTAAGGGGTATTTTTACAAAGGAATGGGGGTCAAAAAAAAAAACTCTGTGAAAAACGTCCAAGGTACAACAAAGTCAGGCGTGAAAACCCAAAAACAGTGTGGAACGAGGGAAAAACTTGGGGCCTGAGATTAGGGGTTGGCGATTGAAAACCAACCAAAGGAAGGTGTCAAAAAAAAAAGGAAACACAAGAAAACCACCCAAACAATAAACATACCAAAAAAAAAAACAAAAAAAAAAAAGTTGAAAAAAAACACAAGTAAGACGGGGGGGAATTTGGGACAGAACACTTTCTTTTGAAGCTCGAAGAGGTCTCTGTGTGAGGGGTGAAAGTTGGTGGTCTTGAGGGGGGCGACTGCGTCGGACTTGACGTGAGTTTTGGTTCACAGGGAAAGGTTTCAGAGCTGTGACGGAGGGGGGTCATTTTGGTGGAAGGCCACAAGGGGCAAGGGGGTCAGCCCAGGAGTTTTCAATTATGGGGGGAAAAACATTGAGGGGGGGTGGTCAAAAAAAAGCTTTGAAAAAAAAAATGGGAATTGGTTTTGTGCACAGTTTTCGGAGAATAGCAGACACTCTTGGTGACGGGTGAAGCGACTTGGAAAACGCTTGGTTTTGGGGGGTGACAACTGGGAAAAAAGGGTTGACAAAAAAAGGGAAACTATGGGGGGGTGGAACATGGGAAAAGGGCTGGGGCCCTCTTCCCCGAAAAAAGGGTTTAAAGGCCAAATTTGTCAGGGGGTGAAAAGAGGCCGGAAAAGGGAGGGAGCTTATCTTGGGAAAACAACACCCAAAAAAAAAAAAAACCACACCAAAAAACATTTGCTTAGGCAACCACGCCTCTCAAACAACCCCGACCGCGGTGGGGGATGGTACACAACAAAGGGGATTTTAAAGGAAGGGGGAATCAAAAGAGCCCAGAGGGGGGGTCACTTTGGGGAACCTCGGGGAGGTGTAACTCGGGGGGGGGACACCCTGTTCAAAAGTCAGCAAAAGGAGTCCGTTTTGTGGTTGGTGGGAACCAAAAAAAAAAGCCCACGTTAAAAAACAAATCTGGGTGGGAGCATGGAAGTCATTGAGTGTTTTTGGGGTCAAAACCAAAAAAAGGGGTCACAAAAAAAAAAAAAAAAAAAAACAGCAAGGGAGGTTGGGGGGGTGCCGCTTTGTGCTTACCATTAGGTGTTCAGGGGACTGGGTTCCAAAAGGGGGTGGTTTGGAGTCAAAAAAGACAACACTGAGGGTACAAAAGACTTGGGGGGGGGGGGGGAACCCACTGACCAGTCAAAAAACCACACTGGGACCAATAAGAGAGGGACGTGGTGAAAAGAAAAAACAACAATGCAAAGGGGTATCGGGCGGAAAGGGGACATCTTTATCAAAAAACAGGTCCCTGAGAGGGGAAAAAAACCACGGGTTTTGAACAAAAAAAAAAAACAATCTCGAGGAGGGGGAACCCTTTCACACCAGGGGGTTTCCAGAGGCACAAAAAGGGGTTTTGGGCGGGAAAACGCACAAGTTGAATGGCAAACCAGGTTCAAAATGTTCAGGTAGAAAGTGGAAAAAGAGTTCACGACTTGCAAAAAAAAACCTCTTTTTGCCAAACTCATGGAGATCGAAACTCCGAGATTGGGGGGGGTTTTCAGGTCCCAAAAACAAAAACAAATCAGATTGTGGTACGGGGACAACTCAGGTGTTCTTTAGGAACGCTTTGGGGTTGTTTCCAATCAAAACAAAAAAAACGGGGGCACTTCGTTTAGTGTGGGAAACTGGCTAAGGGGTGCACTTACAACAAAACAAAAAAGGCCAAAAAGAATTTCCTCAGGTGGTTGGAGAAGGGACAAAGGGGTAGAAGGGGGTCTGGAGTGGTGGAAAAAAAAAAAAAAAAAAAACACCGGAAAAAAAACACCAAGGGAGGGGGTGCAAACATTCCACGGGGCGGAGGTGTCCAGTGTGAAAAAGGGGGAAAAAAAACAAAAAAAAAAAAAAAAAACATTCCAAAAAAAAAAAACCACCCACACGGGTCAAAAAAAAGGGGGGACCGCTGGGGGAACAAAAAAAACAAAAAATCACACATGCAAGTTGTCTTGGGGGTTAAGGTTTCAGTCGGGTACCAGGGGGGGGGGTTTTGAAAAATCGGGGTGGTTTTTGGTCAAAAGGCCATGGGTGTGCTGAAAAGGAAAAATAGGCACCTGGGGGGGGGGGGTTTTGGGGGGAACCATGGTCAAACACAAATGTGTAGGGGGCTTGTTGCCGGTGGAAAAAAAAAAAAAAAAAAAAAAAACAACAAAATCGGAACACAGCAAACAAACCTGTGGTAGATGGGGTTTGGGGAAAAAACTGTGTTCTGGGTCTTGGGGGTCCGCTGATGGCTGGCCACGAAAAGGTTGATGCTTGGGGGGGGTTCGGCGTGGCACAAACAAACCCCACATTGAGGGGAAAAAAAACCTAATGGGTTCGGTTGACATAAGGGGGGACGATCTGGGGCTGGAAGGGTCCAAAACCAAACAACCACAAAACCAAAACAAAAAAGCGCCGCGGGGGTTTACTGCGACAAAGGGGGGAGTTTGGATTGGTTCACAAAAACAATGGAAGTGGCGGTGGGGGAATGTCTTGGACGGAAAAAAAGTAAAGGCCCGGTAAAAAAAAAAAATCACACAAAAAAAGCTGGTAGTGGGACCTCGGGGGGAGGAAGCCAATGAACAGGGGAAGTTGGGGAAACCAAACCCAAAGCAATCTTGCTTCGGGAAACCAAAGAACGGAAAGTTGGAGGTCAACCTCATTCAGGTGCAAAAATCGGTGTAAACCCACCCGTGCAAACCAAAAAAACGTTCCAAGGGAGGGTTTGGTGGGGGTATCTGGGGTGTGACAAGTTGACCTCACTCCCGGAAAACCAGCCGCTGGAAGGTTGGGGAGGGGGTCAAGGATCTTTCAAGCACCTTTTTCCCGGGGAAGAGGGTGGGGGGGGGGTGGTTCATTACAGGGGAAAACCATTGCGCCCATTTTTTGGGCACCTCAGGGTTGTTGACATCACTGGGGTGTCACTCCGCGGAACAGGCAAAAAGTTACACAATTAACACCACAGGTGGGTGGTTCGCAATCGGGTGGGGGAAAAAAAAGCAATACTCTGGGGAAAAGACTTTTGTTGGCACAAAAAAGGGATGTACAACACTGGGACACCCACACCACAACAAAAAAAAAAAAAAAAAAAAAAAAAAAAGGTTGCCCCGTTGTCAGGGAAGACCACAAAAATGACCCGGCATGGGGTGAATTTGGCAGGTCGGAGGGGGGAAAAAAAAAACCATCCCTCCAAAATGAAAAAAAAAACACACATTAACTTCGGGTCCTTGGGCCAGAGGACTGTCCACTGGGTTCGATTACGGCTCTTTCATTCCCAAAAAAAAACAACCAAGTCGGTTCGAACAGGGTGGGTGGGGGGTTACCAACAAAGGATGTTGGTAAAAAACACGCGGTCAACTTAAGACTGGATTGGGTGGGGCTCGGTCAAAAGGGGTCTAAATCTATGTTGACGAGGGAAAACACGTTTCTGAAATCTGGAGAGAGCCAAAGGATTGGGGACTTGAAAACACAAAAGAGCGCTCGTAAAAAACGCTTCGGGGGGGTCCTGCTTACGGGATGGGTTGTTGCTCAGCAACAACTCTCTGGGCACTTCATCATTCACCGGAAAAAGGGGGGGTCCAAAAAGGGCAACTGGTCAAACGGTCAAAAAAAAAACATCTGGTTGAAACAGGGCACGCTGGAAATAAAATTCGGGTGAGTGTGGGGTGGGGAGGCACTCTTTCTTGGGTTGGGTTGCGTCCCAAAAAAAAAGGAAAGAAAAAAAAAGGTTTTCACAACAGGATCTCAACCATTAAAAAAAAAAAGGGCGACAAAGGGGGTGGGAAGATTGCAACAAAACAGTTACCAAAAAAGGGTTTGGAAACAAAAAAAAACAACCCGTCCCCAAAGGGGGGTGCGTTCACGAGGGAAACAATCCCAAAACCACAAAAAAGGGAAAATAAAAAACCAAAACATGACAACCCAACAACTCTTGTGGCCAAACATCACTTTTACTCGGGTGGGGTTGGTTGATGCGTGGGTTTTAAACGAGGTAAAAAAAAACAATGTTCTTGGCGCGGGAGGGACTGCAAAATTTGTGGGCCAAAAAAAAACAGGGGTCACTGTCCACCAAAAACACACAACCCGAGGGTCTGAATAATGCCATTTCCTTCACAAATCGTTTGAATCTTTGTCGGGACCAAAAATCGTTGTTGGGGGTGGGGGCAAAGCAAGAGTAGATTTGTTAAAAGGGTCGGGGAGGGGTCAAGCGTGACGCCCCCCAAAACAAAAAGGGGGGGGGGAAGAAGAGAAAGTTCACGGAACAATGGGTCAAAAAAAAAAAATCCATTGGAAACACAAACAAATGTTGCAATGAGAAAAAATTTATTGGGGAAAAAAAAAAGGAGTTTGTCAACATTGGTGGCTCGGGGGGGGGGGGGTGAAAAAAAAAACCCAACAACGGGGGGGGGTGTTAAAACGAGGGGATTCAAACACCGCGAAAAAAAAAAAGCAAAAATGTGCTGTTGCAAACCCAAAAAAAAAAAAAAAAAAAAAAAAACAAAAAAAGGTAGCTTGTAGTGGGTGGCCCAATCTGTCACACGCTGCGGGGCACCCAAAACGCATTATTGACTGGAAAAAATTGGTGGACCAAGGGAGTGGGTCTTCACGAGTCCCGATGAGGGGGTACACAACTATTGGTCTATCAAACCGGACCCCAAACTGAAAAAAAAAAAGGAACCGACACCCTCTTGGGCAAAAAAATGTTCTCGGAGCATCTTTAGTCGTAGGGACCCAAGTCTGCGGGGTAGACCACGAAACAAACGGGGTGGTTTCCAACTGGGAGGGTGAAAAAGCTTAAGAGGGTGCAAAAAAAGTGACTCTTTTGGTAAAAATTTGGTTGTGGGGGGCCTATGAAAACCAAAAGGGCCCACAAAAAAAAATAAAACCTTCCCAAATAAAAAAAAAATTAAAGGAACGTGGAACTAAAAAAACAACTTGAAAAACAAGGGCTGAAATGTTGGGCCACAAAGAAAACGGCTGCGGTATTTCCCCACAAAAAGGGAACAAAAAAAAAAAAAAAAAAAAAAAAAAGGAGTTGTTTGCACGGGCCAAACTTTTGATATAAAAAAAAACCACCACGATGGGTCAAACAGAGTGCAAAAAAAAAACAAACATCCTCACCAAAAAAAAAAAGTTTTTTTCAACAAAAAAAAAGCAAAAAAAACACAGTTGCAAAAACAATGCGGTTGGTGAGGGTGAAACCCATCAGTCAAAAACTTCGGGGTCCCGTGGGCAAAAAACGAAAAAAGGGCCTTGGGAACCCAAGAGGTCAGTCAAAGCACAGTTCAAAATTGAGGCAAAGCTCTTGGTGGAACCAAAAAACAAAGTGTTGTTAAAGGGGGTGGGAAAAAAAAATTGAAACCCACACAAAAGGGGTGGTCCACAGGAAAAAAAAAAAAACCCAAAAACACGGGAAACCAAAAGTCAAACATCTGACATAAAAAATTGGTCATACCAAAATCTTTTTTTCCTGCATGTGTGAAACAGAAGACAAAAAAAAAAACGGTTTTCAGGGATTTCTTCGGTGGCGCACACACCGTTTGTTATGGGAAAACAGCAGTTGAGGAAAAAAAAAGCTGTCAATATTCACAACCACTGTCGGTGGCCAGGGATTTAAAAGACACAAAAAACGGTCCTGAAAAACCACAATTCGTGCTCAACATCCGTGGGGTTTGGGGCAAGATGGGACGGTTTTTGGAATTTGTTCAACAGGTTTCTGTCTCCTTAGGGCGACACCTGTTGCTCAGGGGGGTCAACCTGTTGGAACAAAAAAATGGGGGAAAAAAAACTACAAATCGCAGGGGGATAGGGTCAACTGTCCACCAAAACGGGTTTAACACAAGGAAACAAATCATATTACCATCATCGTCAAAAAGAGTTGGTCCAAAAAAACGGGGGTTTGGGTGGAGAAATGTGACCAAATGCCGTCATTCAGTGAAAAAGTATAACAAGCAAAACATTTCAACGAAGAGGGTGAATGAAGATGGTACAATGTGGGCAACAATAAACAAAAAAAAAAAAAACCCACAAACAAAAAATTTTTGACCTGGGACAACACAGCCCTGGTTTTTCAAAACCATTAGTTGGGGCCCCCCAGGGGGGGGGGGGAAAACCCAGAGGGGCCAAAGCCATCTGTCTACGGAAGCTGGGGAGGAAGAAAATCGAAACTTCAAAACTTTTAACACACCCCCGACGACCGAAAAAGCCTTGGGAACCCTCGGCATGTATCAACTTTTAGATGGGAACAAAAAAATGGCTTGACACAAGAACGGGAAGAGGCTAGGTTTAAGGGGTGGGAAACATCATAGGGTTTTTCACCCAAAACCAAAATCTTCAACACATCAGGACCCACAAAAAAAAATTTAGGAACCCAAAAAAAAAACATTGTTGGACCAAAAACCAACCCCTGGCCCGCGTAGTGGTTAGTTTGGCTCGGGGGGAGGTGCGTTGGAGCAGACGGGGCACTCAGTCGCTAGATCGGAAAAAGGGAAATGAAAAAAACAAAAAAAAAACAAAATTGGTTTCAAGGACAGAGGACGCATACTGTGCAAAGTCCAACAACGTTCTGGGGTTTTTGGTTCCGGGGGGGTGGGAAAAGCTTCAAGGTCAAAAAACTTTCACACCCAAAAAGGCGCAACCAGGAGTAACCGTGCAGTTGTGGGGGGGGCGTTGAAAGGGGAGGGAAGGGGGGGAAAACCCTGAACTCAAACTAAAGGGCAAAGGGGCGAAGGGGTACAACCAAGTGGAAATGTTTTGGTTGGGGCACATTTCAACGAGAAGCAAAGAAAATCTTGACAACACCCACCCCGCTAGGGGGGTCTTCAAAGTTCTCACAAAAAAAGACAAATTCTGAACAAAAAACAAAAAAAACAAGTTCGGAACTTCGACCTCTGTGGCGGGGGGTACGGGTTCTTTCCTCAAACAACGTTTCTCTGGGGGTTTGGGGCAAGCCGGGACCAAAAACAAAAAAAAAAACAAAAATGACAAAACACAAAATACCAAACAAAACACACAGTTCATTTGCGGGGCCCAAAACTTTCCAACACAAAAAAAAGGGAACGCGCACGCTTTGAAGTCAACCAAGAGGGGTTCCCTGTGGGGAACTTTTTGTGGGTGGACATTCTTGGGTTGGTCATGGAGGATGGTGAGCCTCTTGTTCAAAAAAGGGGAAGGTTCTTTCAGAGGGGTATGCGGGTGCTTGCGGGGGAACCCCGTCCAACAAAAAAAAAAAGGGAGTGGGTTGAAGGTCTGGGAACCCCCTGCACAAAAAAAAGAATGGAGCTAGGAAAAAAAAAAACTGGGGCTCTGGTTTGCCTGCTCTATTAATATCCAACAAATGTTAGACCACCAAAACAGAAACTTCCCACAAAAATGATTTACAACCTTGCACAAAAAACTCTTTCCATGGACACCGACCGTCCATGGGGGGACCAAGGTCCGTTCTCAAAAGGGGTGATTCACCCCAGGCCCAAATTTAGGGGTTCCAGGGGCGGGAACAGTGGCCTTTCCCAAAAACGTGGGAAATTTCCGGAGTGGGGCCAAAAAAAACAGAGCACTGGGGGGGGTACCACCAAAACAAAAAACAAAACAGGTACTCAAAACAAGGAACAACTCATTTAAAAAAAAAAAAAAAAAAAAACTTCCTGGGTCAACAAACATCAAAGAAGATGTCAAATCACGACCACCAGCCCACCTCAGGGGCAAAAAAAACAAAGGAAGATTGAAAAACCCAAACCAGGGTGAATGAAAAAAACGGGCAACTCATTTCAACCCAAAAAACTCCAAAACATTAAGTTCATGTGGTTTGGGACATTTGTGGCAGACAGACTTGGAGGACTTTCTTCAAAAACGAAAAACAAACCCACAATGTCCTCTGGCCCATGAGGGGGGTTCTCAAAACATGGACAAAAAAACAAAAACAAAAAAAAAAAGTTGGGCCGACGGGGATTCACAAAAACTAGAAAAAACAATTTTTCTCACAGAGGACGGGACAACTGGAAGAAAAGCTTGGTGGAAAAAAAACCATGCCCAATTTACCAAGGACACGTAAATTGAAGGTGTCAACGTTTTGTTTTGTAGGGACTCATGCGGGATAAAGGAGTTAAAAAACACAAAAAGGCACCACCCACCCAACACTTTGGGGGTTCAAAGGGAAATCCAACAAAAGAAAGCCCACCATCAGACCAAGGAAATCTAAAAACAGGATATTGGGTTTGATCACAAAAAAAAGCCACAGGAGCACAGGCGTCCGTGCCTCACCATACAACCAATCACAAAATTTCCTCTGCCAGGTGGGGGGTGTTGCAGGGATTACACCATAAACAGCAAAAAAATTTGAACACACACAACACAAATCTTGCCTAAAAGGAAACATGCGCAAGGGGGGAAAAAAAAAGCACGGCACCAGGGGGGGAAAGGGGTGGGGTAGGGGTGTGGGGAACCATTAACCAGAGGGGTGCGGAAAACGTTTCAAAGCAAGGAAAAAAGTGGGAAAACTGCAAAAAACAAAAACAAAAAAGAAGAAAAAGCAACAAACACACACACCAAATATGCACTTCCTAACGAGAGGGAGGACAAAAGAAAGGCGATTGCAACAAAGAAATCCAATAATTTTTAACACCTGATTGTTGGTAGTGGGGGACATGGGACTTGAATAAGGGTGGGAGTGGGGCCGGGGAGGAAGGGGACTGGTGGGGGGTCGGAGGGACGGACCCAAGGGCAGAGTGGTGCACGTCAACTTCGATTGGAAAAAAAAAAAGCACAAAACGGCGGGACTTCACCTCACCAATCGGGGGGGTTGGTTAAAACAGCAAGGAGAAAAGGGACTCGAGAGAAAAAGCTCTATGGGGGG
>Ga0179593_1337491_pt1 | contig 12064 bp, 16 predicted proteins | sample CZODoug2_1_08_16_FD_185931 | JGI IMG/M metagenome (GOLD analysis project Ga0179593, IMG submission 185931) | Vadose zone soil fungal communities from Angelo Coast Range Reserve, California, USA - CZODoug2_1_08_16fungal (PacBio error correction) | ecosystem: Environmental > Terrestrial > Soil >...
GGGCATCTCTAGGGAGGAAAGGTTTGACGGTTCTTGGTGGGGAGAAAGTCAAAGGTCAGGGGGGTCGCCATGTATAAGGTCAACTTAGAAAGGAATAAATTACTGTTCTGAGGTTATACGCCTTGTGGAAAAAAGGGGGGAAACAAGACCGCAGACAAGGGGGGAGCAGGGGGGTTCTTCTGCCAGTAAGGCCCCAATTGTCCAGAAAACGACCGCCGGGTGGGACTGGGACGAAAGAGAGGTTCCAACTCAGCACAGGCCGTGAGAAGGGGGTAGGGGTAAGAAACTAAAAGCCATCAATCTTTGGGGATTGATCGGTTGGATGGGGAAAAAGGTGGGGGGGAAGGAAAGCAAACCGCCACAAACGAAGGGGGGGAAATCCAAAACAATAAAACGGGGCGGCAAACCACCGAGGAAGATGAACGCTGGAAAGTACAGAAGCCTAGGCTTTTACGACTGAACGAAAAGCCATTGGAAGCAGAAAGCTGGAGAATCAGAGACGGGCAGAGTGTTTCGAAAAAAAAGTTGAGGGGGGGAGAAAAAAAGAACCATCACCCGCCCTTCGCCTGAACAGACGAAGTGGGATTCAAAACCGGTTAGGAAACAAAAAAAAAAAAAAAAAAGAAAAAAGAGAGAAGTGTCAGGGGAAAAAGAAAGAACATGAGCGCAAAGCGAGGCTCAAGCAAGAGCGCACTCAGTTTAACTGCTTGCCTCAGGAGGAAAAAACCCTCATCCAAGCGATTTCCCAAACTCCAAAGGGTTCAGTCTCTTAATGAGGACCGGGGGGGGGGGCATGAGGGGGGGGGATCGATCTGGTCAAGAGGTAAGAAACTGGCATCTTTTGGCCCCAAAACCGGAAACTCGGGGGGAGCAGCAAGACCACCTGGAACACTGCTGTCGCAAAGAAGGAAAGCTCTCCAGGTGTGGGGGGATGGAGGGGGGGGATAACTAAACACCAAAACCTGTTAATTTGGGGGAAAAATCGAAGGGGGGGGCTTAAAACAAATGCGACAAGGTCGCTCGGAATAGAAAGGAAAAAAAGCAAGAAAAAAAAAAAACTGCCACCTCCGAAAGAGGTGAGAGGGGGGATGGGTGGTCAAACAACAGGAGGGAAAAGAACAAAAAAGGAGCACGAAGTTATAGAGTACCTAGAAAAGGGAGAGAGTGGAGGTTTTAGTGTCCACGGGTTTCTAAAGGGAGAAAGGAAAAAAACCTCCTACGACCAGGGAACTCAATTGGGAACTCAATGCCGCAGCTTTGTCTTCAATGGTCACCATGCGGAAAAAGGATGTCCGCAGGGAAGGGGGTATGCCCCAGGATCGACCAAAAGTGGACATCGCGAAGAAATCAACCATTTGGGGCCAAGTCCAGGAAGGGGACGAGGACTTTGTGTCAGTCAAAAACTGGGGAAACTGGACACAACGGAAACGCCCACGACTTCTTTCAAAAGAAGGGAGGGGATAGCAGCGCTTAAAAAAAAGAAGGGGAAAAACTGGTCAAAGTTCTCGGAAAAAACTATTGAGTTAGAGAGAAAAAAAAAAAAAAACGAAAAGAAAAGGAATAGGAAATAACTTCCTTAGGTAGACAAAAAGACAGGACGTGTGAAAAAGCTTCCTCACAAAATAGAAAAAGGAGAAAAAGTTGATTGAGGGGGGGAAGTTGGGGCAAAAGGACTGGGGGGGGGGCCAACTCAAAAAAAAAAAAAAAAAAAAGAAGAAAAAAAGAAAAAAACGAACACCCAAAACAACCAGAGGAAGAAAAAAAAAAAAAAAAAAAAAAAAAAAAAAAAAAAAAAAAAAAAAAAAAAAAAAGGGGGGGGGTTTACCGGAAACAAAAAAAGTGGGAGGAACATCGTCCTCCAAAGGGGGGTGGCGATCTGTGCAAAACGGGCTGGGAGAGGGGAGCGACGCGGAGGACACCACGTTCACCGAAGGGGCCAGAAGAACTTCAAAAATATTTGGGGGAAGGAGGGGGATGTTGATACGGGGGGATTAAGGGGAAAGCCTCGATTCACTGGGCTCAAAAAAGTGTCGCGGGATACCAGGGGGTTGAGCGCAATGTACAGGAAACATACTCTCACCCAGGATTTGCAGGGCTTAAATGAGGAGACCCCGGCTGAGAATTCTTAGCATTCAATGGATCCCAAAACTGGGGCCGTGGAAGGAAAGTTGATCGTGATATACGTCTGCAGGGAGGGGGGTGAAAGGTACTGGTTACAGCCAAAAAAAACAAAACGAAGTCCCAATTCTCCCAAGGCACTCTTAGAGAGGATCGGAAAGCACGGGCAAGAAGGGGACTCCTTCCTTGATTAAAAAAACATGGAGGTAGAAAACCAGGGAAAACTTCCCCTCGTCAAGGAAAACCGCAGACCATCATCGAGGAGGTTAAAAGAACGTACGCACATGAAAAAGAAGCAAGGGTCAAAAACGGGGGGAGGACTCCGAGACGAAGTCTAAAATTGGGGTAAGGTTGGAATTAGTAGCCCACCGAGCCATACGGGGGAAAGAACGTATCGACGACAAAAGGCCAAGACACCCAGGGGGCCAGGGAGATCTAATCTGCGCCCACGAGCCCATAAGAAAGGAGGAAACGTTTCAAATAGGGCGGCAATTTTCAAAATTCCGAATGGAATTCTCGAACTGGGGGTAACTCGCCCGGAGGAAACAAACGCGTCGATTATCAGGAGTAGCCTGGTAAAAAGGTGTGGAAAAAGGTCTCAACACCAAACAAAACAAACGAATTTGTCAAGTGGAACACGCGGTGAAAGAAACGCCGAGCAGCAGTGGCCGCGAGGAGAAAAGCCGAAGTCGGACGACGATGGGCGCAAGGGTTCAACATATCGCAAAAAAAAAAAATCTATGTGGCAAATCGGTCGAAGAAGGGGGGGCGGAGGACGATGGGAATGACAGAGGAAAAGGAGTGTACATCTTGTCCAAGGACGGAAAAAAAAAATTAACTGGTCTTGAGACGGATGCAAAAGATCCTCAGGGAAGGGGGAAAATTGGCCGTTCACCTCACAAAGGTCAGAAAAGGCTGGGGGCTGTGAAAACCTGCTGGCGGCCCAAAACGGGGGGGGGGGGGGGTAATCGGACGGAGAGAGACCGAGAACTGTACGAGTCAGTGGGACGCTGTACCAAAGAGTGAAACGTCCGGATGGGGGCACCTAACCGTTAAAGACAAAGGGATTCCTTTGGGGGGAGGAAGGAAACTCGGGAAAGCACGAGGGGGGAAGAGAATTTGGACAAAAAAAGCTGGAAACGTCATGGAAGCAAATGGAAGCTGGACGCCAAAAGTCAAAAGGGAATGTCGTAAACTCCTTACAACGCAAGGACGGATAAAAAACCAGACAGAAAGGACAGTTGTGAGGACGGTGCAAAAAAAAAAGAAAACCAAGGAAAAAAACTTCACTAGCTTGGATGAGGGAAGACTGCCCTTGTGGGTTGGAGAAAGACATAAAAAATATACAGAAGAACGCGTAGAAACGGGACCAAAACAAACCCCATTAGGAAAGGACGGTTGAAATCTTGAGGGCAGCAAAGGTAGGGCAACCCGAAAAGCATCAGCTCGGAGAAAAGAAGTTTCAAAATGGAACACATTGTAACAGGTTACTGTGGGGTTCGTGCCCCCAGACGAAGGGGGTCTCGTTTTGAAGGAAGGAGGGGACGTTGAAAAAGAGGGCACGGATCGGCACGGACTCAGAAGGACCCTGGGGGTCAGAACTGAAACCTATCGCAAACTCTACAGACCCGGCACGCCTTTAAAGTACCAAACCGGGAGAGTGCAAAAGCGAAAAGTCCTTCCATAGGGGAGGTTGACGGTCATCGGGAAAAGGGGAAAAGAGAAGGAAGTCATTCGGTACGGGGGGGGCAAAAAGACCGGAGGGTGCAGATAAAACGGGTAACGCACGTGTGGAGAAGGAGAACGGGCGGGGGGTCATAGGACCTTAACGCAGAGTTGCTTCCCGTTGAGGGTTTGGAAGACTGGAACACCCGCCCCAATTGAGCAACCTTTCCGGTAAAGAGTGGAAAAGGGAATTGGTCCCCTGTTCAAGGTCCCTCCACAAATTTGAGAAAAACTGTCCATGGGGGGCGACGACCGGATGCGACGCCGACCCAGAAAAATCAAGCAACGGGAACGAAAAACAAGTTGAGGGGGGAGGCGGGGCACCCAAAAACCGGATGGATGGAAAAAAGCCAGGGGTTTCGCTCAAATACGTGGCGGATGGACCCCTAAAAGCACCAAACAAAAAAAAAACAAAAAGAGTGGAGCTGGTTCTTTTGAAACCTAGATAAGAAAAAAAAGCAAAAAAAAAAAGGCCCATCCTTCTAGAAACAAAAACAAAACGGGGAAGGAGAGGAAAAAAAGGAAAAAGGGGGAAAAAAAGGACACTGCGTCCGGCCGGAAATAAAAAAGGGAGTGGAATGTTTGCACCAGACCGGGAAAAAAAGCTTCGGGCGGGTTTGTTTGGGGGGTGACTTGTTAGGGGAATAAACGAAACAAGGGGGTGAGAAAAACCCACTGAGGGGGGGAGATAAGAAGGTTTTCCCTGGACAGAACGCAAGCACCCGTTGGGACAAAACGGGGTGCCTTGCGCATCCTCAACGGGGAGAATCGGTGACGCGTCCCAAAATAGAGATTCGCGAAAGGGGGCAGTTAATCCAAGGAAAACTAAGGCACATGGGGACAGATTGTTGTCCGGAAGAATGCCGCCCAGGGGGAAAAGGGGTGAAGGGGGTCGGAAAAATCCTGCTCAGGACTCTGGACTGCACAGGCTAGCTTAAGGCATGACGTATAAGGTGTCGCGACCTACAGCGATCAACCATAAAAAAAGTGGTGCACTAGGAAAAGAGGGGAGGTTGGGGCCAAAGCCAAACAGAAGCTCTTAAAGAGAGGTCTTTTTTTACCTATTACCGGAAACAGAAAAGAGAGAAGTCGCCGGCGGTCAATAAAATTCAAAGGGGTGGGGACTTTATTTCAAGCGTGAAAGGACCTTGAAGAGAGAGAAATGAAGTTCGCACGATCGCTCGAGAAACAAAAGAGGGAAAGCACGATCCTCACATCCTTTAACACTCCAAGCCTTTGTTGTGTTGAAGAAAAAGAGAAAAGAAAAACCATTTACGTCTGGAAAACTACACAATAAACCAGAAAATTAATAACAGGGCCCGATTATCTTCGGAGATTGGGAGTGGACCTCCAGATGAAAAACCTCACTATTTTTGTGGTGGTCACACTTAAAAGGACAAATGGACCATGTGTGATATCGGGGGGGGGGGTTTCCAACGCGCCGGGGAGGGCTATGAGAGGAGGGGGAAAGTAGAAACGTCAAAATCAACAAAAGTCAGTTCATCAGATAGGTACAAAGAAGAAGCCTACAAGGGGGGGGGGGGGGTGAAAACGGCACCAATCCGAAAGGCCGTTACACTGGGGAATGGTGGGGAAGAAGAGTAAAAAAAAGCACAATTGATCAGGAACTGAAGATAACTTTGATGCAAGGGGGAAGGTCCTGTCAATGCTCGAGCATTGCAAGAATTGTTAACCAACCAGGGGAAGACAGGCAGCAGAATGGGGGACGGGAAAGATAAATTCCACGAAAAGAAAACCCATTGTTCAGCAGTGGATGTGGACACGGAGCCCACTAAAGGTCCTTGTTTAGAGGGTGGGAGAAAAGTCAATCCTATGGAAGGGTTATCGTTCCTCTAGGGAAACAAGACAATGTGGCAGGGACACTCCGCCAAGGCAGGGCGCCCGTTCCTACAAGAGACTCCGAGGGGGAGGAAAACCACGGGCCAATTGAGAATAGGACCTACGAAAAAAAAAAAAAAGTGGGCATGAGGTCACTGGGACACGGGTGTTGTACAAGGATCCTCGAAGAATAACAGAGGGAAAAGACACAACAATCCTCGAAAATACCAAGAAAAGGAATCGAAGCCAGAACTTACGCTGTGAAGACAAAAACGTCGGAAGAAGAAAAGTTCGGAGGGTCCTGGACGGACAAGAAAGAAATGTCTCTGACGCGCTTTGACGGCCCCAAGAAAAAGGGTACAAAAAACAACGAAAACGCCGCGGCGGCCAACATGCTCTTTGGGGTGTGGGGGGGGGAGCCTTTGTGTGCAATTAAGGTACAGAGCAGATCATTACCTGGAGCAACTCTACTGCCGGCAAAATTGTCAAAAAAGGAAAGAAGGTCATGCAAATGGGACAAAAGGTGAGGCAACAACTTGGAAAAAATGTTTGCTACGTTGAAAAGCAAAAATGGGGGGGGATAGGACCTTTGGTGCCGTAACGCGAAGGAAAAAGATTGAATAACAAGCTGTGAACTGGTTCGGTGGCGATAAAAAAACGTCACTGTCTCCCGGTGGGCATAGAAAAAAGGGTCCCAAGAGGGTGTGCGACCGGGGAAAGTCCGGGAATAAAAAAGACAAAACCTAGGAGGGAGGAGATTCCGTACCATGGAAGAAGGGAGGGTGGTCACAGAAAGAACTAAAATGATGAGAAGTGGCAGGGTAACCAGTTTAAGCAGGACCTGTCGGGGGGGGGGGGGGGAAAAGACCATTGGTGATCAGGAAAAGGAGAAAGTGGTTGGTGAAAAAAAATGGGCAAGTGCTCCCGACAAAAATCCTCGGAGTACGAGTGGAACATGGGGGGTAGAAATGAAAAATTCAAACCAGGGTTTGTCCCGTCAACACGACCACCCATCACAAACAGCCCCCTGGGGCAGAATGGTATATCAATAGGAAAAGTCCATAAAAACCTCCTAACATGAAATAAGAGAAGTCGCAGTGCGCTCGTTCTTAAAAAAAAAAAAACTGGGGGGGGAGGACGAAAGTGCCCACACATGAAACTTTTTAAAGATGGGGAGATACCTGGGGGGAAAACAGGAGAACTCCAACGAAAAAAAGGTGGAATGGACAAGAGGGCCGACCACTCATAATGGGACATCAAAAAACAAAAAAGACGCGGAAACAAGAATGCCAAAAAGTGGACTAGGGCAAAAGGGGAGGAAAAAGGATGATCGAGGAAAGAAAAGAAAAAAGGGGACGAAAAACCATAAACCCGTGAAAAAGGATCGACACAATTTATTCGATGGCACTAAGCAGGGGGGGGTTGGATGGCTTGAGGGATACGAAAGCGGCCAAGGGTTCCTCAAAAATAAAATAGGGGAGGACAAGGGTGGGAGAAATGTATATTACATTGGGAAAGTAGGAGTGGGGGGAAAAAAATTACGGACATTCAAGGTAGTTTGAGTCAAATGTTTCAGACTGGAAGGGGAGGAAAAGGAATCTGGGGGGGCCCAGAAACTGGGTAAGATTAAAGATGAAAAAGCGATCTAGGGGCAAACGCAGCGTGGTTAGAAGGGGAAAAACGTGGGTCCACAGGGGGGAGGGAAAAGCACCAGTGGGAAGGTCAAGGTAAAATGAGAAGGGACTAAAAATGAGAAGGGTGAAACCTAAGAGGGATTAAGGGACAATCAGACAAAGGAACGGGGGTCTCTCAATGACAATCACAGGGGAAGTGTGGAAGAAGAAAGACTAAATAACATCGCGTTACACTTCATAGGGGAAAAACCGAACACGAAGGATTAGGGGGGGGGTTAGGTATATTCGGAAACAAAACGCTTTTTTACTACGTCAAAAAATACCCTCTACCTCAGTGGTAAGAGTGGGGGGGAAAAGAGATAAGGGAAGGAAATAGACCCGCTTACTCTGTTTAGGTTCGGAGGTGTGGGGAAACAAACCATCCCCCTTGAAGGAGAGTGAAGGGGAGGACAGAAAAGAATGAATACCAGGAGTAACTCATTAAAAAAAAAAAATACTAGAGGTACACCAAGGTCATAGGACAGATAACAGGGGGGGAGGTAAGAAAGACGGGGTTGCCAAAGACCCAAAAAAAGATAACACGGACCACTTGGAGAAAGTCCTCCTAGGGAGGAAAGAAAAAGACATTTGATCCAGGTGGGGGAAAAAAATAGACTTCAGGCCAAACGGCGTAAAAAAAAACATATCCAATGTTCTGAAAAAGAACGACCGAAAGAGAAAAACGAACCAAAACAAAAAAAAAACTCGGATAAGCAAAAACACCGAGGAAGTTGGCCTTCCGACGACGAAGAAAAACATGTTCAAGAGGTTAAAAAAGGGATGCGGTTACTGGGTCGTGCAGAAGTGTCAAAGGCAGTTTACTGACAGAAAATCTTCGACAGACAGGGTGGGTTCCGCTATTGAAAAAAAGGGGACAGTTAAAAGGGACAAAAGGATCAGTGGAACAAAAGGGAAAAAGGCGCAAGATCGAGAAAAGGGAGAATGAAAACGGAGGGAGAAGCGGGCTCCTAAAAAAAGGGTCCCTACGAAACGCACACGCGGGCTCTCACAGCGTGAGAAAAGGGGTAAAGGAAGGGAGAAAAAATAGGCTATTAGGACCGGGAAAGGCACCTCTGTCTATGATCCAAAACAGAGGGGTGTTGACCCCGGGCAAACCGGCGATGGGGGATGGACAGGAAACTCCAAGAGAATGCGTGGGAGGGGGGGGTTTGGTCAAGACAAACTGAAAATACAGGTCAAAAACGAATCACGACCACAAAAAAGCCCTGGGGAATGCAGGGATACCACTTAAAAAGCAGGGGAACAGGCGACCAGTGGGATGGTTATGGGACCACGATTTTCGAAGGAAGGCGCCGAGATTGGGGGGAGAATTTTTCGAACAGAGAAGAACCAGAAATGCCCCAGGTCCGGAGGGATTTGGCCAGGGTGGGAACAAGAGGCTTCTAGGAAACTCCGCCGGGAAAAATGAAAGGAATCCCGGCATCTCGAGGGAGGGAACACTAAAAAAAAGGGGGAAAGTGGGAAAAAAGCAGCTGAAAGGGGACAGAAAAAAAGAAGCACATTCAGAGAAACAAGTGCCTAAGACAAAAAAAAAAAAGGGGATGAGTAAAGAGGAGAAGGGATTTGAGTAAGATAGGTCAAGGACAAGGGACGGCACTTGAAACCTGCAAATTAGGGTAGTGGTGCGAAAGTATGGAAAAAGAGCAATTACTTGGAATGAATCAGGGAAAGGAATGAGAGACCCCTTGGGGGCAAACAACCGGGCAAAAAAAAAAATCAGAAAAGGTCGTGGCGGTGGGACGGAAAGGAAGGGCAGGCAACCAGGACAAAGTCCCATCCTAAAGCGAAAAAAAAAGTTCAAAATGCTAGATGAGGGGTACAAAGCACCACAGGAGAAGGACTTACTTCAGCTCAGGGACATCCATGGGCGGTGGGGAGGGATCGGTTGGAGATGTAAAAAAACTGCAACTAAGGGAGCCACGAAAGAAAGTTGAAAAACCCAATGACCAGTAGAAAGGTCTTGACACACATAGAAAAATTAATATCATAAAAGGGTAATGTAGCCCTGTAAAACGCACTTGGACACTCTAAAAAAGGGAAAAAGTAAAACAGCTCGAAGTATGGGGGGGGGGGGAAAAAAAGGAAACTTATGACGTCATTGGGGGTGACTTAGGTGGAAAAAGTCGGCAGAGCAGGTCAACCACTCAAAAGGCTCGAACGTTCTCACGGGGGTGAAAATTGCTAAAAAGGTACGAATAAAGGGCTCGACGGGTTCATGGCATTTCATATAAGAAAACATGATCGGACCACAACGGTATCGGGTCTAATATTAAACGGACGTCACGCAAGTACCTTAAAAAAACGGTTGAATGGGAAAAAAACCCCGAAAACATCCAAGAGGAGGGGAAAACTCTGCCATTTTCAGTACGTGAAAAAAAAGGACACAAAAAATGGAAAGGAGGTGGTGAAGGATCGGAAAGTGTGAGGAGTGAACAGCCAAAAAATCTGGTTGTCAGCAAGGGGAGGGGATTACGTACAGACAACATGGACTTAAAGTCACTGACGAAGCCTCGCGAAGCTCTCAACAAGGGGGGGGGGATCGGCCACGGCCAAAAACGCAAAAACACAAAAAACGATGGGTGACAGAAAAAGGAAAAGGGTGGAAGATCCGAGTTCAATGAGGGGAGTCGGAGAGTATAATAATAAGAAACCTCACACCCGACCTCTCCATCAAAGGGGAGAAAGGGGGTGTGTCACAACTAGTAGACAACTAACCTCAGAGGTAAACTGGTCGGGGCGGAAGGAGAATTCAGACGGAAACCGGAGGGGGGAGGTAGGGGGGGGGGTTAGTGTGACAAGTGTTTAACTCAGGAGGAAAACGCCAAAATACGAATATCAGTGCTAATACGAAGCGGGGATCCAGGGGGGAGGGGCGAGTGTAACCTGCAGCAAAACTTTTAGTCTGCGAGGTTTAATGAACTCTAACACTAAGAGAAGAGCTTCACCTTTCAAGAGTGTGATGAAAGGCGAGAACGGGGCCACTTCAACCACAGGGCCGACGTGAACCCAAAAAAAAAAGTCAGACCACCTGCTTGACACAAAAAAAACAACAGTCTTGGGGGGAGAGCTCTGGAAGTTAGTAAATGTACGTCGCGTGGAACGAAAAATTAAGTGGACCGAATTGGCGCCCTAAAATATGAATCGGAACGAACAATTTGGGAAGGAGGAGAAAACCCACGCCCCTAAAGGCCTTCAACTCCAAAGGTCCCAAAAAAATGAGTCATTGTTAAGTTGGCGGCAGGGGCGAGGACGGATCTACGAGACGGAAAAAAAAGTGGTAAATCTTGGAACCAAAGAGGGACTCGAATTCGAAAAATCGGGGGGGGAACCGGTTGGAGGGGGAGAGGGGGGGGGGGGTGATATTCGTCAGGGTCAAAAATTGAAGGAAGGGCAGGAAGAACTTGGAGCAAATATTGGGCATAGGGGAAAAAATTTGTTGAGGGAAAACGGGGGGAAGGGGAAGGACGGACGCAGGTCTGGTGTCTAAAGGTTGGGGGGGGAACCACGCAGGGTAAAATCCTTTCCAGCACAAATCCGGGGGAAAACACAAGGTGGCAAACATTCGTCGTAGAGCGAACTCCTTCAGAAAAACTGGCAGATCTTCATAGAGCGCGGGTGGAAAAGGGGGTTAGCTTGAAATATAAAAAAATGCAGGGAACGGTTAGGCCGGTCAAAACGGTGAATTCACAACTGGGGGGGAATCAATGTAGCAACCGGGGAGGGAGAGGAGACGAGGTTTCGGGAGCAAGCAAAAGGGGGTGATCAAAAATTGCCTTGAGGTCAGACAAAGGGGAGAAAAAAATTGCCCCAGCCAACGGGTCAAGGGGGAGGTGGAACAAAGGAAAAGCACAAGAAATCCATCAAAATCGAGAGCGAGGTGCCGAAGGAAAAGTAGGACACAGGTGACAAAAGGGGAAAGTAAAAAGCGGGTGATACACTGCAAAGGGGGACAAAAGCAAGTTGAAGTGTAAGGCAAGGCCACCCAACGGGAGCAGAGGACTAATCATGTACGAAACCCATCGTGTCAAAGGGGCCTAGGAGGCGGGGGAGGTCGGCCTGATATCCAATGAACACTGAGAAAAGAAAAGGGGACAACTAAAGGAAGGAATTTATGCAGCATTAACTTGGCGAGAGGACGCAAAGGGCCGAAAAATAAGGGAGGGGTAATTAATAAGGACTGACAGGGGGGGAAAAAGGCACTTTGCAACAGTCGCCAACAAACCAAGCCCAAAAACTGTTGGGGGTATCCTCCTCGTGTGAAATATCGAAGGGAAATGGTGAGAGGGAACAAAAGAGAAACGCCGACGTGGAAAAAACGTCGTAAAAAGAGCGGGCGACAAAGTTGGTGGTCAGGAGAGCAAAGGGAAGGCGAGTGCGGCGTCACGGGGGGGTGTTAGGAAGGATGTTAAAGCGACGTGTCCCTTCAAGAGGAGAGGCGGGGAAAAAGCCTGGGGGAAGGGGAAATACATCAGAACCGGTTTCTGGGAAGGCAGGCGGTGGGCCGAGACTGAACCTTGGGGGCCGGGAAAAAAGTGCAACCTCCCAGGAGGAAAGGTCGGTACTCTCCTTGATTGGAAGGGTCACCCCTTGTAAAATCGAAGGCTATAAAAGAGGAAAAGGATCTGCAAGGGGGGAACAAAATGTGAAAAACCGCGTAAAAGTCCAGGATGGGCTCCAGGGGACAAATT
>Ga0179593_1607712_pt1 | contig 12064 bp, 9 predicted proteins | sample CZODoug2_1_08_16_FD_185931 | JGI IMG/M metagenome (GOLD analysis project Ga0179593, IMG submission 185931) | Vadose zone soil fungal communities from Angelo Coast Range Reserve, California, USA - CZODoug2_1_08_16fungal (PacBio error correction) | ecosystem: Environmental > Terrestrial > Soil >...
CTCAGCGGACTTCCGAAAATCTTTTGGAAGATCTAGACGATGGACCAAGAGTCGGCGAGGCTCACTATGAATCGCACTCTCGGGGACGCTGTAACGGGGCGGCCGTCGTGAGGGGGGAAAATGATTTGGAAGAGGGATGGGAGAAGTTATAATAACCATGTAGGCGCTATCTAGGGTCAGAACGAAGGGGGAACAAGAGGAAAAGGAATAAAGGCTGTGGCTCCGCTTCCACTGTCGTTTCTGTTCGTTTTTAAGTTAGCCATCTATAGAGAGACACGAGGGACGAAACGATGCAGCGGTACATCCAGAAATAATCCCGCGACAGTTGGGAAATAAAATTAAGAAAGAGACAAGGAGGGACATTTGACACACGGCCGAGAAAAACAGATCGGCCGCACAGTGTTTATGGATAGGCAGAAAGAAGAATCATGGGTCAACCTCGACGCCCTCAAAAAAGGTCCCGGACGGGAAGAAGTGGGGAAGAAAAAATGTGCGCACTCGAAGATGGATGAACACTCGAAAAAACTGAGAGTAGTCTGGCTAAAAGAAGGGAAAGGAGGTGAGGACCGGGGGGTGAAAGGTTACGAACGAACTTTGCCGGAAGAGAGAATGGAAAGGAAGAAGAGGGGGCGTTCACTGGTATCGCTGTACGCTTGAGCTTACGAGGGAAAGACGAAAGAGGCACTGTATAGGCTCCAGGTTAAGGCGAAAAGGGATTACTGTTTGGGTAAATCCAACGAGTCATTTTGGAAGCCTGAGCAATATCAGAAAGAGGCGTCCAGAGAAAAGAGACTTGCCTCTAGGTTGGGACCTGAGTAGAGGGGAGGGGACGAAGGAGAATTGACCTACACACAGAGGGCGTAAAAGAGTCAAAAAAAATTCTTTTATGCATCACTTTGAAAGGCCTTCAAAAAGGGAGAGCGCGGAAGGCAAATACAAAGAAATGTGGGGGGAACGGGAAAAAAGCCAATAACTTCTCGAGAAGATGACGCGTATCAATCCATCAAAGCGACGCATATCCGACCCAGGGAAGGCGGGGGGTCAATCGGGCTCTAAAAAGCCGGGATCCGAAGGGCGCCCGCACTCAAAGGCACCTGTCATAATCCATCACCAAAAAGGAAAAAGATTGGAATGTGCAAGGAAAGACGAAAGAGGAAAATAGTAAGGCCAGAAAACGGCTGCCAAAGTCAGCTCAACGAGCGAGAGGGTTGAAGAGTCTGACAAGAAATGTCTCGGCCCAGCCCTCAGGGGGAAACAACAGGAGCTCAGAGAAAGAGTACACCAACGACGATTGGTGTTGGAAAGTAGCGATTTGGGGATTACGAAGATTGGCGCTCGATTGCCCGAAAGAGCCGGAAAGGTACGTTGAGCGCTTAAGACCAAAGTGCCGCGAGAGAATTTGTAGGAACGGCACTCCAAGGCACCGGATTGAAACGGGGGGAGAGCTGTTAGCGGGGAGACAGATCTGAAAGAGCCTGCTAAGTTTCATTCCGCTGGAGATCATGAAAGGAATGGAGTACGATCAGACAAAGTGCCGAGGCCAGCGAGCCGCCGACTATAACATGGGATAGACAAATCCCAACTCCTGAGCAATTGAGAAGACGCGCACAAGTCATCGACACCTATACTACGGGAACTGATAAAAACCGGGAGGTTGCAGATCAAACGGCGGCGGGGCAATTCAATACGTCACGCTAAAAAGAAGAAAACGAGGATCTAAAGAACACGTTGGGTCCTGGTAAAAGTGAAAAGCAGAGGAGAGCATGATGTCTCTAGTGTGATCGACTTACGGAGTCCCAGAAGGCCACCGAGTCTTAGTGGTGATGCTCTGAAAAAAAGAGGGAACCAAGGGGAAAGGGAATCGCAACAGCGACCCCCGCGTCTCCTTTCGGTCGGGGAGTCCAAAGACTTCAAGAGAGGAGGTCCGACGTTCAGGCGAACTTGCTGTCCTTCCTCGATCTCCCGCGACAACCGGGGGAAGAATTGGCAAGGGGAATCAGAAAATCACCAGTTTCTCTGGGAAAAAAAAAACAACAAAGAGAGAAAAGCGAGAGGAGGTCGAAGGAAGACGGTGGGTCGAAAGAAGGAGATCGCGCGCAATCGGCTTGAAAGAGAGGGGTTTCAATAGCTAAACTCTCTGTCTCGCGAAGAGAGCATTTGGAGCCAGAGGAAACGATTTTCGTTGGGGAAAATATCCCGACAGCGGCGCTGACTTCGGGGGAAATCGACGAAGGGAAGTACCTTGTGACTTGCTACTGGGTCCGAAAAGAGGTCTCTTCCAGGGCCGGCTGGGAAATCTTAGGTGAATACAGAGGAACGGGAACAAGAGAGGGGGGGAAATCGATGTGACGAAGCGGCCGCCGGTGGGAATTATTCAAAATGTCTAAACTATTGCGCAGAAGAAAGGTCTATGTATAAAGGAGTCCTCGGAGCCTCGAAAAGTGGTTCAAAATCCGGCAAAACGCAAAAGGAGATAAATCTCCCACTTGGCGTCTGTTTTAAAAAAAGAAAACTGAAGTGGGAAACTGGATCTTTGGCCTATGCGAGAGCTTCGCTGACGCAGCTCTCAAAAATAAGAGGAAGGCAGGAAGGCGAAGCGGGGGTTTCTCCGCAGAGGCCCCAGATCAGGCGTACCCGTCATTTTTTCGGGCGGGTGCGACGAAAAGAAAAAGGAGTCGGTCTTTTGATTTTGGGAACGTACCGGGAGTGGAGGACAGAAAGGACAAGGGTTGAATGAATACGACCGGTGCTCGAGCATGGGCGAGGGGGGGAAATACACCGGAGGGGAAAGAAGTCCCCAGCAGATCACATATCCCCTTTTTCGGGATAACCTAGAGGGGGGGGCACGTGAAGCAAAGGGGAACAGCACCGGAGGTACTTGGACACTCGGGAATTTCAGATCGGAAGGGGGGAACCACTTAGAAGGGAACGTGGGTGCTGCCTAATAGGAAAGCCGCTGGGTCGGAAAAACGACCAGTACTTCTCATGCTCCGCCGACCCAGCAAAGGCGACTGTAAGGCGGTAGACACCTCTCGATGCAAAGGGGAGGGAAATGAGGGGAGCTAGAGAGGGAAAAAAGGATGGAACCATCACTATTCTAAAAGAAGGTTTTTGCCTTGTCTTGTGTGATAAAAGGAAAGGGGTGAGTCGAGGCCCGCGAACTAGAACCCGTGTGTCGCTGCGAACGAGTCCCAGCTGTAAAAAAGGAACTGACCTAAAGGAAGACCATGAGGATAGGAAAATGCGATGAGCAGGACCGAACAAAACGAAGGTGTCGTGTGGCGAAGGACCTTTCAAGAAGGGAGGGGGGTGTGGAAACAGAAATGAAAGCAATAAATTCTCCACAACTAGACTTAAGTACTATAGAGGAAAAAAATTAGGGCAGTCATGGGTGCTTGCGACATCACCGAAAGGGGGGTCCCGGAGCCAGGGAAATGGTAAAACCTTTATTCCGCAGGCTACGGGAATTGTAGAAGAAGGGCCCGTAGACTTGTCCAGGGCTGATGGTTAAGGTTCACCTAGTATCGGTGGTCGAGCTACGAGGTGCGCGGGGACTGAAACGATTTCTCCGAGTTGGGGGGGCAGGGAGAATTCGAAAATAAGGACAGAGCTGAGTTTCGCCCAGGCTAGGTGTCTTTTCCTGGGACATCGGAAAAAGGAAGGGCAATGACGGAAATAGAGAGATGAGGGGAAACTGCCGGAAAAGAGGACGGGGGAGATTCAAAAAGGAGACGGACAAGAAGGGAGCGAAGTGGCAGTGTAGTGACTTCAGCCATTCAAGCGGGCACGGGGGAATCGCGAAAGAAGACGGCGGATCTAAAGTGTCTATTATCGAGCGAAAAAAGAGAAAAAGAGCAACAACAGCTTCTTTGTTGGAACGATGCAAAAGTCTCGGGAGCGAGAGGGGGGGAGTTGGGTGAATCGCTGACAAGGTAAGACAACAAAGAGATTTAAAAAAACACGATCTCTCCGTTCAGCTGCCCTAGGAGAGAAAATTCGAGGAAGGGAATGAAGGGTCTTAAGATTCCTAGATAGGGACATGAAAAAGGGCAAAAAGGGGGGTTGGGGTGATGTGCCTATACTGTTAGGCCATGAATGCGGGCTGCGAAGTGGGGAAAAATGGCGACGAAGTGTTGCTGAAGTCAGGACCGGTCATGCCCTTATCCTAGGAGTCAAGGGGGGGGCGATTCAAAAAGGAAAAAAAGTTCAAGGAACTCAAGATGAGGTGATGCTTGGGGCCTCAGGAAGGTCAATACACAAGTCGTCGCTGGCATCAAAGATAGAGTAAAGGAATGCACAGCATGCAATAAAAGTTACTCTGCTTCCGGGGTTTGGGGAAGAGGCGCATAAAACTAAAAACCAAAAAGCTTTAAATAGAGTCCCATATCAATCCTGGTGGTCATCGGGACGCCGCCGAAGGGACAGTGGAGGTGACCAAAGAATAGGAGGTCAGTTTTTGACGAAAGGAACCCTTATTAAGGAAGAAAAGGGACAGGAAGGGAAAGGGAAAAAGGGTTGAACCCTGGTCGTTCCAACTCTGTGCGAAGCGTAAAGAGAGAAATTCAAAGATACAGGGTGGGAGTCTGTCCAGCTCGAAAGGGAAAGATCGGAAGGGGGTAGGGGGACGACTCTGGGATCAATAAAGAGTGAAGCGAGTATGCAGAGCTAAAGACCGGCGAGGTGAAAAGAGGTATGGAGAAATTGTGATAGAAACGACGGTTGAACGCGGACTTAATATGGGAAGGTTCAGTCCAGGGAATTAGGGTCAAATGGAAATCGTTCCGTGCAACTCTAGTCGTCAATTCGAGTATAAATTGCCCCAGAAAAAGGCGCTCAGAGGAGAGAGATCGGTCAAATTCGCGGGATTTCTTTTCGTTGGAAGGACAACAGGGGAGGAAGGGGGGAGAGGGAACAAACATAATCCAGCACGAACGTTGGGAGGGTCCCCAAGTAACCTGAATAAGATGCTCTGATCGAAGGGAAGGGGTGCGCCATTCGAAGGAGCGGAACGGATCTCCGACAAGATGTATAGAGGAAAGAAAAAAAAAAGGAAACCCCGCCCCCGTTCCACTCCTTTCACACGCGCGAAAGGGGAGGAGCGAAAGAAGGCTGACCTCTCTAAAACGGCAGAGTAGCTAGTTCAAGATCAAGGGAGAGGGAAACGGACGAAACGAAGTATTCATATCTCGCAAATTTGAAAACGTTATGCTTTATTAGACTTAGGAACGGGCAGGGGAAAGGGAACAATGACGAAAGTACTCTCCGCTACTTGGCACTACAATCGGGGGATAAATGATGGATTCAGACAAAGAAGTAACGGGAGGCAATCAAAGAAAGATTTTTGGATGCGATCGCAATCCCTGGCAGGATCCCGGAACAGGAAGTGAAGGCCGCTGCGTACTGGGGAGTGTGGTGGGGAATGGAGGAAAAGGGACGCAGGGTTCAGAAAACTCTGCAGTCCGCCTTCATAGTGCAATTAAAGCGGGGGGGGTTGATCTCCGATTAAAAGTTTAGGACAAAAAAAAAAAACTCAAGGGCGCAACCGTCCTTTACACTCGTATCACGAACAAGGAAGATTCGAAAGAAAGATCGATTGCTGCGTTCAAAGAAAGGCCTCAAAAAAGGAAGAGGGGTAGGGGGTAAACAATTCAAGCAGCCCAAGCCTTCAAAAGGAATGCAACCGTCAAGCGAAAAAAACTGATTAAGTGGGGAAGGAAAAAAAAAACCTCAGAGAAAGAAGCACAAAACGGTAGGCCCGGAAGAACACGTCTGAGAAAAGGAGACTCGAACTGGGGTGTGGTCAAAAATAGATGCTGACTCAGGGATGAGCGGCCTGCCGCAAACGTGATCACAATCCAAGCGTAACGAGCACCGAGATTCATCGTCCACAAAGCTGTTGCCGAGCAGTGATAAAAGAGGGGAAACGGCACTGGATTCAGATATACTCACCAAGTTAATCTGAAGAAGGGTCGCGGCAGATTCAAAAGCTAAGAGAAAAAGAAAACGGCCCTTGTTTCTATACTTTCGAAACGGTCCTAAAGATAGGGAAGAGGGTTAAGACACGAAGAAACCGTCTATTGAGAAAAGGGGAGAGGTCAGAAAAGGGGGAAGAGAAAGAGGAGGGAGAAGAAGACGTTTGAAAACTCTTCTGCTGCCGCGACAGAAACAGTTCCTCAAGCCACTAGAGATCACTTCGGGAGAGAAGAGAAAACAACAAAGGAAGTCATAAAGATAATATGAATTGGAAAAGAAGTTATAAACACTCTTCCATGCAAGGGAGAGGTTAAAGGACAGCTGAAGGGCCACTCACTCTGGGAAAAGATGAGGGAATGAACAAAAAGAAATCGGTGAGGCGCAAAGCCATTATGTCTAAGAGGAGCGACAGTAAAAGAGTGCCCCATCCATAACTTTCTTAGTGGGTGCAAAGGAGGAAAAGGAGGGACCCAAAAAGGGAGAGGTGCAGCATTACGACAATACCCACCTACGTCCTCTTTCGGTCCTTATCACCAACGAGCCCTCCAATGAGGGAGGGAGGGGTCGGAAAGTTCCGAACTTTCCTGGAAAAGAGGGCTCTAATAGCAAGGCAACCGGGAGGGACGCTTTGCCTTGGGAGGGACCTGCAGAAGCCGTTCTAGGTTCACACAAGACAAGAACCACAGAACGCGTGAGTAACTCGCTAGTTCGGGAAAAATTCTCAAAAGGGAGGGGGAGAGAGCGCAATCTCTTGACTCAGACGCTACGGGTAAGGCGGGGAATGGGCAACCGCGCTGTTTAGAGACCGGGTCCGGGGGGGTAGAAAAAAATTAAAAGGACTGGCGTTTTTGTGATGCCAACGGACGTCTTGGTGAATCGTGTCTCTAAAACGTAGAAATAAAAGGGGGTGAATTTCTACGTGGTGCCATTTCGATCTGACCTGAGTTAGAGAAGAAAATGCAGTGAGGGGTCACGTATGAAATCGCCGATGTTAAATCGAAGACAGGAAGCGAGGGGACCGGGAGGGGGTAGGAGGGGAAGGAATCTCATCGGGAGGGGGGGTATTCAAATCTCTAACGATTTGAAGAGCCGTAGATAGGGTCATTCGGGTCTGGAACGGGGGGGAGCGTGAGGCCAGGGAGAAAAAACAACGAAAGAAGGAGAAGAAAAAAAAATCCTCTTACCACGTGATTTCCGTCGGTGGAGGCACCGCACAGGGTTCGACTTATCTGTGCCTTGCAAAGGAGGCGAGGATAAAAGACGCACAACGAGAGAAAGGGAAGAATAATGTCGGGCAAAGGAAAAGAAGTTCACCAAAAGAAATCGCTAACGCATTTTTTCGGTGGCGGGTGTTTTGAAAAAGGCAGAGAATTTGGGGGGAGAATCGTAAGCCTTGCACTGGGAGAAATCACGAGTCCATCCGAATACCCTAGGTGTGAAAGGCATGATCGACGGCGGACGGAGAGGGTTTGGAATAACCAAAGGGAAGGAAGACCAATAGAAGCAAAAAAAGTCATGAAAAATGGTCAAGTGTGAACATAGGAGGCGGCGAGACGTACCCGCACCGAGGAAGAGAACAGGTAATCGGAACTGAAACACGTACAGGGAAAGAGATTGGAGGACTGGATAATAACTTCAAGAAACCTCTGGAAGACATCAATCCAGTAAATTCTGCAAGGAGGGGCCGACGGGGGAAAAGCAAAATTGACGAAAGGGGCAAACTTAGGAGTTAGTACGCTATTGCGCGCCTCTTCAAAGAAACGATTGACTCGGTTGGAAAACTCTAGAGTGGGGGGAGAGAAGTGATAGGGTGGAGAGAGGACACCGGTGATTCTTCTTAGAACTTGACCAGAAAATCCCGGTTATGTACAAATTCCGCTCAGAAAATTGGGCATAGAGAGGAGGAAAAGGGGCTCCCTGACAGCCGGGCTATTGGGTTTTGGTTTGGGGTTCCTAGGCTTCAGGAACTGGAACGAAGACGAAGTTCTTGGGAAAAGAGATCTTGAGTGTTGAAAAAAAGAAAACTTTCCATAAAGGAGAAACCACTAAAGAAGGTTGGGGGAGGGGAATATCGGTCGCTCCATTATCGGACATCATTGCAACATTGCCAGAAAATGAGGCCCCGAGCCACTTCAGTTTCTATTCCTTGGTCGGAAAGACAGAGGGCTTCATTGGAACGCCAGAGGAGAGGCAAAGGATCCTTGGTTCGACGTGCTATTATCGGGGAGGGGGGGGCGACGAGGAAAAGGTAAAAAATGGAAACAAACAGTAGTTGGTCAGGGGAAAAGGAGGGGATCCGTCGCAGAGTTTCCTCAGTCTGATGAACGGAGGAAAAAAAATAGGTGTGTATAGGAAAAGGAGAGAAAGCGGGAGGACGGAAAGGATCTCCGCGGTAACTTTAAAGGACGGGGGATCGAGGAAATCAAAAGCTCACAGAGAGGAACCGGACCAGAAAGTAAAAGGGTCAGGGAGTTCATGGAAGGGTAGAGAGGGCAAAATGGTTAAAGACTCAAAGACAAGGAGGGGGGGGAGTGGATGGGGTGGGGGAAAGCGAACAACTCCAGAAGAAATTAAGCACAGGAGAATAGCAACCAGAGGAAGGGGGGGGGGAGTGGTGAAAACAATCTCGGAGAATAGATTGGATTTGTATCTCGAGGAGGCTGGGAGAGAGCTTCTGGTCAGCATAATTCGGAAAAAAAGAGGGGATCTTACGAGAGACGTTTTCTCAAGGAAGGAAAAGGTCTTTAGAGTATCGTCGTCTGTCAGGAACGAAGAAATTCATCAATGGGTTGGTGGGAATGTTACAGAATGACGGTTGGCATTCCCAGGAGATCGGGGGGAGGGGAAAGCCCACTAAAAGGGGGGCTGGAGAATCCTGCATGAAAAACGCATCCAGTCTGCATTCCACGAGGAGGGTTATTAGTGTGGATGAGATAGATCTGAGAACGTATGTTGAGGGGTGGGGGCCTAAGAGAAAAAAAGAGGGAGAGTTGGCAGCGATATCACGGGTGAAGCCAAAGCGCCAATTGGAGCAGAAAATGAGGAGGACTTTCGCCGAGTTGGAACGCAGACGTCGCCGAGGCCCATGCCGAAAGCGATCAGACCGCACAGAAAACCCCGAAAAAGCCTGGTGGTGAATAAGCCGTCCCGAGCCGGCAAAAGATTTGTGCTCTCAGCTCCAAATGAGAAGGTCCGGTTAAAAAAAAAGATGCGCAACAGTAAGGCAAGTCCCATGTTGCCATAGGGGCGTATGAAACCCCCAGCAAAAGAGGGACGAAGGAACGCGATCCGTTCCCAACCCCACAATTTCCTATAAGTCGTACTCAAGAGAATGGGGGGAAACATTTCGAGAGCGAGGCAATGATTATTTTTCGTTCCATTAAAGATGGAAGGTTAGAAGATGGGCAAAACGACGTAACACAAGCTTCTGCGAGGAAGGGAAATTTGACTCTCACTCTCGCGTGAACGCGGAAGGGGAAGTCGTTGCGTGGAAGGATGGAGGGAACGGGGGATTCCCGTTATAGACCAAGAAGAGTCTTAAGGAAAAGAGTCTGAAAGGTCGAGGAGAAATGAAAAACACAATGTTAACCTGCGCTCATCTTATCATGTTAGTGGGGGAGAAGGAACAACTGTCGAGGTGAGGATTTTGTGATCCATCGATCTCTCAACAAAAAAGGGGGAGAAAAGGGGGGCTACTCAAAAAAAAGACCCGCGAACAGTTGTGGGGAGAGCCACAAGAACTGAAATAAGAGTCTCTGAGCGCAGTAAATTGTCGATGCTGAAAAGGGGACGTCTACATTGCAGACGACGAGATCGCCAAAGTACCTTATGTATGTCTTCCGGAGAAACCAGGAGAAAACTACGAAAGCAACAAAAAGTTTTAGAAGGCACACTCGAGAGAAAAATTGTGAGCCTCGCCGGATGCTGGAAAAAGAGGAGAACAACGGCAAGAAAGGAAAGAAGGGGAAGAACGCTGGGAGGAACATCAGATTTCGGTAGAAATACTGCAAGGAAAAAGAATGTGGGAAGACTTATCAAGGAAGGTTGGTTAAAATGGAACCGGAATGAGGCTCATTGGCGGGTTCACGAGACTCTTGCAGGGGGAGCTACGAGGGGGGATGTGAAGGGGCTCACTGGCCAGGTTGACGTCACTCAACTACTCCATTTGGAATCTGATCGCAAAAGGGAACTGGGGCCGAGGAGGGGAGAAAAAGACCCAAGGAGGAGTCTTTTTAGACAGGGGGCGGTGAGTAGTAAGGAGGGCGAGGAAAGCTTTTAAAAAGTCCGCAGATTGGAGAATAAAGGGGAGCTTTGGAGTCAACCGTTATCTAGCTGATGAAAACATCGACCGCCGACTGGGGGAGCCAAAGAACGCATCACCCCCGTTCTCGGAGAGAATGACGCGGAATATGAAAAAGACGTGAACCCAAGAAGGGATGCGGGAAAGGCAATGCCGTATGGCTCTCAGGCAAAAAAGGAGATCCGAATGGGGGTAAAATTACCTCAACGCCCGCCTTAAACTTTCCGAAAAAGATTACAATAGGGAAGGGCTGAGCAGCGACGCTCGGGAGCTCAATGACCTTTAAGGCCGGAAGATAACTTCGGAGCAGGGCATAATTCTAACGGCGCCGTTGGGGGGGTGAAAAATCTGGGAGGGTAAAGAAGCTGCAAACTCGAAGGGAAGAAACAACCAGCTTATTGCTCAAGAGAAAAAGGTGAGAAACAAAGATGGTGTGGACAGTGCGATTTAGGGAATACTTAGGGATGGAGGAGGAGGAAAAAAGCTAGCTCCTGAAAGTCTTCTAAGCGCTGAAAACAGGGGCCGCGCGCGTAAGTTGCGGGAAAAAACCAAGATTGTGTCTATCAAAGGGTGGGGCGAAAAAAATCATCTATTGAGGTGGCTGAGAAATCGAATCACCCTTTGGAAATGAAGGATGTGAAATCGGGAATGCCCGGCATGCGATGTCCAAGGAAGAAAATAGTTGGGGGTCGATACAGAAAACAGTGAACTCCCACTCCAGCTAAACAAAAGGAAAAAGGGAAAAAGTAGGGAAGAGCGAAAAAAGACTCGAAGGTAGACACCGATACTAGTTAACGGAACATCAAAGAGGAAAGACAACTTGAATACTTCCTGCAAGCTCCAGGGAGGAGAGAAGGGGCGTCATAAGAGGGGGCTTTAGTCGTGGAAGAGAGCAAAAGGAACAGGATAAAAAAAAGGGCTCCGGGACCAATATGCTTCGTTAGAAGCCAATGTAGTAGTGGAAGCAACTTACGATTCCCAGCAAAAAATTCAGTAAGGGGGGACGGGAAAAAGAGGGGGGGAAGAAACACGAAACATATTGCACTTTCCAACGACCCCCTGATATGTAGCGGGGAGAAAATCAGAGAAGGTCCTAGGGAAGGCTGAAACTCAAGGAGTCGAGGAGGTCAAGAAGGTTCATACAATTGCTGAGATGGAAGAAAGAGCCGCGCACAAAAACAAGGGACTTGGAAAGTTCATTCAAATTTCTCTAAACCACAAAAAAATGAAGGGTAAACCGGATTCAATCGTGTCTCCTTCTTGCTGAAAGAGCGCGCGCAAAGGAGGGAGACCGAACACGGTGGTCCATGGCGAATGTGGCGCCTTCTAGGGGGAATCAGGAGGATGGTAGGGAGCATTCAGAAGCCATCCTGGGCTTGTGTCCGCAAACAGCGCAAGGGGCTGACTCGTCTCGTAGGAACGTCACCGTACCAAGAGTTTACCCTTCCTCCAGTTCCGGTAAACTGGTCTCTTCAGAGAAGCTGTCACGGAAGGATAGGGGAAAGATCTACCAGGACCTTGACCGGACCAGTGGCAAGAGATTGATGGTTGGTCGGGCATCTTCAGCCGGGGGAGGGGTCAAAATCGGGTCAGAGTAAAAAGATTAGAAAATCGGGAGAAAACTGATGGACTCTGACGATCAGTGTGAAAAGAGGGGGAAGGTACCAGGCAATAAAACCACACTCAAATGGGTAATCTCAGAAAAAAAGGGGATTTAGTACAGAAAGAAAGAAAAACGAAAACTGAGGCGCTGCCTCTGCTATAAACGCTTCGCTGCACGAAATTATTATA
>Ga0179593_1724782_pt1 | contig 12064 bp, 14 predicted proteins | sample CZODoug2_1_08_16_FD_185931 | JGI IMG/M metagenome (GOLD analysis project Ga0179593, IMG submission 185931) | Vadose zone soil fungal communities from Angelo Coast Range Reserve, California, USA - CZODoug2_1_08_16fungal (PacBio error correction) | ecosystem: Environmental > Terrestrial > Soil >...
CCGGAAGGCGACGGAAGAAGGGGGAAGGAAATGTCTTCTTGGCTTGAGAAAGGGGGAAGAGGAAGCGGGCACTGAAAGTTGCAAGAAATAGCTTCTCCTGGTGATAGTAAAAAAAACCTATCTTTTCGACCAGAAAAGGGGGGAGGCGAGGGAGAGCTGGGGTCAAAAAAAGGAGACCCGTCCGATGTCCCAGGATCGAAGAAAAAAAAAAATGATCCTCGTCGACACCCTGGGCGAGAGGAAGAAGTCGGCGGTACGAGGGGGGAGATGGAAAGGAAAGGAGCTTGAAACCGGTTCGGGGCGGCCAAAAAAGGTCGTTTTCGGGAAGGGGACTGGTACAAACTTACGAGGTCTATCATCTCGTGCCTGTGGTCCCGGGTGGAGGGAAGCCACTGGCCAGAGCGCCTGGGGGAAATCTTACGACCCGGAGGGAATTCCTATGAGAGGAACCTAGAGTACTCAGCTGGTAGGGCAAGAACGGGACCTTACCTTCTCCGAGATCTTTAAGGTTCGAACTTCGTGAGGGTAGAGGGGGGGAAAGCGGGGAGTAATCTCTTCCCTACAAAAAGGGAACAACAACCTGCTACCAATGAGAGAAGAAACACTCAGTCATGAAAAAAGAAGAGGGGGTCTCTTCCTCAATACTCCCGAGAAGGGACATCCCTGTCCCCATCATATCTGCAGAAGAAGAGGAGGGGGAGACGGAGAAGTCGACTGCTGAACAGGGATATTGGTAAATGAGAGGGGAAGGGAAAGGGAAGTCACTTCATACCTATGGAAGGGAAACTTTTCCGGGAAAAGGAGGAGACAAGTAACCAAAGATTAATTTATAAAATCAATCCCATCCTTTGAGAAAAAGAAGGGTCTACCAGCGAATCGTGATGAAAGGACTAAAAAAAGAGGGAGGGGGAAGGCCCTTTTTATTACTGATGAAAGTACTTTGAGAGGAGAAGAGGGAAGGGGACGTGGGGTGCCGTCCCAGAAGAAAAAAAAGCTCTCTACCCCAGAGATAGGTCCGATTTCCCACACCGGGAGGGGGAAGGAGGAAAATGAATAAACTTTTTAGCATTCCTAATATGCGAAAAAGGGGGAAAAAAAGGTGAAATAAGGTTCTATCATCCTCCCTCGTATTTTGGAAGTCCTTATCTCTCCTAAAAAAAAGAAAAAAAAAGAAAAATAGGCAGAATTAAACTCCTTCGGGATATGGAGAGAGAAAAGAGGGGGGGGAACCTTTTCTAAATATTCGGAGTAAGTCCTCTGGATACCTAAAAGAAGGTGGGGAGGACGATTACGAAAAAACGCCCCTTTTGTCCGAGGAGGGAAGGGGAGACTTTTCCTTCACCTCACCAGCCGATCGCGCCAAATTGCCAAGGGGAAAAGAGAAAAAAGGGAGGCAACAAATCTTGTCCTGGTAGAAGGGAAAAGAAGGGGGAAATTTACTTCCTGGCTTCCCGTGGAAAGGGAAGGCCTAAGTCTAGTATCAGGAATAGGGTGGAAAAAAGGGATATTAATCCTAAGTCAACGGTAACTTTTTGTGTTGAGAGCAGACAGGGACCTAGGAAGGGGGGGAGCTGCCTGGTGAAGCGCATGACAATCTCCCTTGGGCTAAAAGGGAAGGAATCGACCTGACCTTCCGATGATCTCGGGGCCGAAAAAGGGACCACGATCGCTGCCCGTCTCTTCTCGGGAGAGGCTGTCCGATCAATTGTTAATGGGAGGAAAGGGCGAAGGGACGAAGGAAGTTGTGAATAGAGAGCGGGGACGGGAAGGGAAAAAATTTCCTCCCCCTATTCAAAGCACACGACGACTCGTACCAGGAAGCGGAGGAAAAAAGAGCCAAGCTTGAGCCAGGACGTACTAAAGGAAGAAGGCCGACTCCGGGTCTTCTAGTTCGAAAGGCAAACAGTTGGTCGGCAGGAGTAGAAAAAAGGACCCAACTGAGGAAGCTGCGCAGAAGGAAAGGATTCGACTTTTAAGGGAAAAGAAGAAAGAACCGGCCCCACAATCTGGGAGAGGTAGACTCTCCGCCGACGAACCGACATCCGACCAGGAAAAAAAGAAAAGCCCAGGTTGTCGAACGCTGTAGAGGGGCAGACGAACCTGGACATCGCTGGGGCCGACGAAAAGGAAAAAAAAACCGAGAACCTCGCCCTCCAGCCATCGAGGCGACCTGGGAAAAAAAAAGAGGGACAGCACCAGGCGAAGCTGAGCGTAGAAAAAAAGGGAGCCGCCAGGCCTCTCCTCTTCAACCTCCAGAGGGATCTGTCGATGCCAGCCCGAGCGCTTCCGGATCCCCCCCCCCACCCAAAAAAAACCCCCCCCCCCCCCCGAAAAAAAAAAAAACCACCGGCACCCCGGGCCCCCCCCAAAAACCAACCGCCCCCCCAAAAAAAAAACCCCCCCCAAAAAAAAAAAAAAAACACCCCCCAAAAACCCCCCCCCCAGAAAAAAGAACCCCCAAAGGTCCCCTTCCCCCAACCCCCCCAGAAAAAACACCCCCCCTCCCCCCCCCCCCAAAAAAAAAGGAACACCCCCCCGCGAAAAAGGGGAAAAGTGAAAAAGGGCCAATCGATTTTGACCGAGCCGGAGGCGGGGGACGCCTATGAAAAAAAAGGAGAGGGTCTGGCGCCTCACCGAGGAGAAAGAGGTCGGGCCGAGCGGCCCTCGAGGAGAGGGGCTTCCTCTAAGAAAAACGGGTGGAAGGAAGAACCACCCTTGAGAAAGGGCCGTACCAGCCCAGATTTCCAGCTCGACCAGGCCAGGGACCAAAAGCACGACGGGCCGCCCACTAGAATTCTAGCAGAAAGGAAGGGTAGCTCCTCCTTTCCATCAGCAAGGAAGGGGATCAAGAACCGCTTCCCAGTCCAGGCGGCAAAATCCTGGATTATCTGCTTTGAAGAAAGAAAAAAAAAGCGGGGGAAAACAGACGCAGGGCGGGTCGAAGAGAAGGGGTCTCGAAAACCCTTCGCGTAATTTCCCGGACACGATCGAAGAAGGGAAAGCGTATCTCCGCTAAAGAAAAAGAAAGGAGGGGAAGCTTTCCCGGACCTCGGGGGGAATCAGAGAGAAAAGGAAGTAACGTGGTGGCGGAGCCCACCCCACGAAATCCCGTCGAGCGAAGGGCAAGAGGGAAAGGATGGGAGAAATATATCTATAAGTAGGGGAAAAGGAAAAAAAGGGGAGTGGGGTGGGGGCTCCGCCACCACCTAATTCTTCGACGGGAAACAAAGAAAAAAAAAGGGCTGGAACTATTGAAACTGCTCAACTTATTTACTAGGGAGCGAAAAAAGGGCCCGTTCTGGATCGAAAAACCGCTCGATCGTTTCCGGGAGGGGGCGAGAAATTCCATTCCTCGGCCGAAAAGAAAGGAAAGGGAAGACACTCGTCTGGTTCACGGTCCCAGCGGCGGGAGGGCTCAAGCCGAATCTCCAGGAGCTTGCCAGGGCTGGATGGTAAGCTTTTATCGACGAAAAGAAAAAGGAAGGGGCATTTGGGCCATGCGGGCTAAAGAAGATACGTGCCCGCTCGACTTCTCGTGGGTCGGAAAGAAAGGATCAGTCCGCGGTCCTGGAAAGGGGAGGAGATGGCCGAATCCTGGTAAAGGAGTCTACCAGGGTGGTGAGCGTCACTGGCCGTTCGAAGCGCGACTCCGATGTGCCTCAGGGGAAAAGAAAAAAAAGGGGGCGGAGGCTCATAACCTAGAATACGCGAACAGACAAAAAGTCAGGGGAAGAGATTCACTGGCTCGGTCAATTTCGAACGGCCTGGAGAAAAAAGGGGGGGGCGCTCACAGGGGGAGAAAAAGAGGGGGGAAGCGACCGAAAGGGGTCTTCGGAGGAACAAAGTCGGCTTACCCTTGCCGCCCCTAGCTGGGAGATGCTCGTCCCTCGTCACAAAGAAAGGGAAGGGCCTCGTGGCTTTATTTCGATGTAGAGACGGTCAGAATATTCCCCGCCTATTTCCGGATGCGGAAGAGCCTCTTACGACAAAAAAGAGAAGGGAGGGGCGGGGGGAATGGCTTATGTCGCGTTACGTCGCGGGAAACGGGGCTGAAGAACATGATGGATCCCCGTGGGCGGGGAGAAGGGGACCTTACACAGGGAGGAAAGGGGGAAGAGAAAGGAGGGGAGCAGCTCATAAGTTTCGTTTAGCCCGGGAAAAGGGGTCAAGCGCTCCTGTCTCCCTCGACGACCCGTAGGAAAAGAGAGCGTCTGGCTCAGATTGGCACGAAAAGGGGAAATGATCGAAGGGCCTTCAGAATATCGGGGAGGAAAGCGGGAGAATCTTCAGGAAGAACAACCTCCTACCCGCGACCTGCTATCAAGAAAAGAGTCAAGGCCAGGGGGGGGTAAGGGAGCTTCCACTCCTCAATCTAAAGGGGGATCGTCTGCCTAGCCCTGCAAAAATCGGGGCCTATATAATCGTAAGGATATAGGAGAAGTCTCTCGAAGACCAAAGAGGAGCGATCATCACCAGAAGGAAAAAATAGAGGGGAAATGTTTATGACTCGGGAAACGTTGCCTGAGGGCCAATCCAAAACGAGAAATTGATCCTCGACTTCGCGGCCTCAATAAAGGAAAGGACGTCAAGGCGACCCACGAATCGTTTACTGAACTGCTAAAGAAAGAAAAGGACCCTGGGGATGAAGATTAAATTTGGGCTCGATCGAGCTGGACGTCCGTCGTCGGGAGAAGCCCAAGCAACAAAAAGAGGGGGGGGAAGGAAAATCTTAGACCCAACCGTTCCCGTTTTCGGGTCTCCAAGGAAGCGCCCGGGGGGAGAAAAGGGGGAGAAATACAAACTATCTCCGCATGAAAGACAAGCCGGATTTTTGCCGATCCTTAATCTCTCAACAACACAAAGGGGGGGGGAAAAATCCGGCGTGAGCTGATCGAAAAGGGGGGAAAGATGGGGGGAAACCAGTGTCTAACAAAAAAAAAAAAAAAAGAAAAAAAAAAAAAAAAAAAAAAAAAATATTCGGAGGGAGCTTCAGTTCCCCTGGGAGAAAAAAAGGGGGGAAGCTATCGTGACCGATGAAAACTAATGATGCCGGTTCTTCTTGCCGGCACATCCTACGACGGGGAGTGAAGGGAGACAAAGGTCCCTTCTTGACTCTGAATAGGAAAGGAAGGCAACATCCTCTTGGCAAGGGGGAGCTTGGGGAGCCTTGACGTCCGGGCTTCCCTTGGCGAACGGCAGGGGAAAGGGATCAATTCCTCTGGGGTTTCCGTGAAAAGGGAAAAGGGGAAGAAGGGGGAAAGATCATCCACATTGACCTCGGTCTGGAGGCCGGGTTCTCTCGCTCATGACCAATCACACGCGTCTCGTCGACCGGACCTTGAGGGGGGAGGAGGACTATCGGAAACGGGGAACGACTATCTTCGCCCTGCTCTTCTCGGGAGGGTACGATCAGGGGTCTTGAGCGGAAGGAGCGGGGGAGCGTTTTGATAGCCGACTGGGGAGGGGAAGGAGAAAGGGAAACGGCTCAAAGACCGACTCGACTAGAAGGGGGAACAAAAAAAAAAAAAAACAAAAAAAAAACGGAGATCGATCTCTGCGAAGTGGAAGGAAAGGGGGAAAAGGAAAGGAGTGATATCGGTCCTCCGCCCCTCGGGCCGCAGAAAGGAGATGTCCGCCAGGATCGCTTGGCCATTTGGGGAAAAAAACGGGATCCCCCGCAACTGATGAAGAGGAGAAGAAAGGAGGAAAGTTCTACTTTTAAGGTACGCCAACGCTAAATGCCCCGTGCTCCATCATGTTAGGAGGTTTCAATCTCAAGAAGAAGAAGAAAAAAAAGAAAAGAAAAAGGTACGAGAGCTCGCCCGGGTGTCGGCGGGGGGGGGTCTTGCCGAGCTATCAGGGGGGGCCATCGTACCATGGCAAGGCGGGGAGAAACGGAGGAAAGGACGCCACTCTTCTACCTTGGAAAGACGAGCACCAGTCGAATCTGAAGAGAAAAGAGAAGGTTTCCCGGTAGCCGAAAAAGAGTCCCAACATCTGTGCTCCCAAGCACTAAGATCGCATTCGTCAAAAGAGAATTCCGGAGCGCACCGTTTGAGGGGGGAGGAGAATCTCCATTCCGTTTTTTGGGAAGGCCAAGGGGGAGCCCGTGACTATGACCCGACTTAGAGAAAGAACCGGTCGCGTATTCTATGTTCTAAAAAGAGAAGAAAGAAGGGGTTCTTTCCTAGCGGCCCGAGACAATGTGGATCCTCGGAATGATCCTTCCGTTGACGATCCCAAAAAAAAGGGGGGAATTCCTTGGTGTGCCTGGAAAAGATGAGGGAGGTCCATCTCGACGCGGGGACCTGAGGATACCTCCTACGGCCTACCACGAAGGGGGGACAAGTCAGGGTCTCTCCGCCTGAAAGAAGAGGGGGGAAAGAGAAAAGCACGCGCTGAAAAAAGGGGAATCCTGGAGGCTTGACAGCAGGACCTCGCCTAACTCTGAAAAGAAGAAAGGGGCGTTTCGCCGATCCGGTGAGGGAAGGGGAAAAGGATGGAGAAGGGGGAAGGAAAGACACTATCGAGTTAGAGCAAGAAAAAGGGAAAAAAAAAAAAACACGCCGCGGGAGCGCCTCGTTAAATCAATTTTAGCAGGAAGGGAAAAAGGAACCCTCGGTCTCCTCGATCATCGAAAGTAGAGTAGGGGGGAAGAGGGAGAGGGGGGGGGGGGGGGACGTCTCACCCCTAAATCCCGTACGAGCGAAGGGAAGAGGAAAAAAACAACAAAGGAGGAAAAGATAGAGATGAGGCAATGTCTGATCTGTCCCCTTCGAGAGGGGTGGGCTCCGCCACCAAGAATGAGGGGAGGAAAAAAAGACCGACTTTCGATGATCGAGGATGAAAAGAGAACGCATGGAAACAACTTGATTTTAACGCGGCGCTCTCTCGTCGTTTTAAAAAGAAACCGCTCGATCGTGGAACGGGAAAGAAGGGGGGGAGGGGAAGGACCTCTGCCAGGCCCCTCACCAGGGAAGCCTGGGTTCCACCGTCAAGCTTCGGCGAGGTCCTAGGAGGGCCAGCGCCGGCCGGGAGGAAAAACACCCCAGTGACCGGAAGGGTAACCCTGAACCCTTGTCACCTTCTAGGAAAGAGGGGGGGTTCCCGGCCCAGGAGGAGGATAAGAGGCCTCCGGTCCTGGCCAGGAATCAAAAGGCCGAATCTGGTCCAGGCCCACCAAGGAAGGAGGGGAAATCGGTCAACGGCCTTCTAAGGAAGAGGAGAGGAGAATCGTTCTACTAAGGGGCCTCTCGTCCAGAAAAGAGGGAGAGGCGAGGAAAAAATAGGGAAAGTATAGGAAGGGCTGAAAGTCTCCCTCGGGAGAAAAAGAGGTGTCAGAGTCCGGGGAGAGGGAAGAGGGGAAGGACCTCTCTAACTCGAAAACGGTGGGTTATGATCGGGCCTTGCCTCTACCGCACTTTTCCTTAGGAGGGGGGAGGGGGAAGAGGAAATCCGGCACATGGAGAGGGAAAAAGGGGCTAACTCTCAGCTTCGCAGGGGGATCAAAAGAGGTTCGACCATGTCCGCCGAGTGAGAGGAGATCGTGTGTCCTCCGGAGCAAGGAGGGGCAAGAGGTCCAGGAATCGCTCGGCAATCCCCCCCGGGAGAAAAAAGGTCGACACAAAGGGAAGGAGAAAGGGGTCCTGGCGGAATGTCGAGGGAGGGGGTGTCTCGTGAAACCGGGTCGGGCTGCCATAAACCTGATGGAGCCCGGGAGGGAGAAAAGGGGCACTTACACGTACTAACTGACAGAGGAGAGAAGAAGGGGATCCGTTTTTCGAAGCGCAAGAAAAAAAGGCGCTCTTGCCGGCTCGACGACCCTTATTCTGCGGGAGGAAAGAAGGGAGGGATGGCTCAATATGGGCCGAAGGACGGAAGGGAGAAGAATCGATCGACTGGTCGAGGAAGGGGGCTGAGCAGAATACGGGGAGTCAAAGCTTGGCGAATCTCGGCCAAAAAGAAAGAAACGCGACCGGCTAAGAAGATAAAGAAGCAATCCCCCTTATCGGAAGCCCGAGAGAAAAAAGAGAAAGCCTCGCCGATCGTAGGCCAGCCCGGCCCCATCATAGAGGAAGTCACTTATAAGTCCTCGTGAGAGGAGGGAAGGAGCTTATCATCACACGGCCTAAGAATGGGACTCGGAAAGGTTCCTCTATTCCAACGGAGAAACCCGAGGACTTGAGCCTCGAAGGAGGAGAGAAAGAAACACAGTACGTCCAGTGCGAACCCGCGAATCGTGGAGAAAGGGCGTTGGGCCCGGGATCGGATCATCTTCCACGAAGGGACCTTTTTGTAAAGAAAGTGTGAGAAGAGGAAAAGGGGTTTCCGGGCAAAACCAGCCTCAGAGCGCGGGAAAGAGAAGGATCTGTCCCGTCGTCAAGAGGAGGGGGGTCTCCAGTCTGACCCTGAAGCAGCCACAGGGGGTTAAGGGCCCCGAATATTTCGACAAGTCAACAAAAAGAGGGGATCATCTCCCGCCTTCTTTTTTTTGGGACAAGATAAGGGAAGAAGGGGAGGAGTAAAAGAAGAGATCATGATCGGAAAAGAAAAAAGGAGGATGCGGGATAGGGTGACCTTGTCGAATATTCGGGCAGGAAGAAGGGCCGACTTAAGACCAGAGGGGGGGGGGGGGAGCTATCTTGACCGAGGAAGAAAGGGTCCGCGCTGCGGTTGCTGGGTCGGAAAAAAAAGAAACGACGACGACGTCCAAGAGACGAAAAAAAAGGAGGACGCTGACTCGTCATCCCATGGCAGTAAAAACGGCAGGGTAGAAGTTCATCAAGGGATTCGCTGGTTCGTCCTGGAAAGGGAGAGGAAAGGGATGGTGATTGAGTCCGAAGTCAGAGGAGCACGAAGGGAAAGGCATAATTTTGGGAATAAGGAAAGGCAATGCTCGGTTCGGCTGTTGCGGCGAAAAGAAGGACAAGGCTCCCTGGGTCTCGACGAAAGAAGGAGAGAGAAAAAAAGGAGGGAAGCTCGGCGATCTGATGGGGGAGGGGGATAGGACCGGGCTCTTCTCTTTATTCTTGAGAGGGGCCTCCGATCAAGGGGTCTGGTCGCAGGAAAGGACGCTTGTATCAGGTTGTGAAGAGAAGGAAAGGAGGGGAAAACCGCTTTCATCCCCGCTATTCTGCAAGAAAGAGGAAAAGGCGATCGATCTCGGAGAAAGGGGAAAGAAAAACAAAGCTTTAGCATTGACTTACTCAACTGCAAAAGACCTCCGCCTCCGGGACGTCCTAGGTCTTCCAGGAGAGGGGATGAGACCAACCGGTCTCCCCCTCCAAGGAGAGATAAAGGGGAGGGAGTCGACGTTTAAGGTCCCAGGAGGAGGAAAAGTTCGGGAAATCATGTTGGGCCGCCCCTACCCGTTGAAACATCCTCCATGACCCAGGAAGGGGACTCCCAGGGTGTTGCGTTGGGGGCGTGCCGAGCGATCCGGGGAAAAGGGACGCGGAATTGCTACGGAAGAAAATAGCCCTCTCCCTCCGCAACGAAAAGGAGAAAAAGTGGGCTGTGTGACGAGGGAAGAGCACCATGCGAATCTTATAAGAAAAACGGTAAGCCGCCATGGCCGCTTGAAAGAAAAAGAGAAAACACTAATACCAGTTCTGTCGAGGAAAAAGACGGCGCACCGTGGTCGTAGTTCGATGCGTAAAGGAAAAAGGGGAAAAGAGCCCGTGACTCTGACCCTACTTCGGGGGACCAGGGAAGATTCTATTTCTTCTCCGCGACCGAGGGAACGGGAGGGAGCGGCCCTCGGGATCGCCTATATCCCCTGGGAGAGAGAAGTTGACTATCACCACCCTGGGAGAAGAGGTGGCAGGGGAGTGGACTCTACCAGGCCAGGAAAAAAGTCCGGCCTGATCCTGTGATACCTCGAGGGGAGAAGGGTGCGGAGTAAGGTTACCAGGTCCGGGTAGCGGAGGGAGAAGGAAAGTCCTTTCCTGTTGGTGGGAAAAGTGATAAAGCAATGGTCGCTGTCCAAGCCTGTATGAATCGTCTTTAGCAGAAGAAAGAAGGGGGGACCAACGCAGTGTCGGTCGCGAGAAGGGGAAGGAAGTGATCTGCCCCAACCTTCGCGGTATTTAAAGGACAACGCCGACGCGAGGAACTCCGCGTAAATCATTTTATCATTCAAGGAAAAAAGAAAAAGGGAATACTGAATCATCAAAGTCTCTGTCGGGAATCAGGGGACAGGAGAACGAAGGTGGGGAAAAACACTAATCCCGTACTAGCGAAGGCCAGAGAAAAAGGGAACAAAACCACGAAGGATGAGGAAAAGAGAGAGATAATGCCATGTCTTATCTTGCCTTCTCAGAAGAGAAAAAAAAAGAAAGCGCGTCTACGGGGAAACGAACCAAGCGCAGGGAAAAAAAAGGTCCGTGAAATATTTCCCTATTCTTGCAGAGAAGGGTCTAAGCGTGCGTGTGCCCGGGTCTTTCTCTACTCTCGATAGGGGAAGGGGGGGGGGGCAGATTCCTCGTCCAAGGAAACGAAAAAAACCTGCGTCTGGTTTCCCAAGAAAAGGGAATGCTGCTCAAGCCGATCCTCCAGTACTGGCAAGGAAAAAGGAAATCTCGACCACCACCAGGACCGGCCTGGAGGAAGAATACCCTGGACCTTTGGAGTTCTACGCCCAGAAAAAAGAGCCCGTCGGGCTGTCTCCATGAGAAGGGGGCCGACGGAGGGGAACTCTTTGCCGAATCTGGAAAAGACAAAGGGTGGTGATCGGGTCAACGGCCTTCTCATTCATAGTAGGCCAAGGAAAAGCCAGAGGGCCGCTCGGCCCTACCCTCGTCGGCGCGAAGAGGGGGAAGAAATAGTAATACTCCGCCCGTCGGAGGAAAGGCTCCCCCGAAGTAGGGGGAGGAATTCGACGGCCTGGAGTCCTTACCGCTGGAAGGGGGCGCTCCGGAAAGTCGCTCGTGCTTTCCTCGAAAGAGGACGAGGGGGGGGGAAGATTAAGCGGCCCTGGGGAGGGGAGGACAAAAGAGTGCTACTCTCATCTTCGGGGGGAGTTCCCTCTTCACCAGAGAAAGGTCGCCTCTTGCTGGAGGAGAGGGGGAAACGCCTTAGCCATTAGGGAGATACCGATACGCTCGCAACCAACCCCCGTTATCCTCTTAGGAACTGGGCTATCTCTCTTCGGGAAGTAGGAAGGTCGCGTTCGTCTTCTGGGGAGGGGGGACTGGCGGACCCAGAACATTATGTATACAAAGAAGGCGGGGTCTATCTCCTGTTAGGGATCCGCTGAACGTCCGCGAGTCTTCGAAAAAAGAGGGGAGCCACTTTTGGGCGAAGACGAAGGAAGCTCTCCTGTGCCTACCAACTAGGCGGCGGCCCGAGGGGGGCGGCGGCCGATCTTCCTTCCTGGATAAGGGAGGGGGGGGGGGGCCCTCGGGAAGAAAAATCCTACTTTCTATTCTTTCGTGGAGGCTGGGACTCTCGGCCCGACAATCCTTCTCTTTCACCCCCTGCTAAAAAAAAAAAAGAGGAAAGGAAGAAGAGACCACTTGATCTTACTCCAGCAGGAGAGAAAAAGATAATCTCCTTTTTTCTCCTGATAGGAGAGGAAAGAAGACCGAGATCATCGAAAAGGTCCTTTCTACCTTATAAAATTCCTCTTAGAAGAAAAGGAGAACGCCCTATCCGCACATAAGAAAAGAGGTACAGAAAAGGGGAAAACGGAGGGGATTTGAAACGACGGCCACCCCCTATTAAGGGGAAGAATAAGACACAGCCGTTCTCCACGGCCGCAAGGAAGTCAAGGAGACATCTAATCTTTATTAATCTTCCTAAAAAGGGTGACTGGACCCTGGGGAGGGGACCGATTCAGCGTCAACTAGGGAAAAAGGGGGAACAGTCGTCGGGCTTTTGCACCAAGGATCCCATCAACAGAGAGAGGAAACCCGGGCGTGGTCGAGTATCGTTCCTGCCCGAGAGGGGGGGAAGTAAAAGGGGGGGGGGTACAATAAGTCGACCTGAAGGAGAAAGGAGGAAGGACAAGTTCAAACTATTCCCGCATTTGAAAGAAATAACCACGGATTTTTCCGATCCTGAA
>Ga0179593_1333265_pt1 | contig 12063 bp, 15 predicted proteins | sample CZODoug2_1_08_16_FD_185931 | JGI IMG/M metagenome (GOLD analysis project Ga0179593, IMG submission 185931) | Vadose zone soil fungal communities from Angelo Coast Range Reserve, California, USA - CZODoug2_1_08_16fungal (PacBio error correction) | ecosystem: Environmental > Terrestrial > Soil >...
ACGAAAAAAAAAAAAGAGGATTCATTAGGATAAAACGGGCGATCGCTCCAGGGGAAAAAATTCCCTGCCATAAAACTGGGCACAGCGAGTCGCGATCTTGTAGTGAAAGCGGGGACGCCACGCCGAGTGCCATGTACGGCAAAACACGGACAAACCAGAGGTATCGATTATGCAGAAGGAGAAACAAGAAAAAACGATCTGTCGCACCTTGCCAGGTTTTGTGGAGGGGACAAACGCCGACACGGGACTCCGACGCTTCTCAGTAGTCTCGTTCGCCAGAACAGGGGGTGGGGGGGGGATTCGGAAGTCTTGGAAAAAGCTCCGCGAGGGAAAATCTAATAGCGAGACGACGAATCACGATCCACAGGGGGCGAGGAGACCAGGGAAAAGAGAAAGGGGCGGGACATCGGCCTCAAAAACTAAGGGGGTGGAGCGTGTAAGCCACCGGAGGAGCAAATGAGGTCAAGAGGGGGATTAGCACAGCCGGGGACGGAAGCGGTATTTGCCATCCGCAAGCAAAACCTAGAACCATCCCGGTTGCCAGAAAGGAAGCAAGTCGATTGTCCAGAATGGGTTCGAGTTCGCAATGAAAGACCGATTCGCGTCTCACAACCAGTAGGATCGACTGCGGGGTGGTCAAAGTAAAAGGTCCAAAGCGACTAGCTGTGCAACAAGCAAGAATGTCTGCAACGTGTACTCTTGCAGGGCAAACAAAAATTAGCTCTATTCATCCTGCCACCCTCAGGGCGGGGGGGAGCTCGCCCAAGGCGAAAAGGACGCCTAGATGCAGAATTGAGGACCCGCTGCCCGGCCAAGAGCGAGAAAAATGTGCTATATCACCACCTGAAAAGCCGAATTCGGCGCGGCTTGAAAAAATCAGACGAGCTACAGGGATAAAACGGCAACGCGCGGGGTGAAGATGGCCGTCGGAAAAAACCGGGCAAAGATCTCGCGATTCAACATGACCTTTCCGTGAAACGCAACCCATGGGGCCATGGCGACGGTGAAAGCCCAGCCCCACAAAAAAGGCCCGCGACGCCCCACCGGTGGCGCGCAAGCCGCTCGAGCGGGCGGATCGACGGAAAAAAGAGACAAAAAAACCAAAAGGGAACATGGTGCACAGAAAGAGAAAAACAGATTATCTCTCTCACAAAGGAAGAAAGACCGTACTATCCCAGAAGTGGAAGCAGGAGCGGGGTGGGGCATCGACACTCTAAAAAATCAGAGCACAGCTCTTCCTCGGAAGTGCGCAAAAATCGCGAGGAGGTCGTAAAAAGAGACAGGGCGTGTCAGAAGAGCGCGGACAGGGGGAAAGCGTTCGCTCTCAACGGGAATCGATCGGAGATCGGGAGGGAAAGATCGCATGAAACCTGACCAGCTTCGCTAAAGGAAAAATTAGGAAATGAATTTTAAAAGCCCACAAAGTTTAACGGCCACGCCCGGCCCGAAGGAAGGACCAAACGCTATCGCTGAAGCCCACCGAAGAAGGGCCGAAAGATGGCGCAACAGCGTCGTGGTGCCTGAGCAAAGCCCTGGTTGGAAACCAGCAATCGGAGCTCACGAAAAACGAGAACACGGGCTCTGTTCGTACCAAAAAAGATTGCAGGAAGCCGCAACTAGAGGGGGGCAAGGGGAGTGCGGCACGGCAAGCAAGAGGGGTTGGACGACCGCCGCGGGGAGGTAGGCCAGATGACAAGCGCGCACTCCCTTAACACGAGGGGAGAGGAGCTCACAAAAAAAAAAGTGGAGTGGCTCAACAACCCCCCCACCCCGCCCCCCAACCCTACGGCCCCCCGGAAACCAGGCCGAAAAAAACCAAAAAACGTTGGGTGGTCCGAGAGAAAACGGCTGCCAGGAGGGGACGAGAGAAGGCCCGGGGGGAGACATCACAAAGTCGACTCAACAACAGGAGGGGGAGGTGGGGGGGGGGTGGGGGCAGGAGGGGGGGGGGGGAGGGGGGGGGGGGGGTGGGGGGGGGGGGGGGGGAGGGGGGGGGTTGGGGTGGGAAATGGGTGGGGGTGGGGGGGGGGTGGCGACGGTGGGTGGGGCGGGTGGAGGGTGGGGGAGGGGGGGGGGGGGGGGGTGGAGGGGGAGGGGGGGGAGAGGGGGAGGTGGTTGGGTGGAGGGTGGTAAAAATCAAGCCATATGGGGGGGGGCAGGGGTCTGGGCTCTGCGATTCGGATCTGCAAAAATACTCGGCTCTGGGAGCCATAGGAGCCCTGGACCGTTTGTAAACACACACACTCTGGAGTAGGAAACCAGGCAAAAGGACCGCGGACGCCGTGAAGGAGGAAGGCGTGGCGCGCCTTGAAAATGCAAAAGCGCGGATTCAAAACAAAACGAGATTGCTCGCAGTGCGGCAAACGTAGGAAGCGGCTCGCGCTGGTGTATTGACAAAGAAGAAAGCATCACGTGCGCGGCCGGTTGAGCGGGGGGTAGCACGGGCTCACTCAGACGAACTCTTTTTCAGGATTGACTGAAAAATCCGCTAACTTAAGATGCCGTTTGTAGGGAGGGGACACGCGCCTTGCTTGAAAATTCGTTTCCTGGCTTGGGGGAACTTGGCCTCAGATCTCACCCATCAAGATCTGGTCATCTCACAAAAAAATGTTGCAGTCTACAGTTCTGTCGGAAACATGGCCATGCGAAGGGAAAAATCGGAAAGGCCGCACGGGACTGGAAGGGTAGGGGAAGAAGTCATTCACGAAGACAATGAGGACTTTCCAGGAGTAGGCGACGTCTGTGTAAGGGCGGAAGAAAAATAGATCTTATGGAGATGATCCATCAAATTGCTACCGAGGAGAAGACCCAAGACCCTGGTACGCGTGAGGTCTTCTAAATCGGGGCTGCCCTGGGGATGATCTCATCAGGGGGAAGGAGCCAAGGGGAAATTAGGCTATCGGAAAATTTTTGGGGGACTTTGCCCTTTGACCACTTCAAAGATGGAAAGCGACTATCGTCATGCTTACACTTTTCGAGATTGGGCCTTTTTTCGTAGCAGGGGAACTGCTAAACTACCCTTCGTGTGTGTGGGGGATTGGGTGGAACAGGGGCAGCACGAGAAAGGCTCCATAACTGCTCGCGGAGTCAACGGGGAACCTACTAACCGAGAGGTGGTCTAACAGTAGAAGGAAGATCGATCTCCCGGAACAAAAATAAGAATACCAGGAGAAAAAAACGGTTCCCGCTGGTATCCAATTATCATCTTATACTGAAGTGCGGGGAAAATTCGGAAAAGGGGGGAAAGATTCACATCAGTTCAAAAAAGGGGAGTCGCTCCCTCAAGGGTCTATCGAACAATCGGGTTTTCGGGAGAGGAATAGTGCGCTCTCAGCGATTTCAAAAAATACCAAGTGAGAGTTTCTCAATGTTGTCCCAAAAGAGGACGACAGCTTTATGGCAAGTCGAAGGTGGAAAACCACCATCGAAAGAGATAAAGTAGTTCCTGGGCTGTCCGTGAGAGGAGACTGAAGGGACTAAAATTACTCGATCAGAAAAGTAGCTGGCACATGCGTTAAGAAAAAGGAATTGTCGCGGGCTGGATCCTAGGTGAAGAGTTGCTGAGAATGGGAACTATCTTTCATGTAGGGCGAAACTTCCAAGGGTTGGGGGACTCATGCTGGGGGCGCCATACTTTAAGTAATGAAGCCCCTAAAGGGCGCTTTTCGCGGAGGACCGTCTAGAGAGCAAGGAAAGCGTAAAATTTGGTGAGATTTTGCAGGCGAAATGGGGGGGCGAGTCAGCACTTCGAACCATAGGTCTTAACAGAGCCCTGCTGGGAGAGACGGGCAATTGTGACGAAAGACACCAAAAACCGGAAAAATATGGGTGCACTGACGCGGAAAACCGAAAAACCTGGGTGCAAACTTGTAGTCTATTTTCCCCGGAGCGCAAACGGGAGGGTTCTCGGCAAGGGCGGCCGAACTCGGAGCGCTGTTTTCAAAAGAAGGAAAAACAGAAAAGGGGCTCCTCTCGCGTTGGACATCTGGTTTCGACTGAAAACTCCATGAAGGGCAGAAGGGGGGGCAGGAACGAAATCATCAACCCAGAAAACTCGGCAAGATAGCTGTGAAGCGCGGGCACTGGTGGGGGGGTCCAGGGGGAACGGGGATCGGGAGAAGTCTGGAGATGAAATTATCGCCGAGCGGGTAATCAAGAAGATTGTTGCAGAGGCGGGGGAGGAAAGCAGCGTCTGGTTTCTGGGGTCCGGCAGCATGCGAACGGATAATGGCGAAAGCGCACTTCAGAAAATCTTGGGTGGGACGGCACCGCAGCGAGTCGAAAAAGCGAGGCAGGGAAACTCCGTCTGACTTTTGGAGGGCAACTCGAGCAGCCAATTGAGGGGGGAGTGCGGCCATACCGCCCTCAGGGAGGGAACTTGAAAACGATTCTGTTCCGCGGGGAGGAAAAAGGGAGTGCAAAAAGGGGGATCGCTCTGTTGTGGGGGGGGGCTAGGGAGGTCCCACAAGCGCCGCGAAACAGTACCACGGACAGGGGAGGGTCTGAGGGAAGAGTCCCTCTCACGAATGATCCGCCGCGTGTAATAACATACAACAAGCGGGGAATAGTAAGAGGGAAGCCAGGGAAGTCTGCAAAGGGATGGGAGTTGAAGAGCCCATCTGTGGGGGAGGGTGTCGTCTAGGAATGCAGGAGGTTGATGATGCCGAAAAGTGAATCTCGCCTGGTAGGGAGTCTCGAAATGAAATGGGTTCTGGGAAGAGCCTAAGGACTACCTCGCCCAGGGAAAAGTAGGGGGGACAGGTCACCAGGGAAGGGAATGGTGTAGGAATGCAGTCTCCAAAAACACGGGGTCGTTTCCGCGAGCTCGCTCCAAAGGCCGAGGTCCCGAGTGGAGGGATGGGTGGGGGATATGCTCGACAAAAAAAAAAGTATGAAAAGAGATACGTACGCGCCACGCACCGAGGGGTCAGTGGCCCTAACGAGCTGTAGGGAAAGAAGAGACGCCAGAAGGAGCCCGTGCCGCACACATGAAAAGATGGGAGGGGGCGGCCATCCGAACACGTGCGCCTCATTTGAATGAGGCCGCGAAAGGGAAGTTACCAAAAACGCCAAGGCGCAGCCCAAGCGATTATCTCCCCACAGACTGGCCGAAAAACGCAAGGCATACTGACAAAAGAAAAGACGGGGGAGCAAGAATCCAGGTGAAGCGCCCAGAGGTACATCGGAAGGAGGGGGGATGGACTATTGTAGGGGTCACAGGGATCGTCTAGGCGAGCAGGAAAAACTAGGGCGAGAGTCAGAAAGCCGGAGATCCCGCTCCTGAAAAAAAATTGGGGGAGAGTAGGAACTTGCGCTTCACAAAAACCTTTCACCAGAAATCCCCATAAAGGAAGGACATAAAAAGGACCACTCATCGCGGGCTTATCCTGAAAGAGAAAACCTGCCCATGGAGGGCCTAGCAGAAATGAAACGTATTCCTAAGTCCGAGAGGAAAGTTGGGGGCAATGAGCTCCTCACATCCTGTGGGGGAAACGCTTCACGGGCTAGTGGCCAGTGGACCTGAACCGTCTCTATAAGCGTTGACCGAAACCACGTTTCGCATCCAGGGGAAGGAGGTCAAGAAACGAGACGCAGGTCACCCGCGTAGCACTCATTATGGAATCTTCGAAGGGAAGGGAGCAGAACTCAGTCTCCCTCCAAAAGGAGAATCCGCAGCTGTCACACGAGTATCTGAAGGATCTGGTGATAAATCTTAAAACCAAGAAAAGAGTCTAAAAGTACCCATGCTAACAGACAAATCCTCTATCGAGTATCAGAGATAACCGGCGCCCGAGCGGAGGACCAAAGGGGGAACCTCTGTGTTGGGTGGGGGGCGGTCACAAGAAATCCGGGGGGGGTGGCGGCAGGTTCTCTTCAAGGAAGGTCAGGGGGGGGGGCGGTCCCCGAGAGTCTCGTCAAGAGGATGCGGGACAGTATATGCAGACGGCACGAAACATGTATGACTCTCGCAAGAAACCTGGGGGCTAACAGGGAAGCGTTAGCTCCGCCCAAGCCGCAGCCCATGGGGGCCCGTACGATGGGTTCCCCAGGTATGGGATTGCAAGGAAAAAGGTAACCAGCCATGGAGCCTATCTCCGCAGGTACCAAGCTCGAACAGCCACTGGGTCCCGAAGATCCAGTCACCATGTGGAGAAAAATCAGGACTCGTGACAAAGTAAAAAATTATGATATACCAGTTCTGAAGGTAAAAGAGTCGCCTGCCACATCACAGTTAAATATCGCTTTCGCTGTTGTGTCAAAGAAAAAAAAAAGTGAAGGATCTGGAAGGAGAGCGGGCGGTGCAAGTCGAAAACGAATGGGGGGATCAAGGGCAAAAACAAAACTAGGATGAAGGAGGGGACCAAAATCTTCGCCGGCAATGGGGTGCGAGAGCGCCCAACAGAGGCGGCTGTCCACTCTCGGACTTGGGGGGGAAAACCATCAGGTGAGGGACGTTTAAAAGCATCGAGGCGCGACCTATTCAGGAGCAATAAAAAGGCAAGCCATCAAGACCGTACCGGTTCTCCCTTTACGGGCGGGAGCTGTCATGAAAGTAGAGACGAACTATTCTCGGGCCAGCAGAAGGACTTTTAGAGGGTTCGCCGTCCACTAGTTGGAGGGGTCCTGGGACTTCACGGGCGTTTCCGACCGCCCCCGGCGGATGAGATTGAAACTATTACCCAAGCAGGGGCAAGCATCGCCCTTCTCTCCCTATCGGACGAAAAGCAGCTTGTGGAAAACTTGAACTCTTGCGTCTTTCTCTCTTGGGGGGTGGGCGGAGGGGGACACACGGGGAGATGGAAAAACGTGTGGAAACGCAAAAAAAAAGACGAAGCGCAGGTCGGAAGCGGAAGTCGCAGGCGATTAGCGCAATCAACCAAAGAAGCAGCCCAAGGGGGGCCAGCACGTTTCCCAGGAAAAAGAAAGTCGTGGTATTAAGGGACACTCTAACTGGGTGAAAATCAAAAAGGCTCGTCGAGACCATAGCTGGGGCAACGACCGAGAGGAATGTCCTATAATCTCAACAAAGGTCAAAAAAGGGAGTAGCCTCTAAGCAACGCGCCACTTGACCTCTCCAAGGAAGCTCGCGGAGAGGAACTTGCATCGTTTTAAAAATAAAAGATCATATCAAGCTGAAACAATCTCTGCGCAGGGAAATGAGATTCGACCTGCTATTGGGGTCAAAAAGGGGAAATATGCCAACCTGAACCGGGACCCTAATCCAGGGCCGGCCGCAGGCGTCCCAAAAAAAGCGACCCGGGGCAAACCGAAAAGAGGGAAAAACGCGTCGCTTCCTGACGGGGGGGTGTGACCCAGCCTAAAGGAGGGGAGAACGTTGGAGGAATGGAAAACGGGCGTCGGTCAACCGCGGGCCTCACGGGACACTAGCTGCCAAAAAGGGGGAGGTGCGCCGGCGGAGAACTCGACGGGGAACGGGAAAAAACAAATAGATTCGCAGAACGGCCGCCAAAGCGAAGGGGGGGGGAGACACGGGCTCCGCTCCCACCAGAGGGACGTGGCCTTCGTCAACAGATCCAAAGGGGCACACAGGAGGGCCCCTGTGGGAGAACTGAGCGGCAACAGGAGGGAAGCGGTTGGATCTCAGAAAAACAACAAGCATACTCGCAACAACAACTTATTGGAAAAGGGGGGGGGAAAGAGTCAAGTACGGAGGATGAGATAAAAAAACCGCGATCACAGGTGGTCGAAGGAGGATTGGGATCCAAATCCGGTGGGTGCTCTGCCACACACTCTTGGGATTTTAAAAAGGCGACAGGAGCTTGTTGGTATAAGGAAGGAAGCGTGGGGGGAAGGCGCGCTGAAGTGGCCGCCGCTTGAGAAGTCGCTAAGCGCGCGATGGAGCCCCCACGGGGGACACATTCAGAGCCGGCTGGAAAAAAGGTGAGGAAAAAGGGGGAGGTGGGGGTTGTGGAACTCCGTGAGAGGGATCTCCAATACCAGTGGGTAATCAAAGATTGAGGGTCATCCACTGCAACTTCAGAAGGGAATAGAAGAGGGTTGAGGAAGGATTTTACGGCCAGCGGGGGGGCGGGGTAGAGCGAAGAGAAAGGAAAGGGTTTGCCAGTTGCCCTTTATTTCATAAGGGGGGCAATAACAAGATGCCGATCAAGGCTCAGGCCAAAACCAGGCAGTCCGGCAAGGAATTTTAGGGGAGACGATAACGGGGTTGCCTCCCGAAGAAAAAAGGGAGCTGATCACCTGGGGGATTCTGCGAGAACTCTAAAACCTTCTAATTGAAAGGGGAAAGGACTAGTGACGCACAGCCTGGGTGAGAGAGAATCGTCGGAAGTTTATGAAGGTGCGGGCTTCGAGGGATCCTACCCAAAAGATTGAACGAGGGCCAGTCTGGCAAATCCTGGGAAAGGAATCTGGGGAGGGACGTAGAGGCGAGCTGGCTGTTTGGTGGGAATTGTCAAGTCCGATCACCTCAGCGAAGGATCGCAAGGTGAGAGGGAGGGTCTCACGTAGACCATTGGGTTGCGTGAAAGTCAGCGGCTCCATCGCGTGTGTGTTGGACAACGAGGGGGTCAGCGCTACAAAATGAGCTAACGGATCTCCTTTACAATAAGGTAACCCTCTAGGGGAGCCGACTATTCGAAGAAAGGGATGGGGAAACTTCAAAGAATCAGGTAATGGATCACTACTTCTGAAAACCCTTTACTCTTTCTCATTGAAAAGTCGGTCAGTCTGTGAGTGGGATTCGGAAAAAAAGAACAGGAGTCAAAAAAAGAGGGAATACTCTTATCCAAAGACGACTTTTTTCGGATCGAACGAAGGGAAAAAGATTCTGGAAGGAATGTATTGTTCCGCGAACGCATCATCTAGAGACAAGGTTCCCAGTGTCGACAAGTAAAAACGGTGAACCTGTTCACAACAAGCGTTAAACCAAATTGATGGGGTCTCGATGTGCCACGCAACCAGCGCGAAAGCTCTCTAAGAAAGGGGAGATTCAAAAAAAGTTTCTAATGGGAGGCGGAAGACAGAAGGTGACTGAGGCCTCTAGATCCTTAGGGAGGCAAACTCTGAAAAAGGCCGCCATGTTTGACTGGATAATCAGGAAGATTAACTTGCCAAAATCTTCTGAGTCGAAGCCACGGAGGGGTGCGAAGGACGACGAAAGGGAAAAAGGCAACCGACCTTCCTTCGGACTGCCGCTCAATCGCGGGAAGAAGTATTCAAGGCAAAAGCAATTTTTAAGGGGAAAGACAGGGGAAAGAGGGGTCTGTGCGAGTGCGGTGGGGCCGATTCTGAGGAGGAAAAAAAGAAGGCTTACGACCGCGCGCAGGACTGCAGCATTGTAACATAAAAAGCGACCGTATAATTGTGAAAATCGCTCTCTGCAGCAACCCCAGAGGACGTGGCAGGCCCAGGCCACAAAACTAACAAGCGAGGGGAATGCGACAGCTGGGATATTCCTGAATCATCGATAAACACCGGTGCAGACTGGGGTTCCACGATGTTGAGTAATGGCCTAAAGGGCGAGTGAAAACCTCTGTTTACAAACCCTATACGAGGGGCAGCTACGCCGCTGCTGGCGGGAGGATGGGGGGTGCATGAAGAATAGATAAGCGGCCAGGCTCAAGCCGAGGGGTCACGTCTCGTATGGTTGCCTCCGGGATGCGGAACGTAATTTTTCTGTTTGTGGGGTCGGGGGGGGGGGGGGGGGGGGGGGGGGACCACAGGGGGGAGAATGTAGTCAAAATCGAAGGCGGATAAGTCCTCGACGCAGCGAGGACAAATCATACTGTATCACCAGCTGAAACAGCTACTGTGCATTAACTCTGGAGATTTAGTACGTTAGGGATGACCCGACGAGTCGGACTAGTTCAGGGAGGTTGTCCGCTTAGTCTGTACTGGGGGTAGATCTGGGGGAATTGTGGATTCAATACGTCCGCGCAGCGAGCCAGCACGCAAGATACACGGCGCAATTCTCATGTGCATTGCATCCGCTTCCTTCTAAGTAAAACAGTCCGGCTACAGAAGTCCTCTCTTGGCATAGTAGGCTATTGTGCATCCTCGGAAGTACGAGGAGGGCGGAAAAAATGGTTGCCTGTTGTGAGGGAAAATGCAGGATTATTAGGGGAGGGCGTTGACGAAGAACGCAAATGAACGGGGTCGAGCATGGATGTCGGGGGGAAGCCTACGGAAAACTTACAGCCACCGAGCCCACCCGGGAGAGCACCACAAGGGGGGGATCGTTGTGGCAGGGGAAAACGGGCTCGAGGCTAAAAAGTTCGCAGAGCGGAAGACGGGAGACCTGGTGGCAGGGGGGCTGGTGCGGTAACTCTCACAACAAAAAGTAAAGAGGAAGTATAAACCAGAAAGGAGTAAAAAAAAACTCTGAATGGCAGAAGAACGAGGTCTCGGGGGTGGTAGAACTAGCCCCGCCGGGGGCAAAGCCCGACAAAGGGAGGCCGCACGGGCGCTGGGAGGAAGGGAAAAATGAAAAAAAACGAGACAAAAGGAGAAGGAGCATCAAGAATTCGACCGACCGCCGCAAACTCCTCAGTTGCAGGAAGACAAAGAACTACGTTCGCGAAGAAGAAGGAAAGCAATCTCCCATATTTGGGCTCCAACGTACGAGGATCGGGGGGGGGAGCGGAGGGACGTACAGAGTCGCGGAGCTGCAGTCCCTCGGTGCCGCTCAGGAAGCCAGAGCGCATTTAGACTATTCTGTCTGCTTTATGAGAGCTGGATCTCTCTATCAGAAGGAGAGGTATCGCCAGAAAGCAAAAGCGAAAAAAGAAAGGCCCAAAAAAGATTTACGTCAGCCAAAACAGCACCGAAAGGGGCGAAGGCTTGAAAAGAAAAATCCCTCGCCGAGCATGCAAGAAGGGGGCATTGAGGATCAGATCAAAAAAACCCCACCACCAAAACCCCACACCAAAAGGGAAAAAAAAAAAAAAAAAACACCCCCAAACAAAACCAACGACAACAGGGAACCAAAAACCCAACAAGCCCCCCACCAAAAAAACCCCACCCCAACCAAACAAAACAGAAACACCGCCCACAAACAACACTCCACAAAAAAACCCAAAAAACAAAAACCCACATCACATATCTATGCATACGAATCTTCGAAGGGCCAAATTATCCTTATAAGAAGAGGATATTACAAGTAAACCATACTTTTAAACCCAACACTATCAATAATATAAAGGATGAAACCAAGTACTTAGAAATTAGTAAGAATCCATGGTCGATATCGCAAAAAAAACATTCGCCATCAACACTATTCTGAATAGGATAGTGTAAAAGACTTAATCCAGCTCCGAGGTTAGGAAATGTAAGGACACAGATAACCCTTATTCCAAACCTATGAGTGTCTTCAGAAGAGAAAGAGTATCATGTCGGCGCACCATCTCTCCTGTGGTGGTGGGGGGGGGCCAGCGAAAAACTTCCTCTCTGGGGGGGGGGAAGGCAGGTTGCGCTGGCTGTCCGATCAGTTGGGGAGGGATTTCTTAACATTCAGCGTGAGGCGGATGGAAAATTACGGGAGAGATCAGCCTAAGGACACAAAAAAGGACGATTACCAGTAAAGACCTGCAAGGGTAAGGGGAGAAAACTGTTCAAAGTGGAGCCGGAAGAAACGACTCATTTATCTCTACGGCGTAAGTATCTTGCGCAAGTTCACGAACGGGGAATTACAACAGAGCAGCGTAGTGAGAAAACTGCCCGAGAGGAGCAAATCACACTGGTCTCTCAATCAAGAAAATCAAAGATGAAGCGAAGGTATCCGCGAGACCAATCGGGCCTCCGATTCGAAGAGGAAAATCATTTATGCTGTGGTGGCCTAAGAAAAAAGGGCCCTATCTCGGGCTGTGCCAACAGGGTTTCATGGGATGGCGCAAAAATCCGACACTCGCTGAGCGCCAATCGGGAATAAACCTATCTGTAAGGTGCGATGCACGTATCGGCCCGAAAGGATTCTAGAAACATCGTTGTATAGAGCAAGACCAAGTCGCTCGAATACTAGGGGAGTGGGGAGGAAGCATCGCCATGGAAAAGGGTAAAACCGTAGCGGGTGAGTCGGAACGAGAA
>Ga0179593_1526923_pt1 | contig 12063 bp, 10 predicted proteins | sample CZODoug2_1_08_16_FD_185931 | JGI IMG/M metagenome (GOLD analysis project Ga0179593, IMG submission 185931) | Vadose zone soil fungal communities from Angelo Coast Range Reserve, California, USA - CZODoug2_1_08_16fungal (PacBio error correction) | ecosystem: Environmental > Terrestrial > Soil >...
TATCGAGGGGGTAACGTCTATCCTTATCCTTTCAACATCATAAAGGTGGGGTAGAAAAACAAACCCGAAAGCGGCCTTGAAGGGAGAGGGGGAAACGGAAAAGGGTCCCGGCAAACCGGAACCTCATGACCCGCTGGGGGCAAACTCGAGTATTTTCGCGGGGAACTTCCGTGGCATTAAGATTGCACAAACACAGGAAAAGGGGGAGAACTGGGGGATGGAAGCAGGTGGGACGCGTTAAGGGTTGGGGGAGGGAGGCGGTGGCCCGTCCACGCCGGGAAAAGGGGGGGAAAGATCAAAGCAATGTTAAGAAAAAAAAAGGGGGAGTGGGACTAAAAAAGGATATTTGGGAGAGACGGGGAGCCCGCCAAAGTGGCACTTAGTACGACTTTCACCCTTCGCTAAGAAAAAACGGAAAGAGAACAAGCGCAACGAGGGGAGGGAAATGGGAAAGTGAGAAAATGCCAAAATCTGCAATGGACTAACCGCCCACCGACAAAGTCAAGGGGCACGCCAAAGTACCATGAAGGGAAAAGAACAGAGGAGTGAAGATGCGTTTGGGAACGAAGGGAACCTCTACAGGATCGATTTGAGCAACGTGCATGGTCGAAAACAGCGACAGGGAGGGGTATGCAAGGCAAAGAAACTGGCATGATTGAAAGCCAGGCCCTTGGAAAATTATCTGACGGCGACGGTGCGGGGCTAGTGCGAACCGAAAACAAAAGTGAATGGCTATGGCCATTCTAACACACCGGGGGAGGGGAAGGGAGAGCCTCCGGCGTGGCAACTAAAGTGCGACCAATCGTTCGCTTTGGGCAAAGATAAAAGAAAAGAAAATGAAAGACCAGGGGGGATGGTCAAAAACCAAAACGAAAGCGCGAGCGCCTAACAGGTAAAAAGATCGAAAAGCGGGGGGCAACGACCTGGACAGAAGCCGGGGACAACTAGGGTGGTGTTTAGGGAGAGCTGAAGTATGGGGGTGCCGTCGAAACCGGAAAGTATCCGGGAAAAAAAAAAATAAAGGGGTCAAGAAGGAACTGAGGATCGCGAAAATCCAGCGACCAAAAAGCCACCATTAGAGAGGTTTTTGAACGCTGCCTCCGGTCCTTCTCCCGTCACCGGGACGCAAAAACGGACAATAACCACCAAAACTGTTCTCGGGGGAACTCCTTCTTTCAAAAGAAGTCGCCCGGTCTTTTCTGCAGTCGACGGAGTCAATCAAAGTGGGCGGAAGGAAAGGGGGAACGGGTTGCAAAAAAAGGGGGGGGCCGGGCGCGGGCCAGGCTGCGATCGAGGGTCCAAACCAAATGCGTGGGCAGAGAAGTGGGTAAGGGATCAGGACCTGGGGGGTACGAGCGTGTTTCATGAAGAAGTGCAACGTAAAAAAAAATCAGAAACTTTGACTCAAAAAGCATGAAGGGGCGCGACCGGGGGGCGAAAGAAGGAATTTAAGACCGAGAAACGTAGGCATATCCACCTAGGCACCAGGGAGACCAGGCCTGGAGACAAGGGTGCGCGGCCAAAAAACATAACGGTAAGAACAAAAATTATTCCCTTTAAAAGAAATCGGCTCGCCTGATAAGGAGACCTGCGAAAAAAAAGCAAAGAAAAAGGGAACCAGCCTGGGTAGGAAAAAAGAGATGGTGGATCCGAAGCGCTGATACCGGCTGGGGCAAAAGGGCCCACGGAAGGAAAAAAAAGGCCAGCAGCACGAGGGGGGGGGGGGGGCTGCGGTCAATAACTCGGTGACACGGGAGGGAACCAAAAACGGATGCGAAAGAGCACGCAAGGTGACGCAGCGAAAGGAGATGTCAAAAGGCCCCGGACCTGGGGAAATGTGGAGGGGGGGCGCACCGGGAAGAAAAATCATGGGTGGAGCGAAAGGGTCATCGCGAAAAACGGGCGAAACAGGCCTTTCATATGAGAGAGCAGGGGGGAAACCCGACCAAGGGGCAGCCTCTAAAGGAAAAAAGCAACCACAGTTCACCGTCGCGCCGACAAAGACCTTGCGACAGCTAAAACCTGGCATGGGCAACGGGAGCTTTGTTTCGGACCTCGGGCAATAGGGGAACCCAAAAAGTGGACAATTTCCAAAAAAAAGGAAACACCAAGCGCGAAAGCACAAAGAGACACTGCCATCTTATTTAGCGGGCTGGAGCAAAGAAAGGGGGGGGGGAGATACAGGAACCGTGAGGAACGAGCAAAACAGATGAACTGGGGAAGGCGTAGTCCTTTCGAGCCAACCATGGCCATAAGGCCTACCAAAGCGCAAGCAGGGTGGTGGAAAAGGCGCGCAACGTGAGGGAAAAAAAGGACATCATGAGATTTTTGGTGGGAAGTCTCAGGGGCTGGCGAAAAAAAGTCGGTACACTAGGAGGGAAAGGCACGTCAAACGTCCTGGTCCATTAATCGGCGCGGGCAGGGCGGGGAGGGGGGTTCAAAGAAAAAGGACAAGGAAAGTGTGGGGGGGAAAGAGCAAATCGAGCGCCCCCCGGATGGTCCTTCATCAGAACGCCGATGTGAAGCGCCTGGCGCGGGGGGGGAACCAAAGGTAGAAATCTACGGCATTGGGGAAAAAGGGCGTGGGCCGAGGTGAGAAAAATCTCGGGGGGGAAAGCGCAACGTTCCAAAGCGGGAAGGGGAAACTGGAAGGAGATCAAAATCAAAGGAGTCGGAGGGGGTTCTTCGAGGCGCTAGCGCACGGGCAAGCAAAAACCAAAACAAACCACCAAACAACACTCTCCATAGGAAAAAAAAAGAAAAAATGAGCACCGGGGGACTGCCCGATCTGGTTCGGCATGCATTGGCGAAAAAAAACAGAAGGAAAGCCTCACAAATGAAAGGGGTCGCCAGGGACTTGTGGTCGGAATGGAAAAAAAAACGAAGGCCGGGGCCGACCGGGGCGGGGAAGGGCGGGCCGGGCGCGAGACCCTGGGCTTGAAAGAAAGGGAAAACATCCCAACTGAACAACCAAGGATGGGAGGAAGGGTAATTGGTCCTCTGGAAGCCCCAAGGGTCCATCTCAACAAAAACAGAGCCTCGGCCAGCCACGGGCGGGCCGTCCGGCTCGGAGGAAAAAGCCAAAAAAAACCGACGGGGTAAGCTTGAAGGACTTTGTCTGCGCGAAAAAAGAAACAAAACCCGGAAAGGGGGGCTTCAGGCGGGGGGCGGAACCATAATGCGGGACCATGCCTTGCCGAAGCGGTAAGGCACCACCAGGACGGATACAGGTTTGCATGGGGGGCAAAAAAAAAGGGAAAAAGCCAGGGTTCAACTGAAAAGAAGCCCCGGGCGTGGCTCCTTGTGAACGCTCTATTAGTGGAATCCCCGGACGCCGCAAACCGAAACGAAAGGGGGGAACAATCAAGTAACTATAAAAGGAGAAGGGTTTGTTAATCGAACGACTCGTCAGAGTAGGCCTGTCCTATTGGGGGAAAAAAATTTGCGGCGCATTCCATCATTGAGGAAAAAGGGGAAACAGGTCCGGAGGGGTGGAAAAGTAAAGACAGAACGCGAAGGACCGAAGGGATAATGGCGCCAAGGGAGCAGACCGGAAAAGGAGGGGGGACAAAAGCCAAGGCCAGAAAAAATCGTGGGGGGTTGAAATCAACCGCGGTTTCGGAAAAGGGGGGTCAAGAAAGACGCGCCTGAAAAAAAAGAAAAGTTACAACGCGGGTCAAGCCAAGGACCGAAAAGAGCGCTGAGGGTTGGTCATCGTCCTGGTTCCCATGGCTCTTGAAAAGTAAATTCAAAAAAATCGGCCCTCATGTGAACCGGCTTAAGAGACGAACGCAGAATGCATCCCCGGGGGGAACTTGGTATCGTCAAGCCCCCCCGTGGGCCCCAGAGCAAGGAGACAAAAAAGACAGGAATAAGTAAACGTGGCGAACACCGCGTGGGCGGTGGGGGGGAACTGGCAAAAATTAAATGGACCCGGCAGCGGGGTTTACGACGAAAAAACAGACCAACCAAGCCCCACGAGTGCGCCGGAAGCCGGTAACTTGAAAAAGGGAAAAAGCGGATAGGGTTCCCGCGATTAAAAGGGGGGCAAAAACGAAGTGGGAAAGTTGGAAAGGAAGGACACAGGTCAACGGCGTTCAGGGGCAAGACCATCGGGAAAAGGCTTCGGAAAAAAGAAAAGGGACCCATATTGGGAAGGCGCGAAAAAATAGGTCAAGAAACAAAGGAATAGAAAGTGACCAAAAGTAGGCGGGGCTCCGCCAATCTTATTGTTAAAAATCACCGGCTGACACCTAGCGCGTGGGGGAAAAAGAGGTAGTGGCACGAAAAGGAAGCGATAAACAAACAACAAGCGTGACGGGGATTGCAGGCCGGGCACCAGGACATCAGACCAACCAAAAAGGGTCACAAGGAAGGACTACTCGGACATAACAGGCGCCTCCTCTCTTCTAGGAGCGCATTAATCAGAGCGAATGGAAAATCCTGGGAAAGGGAGGACGGGGAGTACTTGTGCATAAAAAACTAGTTGGGGCGAGCACCAAGGCCCCGAAAATCGCGCAGACAGACACGGCCCTTGGGACGCCAAAGGTCCCAAGGGGAATAACGAAGCCAGCTAAAGCCCGTTTGCATCGAGGTCACAACCCAGTGTCAAACCATCGAAAAGGGAAAGCAAACGGCATGGCTTTCCGGGGGGTAAGAAACCCGAAAGTGAACAACCAACCAGGGACGGGGTACAATAAGGAATCCATCTGGCACACAAAGAGACCAAAGACGGAAAAAGACCGCGGAACCGTGCAAACGGCAAAAACCGGGCTCATCAGAACACGCCCAAAAAACGGATTGAAAAAAAGAAAAGAGTCGGCCACCACGAAAATCGGGTCCAATCCAGCGCCGTTAGGGGGGGAAAAAAACCGAAAAGAAGCGAGGCAGGGCGAACCGAAGGTCCCTAAAAGACGAAAAAAAAACTCCGAGGGGGACGCCAGACGAAGTAAAAAGTCCGTGAACCTGCAAATCTTGAAACGCACCTGGAATTGCTAAAGAGATTCACAAAAAAAAGCAAAAATCGCAAAAAAGGGAAAGCCCCCGATTTCAGGGGGGAACGCTTGTGTTTCCATAAACAAACCGGTCGCCGTTGAAAAACTTACAAGTTATAAAAAGCCTTGTCCCCACCAAACGAGTTGTGTCCCATCTCGGTAGCTCTAATACCACGCCGCACCAAAGAAGGATAGGAAGAAAGGCGCGGGCGTGCAAAACCGGGGGGAAAAACCAAATACCATGAAACCGTCAGTTGCCAAAAGGCCTTCTGGTGCAAAACAACGAATGCCAAACCCACCATCCGCCTCCGAGCATCACTACAACTCTGCGGCCTGGCAGAAACCCGGTTGGGAAATTACCTGGGAGGAGGGGGGGCGATGGAAAAGCCGCAAGACCAATAAAACCAAGCCGCGATCCAAGAGCCAAAGCGGGAAAGAAATACATTGAAAACCAAGATCGGTCCTCTCAAAACCCGGGGACCTAGCGCACCTCCTTGAAGAAACGAGAGCCGAAGTGAAAACCTGAAGGTCCCAGGCCCCCCACCAGAAACTCGACGGTTGAGTGCCTTCAAAAAAATAATGCCCTCCAGAGAACGCGACCGGATACAGAAGATAGCAGCTCTCTGAGGAAGGACCCGGGTGTATAGAAAGAAACAACAGGGTGCTGACCCAGGTGGAAAAGACCTAGCGGGGGTACACGGGGTGGGCACAGAGTTGGCGGGGCAAATGAAGATTAGGGAAAATAAAAACCAAACCCGCACGGACGCAAAAAAGAGGTCCTACGGGGTCAAAGCAATCGAACATGTCGACAAGAAACGGGGACAAAGTAATGAGACTGAAAAACAGCAGGAAAAGGGGCGTGATCGCAGACCCAAGAACAGCCCGGCATCCCGGACGGCCCAGAAACGCCCCCACCCTCCTCAAAGATTCCGGACGCACGCCACGCACACAACAAAGAAGACAGATGTCATAAAAAAATCAGATTGAAAAAAGGGGGCGACGTCGAGGGGGTGTACAGGGCGCTGGTCGAAGGAGAAGAAGGGTCACTGCAGAAAGAAAGAATAGGATAGCCAAAAAACGGGGGTGCCAATACCCCTTGAGGGAAAGAAGGGGTGAGCGGGATACTGGCGCACCTTGACAACAACACGGAGGGAAAAAAAAACAGGTCTTCCCGCATGCAGAACAGGGATGCACAAGCAGGCGGGGCAAACGACTACCCGGAAGAGGCTCATTCGAAAGCCTGCCGAACTCCGAGGACTCGAAGACAGTGGAGGGGGCAAGGAAGTTGCACAAAGAAGGGTGGAGCATCGGGCGCAAGTGGCTGATGGGAGGAGGGGGCGGATGCCCGGAGTGGCGCCGTCTGGGCCAAATGGATACAAGGAACCTAGAAGGAGGGAAAATGAGCGGTCGACGTGGGGGGGAGGGGAAAAGAGAACGAGCCGCCCGAAATATGAGGGCGGCTTCAAAAGGGGGGGCGCCACACTTTGACTCAACCTGACCAGCTACGCAAGGAAAGACTCGGGGGGGCTGGGAACGTGAGGGAGGAGGGTTTGAGACAGCGAGATGCCGGTGGGGGTTGGAGGGGCGTCTCGATATGAGAAACCATCAAACACAAAAAAGGGGGAGAAATACGAAACCGCGTCCCATCTTGGCAAAGAACTTCTGGGGGGGGGATCTAGGGGAAAGAGAAACCGAAGGGCGGGCTATTGAAATCTAAAAACGAAGTAGTAATGGGCAGAGGGGACCTTACGTGTCAATTTTTGGGCGACCGACCTAAAAACGTGGGGTTGTGGGTGGGGAGACTAGAGGGGTTAAGGCCTGAGAAAGGGGTGTAGGACACTGATGGGAGCTTTGGTAGGGACGATGGGACGAGACAGCGCGAGGAGAATGTTTTCGTAGCCAGGGGGTTGAGACTACTCGGGTGGACCTTTGTTGCAGACGTCGTACTGGACACCGGGGTTTAAATTTGAAACTTGGGGGAAGACGGATGAATTGGGGTGGCCACAGAGGCGGCACGGCGGGCGGGGGAAAAAGAAAGGGCTCAAAAGAAGGGGTATCCAGGTGAAGGGGCCGCGCCACAGAGAACGTTTTCCGCCGACCGACGAGAAAGGGGCGGCTGGCGCCAGACGCCCTGGGATCTGGAACTAGCGGAAAAAAAGCTGAACGTGGGGGGCTAGTGTACTTGAATGCGGGGCTTGAAAAGCAAAACGGGGGCCCGAAATGCCTTGACGTGACCGAGGGGTACGAAAAAGGATCGTGGGCCGCCTATGCGTTGGGGGCCAGTCCAACGTCGAGAACACAAAGGGGTGTTCAAGCGGTGGTAAAAGCGCCCATCGAGGTAAACCTCCTTCTGCAGAAGGGAAAACGGGGTCGGGGACAAAAGTACCCCGAGCCGCGTCTCGCATATCATAAAAACCTATGGGGTCACCAAGGGGAGGAAAGGAACCTGGGGAACTCCCCGGACAAAGTTGCAAAGAAGAAAGAGTTAAATAAGCGAACGGTAAGGAGGAGGTGATAAAAAATCGACAATCAACGTCTCAAATAATCCTAACAAGACAGGAGAATAGTGGTGTTAAAAACGGAATCCGAGGGGAACCTAAAGCACGGTCGGTCGCTTACGGGACGACCAAACCTCACTTACAGGGGGGGGGCTCTTCAAACTGTGCCAGGTACAACGCTGTAGAGAAGCAAGGTGAAATTCAGCTAGGGGAGGAGGGGCCACCCGGAACCAATGGGTAAAATTTTTCGGGAAAAAGACTGGCCGCTCGATGGGGCGTGCAGGGAAGATGGGAGAAGGGAAAAAGAACGGCCAGCCTGCGAAGAGCGGCAAAATGAGCCAGACAGACCTGGCAAAGACCTGGACAAAGAACCACGAGGGGGGTGGGGGCAAAACCTTGGGAATGCTAATATTTGCATCCAATCGGAGGGGGACCACTCGCCTGTGAAAGGGTGGCGTCCGACGGGGATGCACAAAAGTGCCAAAAGGGAAGGGGGCACAAAACAAAAAAACACGAAAAACAGGCGACCGTTACCAGACGGAAAAGCCCGATGTCCACTGGGGGGGGTCCGCCGGAAAGGAAAAGGTGAGAAATCGTAGCAAACTGCACAAACTGGGGGGAGGGAGCGTTACATCCTGATCCCGGCAAAGGGGCAATAAGAAGGAGAGGATTGCAAAGAAGAGCTCGTTGGGAGAGCTAACGCGGGGGGGGGGCTCAACCGGGGGGGCCACGAGGTCACAGGAAAAAAAACAAACACGCCGGGTCGACTGGGAGCGAGCGCGGTCAAGAGGACCTTGAGGGTGTCCAGGGAGGGAAAAGAGGAAAACCGGGAAAGGCGCATAACCGGTCGCTTCATGGTCGGGCCTTATGGACCACCAGACATGGGGAATATGAGTTCGGGAAAAAAGGGGGGGGGGGGAGAAGAAGTGGGAGCAAAACTACCAGAATGTGAAAAGTGTATGGGGTAAAAAAAATGACATCAGGGTTTTACCGGCAGGGGGGGGGAGCCGCGGGGATGCCAGACCATAGAGGGAAGCGAAAGAAACGGCACTTGTCCAAAGTCCGTAAAGCCAGGCAGAAGAAAAAAAGGGTAAGAGGTGTGAAAAAAAAAGTGCAGGCCCTGACCTGTCGTAAGGACTGGGAAAACGCAGAGTCCCAGAGAAACAGCCTTGGACTTAAAACAAAGCCCTGCTTTGGCGAGAATGACAGATAACATGAGGGGAATGCTTTGTGCGATTTGAGCGCATAGCCCAGGAACCCCGCAAGACACTGTAGCGGCTGCAAAACCAGACGACCGGGTTGCCTCAGCAAAGAAAAACTTCAGGAGAAACAACCAAAAGGAAAATGAGGAAAGAGGAGAGAGGTGGGGGGGGTCCAGAGGGACGTTATCGCAAAGGGACAAACAAGCCTGTCTACCTAAGGCAGAGTTCAAGAACGGACGTCAAACGCCGGAGGAAAGCCACAAAGCCCAAGCGGAATGGGATGGAATTTAGGGGCGACCGCAAACAATTCCGGGCACTGAGAAATCAAGGGGGGGGGGGCGGCGAGTGGAGGGACCCGAAAGTCAAAAGGGAGCCAGAACAGGAGCAATCAAACGAACCGGGGAAAGTCGGCGACAAAGGCAACAGGCCCGGGCAGGCAAGGGACGGCCGTGGGAAAGTAAAAAACGCTAGGGAACCTCTGAGGAAGGCCACACGCCATTGATGGCCAAAAGGCTTAAAATCTAACTTTGCGGAAAAGAGGGGACTCTGTCACAAGAGGCGGTTCAAGAGGGCATGTGGGGGATGAAAGGTCATGGAGCGTCACCAAATTTCCAAGTTAAATATCCAGGGACCCCAAAAGAGACTCAAATTCAAGGAACAAAACCACGCCATTGTATACCCTGCCAGGGTGAAATCCTCACAGGCCTCCTAAGAATTTTTTTCAGAAGACCTCTTGCGAAAGGTTCCAATGAAAAGTAGCGGTTGTTGGGGTGCGGCACAAAGGTGCGCAAAAAGCCCTCTGCTGACGAACATCTGCTTGGACATGTTTCCCTGCTGAAACTTAGTCTTACCATGGGGGAGCGGGGGAGTGCAAAAGAAGAACCCCCAGGTGGAAAGGAAAGGATAAAACACCTGAAAACCGTTGAGGGTTCAACAATGACCCAACGTAGGGTGGAAAAATCAAAAACTGGGAGGGTAAAAAACAAAAAACCGGGCAGTGGAATGAGAATGGGGTGGGGCTACAAAAACAGGTGGGCGGTTGTGTTTTGGGAGGGCACAAGAACCCGCCCTAAAATGGTGAAGGAAAAAAAACCAAACGTCCCACCAACGAATGGGGAAACCGGGAGGACAGTCTAGGGGGTCATGGCTTTTCAAACAGGGAGAGAATTCGCTTGGGACACTGTGTCAGGGGACAAAATTGGGGGCAAATGGAAAGGGGCGGGGGGCGGTTCTTAAAAAGGTTAAGGCGAGAATCAGCAAAGGAGAAGCTACGCAATCACTCGAACCCGATTCGTAGAACCCGCCCATGAGTATGAGGTCAGGTGCAAAAAAAAAAAAACCCCCGAAATTTAATTTGGGGGGAACCCGGAGAAATGCTCCTCACACTCTTGGTCAATAAACGTCAAAGGAAAAGGCGGGGGCCGCTGCCCCCGAGACTCCGGTGAAAAGGGGGTGAAAAATGAGGGGGGAAAAAAGAAATAGGTCGTGCTATAAAACAACATCCCCCCACCTCCGGGGGCACGTGCGGGGTCTACGTGTGGGCAAGTCTGAGGAAACTAATCTTGAGCCCCACCGATGGATTAGTGATCAAGGGAAGCGAACTGCCATCACCTAAATAAGGGGCTCGAAAGACGCCGGTAAAAGCGAGCGGGCGTGGGCCAGTCAAAAAAACTCATAAATGAACAGCCGTTTAACAAAAAAACTCAAACAAACTTCTTTTAATGACAAGGAATACTGCAGCAAAAACCAATAAGAACCTTGGAAAAGCAAGGGAAAGGGGGATGTAGATCCTCAGATAAAACGTCAGTCGCGTAAGTGCCAATTCCAAAAAATGGGGGGGGACGCGCCCCCAGAAAGGTAAAAGAAAGTCAAAGACGGGTGAAAAAAACGGTCCGACTAATGGTCGGTCAAAAAAAAAACTAAGCTCCAAAACACAAAAAGGGAGGTGGGGAGAGGTCGATAATCATTAAAAAAAAATAGGGTCTAACGGCGCAAGACCTGCCTGGAAGGGGCCCAAAAAAAAATCAAAACCTTCGCCATCGCCAAAGATGAAAAATCGAAAGAAACATAGCCGGCAGAAGGCCCATGAAGTGCGTTAAAAGAAAAAACTGCGCGAGGGGTTGGTCAAGGAACGTCCGACCAAGACTACAAGAGACTTCCCGAAAAAGAAAAACCAGACTCTATCGGGAAAAAAAGGGCGGAACCATGACTCTCCTCCAAAATTGCGGCGGGGAAAAACTTATCCAACTCATCCATCGGAGTCACCACTAAAAAAAAAAAAAAGGATGGTCATGTACAAGGGGTTTCCCAAAAAATGTTAACCTCACACTCCGTTGCTTCCCGGACAAAAAAAAAAAGGGGAAGGAACCAGGAAAAGACCTCGGAGTTGCGGAAAAACAAATAAGAAAAGACTTGAACTAAAAGCAAACGCTGACTCTTCGGTTGCTCCCTGAGAACCAGAAAAAGGAACCTCAGGGAAATCAGAAGAAATTGCCCGTGGAAAATACATGGGGTCGCCCACTGTCAGACACCCCGGGAAAAAAACCTTTGTACCAATTTGAGCAGTCAAGGTCTAAGGAAATCTTGGGGGGACCCGGCTCTCAAGCTGGCTTGGTCGACCCAGCTGCCTAGAGATAACAAAAATGAAAAAAAAAACGGACCTTTCAAGGGACACACGGAAGAAGATCCGGAATGAGGTTTGATTTCACTGAGAAAAAAAATCTCCTTCCCTCCTAAAAAAAAAAAAAAATAGAGAACACCCTGTCCTGGGAGGGTGGTGTAAAAAATGGGGAGCCCACGCTTTTCCAGAATCGGGGGTAGCAAGGGGGGAGGGGGGGGAGGGGAAAAAGGGAAAAGTAACTTCACTCGGGGTTGGTCAATGGTGCTCAATCAAAAGGGAATTGGATGGACGAGAAAGCTAAAAAGAGAGGGGCGATCTCTGAAATTTTTAACTGCTCAATTAAAAACCAACAAAAAGTGACGTGACTAAAAAATTTTCCACCACGCTCCCAGGACTCAAAGACACAAATGTGATACCCCAACTAATCCCCGTTAGAGGGGGTCAAATATAAAAAAAACCAAAACACCATAAGGGAAAAGCAAGTGTGGACCCGCCAATGCCCCGGAAAACCTCCTAAAATCACGATCCAAAAAAAGGGGGGGAGCTTTTCAAAAAGGGAAGAAAACTAACACTTAACTCCCCGAAAAAAAGGCCTCGATTGGGGGGTGGAGGGGAACCAGCGCCGGGGAGGGAGGAAAAATACCGCCGTCAACAAGGGGGGACAGTGGGGGAAAATCTAAACAGCTGGCAAGTAAAGAAGGGGGGTTCCTAAACCGATTGACGAAAAAAGAGCCGAGGCTCAAGGTGAC
>Ga0179593_1607474_pt1 | contig 12063 bp, 13 predicted proteins | sample CZODoug2_1_08_16_FD_185931 | JGI IMG/M metagenome (GOLD analysis project Ga0179593, IMG submission 185931) | Vadose zone soil fungal communities from Angelo Coast Range Reserve, California, USA - CZODoug2_1_08_16fungal (PacBio error correction) | ecosystem: Environmental > Terrestrial > Soil >...
AGGCGGCCTTCTTCAATTCGAAATTCAAAAGAGATCAGAAGGAGAGGAACATCATTCGTCCAAGGAAAGACTTGTTCCGTCTGGGTTTAAGAGAAGCCGGTCAGGGATTGCCCAAGGAGCAAGCAGTCGATCATGATGTATTCAAGAGATTGGGGGGAACAGGGAGGAGCGGGGGCGAAGGGGTCACCCACCTAACAAAAGTTGAGAGGGGGGAGAGAGTTTTATGGTGGGGGAATTTCTTAGGGAACCGAAGCCAACAGGTAAAATCTGGCAGGAAGAATTTACGTACCGGGGGAGAAAAAATTGGATTAGTCAAGATCTTCCAACACACGGGATTAGGAGAGGGGAATGCCGAATTGGAGGCAAACTCCAGTTGATGTCTCGTGTAAAAAGAGCGTGGCGTTTGACATCATTGCGGGTGTAGGTACAGCCGACGCAACCGACCATAGCTCTTCCGGGAAAATAGGGGGGGATTCACGCCAGTAATTAAAGGTACTTGGAAGAACGGAGCACCATTAAGTTGACTGCTTTGGGACTTGGGAAAAACCTAGGGAGAAGACCTGGAGAGAACAGGGGTGGTGCCGAATGATGTTCAACTTCGAAGAGGCATGGGGGTGCAGAAGTCGAAAGTGGAACTTTTTAAAAAAATGAAAAAATAAGGGGAGCGGGATGTATTGGTAAACTGAAAGGGGATATCGGATTGGGGAGGAGCGCGACGTGAGTTTCTCTCGCACAGGAAAAAGAGGGGAACTAAGGAGCCTACTTTCTTTGGTCGGGTCGGTTTATAGACCTCGCGGGAAGCTAATAGGAAAAGAAGGGGGTAGTTATAGGCCGCACGGCGCGAAGAAGGGGAGAAATGAGTGCAGAGGATCATTGAAAAGGGATGGCGAGGGATCTGAGAAGGGGAGGAGGAAAGAACTCTCTGAGGTTTCTAATGCCCCAAAGAGAAACTCAGCAGGAAAAACGGGGGGAGAGACCATTTTTCTAAGGGCTCCTGGAGGGCTTTCCGCGCCACGAGCAAACATACACTCAGGAAAGTCGGGGGGGGTCATACCTATCCCTACATCCGTCCATGTGGCACCGGGGGTCGGACTGTGAGGCCGAGTCGGGGTGGTTTCGCCGGCTAAGCCACTCCTTGTCGGTAAAAAAAAAAAGAAAAGAAGACAATCAGAGTCGTCCCTCTTACCTTGAGATCGAAAGGAATCTCCATGGGGGATCTGCCGAGTGAAAAAAAGCGAGATTTGGACAACGAACCGGGGGACCATAAGATGACCGGGGGGAGAACGAAAAAAATGTGAGCTCTATTGAACTACTAGGCCGGTTGGGGGGGCAGGGGGGGTCCCAGGAGTCCTTCTCGGATGAGCCTTTTGCAACCTAAAGAAAAGGATCCGGGGAACACAAGCAGGGAGTTCATGAACAACCATTTCTCAGTGACCACAGTGGTGGGGGGTCGGCAACCTTCACATCATAGCAGGTGTTAAAGGAAGTTCGCAGTGTGTTCGCCAACGAGGGGGGGTGGAAAAAAGGTAGACATTAGCCGTTTTTCTTTGAGGTGGGGGAGCTCTTTCGGGCCTGGGAGGAGAAGCCTGAGAATTTTAGGGGAAGGTTAAGAGCGATCAGATTGACAGCGATGTGAGGAAAGAATGGGGTGTTTTGTGGCCGTGGCGGCGGTTGGGGGTGGGGGGGGACTTCAAGGGGTGCACTCTAGGTCTATGAGGGATAGAAATCGAAAGCATCACCAGTGATGTTTCGTGTGAAAAGGAGCTTTTGAATCGAGCCCATGGGGAGGAGTAGTCCAGAGCCAACGGAAAAAACCATTGTTTCGATGGGTCCTAGGTGAGAGGGGGTGGACTCACGGCGATATGACGAAGGATCGAAACCTGTCTTAATAGAGGGAAAAGGTGAATGGAATGAACGGCCTCTCGAGGCAAATGGCGCAAGGAGACCGAGGGTCCTTTTGTGACACTGAAGGGAGGAAGTCCAGACGAGAATCCTCCGGTCGATGCTGGGAGTTGCACTAGGGGAAATGATGACGCTGTCTGGGACCCCATGTGTGCAAGTGCAGTAGGGGGAGGATACATAAGTAGACGGTCACAGAACCACTTAGGGGAACAAAGACTCAGAAGATAAGTGTTTGCGACCAACGAAAGTGGGAGCGGTCCAGGCGAAGGGGGTCAGCATTCCTTCAGGATCTAAAATGGAGGAAAGAAGAGATTGTAAGTCTAGATTGACCCTGACTCCAGAAGGCATACGCAGGTCTGAAAAAGGAGGAGACGAGATCGAACGCCATTCTCTTTAACCGGAGGGGGGGGGGTTTAAAGGTGAGTATGTAGAAAACTAACTACGTTCGAAAAGCGGGGTGTCCATTGTTTAAAACAATCAATAAGTCTATCATCAAGCCGGAAAAGGAACTGAAAGAAGAGACTCCGTAAGATGGCACGGGGCTTCATTTTCTAAAAACAAGGGGTCTGAAAATAATCACGACTGTAGGGATCGATATATCTGCAGGTATAGGGAGGTTAAAGACGTCCTTTTCTATCGAAAAGAAAGGAGGAACAACAAAAGAAAGTGGTTACCAAGGAAGATAACCCTGGTGTGCAGGAAAGAGGATCGGGGAAAGTGGGGGACGCGAAACTATGTCGTCTCTGAATCATAGGATATCAGAAGTTTCAGAACGGTTTCAAAACGGCAATGAGCTATTATTCCTCTAGGAAGGAGAAAGCCATAAAAAAAAAAAAAAGGGGGGAAACATTCAACGCAAATCATAGGCACTCAAGGGATGAAAGAAGTATCCAGAAAGTCACGGTGCCAAAACATCTAATCGATGGTAAATCTGGGAATAGGAAGGTCAAGAGATCTCAAAAAGAAGGAATCGAACGACCACAGAAACATTTGTCACTGCTATAGTAAAAAAAGTGGAGGGTTTCGAAAATGACACACATACAATGCCAAGGAAGCGAAAGGGATGATCAAAGCGCGAAATTATGTTTGACACCACAGGCGGAAGCGCAAGGTACGCTGGACAAATCTAAACCTTCCGGGAAGGGATGCGGGGAAATTCAGGTGTAATTAAAGGGTATGGCAAAGTCCTTGCTGTCCGGGCCTATGCGAGAGGCTGGGGAGAGAGAACCGTTGCGGAGTATTACGAAGGAGGTAGGGGAATCGGGACAAAATGTGGATAAGAGGGGACCTAAAAGGGGAAAAATAAGGGCCTGAAAGCAGACACACTAGGATATCACAAAAGACGGTCTATAAAACATTCGGACGTAAAAACTTACACATGGCGTTTATTATTCAAGTAAACTGCTCACGGGGGGAGTCGGACTGTTCGCTGTGGCGCGGACCGAAATAAGCCAGGAGGAAAAAAAAGGGTGGTAAGACACGAAAGGACAAGGGTCGATGATTTTCAAAGTCCAGGGGATGGGTGAAGGCGTCCAGAGGGAGAGAAGGATCGGGATCTTTACTCAGGAGGAGCAGCCAGATTCAATGGAGAAAAATATCAAAAATACTGTCAGGGGTTAGGTGAGCTCGACGTCCTCGGAGAATTATTGGGATTGAAGGTCTAACGGAAGGTGAGAACGGATAAAGAACGACGAGGAGACAACTGGGAACGCGCAAGTTTGCGCCGCGCTTTCACGGGGGGGGAGACAAGCAGATAGGACAAACATGTCGGAAGCCACCTTGAGACACATAATCCGCTAAAATCGGAGGGTCTATGGTTGGGGCAAGGGCAGAAGGGGAGACAAGGCGTCAAATTAAACGGGTTGGAGAAAGCGACAGGGAGGGCTGGCCTAACCGTTGACACAAAGGGGGTTGCGGGGCGCGTTGTCTAATTACGACGTGATTGTCAAGCCCAGAAAGCGTTTTCATTGGGGGGAAGGTAGCAACGAGGAAGGGGACGAAAGGGCGGGGCGTTCAAAAAAACAACCGAAGAAAGTAACGCGCTATGGATGGGGTGGTGTAACTGGTAGGGGAGGCCAGAAAGAAAGTCCAAAGTCTGTAGGGAGAAGAAAGGGGGAAGGGAGGTTATCCCCATTGGGATGAGGACTCTCTGAGGAAAAAGTAGCTGGCTCCTACCACTTGGGGGTCAAACCTATCAAAAGGGAGAAGGCACGAGTGGGGAAAAGGGTTGGACGTCTTTCAGGGTTGCACGGATCGGAATAACGTACAGCAAAGATGGAGGGGGGGGCTGCCAGGGAACTCGACGACTGGTACAAACAGCACACCCAAACAAAAACCAACCTAGGTAAAAATAACATGAACACGCAGAGAGGGGCCGTGAAGCAAGGGGAAACTGCATCTAAACCTCTATAAAAATACCTCTTGTCACAGGTTAGCCGACTTAAACCTACGACAGATCTTTAAGTAACTTACTAATGCTCCTTTTGCAGGTTGCCAAATAGAGAAAGAGTTCGACAAGACGGCTCAAGTTCTACATCGTTTGACGCAGAAGGGAGAAGAAGGTAAGTCTGCTCAAAAACTTAGCTAGTATCTTCTTTTCGAGGGGAGGGGAGGAATACAGGGGAAAGGCGGAGGGGTACCATTGAAACCAAGAATGAATTCCATAATTGGGATAAATTAAGAGTCCGAACACGGGATTGGAAATGTGTCATTGACGATATTCAGAATTCGTGATCGAAGAGGCCATTTGCGGACTTAAGGGAGGCAGAAGTTCTATAAACGGCCACGGAAGGGGGAGGACTCATCGAAAAAGTAGGGGGTACGACGAGGCTTCTGAGGATGGAAAGACCAACGAGCATCTCAAACCTGCCTCAGAGAGAATCCGATAGACGTTCCGGGTTTCTAACTATCTGTTTGGTCTAGGACTGATAGAAAGATTGTTTCACGCCTGGCGCACCGAGTCTAGGGGAGGGACTGGGAAAAAAAATAAAGAAGCTGGTTGCGAGTCCCCTTAAGGGTAGACAAGGGAGCTCGATAACATTCTACGAGCAGTCTCCATTCAGCCAAATTGCCTAAAGAGAAATAAAGCAGTCGTTTGAGCCTCTTCAGAAGAACGCCGGAAGAATGAAGAGTCGGATGCCGCCGGTGGGAAATAAGCTGAATAAGTGCAGGGGGTCAATGCACCGAAGTTGGAAAATGGAATTGTCGTAGGGTTTTAGCAAAGAATCGAGGAGACTGGGAAGGAAGTTCTGAAGGGATGGATCAAAAAGTTTTGGGATCTTAGAGTGAAGGGGAGTTTTGCTGGGGGGGGTGGAAAGATGGTGAGCTCTAGATTTACCATGAGGAAAAAACGGGTGGAGAGACGGGGTATTTCGATTCTTCTGTGACAGTGGGCGGGAAGGGAGGGGAGGAGGGGGTTGTTTTCCGGGACGGCGTGTTTTTTGAAGGGTGGTGGGATCTAGGGGCCAGCAGAGAGAAGCTGACATAAAAACGGGGAAAATCTGCTCCCGTTTGTTGTATCGTATCCGAACGCGGGGGGGGTAAAAATTAGAGGAGCCAAAGGGGGCCTTCAACGCCACATGGGTTGAGAGGGGGGACTTCCGAAAAAAGGTGGGGAAGAAACGGAGGGGGGGAGCAAGGGAGAGACGGCATCGCAGAATACCGCGTCCATATACTTGTTTCGCGGGGTGGGACTCGTTCTATAAAACATCATGCAGAACGAGCCGGTGTTAACATTCAGGGAAAGTCAGGCTAGGGAAGGTCAAAGGGTGTGCAGCCGTTGGCCCGCCTGTATCGCCGCTGCCCAGAAGGAGGACGCAGGAGAAAAAGTAATCGCCTGGGAGGGCCTGTCTTAGTTGGATTACTAAGGGTTATAAGGGTAACAAAAAGGGGGGAAGGTACAATCCCGGGGGAGAAGTGGAATTAGTCGAGAAAGCTTGTTTGGGGGGATCGCCGTCATCTAGAGCTGGAGAGGGAGGTAATGAATCGAGATACAGAATAAGATCGCAACACAAATATTGATTAGGAGGAAAGAGAGGATATCTTTAGGAATGAGGTAGGACGAGAAAAGCGCTCACTCTGTCATACGCCCGGGCCGTAGGGAACTCAAAAGGGGGGAAAAGATTTAATAAAGGGGGAAAAAAGGGGACGCCATGTCGGCGTGGACCATGCAACTGGTGAAAAGACTGTGGGTGGGCGATGTGCGAAAAAGCAAATACAAAAAAAAGGATGAGGGTCAAAGCATAGAAAGGGGGGAGGGAAGCGAGATAAGAGCCGCAACTCCTCTAATCGCACGGATCGTCCTCCTGGCGCCTTGGAAAAAAGGGGGAGGGGGACATGGTGTCTCGTTGGCTCTCGAGCCTGGAAGCGTCAATCGAACAATGATTATAAGAAGTCAGAGATCAACGATAAGAAAAAAAAACACAAAAAGACAAAAAAGCCTCTTCACCACCTGGGTCCGTCAGAAACATCCATGGGAACCTGTGCCTCGGAAGGAGAGCGTGGTTGAGACCGAGAAAAAGAAAGTTCGCGAGATCAAAAGTCAAGTGGTTGTTGAATCGGCCACTTTTCCCTTGGGGCATAGAGGAGTCATGGCCGATCCGGGCCAGAGAGAAAGACATCCGAAGTAAGCCAGGGGAGCATATCCACTCCATTATCAGTCTGGTCAATCCTTAAGTCGCAGAAGAGGAAGAGACTCGCAGATAACCATTCCTAAGTGACTCACCAGTCTCCTCCCAGCTCTCACACCAGGGGGGTCAAAGAAAGGGAGTAATATCCCATCAAAAGCGTTGCGGTCATTTGAAATCGTAAAAAAGAAAAAAGGAACGGAACTCTATAATTTTACTTTTTGAAAATTCAAAGGCCGGGGGGGGTGGGGCAAACAGCATGACACAATAAAACTTAAGGCTTATTTTTGGAGAAAAGGGCTAAGATCAAAAGAAGAAGACCGGCTGACAAGGGGGGGACTGCAAGTCCGTCGTAAGTCATGGGGAAAAAGTACTAGGTTTCTGACCTTTTCCGTCTTGGGCAAAGAGCCGGGAGGCCCCAAGAATTCGATTATCCTTGGAATCGAGGATAAACCATTTATATTGGGTATTATGGGAAGAAGGTTGAGAGGTAGGCAGAGGAAAGGTAGGTGAAGGTCCTTCCGGAAAATCTAGGAAAGGGAAAAAAACTAGGTCTCATCCCCGGAAAAAAAGAAGAAAAAAATGTAAAATGTACGGTTATATTATTCCTGAAACGCTCCTAGCTCTTCAGAGCAAGGGTCTAAAGAGACCAAAGACCCCTCTACGTCTACAACGGGTTAGGGGAAACTCAAGGGACTGTTACTAATATACTCTTTTCATTTGGGAAACTCAGAGAGAATGGTAAGGCCTCAAATGCTCTTCCGGGTACTGGAGATCAAAAGGTAGAATTGCGGAGAGCAAGGGAAAAAAGAGTCCAATCCATCTATGGGAATGGGGAATGGAACCACCCTAATTATACCAGTACTTTTGGATTTTTCAATGGCGAGAGGTCTAACTGACTTAATTATGAGAGAAGTGAGGGATGCTCACCATTGGCGCCGCGCTGTCAAGGGGCGGCGGTCTCATAGCGAAAGCTGGCAAGGGAGAAGTAAGGCACTTTCTCCAATCCATCAAAATCAGAGAAGTCATGGGTGGGGGCCAAACCGGCAAAGCGGGCAATTATCGGAAGATTCCGCGGAGGGAAGGGAAGGCGGAACAATTATTCTGACACTGGGGGCGCGTTCGTTTCTAGAAGTCGGTTGGGGAGAGGAACCCACAGCCTGTCAAGCGTTTCATGGAAAAAAAATGACAAACCATCGGCGTCTTTGAATGGAGTTGCAAAAACCCAGCAGGGGGGGAGGAAACGCACTAGGGGGGGGGGGGAGGGGTGGGAAGTATGCGGACTAGTCACAAAGACGTCCAACACTCTTTTGCATTCATTTAACCGGGGGGTAGGAAGAAAGCAATGGGAGCAATATCTATCAACAAAACAGGGAAGGGGGGGGGGAATCAGGGGGGAAAAAGATCATAAGGGGTAAAAAATAGGATGGGAGAAAAGTCACTCCTTCACCTCTTTTACCTTGGACTGAGGGTTGGAAGAGCCAAACCACAATCCGTCTCTTACAGAACACAGGGAAAGTGAGGCACAGAAAAAAGGACCGCAGTGGTAACTTTTCCTAGGGTTCAAGGGCCGGTTGTGCTGAACCAGAAAAAGGGTGAAGAAGGGGGTCCAAGAGAGAAAAGGAAAGGGGGGGCCTAATGATGGGGTCCGCCTGTAGAGTCATAAGGAACTTCCGAAGGCGCCCGGTTGTACGTTTTGGGAGAAAGAGAGTCAGAAAAGGGGGAGGGTACAGTGACTACGGCCGTCGGGCAAAGGAGAAGCGCGACGGTGAGGTCTCCGCAAGTTACTGAGAACACCACTCAAAAAGGGTGAAGGAGGCGGCATCGTTCGTGTTTCGAGCAAATCCGGATCGAGGAAGAAAAAAGCCATTGAAAACAGGTTCCATAATTGATAAGGAAGGAAAGGGACCGAACGCAGAAAGTTGGTTGGAAGAGAGAAGATTGGCGAACCAAATTCTTTTAAGAGGGCGAGCTAAAAGATCGACGCGCCATTTTCCTACCTATGGAGGAGGGTAAAAAAAACCGAAACCGGAATGTGCTGAAAATCGAATCTTCGACGCTAGATCGAACCAAAGGGGGAAAAGCGGTGGGGAGCTTTAAAAACCGCGCATCTCAGATATTCTCGAGAGAGGACTCTAAGCGGGGAAAAAGTAAGTGGGAAAGGGTTTAAAACGGGGGTCGACCCTGCATAGCCGATTTATCGGGGGGGGCCTAGTGGGAAAAATGCGAAAAAGAGGGAGGGGATGGTCGGAGAATCGAAACTACCGCATCCGAAGGGGGGAAGAGTAAAGATCAGTCGGGGATAGGAGAGGCACAATACCGTCATTCTCTCATTTTCAAGCCTTAAAAAAAAAAAAAAAAGGGGGGGGGAACGGAAAGGATAAACGCAGGTTTGAACCGGGGGGAAGAGAAAAAATGAAAGAACGCCAAGACGCTGGAAGAAGGAGGCTGGGACTGGCTATCTTCCGCCTGGGGGGGGGGTGGAAAGTAGAAAAGGAGGGGGGGGGAAAGTGCCGAATTTCTCTGGCCAAAGGGGGAGGGCAGTCTTGCAGAAAAGAAAATAGTCGTAGTTGAGGTTGGTTCGCAGTGAAATGTTCGCCCAACTGGGGTTGTTGAGATTACAGTGCAAGTTTTCTGGGGGAGGTTCTAGAAAGGAAGAAGCCGTTTGAGATAAAGAAAGAAAAAGGCAGATGATATGTGAGGGTTGGATCCTTCTTCGAAGAGTAGGGAAAAGGCGGACAGTAAGGGAAAACGGATCAGGAGTGGGCTATGCTTTGGGTGCGTGGGGTTGAGGAGGGGGGGGGGGTTGGGGGGGGGCTGGCGGGATGGAGAGAGGAGGAAAGCGGCCATCAGAGAAGTCTATCATCACCATGGAACGTGGAAGACCAAAGGGGACTCTCGTTGTGAGTCGAGACTCTTGGTAAGGAGGGAAAAAACGGGAAAAAAAGAAAATCGCCAAACATAGGACGTCAAAAGGTGGGGAGAGTGGATGTTAATGAAGCACCATGTGGCGATGAGAGACGCTTATGAGTATCAGCAGACGCGGCTCGTCCATAGAGGGAAAGGGGAAACGTCTTGGGGGGGGGGAAAAAAAAAAACTCGGCCATCGAAGATAAACACAAAATGAAGAGGGAAAGTGAGCCCTGCCTACAGTCTTGGGATTCGTACGGAATCAGGGGGGTCGACGGCGACTGATGTCCGTCTTGCCCCGGGAAAAAAGATCAAGGAACCGTAGACTAGACGGGGGTATGAAGAGTTGAGGGAGAATAACACAGTATACGGTGTAAACAAACTTGAAGGCCTCGAGGGAGAGGAGGAAAGGAGCGTCGGGGGGGTTTTTGTCTCAAAGCAGGCATAGGCACGTAAGAGAGGACTTCGGGGGGAAAGAATTCCTGCGGGGAAAGATATATATACACGAGAGGAGAAAAGAGGGGTATCTTACTAATTAAATGGGGGATTGAAAGAAGAAAACGAAGGCCCCACGGATGCCAGTTTCGACCAAAACCAATCCTGGGAGGGATAAACTACAACGAAATAAAAGCGGAGCAAAGAAATTGGTTTGTGACTGAACACCTTCTACGGTGTGGGGGCCTATTTAGAAAAAAGGAGCAGAAAAAAAAAGGGGTACTGCGTGGTCAGCATCGATCATGTGGTGTCAATCCGGGCAAAAAGACTGCATCTAAAAGAACGGCTTCTTCTCAAAAGAAGACTTGAAAAGGGTTCCGAAGGGCTTGTTGTGTTTTATCTCGAAGTGGCCTATATCGGGTCCAGATTGAACTCGATGCTGAATGACGGATTGAGGGGAGTGGAGATCTCTCCTTCGGACAACAACGGAACGGAAAAAAAGGGTGGTTGGATGCCTCGGGGGACTATCGAGGAAGGTGGGGGGTGGAAAGCGAAAAGTGGAGGGAAGATCACAACGACATATCCTTTCATGGGGTTTACGGAGCCAAAGGTGGGATCTCGTAGCTATTATGCCGATACGAATCACTGAAAGAAGAATCCTCAAAAAAAAAAAAAGGTCAAAAAACAAAATGAACGCCGGAAAATACGCTGTCAAGAAAGGAAGTCCTCCTCATCGCCCTCCGAGGGTCTAGAAGGGGAAAAACCAGAAAAAGGTCCCGATGGAGAGCTCACGACTTCAAGAGAGAGGAAAACCCCAAAAAACGGAAAAAGGTAAGAGCGGCAGATCACAAAAAAAGGGGGTTGGCAGGTTGAAACTCCGTAAACAACCGAGGAACTCGGAGGGTACTGGGGGAGAAGGAGACAATGTCGCGGGTGGCAAAAGCGACAGTGGGATGACTTCACCCACTTCGTCGTATCCTCGGTTTTCAAAAGATCTCACGAGAGGAGAAGAGGAAAGGGAAGGCCGGCGGTAGTCATTTATAGAGGGAGGGAAACGACGAAAGGGGGGGGAAAATGCCTAAGTATTGATGTAGAAGTTGGATGCCGGGCTTCCAATGCGAGAATGCGATGGACTTTTATCTAGTATAGGGAACGGGAGATCTTCGAAAGTTTACGAGGGGCGGAAAAAAGGGGGGGGGGGGCTGCACACGTGATGTAGGTAGGGGGAATTAACCTCCAGCGATGAGGGAGAAAAGGCTCAAGAAAAAAACTAGTGGTCAACTCTGAAGAAGGAGACAAACCGAGAGGGGACGAAAAAAAAACCTGGACCCGGGAAGGGTTATGAAATTGAGCTACCTAAGGAAAGGCAGCAGAGTGAATGTCTAACTTTTTCCTGTCAGGAAAAAATTCCAGTACGAAAGGGGGGGGGGGTCGGGTTCTAGACAAGCTTCGACGGACGGAGCTGAGGGGAAGGACCGCTGGAAAAGTAATGAACTCCGATCCTAGCGGAAAGGAAAATGGCGCGTCGATCTTTCTACAAGCAAAGGGGGATCACGATGGAGGAATAGGCAATGATTGAGATCACCCGGGGGGAAAAAGGATCTAGGTTGGAGCTCGTTAGGACTCTTCTCCCAATTGGGTGAATAGAAAGGTTCAGGAGGCCTGGCCAGTGAGGAAGGAAATGACGGTTACTCAACACGAACAAAGAAGGAATGAAAACGTCTTGCGCTCCTTGCTCAAGCGCGGGGGGAAAAGGGGAAGTAAAACGCTCTAGGGCGCAACTCTTATTCGGGGAAGTGAACATGCGTCTCATCATCCAAGGAGGACCTATTTTTTCAAAACGGGGTCAAATCGGGAGGTGTTAGAGGGGAAAGGGGAAGCCGCTATCTTCGGCAGTAAACGGAAAAGGACGAATTATGGCTAACGTGAAAACTCTTTATAAAAGGAGCGCTGTCCAGCCGGGCCGGTTAGGGGCACTCACTTCCCCCGAAGGAGTCAAAATGGGCAGGGGAAACGACCAGGTAAAACAGACTGATGCGGGGAAGACACAATGGAAAAAAAAAAGATTATCTGGGACTAAAAAAGGGGGGGATTTGGCCGTAGGCTCTATCCTCAACCGCAAGAATCCAAGGGGGCTGGGAGATGCCAGTTGAGCCAGCCAATTAGGGTGTTGGGGGGGGAGAAAAACCAT
>Ga0179593_1640848_pt1 | contig 12063 bp, 18 predicted proteins | sample CZODoug2_1_08_16_FD_185931 | JGI IMG/M metagenome (GOLD analysis project Ga0179593, IMG submission 185931) | Vadose zone soil fungal communities from Angelo Coast Range Reserve, California, USA - CZODoug2_1_08_16fungal (PacBio error correction) | ecosystem: Environmental > Terrestrial > Soil >...
AACTCGGCAAAAAAGGGAAAAAAGAATCAATTGAATTTCGCTCTTCCTTTTTTTTGGAGAAACAAAGTCGTCACTAGGGGGGTCTTTCCATCGATCTTGAGGGGGGCGTCTTGTACTCCGAAAAAAAGGGAAAAAGATTAAGATTGCAAACTCCGTAGAGGTGGGACTCTCACAAGAAAAGGGAAATTTCTTCCTGAAATTGTTCACGGGCCGGAAAAAAGAGACCTGTCATAATCAGAAGCGTGGTGCTTTGAAAAAAAAGGAAGGATTTTTCCCGGAAGGGAGGAGGAGGAATTCCGTAAGTCGGAGGGGGGGTCCATCGAAAAGTCCCTGTGCCTCGTTCCAAGGGGGAACGAGAGCAGGCACGGGCAGAGATTCTTTGCCTTGAGGTTAAATGGGAAGAACCATTCGGTGGTGGGTCCAGCTGCCGATCGGAAAGGGAAGCGTCAATAAAGGGAAATAACTTTCAGGAAGTCGCTCGAGAATGAGGCCCTGATCTACTCGAAGAAAGGAAGCAGCAAAAGAAGAAAGAGCGACCAAATCTGCTTTGGGGAAAGGTAGTTTTCCTGGGCCGTTGATTAAGGGACTCGCCAAGAGAATTGATATAGGAAAAAGGCGCCAAGGAGGGGAAGGGAGAAAAGAAAATCCCAGGAAAGGGACTAATCAGGTAATTGACTCCGGGGCCTCCACCAGGGGAGAAGAAGCAAATTGGAAGCAGATCGACCCCGAAAACAAGTCTTGAGCGCATCCGGGAGGTATCGAAAGATGTCAAGGGGGAAGAAACGCGCCTTCTGCAAGGCAAGAAAGTTTCAGAAAAAAAAAACGGCCATTATCAAAACGGGAAGAGGTTGAGCCGCCTGAGGAAGCACTGATACAGCTTCCAACATTTGGAAAGTCAACAGAAGGTCGTTGTCGGTAAATTGACCAGGATTGGATTCTGAGAGATCTCTCACCCCGCACCAAAGGAGATATCCATGCGCAAAAAAAGACGAAAGAACTGGTCAAAGCGGAAAGAAAATACAGGACCTTAGGGGGGGCAATTTGGCAGGGAGCCATTATCCATCTAAGGGCGGGGATCGCCCCGAAGGGATTTGATCCTGGGATGGGGGGGAAAGAATTCATCAGGGTGCCTTTCATAAAGGCTCTGGGGGAGCTACCTTTCCATGAGAAGGGGGCCGGATTGGGGTAAAGGAAAAACCTTCTTGCGAGTCTCCGGGGAAAGTTTCTTTTCTGGGAGCCCTTTTCTGAGGAATAAGGGTGAGGGGAAAGAAAAATTACATTATTTAGGAAAGGTGCCGTTATTGGGGCTCCCTGGAGAAATCGAGGGGCGGACGTAAATAATTGCTAGGGGGCGTCTAGATGAAGGGGCAGAAATTCACCGGAGCAGGAAGACAAAGAGGGGGGAATCGTTGGAATGCGGGGGAATTGTCGGGAACTTGAGAAAGAGGGCCTGGCCTCATGGGTATCTATTCCTTATAAGGAGTTCCGTCTTACTTTAGAGAAAAAACTGGACAAAAAAATGGAGGTCCAGGAATTAACAAAAAGCTAAAAGCCGCTATTCAGAAGGCTCCCGACTGGGGAGCCTGAGCAGGATCTCGGGAGATTGACCAAAGGACTTCAGACTGAAACGAATTTCACTCCTTTTAAAGAGGAGCCTTTGTTTCAAAGCACACAGGGAGGAAAGGGGAGTGGGGGGCAAAAGTCGGCCCGTTAACCATTTTCGACGTACATGCAATTTTGATGATTCCCAAGAGTATACTTAACGTTCCCTTTCTGGAGGGGGGGAACCTACTTCCAAAATAGGGGAGGATGAAAGACTCTCAAAGGGTGTCCGCAAAAACAACGTAAGGATCTCATTCAAATTTGATGAGTGTTTTCAGGGGGGAGGGCAAATATTGAAGAAAGAAAAGACGGAATTCAAAGGGGGACATTGGGCCGTTCCGACCCTACTCTCTGGACAAAAATCACGGACGTCGGTCATCCGAACATGGGGTTGAGAGGAATCCAAGACCGGGAAAGACCCCTTCCCAAAAGGAGAAGGAATTCAGATAGAAATGAGAAGGGCGAATGTGGGTTACGGAAAAGACAATAAAAGGTGGGGGGGAGGAAAGAGCTGGAGTGGACGGAAAAGAAGAAGCCACCGGCTCCCATCGGCCAAGGTGGCAGTCGGATTGCACTTCGGTCGGCAGAGACGTGGGGGGTCGGGAAAGGGGAAGTCGGCCATCATGAAAGGAAGGGAAAAGGGGTTACCGAAAGTCGGGCGGTAGGCCGTGGATGTACAACGAGAAAGGGACCGAGGAGAAGAAGTCGCTCCTTTTCAATTAAGTGGGGGGGAACTCATCACATTTTTATAAAGGGGAAAAAGGAGAGGAGGGGGAGGGAGAGAGAGAAATAAGACGACTCGAGTCGGCGGGGAAAAAGGGGGAGAGTGGGAACCAGAAGAAGTGGGGGGGATGTTTTTCAGAGAGAGAAAGGGATTCAAAGATATCTCTCTGGGAAAAGCTTCTGTTTTTCATCAAAAGGGGAAAAGGAAAAGAAGGCTCGAGGAAGGAAGAAGAGCGAAAAAAAGGAGAAGAACCCAGGAGGTCTCCAAATGAAAAAAAAGATGATCCCCACTTTCATTGGGGGAAAAGCAATTCGTTGATAAAGCGGTTCCCTTGCAATGTAAGGAGAAAAAAACCAAGAAACGTTTGAAAACGACTGGAGCTCCTCAACTTTAAGAAGGAATCCTCACCGACCAAAAGAACACGTTATATGGCTGTTTCAAATGGGTTGAACCGGAAAGTGCAATACGATGCAGAAACCTTTTCCTACGAACGTGAGTTCTAGGGGGGGGATACCGGCTCGCCGGACGTAAATGAAGCGAGTGAAAAAGGGGGAGTGACGGGCGAGCCGAAAAGGCTCATAAGAAAGCGTATCTCCAGGCGGGAAGGGGTAGTGGGGGCAGGATTGGATCCAGGAAAAAGTCCACATGGTTTGGGAGGACCTTTCTTTTTCTCGAGCAGAGAGTTTTCACCGACCGGCAAAAGGAAATGCAAATTCCTTGAAGTTTCCGAGAGGGGACTAGGGCCCGAAAGGAAAACCAAATCGTCCCCGTCGAAGAAAAAGAAGCGGTTCGTATCTTCCGGGCGACACTGCTGGAAGTTGATAGTCGTCCTTGAAGAAAGAGTTTGCCGTTTCGGAGGATGTGCCTTCTTAGGAAACGGTGGAATCGAAGGAAGGTTTCCTGCAAGGACTGTTAAAAAAGGGGGGAACACACGCTAGAAAAACAATCCGCAGCGTTGTTCAGAAACGTGGCCTTCTTGGAAGGGGAAAGGGAACTGTTATTCCGTAATCGGGGGGGGGAGGGGGACCAGTATCCAATCTATCCTTTCTCAAGAAAAAAAGCGTAGACAGCAAGACGGAGAGGCTGTTCCTTGATTCGTGGGAAAAATCACCAATTCTTTGGGTAAGGGGCCAGGAGTGGGGGGCCGAAAAAGGAGGCATCACAGAAAGGCCTTATATGCGCACAGGCAGGCGGCCTGAATGCAAAGTACTCGACGGAAGTCTTCATCTCTTAAAAAAAAAAAAATCTTTTTAAAGTGCTATCAGTTCCGGCCGGTGATTTTCGGAACGTCCTGGAGAAGGAAGGGACGTCCTCCGAGTTGTCGTGGGAGAACGACGCCCTCAATGCATGGACTTACAGGACGCTTCAGCCAACCTTACCGTAAAACCTCACAGCGCGAATGGGAAGCCAGGACGCGAATCAATCTCCAAAGTCCCCTTAGCATCCGGTGAAAGGGGCAGAGCCCTGAGAGGGGGAAATGGACGCTAAAAAAAATGTTAGGCAGGAACTCATAGGGGGAAAACCAGGTATCACTCCTTTCTCGGAGGGGGAGCACCTTTAGCTTATAAGGGCAGGAGGGAGGGATCCGGTACCGGAAGGACCTGGGGAGGGGAAGGGGGGGGAAGATAGTTTCGTATTGGAAGAGGAGAACAACACAACTGATATTATGAAAAGAGTCCAAAAATACAAAAAAGGGGAGCTGAGGACGACAAATACGGAGGGAATATCTGAGGTTGCAAGCATCTCCCTTTTACCAGGGAAAAGAACCTATCCTCTCCGGGAGCAATGTCTGCTTACAAGAATGAAGAAAGGAAATTGGGGTCAGAGGAGGGTGAGCTGGAGTTAATGGGGGGGGTTGGGGGGGGGGGGGGGGGGGGGGGGTGGGGGGGGGGGGGGGCGCCTTTCCCATATAAAGGGTCCCTTATTCTAATTTGATACTAATAAAGATTCTTCAGAGATGGCGCAAGAGAAGGGTGAGTAGTGAATATTTTGTTTACCCAACTTTGTCAAATCTTCCCTTTGGGGATTCCCTTACTGTCTTCCTGGTCCGGGGGGTCTGACCCTGGCCCCTCAAATTCTTCTACGTCACTTATATACAAAGGAGAATTGTTCGGGATTAAATGGGGAAAATCACCGGCGGAGCGACAAAAGGGGAACTCGCTTTCGTTAGGACGATGAAGATTGTGTACGTAGGGAAAGGCAAGGACGCGCAGAAGGAGAAGGTAAAGGAAATTTCTGTAAAGAAGGCAAATAAGATAGTGGCAGAAAAAAAAAAAAAGAAGTGTGAGGTGAAGGAAGTTGCGTAGAGAGAGGAGGAGCCGGAAGAAAGACGTCATTGTTGGCCGGCTCAGGATCGAACAGGGAAGAATGGACCCCACGAAGAGAAAAGGAAGAACAGTAAATTAAGAAAGAAGGGGAGGTAAGCCGGTGGGAGAAAAAAAGGGGGGCAGCAATGGATTATTTTTTGAAGGTCGATCCGAAGTTGGGGGGGGTGGGGGGCTGGGGGGGGCGGCACGGCAGGAAATAAAAAAGGGGGGATTACCACCTGCTTACGGCTTGAAGAAAAGGGTTTGTCTTGAGTGAAACGCCGAACGGAAGGGAAAAGGTCGATGGAAAGACGATAGATTGAAGCCAAAGCCCTCCCCTCTAGAAATTCCGACGTGTAACCGTGGGGGGGGGGGAAGGGTTTGAGGAGGGATTGGCCAGAAAGGGAAAAGGGAAAAGGAAGTTGCATTAAGGTCCTTAGAGCTCTGTCTATAAAAATAAAGGCGTCTTGTATTAAGCCGGGAGGTGGACAGGATAGGACGAAAGAAAAAAGACCCCTTCCCGAAAGGGGAGAGAATTATATATCTATTCTCATTTGCAGGGGCCGTTGGATATTTCTAGAAGGGAGGGACGGTCCTCGCAGCAGAGAAAACAGCGCCCTAAAGAAGGGGAAAGGGACTTCAAATAGGGAAGGAACCCCAAATTAACAAAGGAAAGGTATTCGAAGGGGGGGAGGGGGGAAGGGGAAGTAGGAAGGGGGAGTGGATTCCTACTTCGAAGAAACGAATTTACTAATTCCGCGTCTTTAGGGGAAAGAATCTTTCATGAGAAAGTTGGGTGCCGGAGAAGGAGAGAGCTTCCAAAGCAATAAGAAAGAAAAAGTTGACTTTCTTTTGTATTGATTGGAAGCCCTTTTGAATTTGGAAGAAATAGAAAAACACAAAAAGGGAGGAGAAAGGAGATAGAACAGTCGGGGGGAGGGGAAAAAAAAAAAAAGGTTCAACGCTACTCTAGGAAAACTCCGCCCTCCTCTAATAGAAAGGAAAAAAAAATTCACTCTGGGCTCAGAAAAGGACAACAGTTCCGTGAAAAAAGGGGAAGACCGAGGCGGGGAAAGGGAAATGTCGACGTCTGGGACGATGTTTTAAAACGACTTTCAGAAGAAAAAAGTTTTGGGGATGGAAAAGACGTAATGCTCTACGACAAATGGGGGAGGGGTCCATTTTGTGGGAAAAAAAAGACCGATGTCAAATACTATTTCAGCACGACGCTTATTCGAGTTCGCGGAAGGGAGAGGAGCGAAAGGAACAAACTTGATAAGGGGGGGGGGGAGGGAGGGACGACCACAGTAGAAAAAAGGGAGAAGAAGAGAATTCCCTCATCGGAGGTGTTTTCTTTTACGGATCGTGGGGGAAGACAGATTCCCGGAAGAGAAAAATTTTCTGAAAAGGGACCCTTTATTTTTTTGAGACAAAAAAGAGGAAAGGGGGGGGGGTCGCAAAAGACTCCGGAAGAGGAAGGAAAGGGGGTTTGTTCCTTCTTCAGGGGGAGGGGGGAAATATTTCCCGCCTCAAAAGAAAAGGGAGGAGAAAAAGGGGAATTCGCGACGGGAAAAAGTCCAGTGTGGAAAACTTCGCGGAAGACGTCTTTCCATCTATCTTCCCGAAGGAAGAGAGGGGACTCCGCAAAAAAAAAAGCAGATGGTCCGGAAGTACGCGGGGGGGGGGAGAGAGAACATCTCTTTAATTGTGGATCGAACATGTTTTTAACGGCCGAGGAAAAAAAACACCGATCAAAAACATCAAAAAACTTTAAGGGCTTGGGGACCCAAAGGAGAAAGGAAGAAGTTCCCGAGTGGTAAGCGGATAGTCGAGTCGTGGGGGAGAGAAAGAAATTTTTCGACAGGGAGAGCAAGAAAAATGCCGTCGGAGAAATGATCTCTGCTGGAAAGGAGTTCGTGGAGGAAAAGGAAGGATTATTGGACGGGAGGGGGAGGCATGAAAAAAAAATTCCATCCTTATGGAGGGGCTCCAATTGAAAAAAGGAATAGCGGAGAAGGACAACGGCGTCATCGCCGGCAAAAAATCTTTGTAGGATAGAGGCATAGGGGAGGCAAAAAAACGAAGGAAAAAAAGGAAAGAGAATTGATATATTAATCCGCATTCTGGGGGGGGGAGGGGGCCCCGGAGAACCGATTAACAAATACATCAGGGATGATCTTTCAACATAATCCCGGAAGCAAGTTCTAGAGAAACATAAAGAGGACCTACCAGCGGAGGGAAAAGTCGTCATCCTTTAAAAAAACCTTCTACTTTTAAGGGGGGACCAATCACAAAGAAGAAAGAAGGGGAGCATGATGGGACGAAGATCACTCCCGGGCGACTATCACCTAAAAAAGGAAAAGGGGGAGCTTCTAATGGCGGGAAGATTTTAGTACCGCGTTCTTGTTGTCGGGGAAAACGGGATTACCACAGGAGGTTGAAAGAATGATCTCAGAGAAAAAAAGGGAGGGAGGAGTAAAATATATAGATCAGGAACATCCACCCTGGAAGAGGGGATTTACCTAAAAGAGGTCGAGGTGGGGGAGGGTGAAGCCCGGAAAGGAGAAAGAAGGGGCGTTCCCTTAGAACCGATCCGGGGAGGGGGAAAAAGGTCTTCTGTACCAAAGAATGCCTCCGTCTGGGTTGCAAAGGGGAGAGGGAAGAGGACCTTTCAAGGGGAAAAAAAGAAATTTTGTTCGCGGGTTGCGGTCTGTCGATTCTTCGCAGGGGAGGCCCATCGGGGGAACCATTGGAGGGGGGGGTGTCGGGAAGAAAATTACATGATGGCACTTCTTCCTGTAGGGAAGGGTCTCCCCTTCAACGAAAGTTGAAAGGGGACGAGAAGGAGACTTTCGGCGAGAAAGAAAAAGAAATCACCTTCGGAAAGGGATTTTGTCGCTCTTGAGGGGAAGAGGAAAAAAGATTTTGGACGAGAGTAAACGAAAAGGACCGGGACGCAAGGAATGGAGCGCCTTTCCAAATTTCTTGATGCCTGAAGTTAAGGGGCAAAAGAAACTGATTCAAGGGGGTGGGCCAGTAATGGAAGAAAAGGCCTCAGCCTCTGAGAGAGGCTCCCTAACGGCATTTTTGGCTGAAAAAAGGCAAGGATGACAGGAACCAAGGGAAGAGGGAGACCAGGGTACGCTTACACTGGAAAAAGTAGCCGTTGGGTCAAATCAAAAAAAATTGGGATGCTCAAGGTAGAGTGTGGGAAAAAGGCGGAACCGGACCAAGGGAAAAGAAGTAAAAAAAAGAAGAAAAGGAAGATTCCACTCGGACGGGAGGGACGGCAATTTGCTTTTTTTTCGGAGGAAAAGACAGGAAGAAAAAAGCGATGGAAAAAGAGAATTGAAAAAAAGCCAACAAGAGAAGCCGCTTCTCATGAGGACTTTACTATTTTGTTTGCCGGGAGGGAAAGAAGGTGGTCCAATTCGACCCGAAGACGGAAACGTCAAAAGGGGCCGAGAGAAAAAAAAAGATTTCTATGGATCCCTTCTTCTGGGGAAGAAAAGGTGTAGCTTGATCGGGAGATAATCAAAGAAAAAGGGAACACGCTTCCGAAAGAAATACTATGTCGTGAAGTAGAAAATGTTTTTCTTCTAAAGGGGAGAACTTCTACCTCGCTGGGGGAGAAGAGCAACTAAAGGGAAAAAGAAGAAAGCAGAATAACGAGAGGCCCCCCAAATTGCAATCTTATTGCAGAAAGGAAAAAACCAATGACAAAAAAATAGACGTTTTAGGGGGAAAGAGGGGCCATCGAAAGGGAAACGAAAAGTCGTTCAACAGTGAGGGATACTACATTGCAAAGGGAAGCCGAGGGCAGGGGGGGGGAAGAGTTTCATGAAAGTGGGGATCATCTTTTAAAGCAGAGTGGAAGGGGTGCTCTTTCAGAAGGGGAAAAGAGAAAAATCCATAGACGACTCGAGTCGGCTTGGAAAACCCGAATCTTTGCAGCGACCTTGGAGAGAGAGAAACCACAACAACGATGAGAGGGAAAAAAAAAGAGACTAACAAGGACGGGGGAAGAAGAACAAAAGTGCAAAAGCAAAGAAAAGGAGAAGGGGTTAAAAGCTCTCCGCCTCGAGAAAATCTGGTCTCATACAGCTATCCCCACGGAGAAGGAGGGCATTTCGTTGAGAGCCAGGGATTAATTGCAAAGGAGGGAAGAAAAGGAACTAACTGTTTGAAACAGGAAAGGGAGGGGGGAAAGCTCCCTCAAGAGATGGCCCTACTTCTCTCTCCCGAGAAGAAAGGGGGAGAATGGTGTTCTAGGGGGGGGTAAAGGGCCAAGGGGAAAAGAGGATTCTAGGGGGGAAAAGAATGCTCTCTCTCCGAAGTATCCAACCTGGGGGAGGGAAGGGACTAACCCACAGGAGGAGCAGAGAAAGCGTATTCTCCGCTTGGCGGGAACGTTCCGTTCTTGTTGAGAAAAAAAGGAGACAGTCCAAATGTGGAAACGGATAAAAGGGGGGGGGGAGGGAGCGCCGAGGGAGGAGGGGCGGCCGTCGATTCCCTAATTAAAAAAGGGGGTCAGGCTTCTGGTCGAATTGGGGGAAAAGATGCCCCCGGAAAAAGAGGGGCCCGAGGAAGAAAAAGGGGGAGACCGCTTGCGGGAAAGGTTTTGGGGGGGGCGCCACTTAGTCACGGGTGGGAGTCTTGGAAAGGGGGGGGGGGGGGGGGGCCGTTCGAGGAGAAAACCAGCATTCCGTCAGTCCTTACTTCTTTTTTATCAGAGTCCATCAGGTGATTCCTAAAGGGGGCGGGAAAAGAAAACACTCTCCCTTGAATCAACCGCATCGTTGGGAAAGAAAAGACTGCTACCGGGAACTTCGAGGGAAGAAAAGGTTATTAAAAAGAGTTCAGTGGGGTCTCTCCCGAGCTGGGGGAATTTCCTCAGTCAAAGAAAAAAGGTCTTTCGAAGGGGGGAAAAGAGGAATCTCTTCTGGGAGAAATGGACCTGGGACCAACCATGACAGAAGAGCTTATTTCCTTAAGGAGAGATCCCAGAAATTTAATGATCGCTAAAGAAAAGGGGCATTCGGGAACTCAAAGGAAAGTCTACTCAGAAAAGAGGAGCGCGTCATCGGAGGAAGAGGAAAAAATCTTTGTATTCAGGGGGAGGTGATTTCTTCAGGAGAGAGCCTAAAAGTGGGAGAGAATGGGAGGGAGGGGCGTTTGAGGAAAAACCACTCCAGGGGGACTCCATATGTAATGGGGAGAAAGGCCAGTTCAGGCCCGAAACAGGGGAAGCCATCTCTTGCTAAGCATCTCCCTCACCAGCAAGGAGGGATCCCCTTCGCATCAAGGGGAATAATTTAAAGGAAGAAGAATCCAACGGGGGGGAAAGATGGACCAAGGCAAACTCATAGTTGCATTCTGGATCACTCCTTTCAGCAGGGAGATACCTGAAACAGGGCTTCAACAGGCTGAGAAAAAAGGGAGCAGAATAACCTTCGCTGGGAGACATCACGAGGAGCAGAGGACGGAAGGGGAGCCTGATCTAGAGAGAAAAAGAGTAGTAACATATAGAGAGGCAATACTAACTCCTTTGGGGAGGACTTCTAAAAGACGAATGGGAGAAGGGTTCCGCCCAGGAGGAAAGGGAAGGCGTTCGTTGAAGGGAGTGATCCTTGCTGCTGACCAGAATGGGAGGGGAATGGAAGAAAATTAGGCTTAGGAAGGGAGGGGGAAGAATTGTGTAAAAGAAAGGAAAAGGACTTGCTTGTCTGCGGGTCATTGCTTCAATCAGGGGGGCTATGGGAGAGGAGAAAGGGGAAGGGGGGACGAAGGAGTGAGTCGGGAAGGGGACTGGGATTTCTCGGAAAAGACTCATAATTCGGAGGAGGAAGAAGATCAATTAGAGTTTGGGGGGGGAAGAAATCACCGGAGGAAAAAGAACCCTTGCCTACAAGGGTTTCTCTCTTTTAGAGAGGAGAAAAATATTGGGGTGTACGTCAGAGGAAAGTGCCCGGAAGGGAATGCATGTATCTCCTGGAAATTTCTTATGCCGTATGGGGGGGAAAGAAAAAAGGCGGTCAGGCTGGCCCAAAGAATGGGGTTAGGGCAAGGAAAGGGGGAAGTCATTCGGCAAGTGCTCCCGACGGTCAGTGTGTGAGAGTATCTACAATCTAGAAAAACCACGAACTCGAACAGATTAAGTAACCAGGACGAAAGGAAGGGGATCCGGTGGTGAAAAAAAAAAGAAGGGGAGGGCAAGGTATAGTTTGGGCAAGGGGAAAGCTAATTCAGTACACTTCACGAAAGGGGGAAGAAAATTCCCACGGGAGGGGCAGCGGAGGGGACGGGGGGGAAATTGGTTTGCGGATTACCTCCTAACGGAGGCAATACTCTCAATTGACGAAGGAAGAGGAAATCCCGCCCTCGGAAAGGAAAATTGGGGGGTTCCGAAAGGGGGGGGGGCGTATTTTTTAGGGAGGGGGCGACCCTATACGACACTTTCAAAGGGAAAAGGAGGGAAGGGGGGGGGGGGGGAGGGGAAACCCTCGCGCTGGCGAGCGACAAAATAAAAGTCGTCTGAAGAAAAGAAAGAAATTTGAAAGGGAGGAATCTTGATCCAGCACGTCCACCGTATAAACCTCCCGCAAGCGTGAGGAAAGAAAGGGAGAGATGCGAAGGAGATGTGTGTTCTGCGAAAACGGTTTTACGAAAAAGAAGGGGGGGTTCGGAAGAGGAGGAGGGAAGTGCCAGAGGAGGGGGAAAGTGGCTGCAATAGGAAGGGAAAAACAACCTTAACAGAATATAATGGGGGGAAAAGGGGAGGAAGAAGTCTTGCCATCGAAAAAAAGGGGGGGGGTGGTTACCGAAGAACGTGTATTTCTACTTCGACATTGGAAAAGGGAGAAACGAAATTGTACGAATGCGACGGGGAAAAATGAAATAAAAAGGGGGAAGGAGGAAAGGTGGATAACCTCCTGGGGGGGAGAGGAGGAGGGCGCTCTTTCCAAAGTTCCATAGAGAATTGTTCTTTTTTATGGATTGAAAGGGAAAAAAAGGGGGATTTTTTTTCAGATCTCATCCAAAACAAAAGAAGGAAGGGAAGGAAAGGGGGACGCTTCACATCTGTCGGGTTCCAATCATCCAACATAAAAGGAGGCTTTGAAAGCGCTCCCGCAGAAAAGGTTATCCAAATTCCCTCTGGGGGAGAAAACTAGAGACCACGAGGGGAGAGGACGTTGAGCCCGACGGTTTCAATGTCGACGTCGGAAAGGTAAACTCCTTTCCTAACCACAACCAAGAATAAAATTGAAAAAAAAAAAAAGACACGTTGAGAGGGAGGGGGTAGGGGGTGGTGTTCCGGACAGGGAAGGCCCAAGAAAAAGGAAAGAGAAGGGCGCAGGGGAAGAATGCTCGCGCGCAAAGCGATTTAGAATTCTCCAACCTGGGGAGATCCGAACCAAAAAAAAAAAAAAA
>Ga0179593_1660814_pt1 | contig 12063 bp, 15 predicted proteins | sample CZODoug2_1_08_16_FD_185931 | JGI IMG/M metagenome (GOLD analysis project Ga0179593, IMG submission 185931) | Vadose zone soil fungal communities from Angelo Coast Range Reserve, California, USA - CZODoug2_1_08_16fungal (PacBio error correction) | ecosystem: Environmental > Terrestrial > Soil >...
GCCAGGCAAAAGAGAGCGAAAACCGCAAATCAGGAGGACACGACAATCGAGCGAACAACAAAAAAACAACGGATGATGAGTAAAGAAAACCTTGAAAGGGGAATGAAGCAACGACGCTCAAAGGACGCGAAAGAATCCTCAGAGCCAAACCTTTAACGGGAGAAAAAAGGGAGAGACCGGAACGAAAAAAAAATGACGATATCAATACGGAAACTGGGGGGAGTCTTAAAAGCTACCTTTCAAGGCGGACACAAGCCTCGACAGGATAGAAATATCAAAAAAAAAATAGAAGATGGCACTTCTGTCCAGCCGAGGGCCGTGGACTAAAAGAGAACGGACTTGAGGGAGAGAGAACAAATCTAGCAATAAAAGCACACCAGAATCCATCGCTCTGGTCCATCGAAATACCCGGGCCCCAACTCAGGTCCTAAAAGATACGTGAAAAAGACCTCTCTCAATCCGGGAAATATAAAAGAAATTCGGAAGAGAAAAGGGATCTGGACGAATCCTAAAGAAAAGTCGAAAAGGACATCTGACAAGGGAAAAAAAATCCGAAAAAAAACTCTGCATAAGGAAGATCGAGTTCGCTAGCGACAGGGAGAAAAGAGCGCGACGCTCGTGGGCTGAATCTCAACAAATTCGAGCTAAGGCGAGTCAGGATAACAAAAAAAAAAAAGAGAGAAAAGACACAGTCGCTGCATGGGTCAGAACCTCCAAAGAACACCGAGTCTCTCCTCTTTGCGGAGAAGGAACCTGGACCAAAAGAAGCTAGGACGTCAAAAAAAGCACGTATTTAAAAGAGCCGCTCTCTTAGCATCTAACCGCCCAAGCCCTAGGAGGGGTCGAAGAAAAAACAGAGGCTCGCTCGGGAGCCCCAAACTGAAAATCAATGGACGAAAGATCGATCGCAGCAAGTGGAGGATTCTCTTTAAGCGCTCAGGAATATTCGGGAGAGGGGCATGAAAAACAAGAGGGGAAAGGGGAGAGGAGATCACCGAGCACGGAAAAATAAAGCTATAAGGAAGCCGAGGGGGGAAGAAAGCTAGGAAAAAGGGGACCTACTCTACTATAAACGAAAGAAAGTATGGAAAGGTGGGCCTCAAAACTAAAGGAAAAAAACAGGTGCAAGGGCTTGAAGCTAAGAACCTAATAATCAAGGAGGTGCCCAACCGGCAGAAATCAGAGAAAAAATCAAGGCAGCGGGAACGCATGTAGGGAATTTGGTGTTGGAGGAAATCTCTGGAAAAAGGAAAATCCCGATCGGGCGATTGATAGCTTATGAGGAGCTGGCGGGTCACGGAAATCTCCACAAGCGAAAAAAAAGGGAGAGAAAGGAAAGGGTACGCAAGTCGAGGGAAGGTCGGAAGGAGAATGGAGTGAGAAAGGGAGCGGGAGGGGGGAATGAGGGAGAGGGGAGGGGGTGGGGACCTATAGGGGGTGGGAAGGTGAGGTTGAGTGGGAAATAGGGCTATGGTGAGGGTAGGAGGGGAGGTGAGGTAGATGGGATTTGGAGGTGGTGAAGGGGAGGGAGGGGGTTGGGGGAAGGTGGGGTTGGGGGAAGAGAGGGGCGAGAGGATGATGGGATGGGGTGTTAGGTGATGGGGAAGAGCTGAGGAGAAGGGGGGGAATGGGAGGGGGGGAAGAAGTGTTGGGAGGAGGGGGGGGGGTGTGAGGAGGGCCAGAGGGGGGGAGAAAAGGCGGGAAGGGGGAGGTGGGGCGGGAGTGTATAGAGTTGTAGAGAGCTGGGCGAGTGAGTATGGGTGGAGTGGGTGAAGCGGACGGGGTAGGGGGGGGAGGGGTGGAAGAAGAGGGGGAGGGGGGGGAGTAGAGGAGGGTGGGAGGTAAGGGAGTCGGGAAGAGGGGGGGGAGGGGGGGGGGGGGGACGAGAATGAGGAGGGGGGATCAGGTGTAAAAGTGGGGGGGGAGGGTGGAGGGGGGAGAGGGTGGGAGTGGAGGAGCGGTTTAGGAAGGAGGGGAAGAGGGTAAGTTTGGAAGGGGGGAGGTAAGGGGGCGGGGCGAGTGGGAAGCTAGATGCGAGGAGTGAAAGGAGAGGGAGGGAGGGAGGAAAGAGAGGGATAATGAGGGATAGAAGAGGGAGGATAGGGAGAGGGTGGGGGGGAGCTCGGGGGCTGGTCAAGGGAAAATCCGTAAATATCAAGGGGATCATGAAGAGAAATCAGGAGGATCTCAGGGAAATCTAATGGGAAGGGTAAGAGATAGGCAAAAAAAAAATAACCAACAGGGAAAACTAGGGAAAAGTTGAAGGGGGGAAGTCACTTACGAGAACCGCTCAGGGGAAGTACTTCAAGGGGAAGATATTCTCGACGTTCTTTCCGACGAAAAAAAAAAAAAGAAACCCTCAAGAAAGAGTCATTTAAATAAGGTGAAGAAAAACCCTTAAAAAACCTACTAGAAGCTAATAAAAGATCGAGAGAAAGAAAAAAAAAATAGAGGAGGAAAAGAGATATCATCGAAGGATATGAGTGGGAAAGGGAGAGGGGAACGCGTCGGGGGAAGGGGAAAGAAATGAAGAGGTGTTCCTAAAAGACATGAAGGGATTGTGGGATAAGGATAAAGCTGAATCCATCGCAAGGATGACAAAAAGAAAGATTACAGAAGGGAAAAAAACGTCGGGTCGCGGTGGGGGGAGAAGGAGAACAAAAGGGAAAAAGAGGATAATCACAGGGGGGGTTCAAAAAAAGGGGTCCAGATGGCGTTCCACGCGAGAGGACGGCGCTCGGGGAAAGGAAAAGCTTGAGCAATTTTGGGGCCTTACGAAAAGCGGAAAAAAGAAGGGGTCACAGAAAACTGCTGCTCAACGCTGTCGACGATGACGGTAAATGTGGAGGAAAAAAAAGCGTAAACGAAAAATTGAAAGCATTGTAAATACACAGGAAGCTCAGATGACTTTTCGGGGAAGAGCCGAGAGGGCCGCAAAAAACCCCCAAAAAGCGAAAGGGAAACCAAAAAGAAAAGACTACCGCAACAGCTCTCCCATCGACGCAAGGGGGGGGGAATGACTAGGTGCGGAAACAAAAGTTGAAAAAAAGGGGAGGTAGCACTCAGCTTGGCACTCAGAAGTGGGAGGGACCTGTGGTGCCAGTCGTCCGTAAAAAGAAGAGCTGGGGAAACCTGAGGGAAAAGAAAAAGGAAACGTGAAGGCGTACATCTCTCATCTGAGACAGAAAGCGTCGCGAAAGGGGGATCTCTGAAATATAGGAAGGATATTGAGAAACCGAAGACTGGAGAAGTCACGGAGAGGAAATAGGTCGGAGTGAAAGAAAGACGGGGCGGAGAACTCAAGCAGTCACAATGTAAAAGCGGCAAAAATTGGGGAGAGGAGGGTCGCGAAAAAAGGGTAAGAAACTAAATTCGAATGGACTGCGTCGAAAGCCCCCCGGAAAGAGGGGGGAGAAGCTTTAAAAGGGGGAAGCTTCGAGAGAGTATCCGGGTAACCCCACAAATTAAAGCCGCGACCGGGAGAGGGGGGGGGGGAGCGAAGGGGTTCTGGAGAGAGAACATTCGCTAGGGTCGCGGAAGTCGCTCCGCGAAGGTCTCAAATTCGGTGAGAGGATTTCGACCAAAACGAGAAAGAGAGCCAGTTGGGCTCGCTCAGGAAAGCGAGCAATAGAGTATTCTCTCCAAAGAGGGTGAAATAAATTTTGGCACAGGAGAAGTGAGAAAATAGTAAGTTTAATGGCTAAGCTTCGCGGCGGAATCGGGTCGTCAAAGGAGAGTTAGCGAAGAAAGCTCATGGGGGGGGGGGGAAAGGATTTGGGGGAGGGGAAAAACGGAAAAAAAAAAAAAACCTTACCAAGGTAGTCCATGGCTAAAGACTGAAGCTCTTGGCGACCAGATTGAGGGAGGTCGAGATAATAAAAGAAGTACCGTTTGGCGGTGGGCAAAAACGGACGTCTATACAAGAAAGGGAAGTGCCCAAGGAAGATTTTGATAAAGCGGGAATTCGGCTATAGCAGCAGAAGGGGGAGGGGCAAGGGCGTAGAAGGGGAGAGAGGAAGAAAGGGAAGGGCCAAGAAAAGGAGAATAGTCGCGACAATATAGATAACTCTACATCAGGAAGAAAATACGTTCACCGGTACCGGGGGGGATAACGGAATCAATAAAGAAGGAGAAAAAAGGAAGAAAAGGTGTAGGGTGCTCTCCTCTCTGCGAAGATCGGGCGCCTTCCGGACCTGAGGGAACGCCCGGAGGGATCTAGAAAAAGGGAACGATTACGAGGAAATCTAAACGAAATAAGAGACAGAAGAAGAGGGATGAGCGTGCTCCGGGGGAGTTTGAAAAGGTGCGTCGATTCGGAAAAGACCTGTTAAATAGGTCAAAAAAAAAGGAGAGAGAATCCAGAAAACCTGTGGGGGGGAAAAGGGGATCCCGCTCAAGGGGAGGGATGAGAAAAAGGAAAAAAATCAGAAAGACATAGGAAAAGAGGGGGAAAAAAGGGAATCTCGAAAAGCGCTTCTGGTCCAAGCAGAAAAAAGGTACTAAAATCAACTCAAGATAAGAGAAAAAAGAAAAGGCTGCTGAGGAGAGAGAATCGAATCGGGGGAAAAATAGGCATAGAGTTCCAATCGCCTCGTAAAAACTCCGTGGAAGGAAAAAAAAGTAATAAAAGGAAGTTCGAAGAGTAACGAGATACGGACTGCTGCACGTGCCACCAGAGATACATGCTGAGATAATCCATATCAAAGGATGAAGGTGTTTTAGGTAAGGACTACATGGAACAAATAAGCACCATCACGAGCATACTCTCGCCCAAACTCCTGTGAAGAAAATTCAGGAAAAAGATAGGAGAAAAGAAAAAAATATTACGTTCAAGACAAAGAAGATCGGATAACTTTTTTTGAAAAGAACAGAAAGAGTCCCCGGAGAGGGGAGGAATCGGGAGGGCTATGCTAAGGCGGCCATCCTCCGGCTCTCACATGCATGAGATCTTTCGCAAGAAGGGGCTCAAAAAAGAAGCTAGAAGGGGGAAGAATTAGGAGGAAGGGAAGAGACAAGACATACCAGGCTCATTGTTAGAGGAAACCTCCCTAAAGGAACAAAGAAAACTCGAGGAGTCAAGAGGGTAGCGAGTCAAGAGATATGCCTTGCACCTGGATCGGGGAGGAATAGTGCTAATCAAGTCATCTATTACAGGGAGACAAAGAGGGAAGAAAAGATCGAGGTGCTCAAAAAAAAGACATGAATCGAAAAACTAGAATCCGACCGACGAACCTTCTCAGGCAGTCGAAAAAAAGAAAAAACCAAACGAAAGTCCGGGTGAGACGATAAATCGACTCCGAAGAGGATCATAGAGCCACGGTGGAAAAAAAAAAGACAGAGCCAAGAAGGGGGATTGGCAGGCGATCACGAAAACCTTCAACAAACGTCCTGGGGGGGAGGGAAGCCGCAAAAAAGAAAATAGCAGGAAAAGACTAAGCTGGAAAGGGCCGATATCAAAGGGAAATCTTTATATGGAAAGATATCAAAGAAAAAGGGGCGCCCGAAAAACGAAAACGAAGGAGGAAGAAAACAAATTCCTCGAGAGGAATAGGAAGATCATGGGGGAGGAGAACAACCGAGAACCCTCAGAGAGTCATTAGGAGAGAGAGAGTCTGGCTGAGAGGGGGACTAAAAAGAAAAAATTTGTGGGGTGTTTCAAAAGGGGAAGAAGGAGAAAGATGCAATATAGAGAAGGAAATGATGCAAAAAAAATGGGAGGCAGCCCAGAAAAGATTGAGATCAAAGGGAAAGTCGCCAGAAAACAAGCTCAGAGAGACTCTTCGAGATACCCTCATAGGGAGAGAAGGCAATTAAAAGAACCCTAGGACCAAAGAAGGGTATCCGCACGAAAGGAGGTACAGACGAAAGATTACGCCGGAGGTGAAAAAAAGACTTAACCAAGGGCAATCCAAAAGAAGTAGTGATTATAAAGGGGTGGTGAAAAAAGGAATAGAAAAAGGGGCATGAGATTAAGAGAGGGGTCCCATCCGAGAGAAGCGAAGGATCTCGAACTTAGGGGGGAAGACAGTCTTCAGCAAAAAAAAAGAAAAAAGACGGGAACCAGAGGGGATTTTCAGTCAAAACATCTAAAACGCCCACAAAAAGAAAAAAGCTCTGATCGAGAGAAAAACAACACTTAGTAGTTAAAAAAGAAAAAAGCATCGTCTATTGCTAATTTAGGGGGAAAGTAGAGAAGTGTCCTCGAGGGGATCCAGGTAGAGGAATGAGGCGTTTTCCTGAAGGCAGAAAAAGTGTGGTTGGGGCCGACGGAAAAGAAACTTCGAATTCCTTCGGTCGAAAAGGACCAAAGGGAAAAAGAAGTTACGAAAAAGATGGGAGAGAGGAGACTCTGGAGGAGAATTATAATCAAAAGGGGATGGGCAAGACTTTGAGGGGTCCTATCCGGCGTTTCAAGTCAGGGAGAAGAGAATCGAGAGGAGGGCTGGAGATTATCGTCTTAAACGGGAGGGATGGACGACTATGGGTGTCAAAAGCTGAGATGATAGGAAGTGTCTCGGGACTGCTGTAGGAAAAGGGGCGTACGACAGGGGGGAGGGGTCCTTGGAGAAGGGGAAGGCTCGTGGGCAGCATATATATAACGAGAAGAGAAGGCGGGTGGTGTCTCGGGAAAAAAAGGGGGGGCGGAGGGAGAAAGGAAAAAAAAAGCTCCCCAAGGATACTAGCCGAAAGGAAATCCTAGACCAAAAGGCCTTCGAAAAATAACGGAGAAAAGGGGTCGGAGTTGATGAGGAAATCCCGTCCACTAAAGAAAGTGCTAGGAACGGGGGGGGGCCCTGATTTTCGACCGCGTCCGGGAAGGAGGGACCTGGGAGTTGAAATTGCTGCTAAGAGAGAGACGGCGGAAAAGGCCCGAGTGCAAGCGATCGGAAAAGAGAATCGGTGAACTAGACTACGAGAGAGTATTCCGACTGGCGGGGGAGGGAGGAGATCTACCAAAGACCGGGCTTTTGCACGTAAGAAGAGAAAGGAAATAGTGAAAGGCGGACAGGCACTCCAATGAGAGCTGAGGAGGAGAAAAGATATATCGTCACTCAAGGAAAAAAACTGAAAGGGCTTTTTGTAGAAGCGAGGACGATAAGGAAGGTTTAGGGCAGGAGATCTTTGCATATTTACTCTGGCAAACTTCCCGATAAAAAAAAATGAAAGTAGATTCGTAACGAAAATTACAGGAAAAAGACTCGGATGTCTCCGGGGTATGAGAGAGGCTGTCAGTAGGGAGCTACAGACTAAGAGGGGGGGGTCTTCGGGGTAGGGAAGGAGCTACGGGTCGAGAGGGCAGGGGAGTCTCTCAAGCCAAAGAAAAGTCTCGGGGGCCGCTGCGAAAGATCTGCATGGGGAGAAACTTCTTGAAGGGAGGGGAAGACGAGAAATAATAAAGAGATAAGAAAGCGGTATGCAAGACTGAAGGGCATAATAAGGGGAAGAAGATAGAAATTTGAGAAGGGGGGAAGCCTGAGAAGAACGGAGAAGGGCGCCGGAGGAATAGTCTTCCGGAGGATCGTTGGCTCAAACGATCAAAGAAGGGTGGCAAAAGGGGGGTTTCGGCGACCATATTTCAAGTCCAGCGCAAGAGCTCGGGGGGAAAAAAACCAGGAAAAAGAATTTTAGTTAGGGAGGGCTAGAGGGGGGGGCTCGGTGTGAGAGGGAAGCTAAAGTCTAGATAAGGAGGCTATCGGAAAGGGTAATGAAAAATTTATTAAGGGAAACCAACTGGAAAACGAGGACGAAAGTGTAGGGGATCCTATCGGAAAGGGGGGGATCTACTCAATCCCAGGATAATCGGAAGGTCGCGTGATGCGTAGAGGAGGGGAGACAGGGAAGCGGGGGGGGAAACATAGACAATCAATGATCAAGGAGCAAGCTGAAAAAAAAGGAGACGGTTCTTTAGACTGAGGAGGTCAAGCGGGAGTCCCCTAATGGAACAGGGAAGATAGGAAAGGAAGCCTCGAGGGGCGCAGAGGAGGAACTCGGGCCTGTAGGAAAGCTGTAATTCATAAGACATGGATAGATCCAAAAAAGTAAGAAATACGACTAAGAAAAAAAAAAAAAGGAAGGAAGGAAAAAGAGGAGATATTAGTCGTGCTCGGAGTAGGGTTAGTTGCGCGAAGAAGGGATCTCTGAGCGGGAACCTAATTCCCGACCGGGAAGGGGGACAGCGGGAGGGGAGTAAACTCCGTTTGAACTGCTCCGTCGGAACCGGTCCATGAACTAGCAGCTTCCGAAGGGAGACTCATATCAGATGGGGGAGCCGAGAGGGACTGAGCAAAAAAAAGAAACCTTGACTCCACCATATAAAGAAAAAGGAAAAGGAAACCTTCTCGCGGATAGCCCGAAATCAGCGGGTGTGATAGAGAACCAAAAGAAGAGGGGAGGCTCGTATGGGAAAGAGCCTCGGGGAACGGCGTTGGGGGGGGGAAAGAGGAGAAAGAAGGGACAAAGGAACTTATCTGACGGGGAGAGTACTATATCGACGTAAGGGGGTGGCCTACGACACAGGGGCTCTCATCAGACAAAAGAACACAAGGCAGGGAGAGAAAGGGTGGTGAGAACGATCTCTTGACGGTATTTCTACCTGGGGGATCCTGGACCCGGAAGGGAAACAGAAAGCGACTCTAGGGGACCGGGGAAATCCCGACGGGAAAACTAACATGATAAAAAAAAGAATCGGACGCTCGAGGCTGCACATACTCAAAGGTAGATGGAAGGGGTTCCCATAAGGAAGGGCCAAGGCGCACGCAGGAGGTGGGTAGAGCCTGAAAGAGAAAGGAACGCACAGAAAAGAAGGAGCTCCTTCGAGAGGTCCCATAGATTTCCCGAAACCCGGGCAAAAGAAATAACTTTGGGAGAAAAGATACACGATCACACAAAGTAGTCTCATGTGTCTAATGAAAAAGAAGGGAAAGAAAAAAACCATCACCAAAATCTGTAGAAAGGGGAGGCTCACAAAGTGTGTGCACCGGAGGTCAGAGAGGAAAAAAGAGACGCTCCTAACGGAATAGGGAAGAGTCTCGTATCCGGAGGAGGAGGGAATAAAAAAGGCATTGAAAAAAGGTCGAAAAAAAGAAAAATAGATTTCGCCCGCTCAGTAAACAAAACTGCCCCTTCCGGGAAGTTCCTGAGGGAAAAAAAAAAGAGAGAAGAACGTCAGAGAGGGAGGAAAGAAAACTACATCGAAGTGTGCCGTTAGAAAGCAGAAAAGGACATTACCGGAAAAAATTCAGGTGGGAGATCTCCCAGCTCTAATCGGGAACGTATGAGGGGGGAGAGGGATGGTCGCAAGAAGGAACCTTTCAAGGTGAAAGGGAGACGAGATTATTCCACCAGCCAAAAGGTCGCGCCACAATCGTCCTCAGAACAGAAGGGAGGGAAATCGCAACAAAACAGAGATCTCTGGGAGGAAAAAGGGCCGGGAGAACTAAGGTGTACAGAAAAAAACCTCTCGATTCCCCGCAGTCTATAAGTACGGGAAAGCGGGAGGGGAGGGGGGATTACGAAGGCGTAGTAAGGAGGTGTTTTGGAGATTGGTTTTCGGGGAACTACAGGCCCAAAGCTTCCCAGAGAGAAGGACGGAAAGAAGTATCTAGAGAACCCTGAGAACTCCCAATTGGAGGAAAGGCGCTGTCGGGAAGGCACAAGAAGAAACAAGCGTCCGAACAGCGCAAAGGCTTAAAACAAGCGGAGAAAGGAAGGCCAAGATTGCCCCAAAAACCAACGACTCTGAGCAGCCATAAGCAGAGAGTCAGGTAAGGTTAACTCGGTATCAAGACCCTAACCGACCGACCCCCAAGCAATCGAGGGGAATCGTGAATTAAAAAGTTTGAAGAAGGGGGGGGGGGATGAGGCAAGAGAAAATCAAAGCGGCAAGAAGGGGTAGTCCGAATCATACTGATCGGAAGGAAGCCCAGGTAGAACGAAGGCTTAAAAAAAAAAAATAAAATCACTCGAAAGGGAAGGAAGTTTCCGTTTTTCAGGCACCCGGAGAGCATTCTAATAGAAAACAGAAGAAGAGAGAAGCACCTCGATATAGTGCAAAGAAAGAAGCACTCTCGGGAGAGACCAAAATCGGAAAAAGGAAAGAGGGGAGGTTGAAGTTGGGTATGAAGAGAATGTTGTGCGCGGTCTTCTTTCCGGTTGCCGAAAGGAGAGGGACTTTGGTTCCGGGAAGAAAAGATCATGGTCGAAAGTGGAGGGGGGGGGGTCTTAAGAATCCACGCTGAGAGAGGACACCAAGATATTACGCAGACGCCCCCCCCCACCAAAGGTCAGAGGGGGGGCCGAGGACTGAACACCCTGAGAATTTGAAAAGAAACTGGCGGATGGAGGGGGGGGGGTCTTCGGTTCGGGTGGCCGTATAGAGTTCCAATTCAAAGAAAGGGATAGGGCAGAGTCGTGAAGGAAGGGGAGGATCGTGAAAGGAGACAAGTAGGCGGGAGCGAGTGTTTCAGAAGCGCTGCTAGAAGGGGAGCGCTGGGAGGGTTATGAGACGCGAACGGAGAGAAGGGGCCAAAGAAGGGGGGAGCTCGGATAAATAAAGGAACTCTCGTGATTTAATCAGGGAGAAAAAAACCCTTTTGCGTCGTACGAACCCCAAGGGAGAAAGACCAGAAGGGGGGAGCCCGGGCGAGAAACCGTAAGGGAAAAAAGGGGATCTAGAGAAGGAGAGGGTGCGTGGAAACAATTTGGATTTCGCCTGTAGGAGAAATCACAAGGGAAAAACTTTGGGGAGATTTTGAAGGACCCGGAATCAGGGGGGAGGGGAACTCTCTCGGGGAGAAGAATAAGAATTGTCAATGCGAGTATCGTAACGGAAAAAGAGAAGTCACCCCCACAACGGGAGTTATCGAAAGAACTTATAACTAGGGGAAATAACGAACCACGAAGGCGGGGAAGGATGATTTATTCGGCGGAAAGCAATATAGCATGGCGAGGGGAAGCTTCCAGGGGCCTCACCTGAACGCGGGACGAAAGTGAGGGATCAAGCGAAAGGATGCGGAGGGGGGACTGTGTGTGCTAAGGCGCGAGGGGATTCGAAGAAAAGGATCTGGGGGTCGAGGAAAAGGAAGCGGAGGGAATATGGCTCCAAAGATCTGCGGCTAAACTAGCGTCAGTGAAGAGGGGGGTCTATCACAGGAAAAAATACTCAGCGGAAAGGAGAAGGTTCAGAGAAAAGTAGAAAGTCTGAGCTTAAAGGAATCGAGAATGTCATGGACCATTCGTCTTTTACACGGAGAATACTCTGTTTCTGGAGCGAGGAGCTGGGAAGTCAAAGAAAAATATTCTAGTATGCCCAGGTGGGGGAAAGCGACGAAAAAAGCTAGCAGGAGAGCCCGGATTATTGCAGTGAAAAAGATCGCTAAGAAAAAAGATATCAAGCCGATGAAAAATGCTGACGTGGAAAGGAAGGGAAAAAAGGGGGAGTGATAAATCTGAAAGGGGCAGAATTGAGGAAGGGGCTAACAAACGAGGTCATAGGGTTTACGAAGAAAAAGGAAGTTCGTTTTTCGCAACCGGAGATTTCTTTGGGACGGATCCGCTGAGGAGTTCAATCATGGGGGGAAGGAAAAAGAAGAGACGCGAAAAAGCGTACGAAAAATTTCCAGAAGGTTTCGAATGGGAGAGTCAAGAAGGGAGGCAACCGCAGTCCAGACTGAAATCTCGAGGCGTCGCGACCCGGGGAATGGACTAATGTTGAGGAAGTATTGGGGAAAGGAACTCAAGGCTCAAAAAAAGAAGGCTAAAGAAAGAACAAAGACATCTTCAAAATGGGGTTCTCTAAAAACCGGGAATATAAGGAAGCCGAAGGTCGCGGGGAAGGACAAGCGTGTCTTGCGCGAAAAGGGAAAGGGTATCTTGGCAAAGGAAAACAGTCTGGCGGGAACGGAAAGCTCGAACAGAGGGGAGGCATCAATACGATGTGCTTGTCGGGAGGAAAAGAAAATGCGAGCTGTAAAGAGTGCGCCAAAAGGTGATCGGGAAAAGATCTCGACGAGAAAAGGGCGCCGTGAGAAGGGACCGCCATGAAAGAAGGTCCGCACTAAAGAA
>Ga0179593_1669583_pt1 | contig 12063 bp, 15 predicted proteins | sample CZODoug2_1_08_16_FD_185931 | JGI IMG/M metagenome (GOLD analysis project Ga0179593, IMG submission 185931) | Vadose zone soil fungal communities from Angelo Coast Range Reserve, California, USA - CZODoug2_1_08_16fungal (PacBio error correction) | ecosystem: Environmental > Terrestrial > Soil >...
GGGGAAAAAAAAAAAAGGGACGTTCCATTAAGCGATAGGTCCGAAACCGTTAAAAAGAGGTATTCGTCTTAAGGAAAGAAGTTGTTTGTCGTATCGGATCTGCGTATCCCCAGAAAGAAAAGATCGGATCCAAATTGAGGCCTGGAAAGGGAAAAAAAGTGTACCACCGGTAACATTGCGTGGTACTAATGGAGGTGTCGCATTAAAAAAAAAAGTCGTTGTCGTACGTTCCAATGATTCAATCGGCAGACAAAACAAAACCGCCCAACGGTCGCAAGAGAAAAAAAGGAACAGACGTTGCGCCGAACGGGGGGGAGGAACCACTGCACGTTCACGCCATTTGAAAAAGAACCCCTCCCACCAAGAAAAAAAAAAAAGGGGAAACGTGTGGGCCATTGCAAAAGCAAAAAGAGAAAAAAGAATCACTATGCCGGCGACTTCGAGCAGCGGGAAAAGACGCAGGCACCCTCGGACTTGAGAGGAAAAAAAAAAAAAAAGGGGCTCAACCGCTTTCTCGCGGGGGAAAAAAAAAAGAAAAAAGCGGGTATGAGGGGGAATCTTTTCATACCACTTTCGGAAGAAAAGTGCGAACGCGGCAAAACTCCAGCAGTACAGGAGGTGGAGAGAAAGGGAAAAAGTCCGACACACCGCACCCGAAAAAGCAACAAGGAAAATTCGGATTCCGGATTCTTTGGAAGAAGCCCATGCCCACAACGCCGCTGAAGAAGAGGATAGGGGGAAGGGAAGAGGAACGTTTCTCGACGACGGATCGCATGGAGATCAATACCAGCCCGTAGACATCGGCCCGCGTAAAAGAATGGGGGGGAGAAAAAGGGGGGTCTCCACTCGTGTCGGGGGTGAGCTCTATGGGGGGGGGCATTCCGACTAGAGAGATGGCCGAGCTGAATTCCTTGTAAGAGGAAGAGGAAAGTGAGAAGAATCGGACGGCCACGTGAAATTACAAAAGGCTGACCGCCTCATATGACTAAAAAAGAAATGGCGGCAGCCAGGAGAAAGGAAGAAAAAAGAACCATCATAATTCCGGCGGTCTGATATAAGAGGCGCTTTTTCAATCCGGGAGAAAGAAAAAAGAAGGATGAGGCGGATTAACGACGGGGGAAAAAAAGGGGACTGACACATTTCTCCTTACAAACTGAGAGCGTATGTGAAATAAAAGAATTCGGGTGAATGGATGGCCACGCTCATAACGAAGAAAATACGGACTCGAGTGAGAAAAAAATATAGGGAGGGAAGACAACGCGGGGCAAGGGATCTTCTTGAGTCTAGGAAGCCCGGCTTGAGAGAGGGGAAGGGGGATAGAAAAAAAAAAAAAAAGGAGGGTGAGACAGGGCGTGCTACCAGAAGTTTCTTTCCGTGAAAGAAGGCCTGACGCGCTGAGAGGGGGAAAAGAGAAAGGGAAAAGAAGAGCGAGAAGCTGATTCGAGGGGGGGGGATGGGGAGGAGATTACAGAGCCGTCGGAAAAAAGATATCAGGACCAGGGAACAAGTCAATAAGACAAGGAAGGCAGATGCCCGAGAATTTGGGAAAAAAAAAGGTCCGTCCGAAAGGTAAACACGACGAGGCGTAGCACTATCCGGCATGCCATGTGGGGGAAAGGGCAAAAGGGGGAGGGGATCCCGCCGAAAGGAGAGAAAGGGAGACGGGTCCTGGAAAGAAAGAAAAATCGGCTTACGAAGAAGAGGGGAAAAAAAAAGAAAAAATGTGAAGGGGAAAAAAAAAGGCGGCCGTTTTCCAAAGAGGATGGAAGCACCGCGTGACATCGGGCGAATGGGAAAAAGGAAGAAAAAGAAAAGGGGCTCTAACCGGCGAACAAGAAAAGAACCGGCAATAAGATTCAATTCATCTTCTCGGGAACAGAAGCCAAGCCGAGGCCGTCTAGATCTCGGAGAGGGGGGGGAGAAAGGACTGGCGACTCCCCGCCCGTATTAAAACGAAAAGTTATCTCACATCCACACACTCGAGGGGAAAAATATTGGGTATTCCTCTGCCGATATTGGGGACAGGGGGAGAAGGAAAGAGGAAGGGGAAAACGAACCGTGCCGAGGTTTAAAGGAAAAGAGCAGGTTACCATCACTAATCGTGGCTAAAAAGATAGGGCCTGCTTCGCGGTTATGCGGAAAAAGAAGGAGTATTCTCCTGCTCAACCAAAAGGAGAACACGGTTGCTGACGAAAGGAGCGGCTTGCCAACACCTATTGTCCTCGAAGATGAGGACAGAAACAGAAGTCGCGGCGAGTGCAAATGGGAGGAGAGCGACAGGGTAGGAAGCTGCCCTCTGTGCCTGAATCGGACCCGGGGGTGTTCGTAAAAAAGGGAAAACAGGTGCGCCGTATGGGGGAAGCATGAAGAGGGCTCAGCCGCGTCAAAAAAGACGCCGCTTGCCACGGGAGGGAGGAAAACACGCGAACTCTCGACGCCAGCAGATTCAGAAAAAAGAAAAAAAAAACAACAACGGATTGATTAAAAAGATCACGCAGAATCTTTCGGACAAGGGGGAAGGTCGCGGTCTTAAGGCCATAGGCCTCGACAGTCAGAAAAGGGAGGGGCCGTGCTGCATAGCCCGATAAGAAAAATATACGTCCCCAATCGGGGAAAAAAACAAAAGGAAGAACGAACACCACATCCACCTCAAACTGTAAAAGTGGAAAAGACTCGGACTGCGAAGATTTCAAAAAAAAGCAATGCCGCGGGGCCGTCGATGACAAGGGGAAAAAAGGAAAGGGACCACAAAGCCGACCTGCCATCCGACGTCGAAATACAAACCGGATCGGGAAACGACGGTGGAGCCGGGTTGTGGGTGGGGGAACGCCGGTGCCTTAGGGGGAGGAAGAAAACCGCAGCGCGAAGAAAAGGCGCATCCGCTACTCGGAACCGTAAGAAAAAGCTCGTCTGGCCGTAGAGTAGGAGAAAAAAAAAAGGGCAAGAAAGGGAATACCCAGAGGTGCAAGCAGTTCGACTGCCCATAAGAAGAAGGGCTCTCACTTCGGTGTACAGGGAAAAGGGTATCCGACCGTGCCGAAGAGAATCGAGAAGGGAAAGAAGAAAGAGAGAGTCGAGAGATGCTGATCGTCGGGAGAAGGACAACCAGCCCGTCTGAGTAATAGCGGTTCTGAGGAAAAAAGAAAAGAACGCTGTCAACGCATGAGGGGGGTGAAGACTAGAAGGGGAAAAGGTCGCTCTCGAAAAAAAGTCTCTCACGATGAGAGGAAAAGGAAGGGGGGGGAAGGCACGTCGGAAGACTGCAAGCGCTTCGTCTATCGATAAACGATGTGGCACTCGGGGCATATCGGGAGAACAGGGACAAAAAAATGAGGCATAATCTGCGGGAACGACACTGCGGCAGGGAAAGACATGGCTCGTAGAGCACGAGATCTACGATTAGAAAAAAAAGGACGCTCCAATCAAGACCAAGTCGAAGAAAGGGGAGGCGGCATCTCTTCAGGCATGAAAAGGAGAAAGGAAAGGCAAGAAAATCCTCTTCGAGGAGGAAACGACCCTGAAGAAAAGTCTCTATCAACGAAGAACTACATCTACTCAATCCGATGGAAAAAAGGCCGACCCATACGAGCGGGGAAAAGGCAAATAAGAAAAAGAGGTCGCGGTATCTTCGGAGGGGAGAAAAAGTGCCATCATCCGCAGCGAAAAAGGGGGGGGGAGGGGTTCCATAAGACTCAGTGTAAGTCGAAAGGGCCTGAAGGAAAAACCCGGCTTTAATCCCTCTCATAACGAGCGTCGTGCTTAGGAAGAGGAAAGATAAAAAAAAGGCAGTGCTCGAAGAACGACGTGGGGCAAAGCCCTTCCGTTTCGGAGAAACAAAATTGCAAATCGTTCGGGAACGGTGATAAAGAAAAGAGGGAAGGGACCAAGAATAGCGAGTTCTCGTGGGAGAGTCTGGGGAGGAAAAATCCTCGGCACCGGACCAGGAGAAAATCTCGAAACTGCGTCGAATGGCGAAAGGGGGGGGAAAAAAAGAAGACGAACCCGACGGCGGAACCTCCTAAGAAGGAGTTCCTCTTGAACGACGGAAAGGAACTCGCCGAGGCCTACTAATCCGGAGAAAAAAAAGAAAAATAGAGTCATCGGCTTCAGGAGGCGGGTGACATGGGGAAAGAGGCGACCATTGTAGCGTTTAGGCGGGTCGAATATCGCTCTCAGGGAGGGAGAAATGGACGGGCTGTCTTTTGCCGATGCGAACGCCCAAAAGGGGAAATAAAGACTCACTATCAAAATCCAGACTGTAGCATGGAGGCTTGCCAAGACAAGCGGGAAAAAAAAAAGAGAGTGATTACAGTCGAGGGGGAAAAGAACACGATTCCTCATACTGTGAAAGCATACATACGCAGACAAAAAGGAGGGGCAGTAGCACTGGCCCACGGGTCGCGGGGGAGGTGGGAAGGGGGGGGATATGCATAGCTCGGTAGCTGAAAAATTCCCTGCTTCACGGGCAACGGAGGAAACCTGGCCAGCAACTAAAAAAGTGTGGTCGGGATGGCACCGTTTGGCGAGAAAAGAGGGGAGAGGGGGGGGGGAGAGGGAGAATCCATTGGACGTACTGAAAAAAGGGGGAGGTGCTCTACATCAATTAAGGGGAAAAAGAGGAGTGGGGGGGACAATACGGCACTGGCTAGTTTGGAAAAAAGTACATGAAGCCACTCCTATATACTACTAAACGCTTGCCCACCATTACTACTGACTACACAGGAACGAAGAAAGGGAGGGAAGAGGCGGCTACCCGTATCGTTACGTAAAGGTAATAGGGGGGAAAAGATTGGGGAAAAAAAGGGGAAGTCAAAATCATTTCCACGGAAAAGGGGTACGTTCCATAACGATTACGGGGAAAAAAGGAAAAAAAAAGGAAGGAAATGGCGGTTGTAGTCTAGTAAGGGGGTGCCCAAAAAAAGGCGTCATAGGCGTATCCCGATCCCGAAAATCATCCAACTAGCCGAACTAAAAAAGAAAAAAAGAGCCGTTGTCACCAAGGGGAAGAAGTATCGGGAGTAGGCAAAGTAGTCGGTTAGAAAGGTAGTACTTCACCATAGCGGAGAAAAGAAAAAAAGGCCCTCCATCGCCAGCCGGTAATAGGGACCTCGAACATAAGAAGGAAGGGCCCACTAAACGTTAAAAAAGGGCCCGTTCACAAAAAAGGGGAAGCTACCCCGACGACAAAAAAAACTCCCACCACCCATGCTAAAAGGGGTCATTGCGACTGCACACCCCTCGTCAAGGAGGACGGGGCTAAAAAAAATATTGGTCTGCTCGCATATAGGAAGAGTCCTTCCGTTTTTCGTCGAACAAGGGAAACAGGGAAGTTGGAAGACCGACATCGCTACCGTACGAAGGAACTGTATTTTATAGTGGATCAGCCGGGGAGGTACAACGTGCGGAGCTAAAGGCGGAAAAAGAAAAAAACGCCAGCAAGTATCTCTGCGGGGTCAAGGGGAGAAAAGCGAACTAAGAAAAACAGAAACTCTCCATGGTCGCGCGGAATTCTTTGTGACTAATCTTTATAAGAAAAAAAAAAAGAGGAGCTGCGATGGAATAAAGTTTACCAGGTGCTCTAACTGAAGAGATATGTCATGGGAGACTACCAGTCAATAGGCCCGTCGTCAGCTATGGAGTCAGGAGAAGAAGACGATCGGGGTCTTATTCAATATGTTGACATGCCGGAACATCGAAGGGCCGTTCGATGATGCCGATCGGGGGGAGAAAAACGGGGATGTATTGCCCCTTTCGGAGGCGAAAAACAAAAAAGTGAACGAATAAAGCAATACGTAGAAAAAAAAAAGAGGACTCCGCCCGAGCAATATGAAAAAACCGTCAGGGAAGCGGCGTAGAAAGAGGAAAGGGGGGCGGGACGAGCAACTTGTCCCGCGAAAAAGGAAAAAAAGCTCGCGCCAATTTGTATGAGGGAAAGGGGTGCCCAGCGAGTCAAGAAAAAAAAAGAAATGTCGACTTACAACTGAGGCGGATTGAAAATAGACGACACAATAAAGGGAGGGAAGGATTGATGGCCACGCTCATAAAAAAAAAATCAGGCGTTAGCAATTCTTCAGAAAGAGACCCGCCTCGTCTGGGAGTCCGTTGGGGGTACTAAAGAGAGGACGATGGAAAAAGAAGAGCGAGTTATCGCGCGGTGCTGCAACCAAGGGGGAAAGGGTCTTTTCTCCAGGGAAAAGGGGATGAAGTGCAGATCAACGGCAAGGCAGAAAAGCCGGCAGAGGGGGGGGAAAAAAAGATTCTATTGGGGACTTGGACAAGATTCCTCGCTAGCAGTCTTATCTCTAGAAAAAAAAGACGGATTCAGGAGTCAGTGACGAGAGGGAAAAGAGCGCATCAGGAGTGGGAAAAAATTACCCGGAAGGGAAAAGAATGTGGTCGTCGCAATTGATGGGAAGGTCCAACAGAAGAGAAGCGAACTTCGCCAGGGGGAGTCGTGTAACGAAATCAGCTTTATACTACGATTAGAGGGAGCTCGACACGCGTCATGGAAAGAGGAGGCAAATCCCTCGTGACGCGTGAGGACCAGGTGTGCTCGAAAAAAAAAAAGAAAAAGACGGGCCTTTTGGTTGACGAAGAGGGAGTCAGTCACAAGAAGAAGGCCGTTCCTAGCTCCGCCGAAAGGCGGCACTTCTATACATTTTTGGAGAGAAAAAAGCAAGGCACGTCACGACGTGAGATGAATAGAAGAGAAAAAGAAAAAAAGCGTTGGGACGACGAACAAAAAAGCGTCCGATATTGCCCTAATGTCGTAAGGGAAAGAAAAGCGACCTCCGAGTGGTGTTAGCGGAAGAGGAGGGGAGTCGCAGGGACCGTTCGTGCATGCCTGCGGAAGGCGATTCGAGACACCTACGGAACGGGAGAGTTGAAAAAAAAAAAAAAGAGGATTCGAACCAACGGGTTTAACATGGCATATCGCGGGCAAAGAAAGAGGGGGGGAAGAGAGGGTGATCGCCGAGACGGCATGTGCAAAAGGAAGGGGGAAAAGAAGTCGCAGTCCGAGAGAAAAAAAGAAAACGGTCCCTTAATTCTTTGTTTAGGGGGGGGGGGGGGCCGGGGAAAAAAAAGGTGCGGCAAAGATTTCCCCGCGGCGCGGACAGAGAGACGCGGACGAGAGGCACAAATAGAGGGAAAAAGGGGAGAAATGTCCTTCAGACAAAAAAAGCCATGCCTCAAGATCGGAAGTGGAAAAGGGTCTCGACAAAAAGGAAAAGGGGAATATAACTCACTGCATAATCGAAGGGAGGTCGCTTTCTTAACTGCAAAGGAACGAGCGAATTTGGGGGAAATTGAGGCAAAAAAAAGGCGCCGCGGGCATAAGAGAGACCCTATTCCGACAAAGAAAAAAAACTCCACCCGCATCCGGGGACAGAGGGTAGCGCGCCGATCAGAAAAAAAAAGAAGGGAAGCCATTGCACTGCCCGCCGGAGGGAAAGAGTCTTTTGCCCGCCGATAGAGGAAAGAGGAAGCACCCGTGTTTCGAAGCGAAGGGGGGGGGGGGGGTGCGAACCTGAAAAAAACAAAAGGTTCCGTAGTGTGTGAAGACCAACCGCGATAAAGGGTCCGTGGACCATAGGGGGCGCCGCTTGCTGGTCACCCTGCTCGTCAAAAAAGAGCCGCGCCAACCCAAAAAAGAAGTAGACCTTTCTCTTGAAGAAAAAAAAGAAGGGAGCCTATGCGAATAAACAGAAAGTCCATTCAAGAGGGGGGATGTTTTAATGATACAAATATAATGGGGACCTCGACGCTGGAAGTGCCGGCGGGTCCGCAGGTGGGTAGTCGGAAAAAGATAAAAAAGGAAGGAAGGGATCTCCCTGCCTCGGCCGAAAAAAAACGACCAAGCAGTCGCATCTGAGAAGAAGAGATGAGTTTCCGGATAATATGAGGAACAACAAGCCCAGAAAGAAGGAGATCCCCTGTGCTTGGGGCGCCCCGTGTCACTCGGAGGGAAAGAGCGTTGGGCCACCGGCCTTCCTTTCGGAGGGGAGCCATATATCTTAGGAAAGGCACGCCTGATGGCCGCCAAAAGTCGCCCCTCCTCTCTGCAGAAGGGGGAAAAGGGAGACGACATTCCGAAGGTCGTTGGAAAAAAAAAGAGAGAAAAACTTCCTTCTGCTCGCGGGAAAGGAAGGAAATATATGTCTCGTCTTGAAAGGAGAGAAGTAGCAGAGAATAACGGCGACGGGGGGGAAGCGCCAAAGGAGAGGTCGGCATTCGTCTCGGAAAAAAAAGTCCTTGCCAATTCTGATGGAAAAGGAAAGATAGGACTCGTAGCACGAACTGAGACTACAGACTTGAGAAAGAAACTCTGCGCTCAAGCCGGCTGAGAAAAAGGTCAACACACTCCCCAGAAGAAAAAGAGAAGAAGGAGACGCCGTCGTGGTCGCGTAAGACAAGGTCAACGTAGAAAAAAAAAACCCCCGGGGGAAAACCCCCGCCCCCCCCCCCCCTCAAAACAAAAGGGGGGGGGCCCAGTGTAGGAAAAAAAACCCCCCCCCGTCAAATAATAAAACAAGGGCCCGGGAAAAAGTGGGAACCCCCACCCCGCACCCCCCCACCCAAACACCCCCCCACAAAAAAAAGGGGGGTTCAGGTCGATTTTCTAAAAGGAAAAGGGCAACTATGGCCTTGCTGGGGGGCGGAAAAGAGGTATCCGACTCGCGGAAGTACAAGGGGGACGTCGCCGGAGAGGAAAAGACTCCGCGCGACAGTTGCAAAAGTCGGCTCTATACTCGCATAGAGGAGGCACGAGGTGGTGCGCCATTGCGAGGCGAGAAGAGAGCGGAAGGAAGGGGAGGGATCGTTTCACCGTGGGGCCGGCAGAAAATCCATCGGCACTCGGACCCATGATTTCAAAGAGAAAAAAGGCAAAATGGCGGCCCTCAAGGGGGAGGGAAAAACACAGAAAAGGGAAAGACCATAGCTGGACGCGGGCAAAAAGAGGCTCCCATTATCATCGACGAGTAAAAAGGGACAAGAAAAAAGGGAACTTCTTCCTCGAGAGAAAGGGAGGAAGAGGGAGTTTTGGAAAAAGAAAAGGACGTCCTCGCGTAAAGGCGACCATGTCAAGGAGAATATCTTCTTCTCTTCGTGAGGGAAGAAGAGGGATGCGTTTCGTCCGCGTGAGGAAAAAAACGGATCCGGAAAAAAAAAAAAAAAAAAGAAAAGAAGCAAAATCCCGCGCGATGTAAAAATAGAGAAAGCGGTGATCCTTTTTCGACGAAGAGAAGGAGGACTAGGGTCGACAAAAAAAAAAGAAAAGGGGGAAGACTGGTGCTGGGCTCATTAGAGGCGTGGAGTTGTCGGGTTTGGAGTGGGGGGGGGGAGCGTCGGTATCTGACACGGGAAGTAACGTAAAGAAAGGCGGAAAAAGGGTCAACGTCGGGTTAACGAAGCGGAGGGCGACCGTGTTTCGATGCAACTCTGGGGGAGAGGGGAGCCGTCGTAATATTGGACTACAAAATTATTGCCGAACGACTGGGGAAAAAAAAAAAAAGGGTACAACGCTCTTGTTGGTATTGGACCAAAGTCTGAGAAAAAAAGGGGGAAGCCGGATCGGGATACGCCTAGGAAAGGTACTACTGCGGCCCAGAAGCAAACCGCACTAGAAGGAAAGGGGGGCAAGACGTGTAAAAAGAAGGGAAGGTTAACGTAATCTGTGGAAATGATGAAAAAAACTGTATGATGATAAAAGAGAGAGATGGGGGAAAAAAAGAATTACGGGTCAGGAAAATCGGGTAGCCCGGAAGGACCGTGGATCCACGAATTTTGTTTCGTAGTACGGGTGCCAGACGAAAAAGGAAGGCCCTTAATCCAAAAAAAAAAAACTCGACCCCACGGCAGGAAGCCAAGAGCCAAAGAAAAAAAAGAAGAAGGTGTACCAACGGTAAATTGGAAACATCGCATCATCGACTAAGGGAAGTTGAGGGGGAAGCGCAATGATTCGACGTCTAATGACAAAAGGAACCCCAGTAAGAGAAAGGGGAGCCACCGGTCGCCCATCGCCCAACAAAGAAAAAAGATCTAAATGGGACGGCCGGGCCCACGGGAAAGGCTCAAGGGAAACGTGTGAAAAAAAAAAGGGAAGAACGTCCCACCACACCCACTAAAGAGCTACTCCAAAGAAGGAAGACCCGTTGGAAAGGGAGAAGGAAATTATCCAGCGTCACGATGGCCGGCGATGCGAAATCTCCATAATCGCCACCTGCGCTGGAAGAGAAGTTCGCGAACAAGTGCTCCCGATAGAGGGGAGTGGCCTCAAGAAGGTGGGGGAGGGAGTCTTTTAGGCGCCAAAAAGGGCCGGAACTCCTATTTTGGAAGGGGAAAGACAACAAGTATCTCTGCGGTTGGGCATGGAAAAGGGGGGGGGGGGGACATAGAGCGCTAAGGAAAAAGAAAAAAAGGGTCGCTTTCGGATCAAGTTGTATCCAAAGGAAAAAAGGCCGATGCTCTTCAGGGAAAAGTTAAGGGGGCCTAGAGAAAAAAAGAGGGAGAAGGGATACTACCATTCCGTCGTTCAAGGAGGTTTAAACAAAAGCGGGGTGGCTGATTCGTCTAGTGGGAAGAGGGCTCCTAGAAGTTCTAGATGGCCGAGCTGAAAAAAGGATTTCTGTCTGGGAAAAGGGGGAAAAAAGGGACGAATAAAGCACTCGCTATCTTGGAAAACCGAACATATTACGAAAAAGAGGGCGCATCCAAAAAAGTATGTGAAGCTGCGCGCAGAGAGGGGGAGAAGTCTATGAGAAAGGAAAGGGAGCGCGAGTAGACAAATCCAATTGGGAGGGAAAAGGTTTCCCGCGAGGCACGCAAGGAAAAAACCTGCCTTCTGAAGGGGAAAAGAGAGAAGATGTTGCACTTCTTGGCGCGAAACGCTCTCCGTAAATCCCATCTACGACGAGAAGAAAAAGAAAGATTCGTCAGCCGCTGGTAACGAGTAGGAGATCGAAGGGGAGGATGTCTTTAGAGCCGGCTTGTCAAAGACACCCAGCGATTTATTGAGAATAAATTAATTACCGCAGGCGAAGAGATTAGGAGGTGGACGGGGGGAATGACGAGCAAAAAGGAAAGCTTCCAGGACCGCGAGGGAACTTATAGAAAGAGGAGAGAAAGAGCCCGTATGAGGGGGTAGACATAGAAGAGAAAAAAAAAGGGGAAAATTCAAGCCTAGCCATCGTATGAGCACGATTGCCGCAAGTGGCAAAAAGCGACAGCAGGAGTTTCCGCAATGCGCAAAGGAAAAGGAAATCGGAAGGGGGAGAGGGGAAGGGTGTCGCCCCTGAAGAGGGCGCGATTGAAAAAGGGAAGAGGCGTCCTCGGTCGGCGTGGAAAAAAAAGCATATTGAAAGGGAGAAACGGAACGCCGTCCGGTGGCAATAAAACCTCTTTAACAAGCGGGAACAAAGGGGAGGCACCTCATAACGGATGACTGAAAAGGGGAAAACATATTTCTCCGCACGAAGATTAAGCAGAGACCTATTCGCCAAAAAAAAAGGCGAGAAGCTCTTCGCACTTTCTAACAGGGGGGGGGGGAGGTCACTGCGAACAGACGGAGGGGATCTTCAACCTCCACACACTGAGGGGGGAGGGACCATCTTGGTATTAGAAGGGAAAAGGGGAGGGAGTCCGCGTAATTCCTACGGCCAGACGACCGAAGCGTTCCGATCGTCTTCTGCTCATGGGGAAAAAAGAAAAAGAGCAGGCTGCCTTTCGCGGGAGTGGAAAGAAACTCCGAAAAAGAGGTCTCCTGCTCAACATCACGGATTCATAAACACGGGGGGAAGGAGGACGGGCAGAGAGGGGCGGGGAAAAAAGAAAGGGAGAGAACCGTGTGGAGAAGGGGAAGGGCAGGGCTTCTCGACTGTCTGGGAATGAGAATCGGCCCTCTTTTCCTGAAATAAGGGGGGAAAAGGGTGTTCGTGGTAAAGGAAATCGGGGCGCCGTGAGGGGAAAAAGCGCGATCTCGCTAAAAAGACGGCGGACCCACACTCGAAAAAAGGGAGGAAGATGGCCTTTTAAAAGAAAGCGACGCCAAAAAAGGGGGAAGTT
>Ga0179593_1719891_pt1 | contig 12063 bp, 15 predicted proteins | sample CZODoug2_1_08_16_FD_185931 | JGI IMG/M metagenome (GOLD analysis project Ga0179593, IMG submission 185931) | Vadose zone soil fungal communities from Angelo Coast Range Reserve, California, USA - CZODoug2_1_08_16fungal (PacBio error correction) | ecosystem: Environmental > Terrestrial > Soil >...
GCCTTTTGCGGCAAAGGACCATGAGTAAAAAGATCCTTGAGAATACTCTTAGCCTTCTCTCGAAGAAGAGAACCGAGAAGAGGAGAAAACGACAGTCTTTGGTCTGCGCTGGAAAACGAGCTTCTGTTAGTGCGGGTCGGGGTGAGAGCGCCTACCAGAAGGAAAGGCCCGCTTAGGCAGAAAATTGATGTTCTGCTCCATGGGGGAAAAGACCGAACAGAGAATCCGTTATCATCCACCCGAAAATCGACGCGGAGAAAAAGGGAGGAGACTTGCCACGGCTAATAGGGAAGGCTATTCTTAGGGGGAGGGAAAAAGAAAAAGGGTCGCACTCTAAAAAAAAAAAAAGGAGACGAAGGCCCAAGGAGAACTTAGTAGAAAAAGAAGGGTCAAACTCGCGAAGGGACAGTAGGTAGTTTCTACGCTAGACAATGACAAACGATCGGCACCGAGGAGATACCATATCCTCGGGGGGATGGGCAACACAGACCGAAAAGAGAGGGGGAGCTCTTACGGCAGATCTAAAGGCAGGAGAAAGCATCGGCTAGAGGGAACCCTCCTGAAGAGAAGCTCTTCTCAGTGTACGCTTAGCAGAAAAAAAAGGACGCACTTTTCTTTTTCGATGCAGAAGAAATGATCGGTGCGCTTCGAGGGGGAGGAAAAGCCTTCTGCCAGCAATACGAATGTTCATCTATAAAGGGAGATTCCCTCTCGAGGGGGAGATCTTCATGTTTCGACAAAAAAGCTTAGGGTAGCAGAAGATGGAATAAGAAAAGAGGGGACGGGTGGGAAAGAGAAAAAGGTAAGAAAGGAGAGGAAGACGGAGGGAAAGGGAAGGAAATGGGGCAGAGGCTCAGGAGGGGGCTAAAGGGAGGAGGCTGAAGGAGTAGAGTAGAGTGGAGGGAGAATCGGCGAAAGGGGGGAGGAAACAGGATGGGGGAGATAAAGGGAAAGTGTTGGAGAGGGATGAGATAGGTGAGGAGAGGACTAGAGTAGGAGGAAGGGTGAGAAGCGGAGAGTTAGAAGGTATGGGGCGGGGGGAGGATATGGCAGATAGGGAGAGGAGGAAAGGATACGAACGATGCGGGGGAGGGATACGGAGGATATGAAATACAGAGAGGATTAGACCTAGACACCCTCTCATTGGGTAAGGTAGAAAGGACTAAGAGGTGAGTCTCTTCCCGGTTCGTGAGGAAAAAGTACTCCCTCTCGCGGAAAGAGGAGGATGGATTCGGCGGAAGAATCAAAGCGGTAATGACTAGTACCCATGGCTCTGGCGTTCGGGTAGGGGGGAAAGACATCTTGACCGCGGAGAAAAAAAAAGGCACTATCTATCAGAAAAACGGCGCCTTCTAACGTTACTACTCAGGGAGGAAAAAAAAAGACCGAATCGAGGAGGAGGGAAAGAAGGACGAATTCATTCCCGCGAAAGGGACTCCGCCCGCGCTGCACGCCGAAGAGAGAGACAAGGGCAGGAAATCCTTCTCATCCCCTGGCAATATTTCCCGAATTGAGGAAAAGAAGAGCCCTTTATAGCGGAAGGGGGTCGATAACGGGAGTGCCGTTTTGAATGACAGAAAAACGGCTGATACCTGTATCACGCATGCTTTGTCAGAAGGTCGGTTAAGGCGATCGCTCGTCGAGGGGAGGGGGGCTTTGGCGTCGTTGCCGCCCCGTGGATAAGAGAGGGAAGAAGGCGGAGTAAATTAAGAAATGCTTGAGCGCCGTAAAAAAAAATGGAATCTTTCCTCCCCGCAAAAGGGGATTCCTCTCCCTTAGAACAGAGCCTAATAGTCGGTCAGAAACGTCGTCCCACACGATCGTGATCCCCCAGAGGAAAAAAAAGGCTTGAGTCGAGGCGCGTAGGAAAGAGACCTCACGCCATCGAACCCGATGAAGGGGGAGAGAGGGGGAGAGCAATAGTTTTTTTGGGTTGGACGTTCGCATAGACCCGACTGGCAACGCCGTCCCAGGATCGAGAGGAAAAAAAATCGACCCCCTCGCGTGTGAGGGAAGTGGCTTGTTCTGGAGGGGGAAGCGGTCCCTCACGAGATCGTCGATAAGGGGAATCTCCAGGACGAAGATCCACACATTACTTCTCTTCCCCTTTACAAAACTCGAGTTCTCGCCGACGAAAGGGTGACCTTCCTTCCGACCGGGAAAGGAATTCCCCGTAGCGATGAGAACAAACCGCCCTCGCGAGCTCCGTCGCGCGTGTTAGTCGAGCGGAGAAAATCCACCTAGCTTTACTATCTTAGCAACAGGAGAGTCTTTCTTTTTAAAAACTTTTCCCGTCCTCCAGGGGGGGGACCAATACTCCCCTTCTTCTTTCCTTGGAATAAGGGGATTCCTCCCCACAGTAAAAGCGACCTAGAAAACCCCGCAAGAAAGTCAGGGGGGAGGGCCCGGCCCGGGAGGGGGGAGTGGGAGTGAGGAGGCGGAATGAGAGAGAGGGGCGAAGGGGGGGGGACGAAAAGCAAGAAGAAAAGACACCACGGCTAGGGATCCCAAAGGGGGAAAGGAGAGGGTGGGAAGATGGAAGAGGGGCAGGGACTGCAAGGTGCGGCCCGCCAGGCCATCAAGGCGGTGTGTGAATGGGGGTAAGAGACTGAGAAGAACCGCTAGGGCGTAGAGCAAGAAAAGAAGGTGAGGGGGGGATGACGAAGAATTGGATAGGAACGGATGGTGCAGAGGGAACTAAGCGAAGTTATCAGGAGTGGGGGACCGACATAGGTAGATGGGAAAAAATAAAAACTAACAGAAGAGGGAGTGTAGACTAGGAGAGCGGAAGAGCAGGAAAATTGCGAGACCGAGGGGAGGCTGTTCCCTCTGTTCCCTTTAGAGTGCTGGCACGCAGGAGGGGGAGTTTTTCTCAAAGAATCTCCTCTTCTTCCTCTGCGCGATTCACCTCTGGCATGGGAAGGGAGGGGGGCGAGCCGTCCGGGGTATGCGAAGTCCGGGGGAAGCGCTCATCCAGTGAGCCGCGTGTAAAAAAAATCCTCCATATTGGGGCCCCGGACTAAATGCTCTAATCTAGAGGAAGGTGACTGACAGCAGGGAAACCCTAGTTGTCCGGCTCACGAAGGAATGCTCACCGTGGATCAAGTAAACCTTCACCTGGAAAAGGTTTAGTTCCAAAATTCAAGGGATATCTTAGGAAGCAAGAAAAGGAAAGAAGAAAAAAAGGAAAAAGGGGGAACGTCTTCTTCTCGGGCCGAAAGAAAAACTCCTTGGTCGTCGCGGGGAACGTTAGTGTACCCTGAGCGGACGTCCGTGAGAAAGGGTACCGCCCTCCGAGTCCATGCGTCGCGAAAAAAACTGGATACCCCAACCGTTTCTGCGATGCGCCAAAGCTCGCCAGGCCGGAAAGACGACCGTACGGTCGGACCTCTGTCCTCTGACAAAAAAAGTTTTTTTCTCGTAGGATCGGTAGAGAAACGAGCCCTAAGAATCCTTCAAATCTCTTTTGCCTGGATTGACCATTCGACTCTCAAAGATTATGAAACTATATATATCGGGAGGGGACATCCCCAAACAAATGCTCTATTCCAGGAGTCGGTGCTCTTTTCGAGGGAAGAGCCTCCCTGGGCCTTCCCAAAACCCCGGGGAAAACCGAGGTCTTTCGCGTCAGAGAAAAAACGGCGAGTACTTGCTCGGAAACGAGCTGCTCAAAGGCCGCCGTTTCGAAAGTGGTACAACTGACGACGGTGACGGCGACCGATATTGACATCCAAGGGAGGAAAAACGGAAGGCTTCAAAAGAGATCAGGGGACGACTCGGACGCGAAGAAAATTGAACCCTCGGCAAGACGAAGAAGCGGTCTTTGTTCTACGAAAAGAGACCCGACAGGGCATTTCCAACCGGGAAAGGGCACCGGTGCGCACTACGAAGGAGCCTGACCCTCGGGGTCAGTCACTTCTCTCCCCGGGCTCGATCGAGAACGTCTAGCGCGGTTATTTTTCCAAGAAAAAAAAATCGCTTTTCCTCCGATGCGGAGGGGGAGAAAACTGGCTGAGCGGCTAACTTCTTACGCCTACTACTGCGACGACCAGAAAAAAGGACCATTCCCTAAGGGGGCATCTACCCTTACGAAGAAGCTCTATAACCCGGGGCGCACAGGTACTCCCTTGTCCGCATTGTCGATGCGGAAAGAACTCTACTACTTTTTAGGGGAAAAAAAGTAGATGTCCAGCGGGGGGTTCACCTCCCTCACGGCTTCCGACGTAAGGAGGTTATCTAAAAAAAAGGGAGAGCGGCGGGCGGGGGAAAAACTCGGCGACGGGGGGGGAAAGAGAAAGGTCGGAATCCAAGGGTCACCCTGTCCTCGGCGAGCACGTGCCGCGTGTAACCTGTTGGAAAAGGGATGTCGATGCCTGCGTCAAGGGGGGGAGAAAAAAGAAAGAGATCGACGCGTCTCGGTTCGTGGCCTGCACATCCCCGGGGAACGCCCTACCACGCCAAAGAGAGGGGGTCGAGCTTGTGGGAGGGGAAGGGGAGGGGACGGGACGGGATCGCTGCAACGTCCTTCTCATTCGAAAGACCGCTTCGACTAATTGCCCTCGGAAGAACATCCGCACCGCCTCGATCCACGCGAAAGAAAAAAAAAAAAAGAAAAGAGAGAGAAGAGAGGGGAGTCGGCAAGGTGTTTGCGACGGGGCTTCCGACCCTACTATTCTTGGCTTCATGGGGGGGGAAAGGGGGCGGTTGCTTCACGACGCGGCGTGGGGGGGGGAAGAAAAGGGAAAATCGGACTTAAGGGAAAAAGAAAAAAGGAGGAGAGATTCATCCAAGGTCCTTCGCGAACGCCCCTCTAGCTCACAAAATCGACGCTCCTAGCCGAGAGGAAGTCTTAACAACGCCTGCGGAAAAAGGAAGGAGTGTTACGCAGGGCTGTCAACCTTCACTCCCATAAAAGACACCTTCACGAGGAGAAGAAAGTGTCGAACACGTTCATAAAGGAAGAGGAGGGGCGTGTTTAAAACGCTTCAGCTTCTTTCAGAAGGCAATCTCGGGAAAAAAAGCCTGCTTCTGAAAGAAGGAAAAGGAGGGGGACCTGTGGGAAGATCATCGTTTCTTGGGGTCGCTTCTTAGGAAATTCTACTTCTGCGGAGAGAAAGAGAGGCTCGGGAGGGGGCCGATGATAGAAGCGTTCAAGGAGAACGAACTCCAGAAGGAGGACGCGGCTGAAGGGGGGGAGCGAGCGAGTCTCATCCAGCTGCGAGGGGTTCTCGGGCATCTAGATTTCGGGGCATCCTTCAAAAGGGAGGGAGGCTTAACGCAAGGGCGCAACCTGCCGAGCAGCCAGCCACCGCGAGAAAAATCACGCACATGCCGGAACGGCATCACCTGAAAAAAAGAGACGAAGGAAAACGGAGATAGAAATCGGGCGGCGGGGCTTCTCACACTAACCGCGAGGAGAGCTCCTCTCTCCAAAAGCGCGGCCGGCGGGAGGGGGAAAGGGGGTAGGACAATGTGCAGGAATGACGATAATCCTCCATCGCTCCCAGGTCGTTGTCTTTATCAAAAGGGGTCTATCCTTCCGGGGAAGAAAGGAAAGAGGGAGTGACCGTACTAGAAAGCGGCTCGAGTTCCAAGAAAGGGGTATCCATCGCGCTTTTGCCTGAAGAAAGGGAGGCACCCTTTAGTCGCAGGGGAAACAGAAAAGAGGGAGAGAGTAGCACGAAATGTCGACAAAAGGGGGAGCGCGGTTGATGATCCGGGAGAGAAGGGGGAAACAGCGCCGAACATCCCCCAAAGGAAAAAAAAAAGAAACCTGAAGGCAGGTGGGAAGCTCCTGTACGAAACACCCATAGACATAACTCACCTCCTCCGTCGCAGCGCGAAAAGAAAGAAAGGGTCGCCTCGATCGCGGTTATGTCAAGAGGAGGGAAAAGAAAAAGAAAAGGCAAAGAGCTAGCTAGAGAAATGATGCCGCTCGTCCTTGACTTTACGACTTTAAGAAGGGCGCACGATTCTTACGTGTGGAAAGGAAAAAAAGGAAGAGTGCGCATTGTCCTTCAACCGAGGGGGGGGGAAGGGGAGAGAGTGGGAAGTCCTATGCTTTCGCGGTAAGGCACGATTCGTCCTCTCTCACGTGGGGAGAAAAAAACCGTCAAGCCCGCATTCTAAGCTAAAAAAAAGGGAGAGGGAGGGGGCGTCTCCTTCGATAACAAGGAGAAAAGAAAAAGGAGGGAAAATAGAAGAGGGGAAAAATCGAAAAACAACAAAGGAGGAGGATTAAAATATAGATATTTGCGGAAAACCGCTTTCTGTGAAGGAGTAAGGGAGGGGCGCCGTTACTCACAGGGGAAGGGGAAGAGAGAGAAAGGAGGGCTGGATTTGACGGTCGGAAAAGGCCTGAGCCACTTTCTATCTACCTAATAGGGAATAGTTCGCCGGCCCATATCGCGAGTGCAACCCGCGGATTTTAAGAGGAAACAAGGAAAAAAAAAAATCGGGGCCTCGACATCCCGAAAAAGAACGAAGTCGCAGTGGGGGGGGGATGGAAACGGTTCAGAAAAAGGACTCATTTCGCCTAGGGGATGAACCTACCCCTTAAACCTAACCCCGGAGAAGAGACCGTCTTGGGGAGGAGGGAGGAAGGAGAGAAAGGGAGTTATTATGTTCGGGGGGGGCACGCTCGAAATGAAGGTGAGCCCGAAGGAAAGAAAGGGAGGGAGACTGGGAAATCCCGAACCACTAGGAAGAAACCGCGCGGGAAAAGCGGGGAAGAAAAGGGAAAGGACAGATACTCGCGAGGGCGAGTCCGTATTATACTCTTAGAAACGCGACCTGTTCTGGGAAGGAGCGATGGGAAAAAGAGGATGAGAGGCAAACTCTCTCCTGATGAAAGAAGTTTTCTACTCTATCATGCGAAACCCTGGATAGGGAACACTTTTACCATATCCATCTCTTTGAGAGGGGGACACTACTATACTCCTTTGTCAGAGAAAGGGGGTCAGTCCGGAAAGGGGAAAATATTAGAAGTCTACGTACCCGTAAGGCCCCTCTATCTTCTCGGAGAAGAGAACTCGTCAGCGAAAAAAGGGCGAGCAGCCGCCTACTCGATGAGAAAAGGTAAGAGGGAAAGGGAGAGTCTTCCTTTCTTCCGAAACCCGGAAGGGGATGATCCTTGACCTCCTCGCAGGGGTTTCTTTCTTCTTTTCAGGGGGAAAACCTCCCATACTCGGATGAAATGACTACCCATCTCTCCTACCTGCTCTCTTCCCTGAAAAAGGACATCGCTCTCTCAACTAGAGAAGGGAGGAGGGACTCTTATCCAACATTTCGCTGGAAGGGAAAAGCACCCAGAGGTTAAAACGCGGGGAGATCATCTTACCAAGAGAGAGATCCAACTCCTCTCAGGAAAAAGAGCGCAATGCAGAAACTCTACCTACTCTATTAGATAGGGGAGAACTGAAAAGAAACTCAGGATGAAGGGGAAAGAAAAGGGGGGGGGGAGCGCAGTGGACTCTTGAGCATTTTAGGGGACCGTCGCAAAAAGGAACTTTTCCCTCTTTCTTCCCGGGGGGGGGGGGAGAAAATCCCGGTATATCTTTCTATAAGTGGGGAGGAAAAGAGGGAGGGGCGTGTTTTACACCCGCGAACAGGAAGGCGTTTTCAGACTGAGGGGGGAAGACCTTCTATTTTCGCGAAAGGGAATGAGTCAAGCTTTCGTCGCGCCTTCCCCTTTTATGAAGAGAAAAGAAAAAGAACCGATCGCGTCCATGAAGGGAAAAAAAAGCCGCAGAGGAATCAACCGCCCTTTGCTGTCGAAAGGAAAGAAGAGTCGAGGGAGGAAGGGAAAGGGGGAAAACAGATCGGGGAAAATCTCCCCCGAGCGGAGGAAAGAAACAGTGGATTCGATCGCGTCGGGGAAAGGAAGGGAAGGGGAAGAGGACAAGAGAAATATCGAGAGGAGGAGGCCCATTCTTCTATCTTTCGAGGAAGGGGGACGCTATCTATCAGGGGAAGAAGAGAACAGTTAATCCGTAAAGAGAAAAAAAAAAAAAAAATAGAAACCAGACGAGGGTGAGGCTTCAGTTCTAGCGTTTGCGGGGGAAAGAGAGGTCCCACGAGCTTGTGCCTAGTTTATGGTGGAAAAAGAAAAAGGATATCTTCGGATCTCGAGAAAAGGAGATGGCATGACATCGCACCACACATTACTTCTCGTAAAAGGAGCGACGCATGCGCACGGGAGAAAGAGGGGAAAACTGCTCCAGAAGGGGGGGGGGGGGAAGGATAGGAAGAACATGGGCCCCTTCCAAAAGTCTCCTACTACTAAAGAGCCTCTATCTTTAAAGAAAGGAAAGAGGCTGATTATCACCTCAAAAGGGCGTATTGGAGTCTTCATGCCAAAAGATTTTCAACCCCCCTCTTTCCAAATAAGAAAAAAAAAGTCGTCGTTCTTGACGCGGGAAAGAACCAACTTCCGGACATCTTCACGGTAGGAAAAGGGGGCCTCAGTCGCGATTAAGTAAAAAATCCGATGAAACTCTATGCAAAGGGAAGTTCTCGTCGGTTTCGCAAGAAGGAAGAGGGACGAAGCCGGGTCTACCGCGAGAAGGGGGGGAGACACCTCATCGAGAAAAAATGCCAGCGTTTCCAAAAAAAAAAAAAAAATGCTGACGACCACCGAGAGGGGAGAAGGAATTAGTGAAATAAAAGAAACCACTTTTATCCCCGAGGGAAATGACGACCGTGTCGGGGGCAAAAGCCAAGGACCGCTCATTGACCTGAAAAGGAAGAAAGGGGAAAGTCAGCGACACGGCCCGACCGAGGGAGGGGCGTACTGGGGAGAAAGGAAAAGAGAGAAGGTTTCTCAGGGAAAAAGCTTCTCTTTCTTACTTGGAAAAAGAAGTTCCTGATCTCCTTTTCGAAGACGGAAAAGGGTACGAATGTCGCAAGAGTCGAAGGAAAAGACAGCTGCTACCAGGGGTTTCTGAAGGGGGGACTACAGAGGGGGGGAAGGCCATCTCTCCCTTAAACGTACTCTACCTGCGGAGGGAAGGAAGAAAAGTTAACTCGAAGAAATCGGGGGGAAGGAGGAGGAAGACATGAGGAAAAGGGGGCTCTTCTTCGGAAAAAGGAAGCCGGTGACTCGGAGGAAATTGCTGTTGGTGCAGGGAGAGAAAACAAAAAGTATGGAGAGGGAGAAAAAAAAAGATCGACTGGGTCACGGGCAAAAAAAAAGCTCGTTACCGGAGGAGGAGGGAGGGGGCCCTCATAGAAAAGAGAAGAAGGTCATCCCGAAAAAATATTTCTTCTCGTCCAAGAAGGGGAGTACGTGCAAGCATGATAGCTCCTCACCGAGGGAAGGAAGGGGAGAAGAAGGTGGGGAGAGCTTACTCTTTAATGAGGAGACATGGCATCCTAGGAATAAGAGAAAAAATAGTACTTAACGGCAATGAAAGAAGAAGAAGAAAAGAGGTTAATACCCCAGGAAAAAAAAGGGGAACCCTCGTCTCCCATGAGAGGCCGTGTGAGACGAAACCTACAAGAGGGGGAAAAAGAATTCACTTCCTGGAGAAAGAGACACTACTCCTTTCTTTAAAAAGGGAGGGTCTCCCTCTTCATTCACTAATAGAAAGAAGGTACAGAGCTTTGTTCTTCGGCAGAGGGGTAAGAAACGCCCAGAGAGGGGGGGGGCGGCTGTCTTCCTGCATCAAAAAAGGGCTGGTCTACCAGGAGGGGAAAAAGGGTCTACTACCGCCGAGGATGGGAAGGAAAAAAAGGGGGTAATGAGGGGGAAGGGGGCATCGACCTTTTACCTCATAAAAAGGAAAAAAATGCGCACGGTACGACCGTTACCGATGGGAAGGGAGGGGAGGAAGACGCGTCACGACCGACGACTTTGTGGTGAAGGGGGGGACAGGAAAAGGGGGGGGGGAAACCCCAAAGTGCCGGAAAGGGATGCCTACTTAACCCCTAGGTGGGATAGCTCGACTACTCCGGCCTGGCCAGAGGAGGGGAGAGGGGGTACCTCTTCCTAGAGAAGAGGGTAAAGTCGGCCATAGGGGCGGGACTTCCGTTCACCCTTTCAGAGAACCTCGCGTGTACCGGGGGAGAGTGGTGTCTATGGCGAGGGAGGGAAAAGGAGAAGGGGCTTAAAGACTCGGAGGGGGCCGCAACATCCCCTCGCAAAGGGAAAGAACACTCCACTGCTCTCCCTGAAGGAAAAAGAGAGGATGTTTTTCAAGAGGTGAGAGGGGGAGGAGGGTCCAGGTGGTAGAGGGGGGAGATCTCTCAACTTCTGGCAAAAATGGGGTTCGTTCTGAGAGACGATGAACGAATGGGGGAAAGAGGGGGGTAGAGCGTGGAAGACACTCCTCACCTCCTACGAGAAAAAGAAGGAAAAGCCCGCGGCTCACTCTCTATCTCCGATAGGGGGGGAAGAAAAGGAGCGGGTTTTCGACGGCAGGGAAGGAAAAGGGCGCAGGGGGGACGTTCTCTACCCGGAAAGCACGACGGCGTCTTGGTGAAAGGAAAAAGGAGGTAAGATATCTTACTGCAGGAAGAGAGGACCAAGGTCCTGAGAGGCATGCTCAAAAAAAGGCAGAAAAAATCGACAGAAGAGAAAAAAGAAAGAACTTCACCCGCCTGAGGAGAGGTCACGCCTCTTTTTTCTCGGAGGGAAAGAAAAAAGCGGCACTCCCATAAAGAGGAGGGAAGACACCTTCACGCTGCATCGCAAAGGAGGAAGGGAAAACAATTAAAAAGGGGGGGCCACTCTGATCGGGGGGAAGAACGCTTCAGCTTCTTCCTCAGAGAGTTCAAGCGTCGTTCGGCTGAAGAAGAGAAAAAAGGCGGTAACGGAACTGTACGATTCTCATCGAGAAAAAGGATCGCTTCTTAAAAAAGTCTACTCTCGTAGGGGGGGGAAATCTCAGAGGTGCGTTTTCCTATTATTCGAAGGAAAAAGGAGGGGGGCCGCATACTAACGCAGCGCAAAAGGGGGGGATCGATTCCCAGGAGAGTTTCAGAGCTAGTCAGAAAAGTCCAGCTTGCTCTTTTTCGAGAAAAAAGGGGGGCATCCGTTCACGCAGAAAAGAATGGAGGCGTCTCCCCCTCAATGGAGAAAAAAGGGAGGAAGAAAACTGCGAGCTGGGATCGGGATCCACTGCCCCCTTCCGTGGGAAAAAAAAACCTCCCCTCAGGAAAGAGTAGGGTCTGCTGAGAGAAAGAAAAAGAATCACTCTCAGGAAGAAACTTCGCCTCTACTATCGAGGAAGAGACGAGCCGATTTAAGAAAAGGAAGGGGAGAGTCCTTCATCGAGAAAAGAGAGGGGGGGAGGGGGTTTCTGGAGAAAAAGATGGTCTCTTGGAAGAAAAGAAAAGGACGATCCGGCGCAATGCTAGAGGACGACAGAAGTTACGATAAAAGGAGGAGGGGGGAATTGAAACACGCTCTTTCTGGAATCCCTCGCGCAGGGGGAAGACAGACACGACCATGTCTCGAGGGGGAAAAAGAAAGGGCATACCTCAAGAAGAAAAAAAGCCGCGCTATTATACTTCTGCCAGGGAGGATCCCCTCGAGGAAGAAGGGAATCCGTATCGAGTAAGAGGGAAGGGATTGCCCATGGGAGAAACATCATCTCCCCGAAATAAAAAGGACAGGCCTTTTGGCGGCCGAGAGAAGGTACCCACAAAGGAAAAGAAAGACCGCAATATCTCGAGGAAGCCCCCCTACTTTGGAGTCGCCTCGATCGCCGGGGGGTGTGAGAGGAGGGGAAAGTGGGGAAAGAGAATTCCCCTCAGAGAAAAAAAAAATCTCGTCTTACTTTACTACTTGCCAGAAAGGGGAAAGAAAGAATGAGAAGAGTTTTCTTACTGTTGGGAGGGGAAAAAAATGGGAGCATTTCGAGGAAGCGGGTTTCCATATGCGCGAGGGAAACTAGCTTTCTCTGTGCTCACGAGGCCGGAGAGAGAAAAGAAAAAAGAAGACCGAAAGGAAACTCCAAGACCAGCATTCGAAGGGAGGGGAAGGGGGGTTCGTCAATCGAGAAAAAAGGGGAAGCGGCATCTACTCCTCCTTCACATATAGGGGAAAAAAAAAAGAAAAAC
>Ga0179593_1733166_pt1 | contig 12063 bp, 20 predicted proteins | sample CZODoug2_1_08_16_FD_185931 | JGI IMG/M metagenome (GOLD analysis project Ga0179593, IMG submission 185931) | Vadose zone soil fungal communities from Angelo Coast Range Reserve, California, USA - CZODoug2_1_08_16fungal (PacBio error correction) | ecosystem: Environmental > Terrestrial > Soil >...
AAAGAAAGGGGGGGACACTCGGGCTTCAAAAAGGGGGGGGAAGACGTAGTTAGAAAGGGATCGATTCGCTTTCTTTCACTTTACGGAAAAAAAGGAAGAGACAAGGGGGCAATACGCCAGGGAAGGATGAGTTGTTTCTAGTCAAAGGGGGGAAAAACGGCATCCCTCGCAAGGTGGAAAAAACCCGCGGGTCGGTACATCCTATCAAAACAGGGGAAAAAAAGGGGAGGGGGGGGACTCCCGCCGGCGTCGACCGCCTGGGGGAAGGCAAGACTCCGCACGTCGGGACCCGTCTTCACGAGGGGGAAAAAAAAAAAAGAAAGGAGTAAAGAAGGATGGTGGCCACCTTAAGTTGCTAGATTTGGGGAAGGCAGATACATAATCAGGGGGGAAAAAACGTCAATCCAATATTGGCCAAAACGGAGTCCTGGCCCGGAACATCGAACACGTCTTCGAAAGATTGGAGGTTTGTGGCTAATTCTCGTGAAAGGAGAGAAGGAAGGTTTGGCGGGGGTCGGACGGACAGCTAATAGTAAAAGAGCCTTTCTTTCCTAAGGCGAGGGAGTTGAGAAACAAGGGAAGGGTGAGGTGCCTCAGGCTGTGTAAAGGGGGGAAGGGGAGGAACTTATCATACGAGTGAAAAAAGCAAAAAGCCGCCATCCGAAGAAAAGCGGTCCCACTAAGAAGGGACCGATTTTTTTGTTTGTATATAAACTACTAAGAAAAGGAAAAGCGAGGAGGACCAAAGGGAGGCAAGGATGGTATGAAAAGACCTACGAGATGGCGGAGAAGGGGGAGAACTAGGAATCGTGTGGTGAAATAACACCTCCAGCAAAAAATCTACACCTTATTCACAACTAAAAAGGGTGGAAAAAAAAAAAGGAAAGCGGGAGGGGAAAGAAAGGACATTTTCTCTCCAGAGCTTCGCTAAAAGCAAGAGGGGAACGAATGATACGGCATGTCGTGGAAAAAAAGGGGGGGGGAGAAACAAAACTCTACACTCATAAACAACCTCGGTATGGAGGAAAGAAAGGGGAAGGATGTACTCGCCGCAGTCGGACGCATGTGAATCAAAAGTAAGGTGTCTAGTGACGGCGGAATCTGAGAAAAAAGGGGGAGACCGATTGTCTGTCTCCCGTGACTTCGACAGTGGGGGAGAAAAAAGCAGTGAAGGGAGGGTGTTGAGGTTTCTTGTCTGCTCCGAAAAAAATCCAAGCGTGGTTTGCGTCCCATTAAAGGGGGTCAGCGTGAATTTACTTCCCCTGCGACCGTGAAAGGGAGGAAAAAAAAGGAAGAGGGGAACGAAAAAAAGCAGTGCGTCGAGGTAAGTGAACAAAGGGAAGTGAGCCAGACTTCTGAGGGCACGAAAAAGAAAAAAAATTCCTCCAGCATCTGTTCATGTGGGCCGGAGAAGAAAAAAAAGAAGGGGATCAAGGGCAGGCTCCGTAATTACGGAGGAAAGGACCCATCAAGCATAGCAATGGCGGTATTGAGGGAAGGAAACTAGTTTTCCGCTCCTGACGATGATGGGGGGGAAAAAAAAAAAGAAAGGGGGGAAAGGGGAAAGAAAAGGGAGAATCTACAAACGTCAGCATCGTCCGGAGCCGAAAAGAAAGGGGGAAAAGAAGCACGCCGTGCTAAAGGGGGGAGACACAGCTATGGGGGCAGGCCGTATGAAAGGAAAACAGGAATTGTGTCCATCGCGGCCAAGAGGAAGGACGGAACGCGAGGTCAGAGTGAAAAAAAACGGTTTCCCTTACTCAAGAAAAAAAAAAAAGGAGGGGGAATCGCAGCCGAATCTGTCTGCCGAGGGGGGAAGGTACGCAATTACGCTGACATTCAAAGAGGAGGAGAATCAAACCAATGCTTATTTGTTCGAGAAAAAAAAGAAATCGAACCTGGTATGCCACGCGAGCCAATAGAAAAAAAGAGGGATACACCCAGCGAAATAGGAAGGAGGAAAGGGCCCTATAAAAGTTAGAAAATCTTTCAACGGGAAGGGAAAGAAAGAAAAGAGCAAGACGGCGGCGATTTACTGCATCTGAACCTGTCTTCGCGGGTGGGGAGGGGAGCGTGTTGTGTCCCGGACAGGTAAGCAATTGGGAAAGGGGAAAAGAAGCAGACACTCTATGAATTTTAGCGAAAAGAGGAAGGAGAGGAAAAGGGAAGGAGCTCAACCGCTTTCGGTCCAACTGGAGTTGCTTGGCGAAAAAAAAGGGGGGTGGGCTTCCGCGTTGTCATTTCACCAAAAGTCCACAGAGGAAAAAAGGGAGACCATCTCGTTAGTTCTTTTCACCATGAAGGGAAAAAAGAAAAAGAACAAAAGAGAGGAAGGAGGTGGAAGGTGATCGTTGCGAGAGGGGAAGTCCCCCAAACACCAACCCACATCCTGAGAAAAAAAAAAAGGAAAGGGGGCCTTATTCGTGCCGCTTGATTTGCGGAGGGGGAGGAAAAAAGGGGAGGAAAGAAGTAACAGACACTTGTACTGAAGCCTTCAACACTGTAGCCTGAAGAAAAAAGGAAGGAAGCCCTTCCCTAGGGCGCTAGTTCATAACTTATGAGAGGAAGAAAAAAAGGAGAAAAAGGGGGAGGTCCAGGGACTTGGGTCACTTTCAAGAAAATCGAAGGGGTTGAAAAGAAAAAAAGGCACCTTCTTGTCTGACGTCTGGGCCACTGAAAAAAAGAGGAAAGTAAAAGGACCTAATCTATCACTTAGGGTGGCCCCAGAAAGAGGAAGACTGTTAAATGAGAAAGAAGTCCGGAAAAAAATCTCCTCAAAACGTCTTTCTACTCCGGGGAAGAAGAAAGGAAGGGAAGGGAGGGGGATATGTATGTACCGACTCCGACGATAAAACCAACTTACGCGAGTATCGGGTCCGCAAAACAACTCTAGTACTTAGTCACAACTCCATAAGAAGAAAAGGAAAAAAAAGAGGAGGGAAGGAAGGGAAAGAAAGCGACTCGATCATCGTATCCATGAGGAAAACCAAATACTTCTTCCCAAAAAGAAAAAGAAGGAATTCTTGTTGTATCTCTCTCAAAAAAAGGAAAAAAGAAGGGGAAGAAGAGGCTTCCCCGAACGTCGTGAAAAGCGCGGGGCATGACGAGGGTGAGAGGGGGAAACGTTACTTGAAGAAGGAAAGCCTCTTCACGTTCATACTCGGGGGGGGGGGAGGGGGGGTGTTCAATATTGCTGACACGCAGAACGCGCGAAAAAGGTGTCGGTACTACCTCTCAAAACTTTACAGGAAAAAAAAAAAAAGGGGGGGAGAAAGGAAAGGACGGCGGGACCGCCTTTTGAGGATTGTCCGCCAGACTCTACGGCGTAAGGAAAGGAGAAGAAAAATACGTATTACATATGCTGTGCCACCCTTAAGTTGATAGAAGGGGGGGGAAAAGAAAGAAAGGAGACAGAGGCTGTCTTTCATGGGGAACGGAACGTCGCCAAAAAGGGGGGGGGGGGCAAAAAATCCTTCGAACCACGTCTTCTCGATGGGGGAGGGAAAGGACATCCCCAGTTGTGATCTTTGCTGAAGGGAAAAAAGAGAAGGGAGGGAAAGCGGGCCCTTCGGGCCGGGGCTTCCAAAAGAAGGGGGTAATGTTTGCTTTCTGGACGTTTGAAAGGGAGGGCGGAGCAACGATTTGTACGCACCAATCCGAAAATAAAAAAAAAAAAAAAAAAGAGGGGGGGGATCGTTGCCCGTGAGCGAGTCAGGAGAAAAAGGGAAAAGAATAGAACGGACACAAGCCCGTAAAGGGGCGCATCGATAATTTTATCTTCCTTTATCCTAGAGGTGAAGAGGGGAAAAAAAAAAAAAAAGGGAGGTGTAACAGAGACAGCAAAGAAAAGAAAAAAATTCCGGCGAGTCGAGCTCCAGGACATTTCTCAAGAGAAAAAAAAAAATGGGGAGGAGGCAGGGAACGAATGAATTCCGGCAGGGGAGAAAAAATTTGAAAAAAAAACTCCGGCTTATTCCCACCCTCTAAGAAAAGGGGAAAAAAAAAGGGGGAGGAAGGAGGACCATGTGAGCGAACACGGGGTTTACAGGGAAGGATGTTCTACTTTTCTAGGGGGGAAAGCGTTCAGAGGAAAAAGGGGAGTGGCTGGCTCCCGGTACTGATGAACCTTGTTGCTAGGGATACCACGTTCGAGGTACGGTGGAAAGAAAGCTTGGTTTTCTTCTCATTCCTCGGGGGGAAGAAAAGGGGAGGAAGGGAAAAGGGATGCGACCCGTGCCATGAAGGAGGAAAAGATGCACCGAATTACTCAACTAGGGTCGGAAAGGAGGGAAGGGGCGCAGACCTTGCTGATGTCACTCTTGGAAGGAAGGGGGAAAGAGGAAGGAATCATTCTCAAAAAAAGGAGATGTAACCAATCCTCGACGACTGAAAAGGGAAAAAACCGTAATTCCTTCTCCCGCCTAGCTTTTATCACAAGGAAAAGGAAAAGAACAGCAGAGCAAGGCGTGCTCAGGGAAGGAAGGCTCCTGGACGATCCTACAGGGGGAGATATCGATCTACAACTTCAGCATCGTAAAGGGGGAGAAAAAGAAGAAAAGGGGAGGAAATGAAGACACCCTTGCTCTTCTGGGAGGGAGACACTATGGGGGATCCGTAATTGAAAAGGGGGGAACGCTTCCCCCCTGCCTATTCTGGTAGAGAATGGGAAAAAAAAAGGGAATAGAAAAATCTGGCGCATAAAGAAACGGCAGCGGGGGGAAAGGGGAAGGAGTACTTCGCATCGATGTTCTTAAAAAAAGGAAGGACTCAATTACGCTACAATTTCAAACATTCATCAACAAAGAAAAAAAAAAAAAGGGAGGGGGGTCGCGGGAGAGACAGAACCATCAAAAAAGAGCAAAAGGAGCAAATCGCAATCGAAGAGAAAAAGAAAAGGACCGAAAGAGGTTTCAGCTGTCTCGAGAACTGAGCAAAAGGAAAAGGAAAACGGCAGGTACCGTGCGCTCACATGCGAAAAAAAAGAAGGTCTTCGAGGGTGGGTAAAATAGGGGGGGTTGGGGGGGGGAAAAAAAAAAGGTCGCAAGTTTCCATCATGAAAAAAGAAGAAAAAAAGACAGAAGAAAAACCCACACCCCAAAAAAAAAAAAAAAAAAAAAAAAAAAACCCCCACCAAAAGAGAGACTGGGAGAAAATGTCTGTAGTCTCGACTCGCGGAAGAGAGGGGAAAAAAAAAAAAGGGGGAGTGACGGGCCTCCGGTTCGCGGTGGCAAAAAGAGAGTCAAGAACGTGTGGCTTGAGTGGGGGGGATTTCAAAAAAAAAAGAAGGAATGCGCCATATCTCGTATTTTTCGGTGCAGAAAAGTCCAAGTGCTCCCCGGCTCCGCCTGCAGAAAGGATACGGTCTGAGGAAAAAAGAAAGAGAAAAACTGAACCTCCTCCGGAAAGGAAAAAAAGAGGGAGAGTGGACCGTATTCTTGCCGGGAAAGGAGGGATGCTACCGGTCCGCAATGTAATAAGAAAAAGGGAAAAAAAAAAAGGCCTTTATCACTCAACCTTAAAAAAAAGGGACAGACACGAAGGCCTTCGAAGCCCTGCCCGAAGGGCCCGAGGGGGGAGTCGAAATGAAGCAACTACAAATGTGGCATAAAGGAGAAAGGGCACATCAATCGACTATACTTTGGTTCAAAGGGAAGAGAAAAAAAAGGGGGGAAGGAAAAAGGACTCCGGTGGGCCCCTCTGCGACGTGAAAGGGGGAGTAGGGGATCCTTGTCAGAAGGGGGAAGGATCAAAATCTATCAAACTTAAGGGGGGAAAAAGAAAGGAGAAAAAAAAGAAGGGAGGGAGAAGGGGGGGGGTTCGTCGCATGCTGTACGTGCGGTAAGAAAAAGGCGGTCCACCCCGAGCTTCGGGAGCCATAATCAGGAGGGGTTGATATTATGTCCGCCAGAGGAGGGAAGAATACCGTAGTAACCCCACAAGGGGGGGGAAGAAATACTAAACCACCCCCAAGATAGGAAAAGGAAAAAGAAAGGGACAGGCGTCTTTCCAGACACAGTCTTCCAGTAACGGGAAAGGAAAGGAAGAAAAGGGGAAAAAGAAGGCCCGTCCCCACGACGTTCGGGGAGCCCGAGTGAAAGAGAAATAAAAACAACAACAACGGAGGAGGAGTCGGCAGAGGGGAGGAAAAGGGGAGGGGGTTTACTCCTTCTTTTTCCCAGCGGAGGGGGAGGAGGGAGGGAAGGGAAGGGGGGAGCAGCATGTGTCTGCCCGCCGCTGCACGTGCATATCTCGGGAAAAGGAGGGGGTTCGCTTGCGGACCACGCATACCGCGGTTGGAAAAAAGAAGAGGGACTACATACTATCACAAACTTTACCGGGAAAAGAAAAAAAAAAGGGGGGGGCGAAAGCAGCGTCGACCGCCTTTTTGAGATAGGGAAAAGGGGGAAAAGGGCTTTCACTCGAAAGGAAGTCTTACGAGGACTTATTAAGGAAAAAAGAACAATCCATACTCAGAGTCTTTCGTTCCAGGGGGGGAAAAAAAAAAAAAAAGAAAAAGCAGGGGGGGTGGGGATTGGTGAAGCCTTCGACCCACGTCTTCGTCGAGGGGGGGGGGCGATTCGCGGACAGCCAAAACCCATTGTGAGAGAAGACGACCGCATGAATATGTTTCTGTCAAAAAAAAGAGGGAAGGGGAAGGAAGAAGTCTCTTCGGTGAGAACAAGGCCGCGGGACTTTGTGAAGTGCGATCAGTACAGAAAAAAGAAAGGAAAGGTTGGACGCACTCAAGCCGGGGAACCAACGCGGCAGAGGTGGGGTGGGAAGGGGAGTCCCTTAGCATTATTTTTTTGGAAAAGGACAACAAAAGAAACGGACAATCCGAAAGAAGGGGGAGCACGTGGAATGGGGGGGGGGCAGAAAATCAGACGAATGGTAGAAGGCAGGGAATCCTGAAGGGAGGGAAAAGAAAATCTCTTTTCCCGAAAGGGAGGAAGACAAACTCCAGTTGTAACCGAATCGTTGAAAGGAGGGGGAGAAAATTTTCTACAGAAGATTATCTCCAATCTGTAAGAGGAAATGGCGACTTTGTCCGAGGATGAAGGGAACACCCCGAGAACAGGTGAAGCGCGTCATCTACGCAATTTTAAGCGAAAAAGGGGGGAAAAGGGGAGAAAAAAAGTGAGAAGGGACGTGCGTATGCAGCTTCGTCGTGAAAAAAAAGGAAGGGAGTGGCTGGAGCCCGGGACTCGAACGAAAAAAGGGTCTGTCTGCTCCCGGAGGAAAAAGATGGGTTGCTTCTCCATGCCGCGAAAAGGGGGAAGAGTAAATTGAGTGGACCGAGGAAAAAAGACGGCAGACCGATTGGCTGCTAAGTACTCATAAAGGGGGGAAGGGAGGTCGGAGTTAAGGAAACCGTCTGAAAAAAGAAGACGTGATGCGTTTCACTCGGAAGAAAATAAGCCTCATTCTCTCCATCATCGGGCATGTGGGGAAAGGGGAAAAGAGGGGAAAAAGGGGGGGACGGATTCCCGTTACTGCTTCCGTAGGCTTCAACATAGCGAAAAGAAAAGTCGTTCTTCGTGGCAGCCACGGAGGAGGGAAAAGGGGGAAAGAAGGGGAAAGGGAAGATTGAGACTCTCGCAACAACCAAAGGGACAACGTCAGCATCGTCCAGGACGGAAACTAAAAAGGAATCACTCCCTTGAGAAAAAGGGAGTGCATTCTGGGCAAGCTATGGGGGGAAGGGAACGTATCCTTCCGTCTCCTTATTGGAAGAGGGAAAAAGGGGACAAGATGCAAATGAGTCGAAGGTCCCAGTTACCGAAAAAGCTGTCGAAAACGGGCAGACGGTTTCAGGACCTCTCCTCACAGAGGGAGAAACGCCTGCGCCGCACTCTCTGGACCTTCGGTTTCACTGAGGTACTCCCACGCAGGGAAGTTCCCCGCATTCATCAAAACACGTCAGAGAAACAAGCTTGTGGGGGGGAAACAGAACATCAACCCAAAGAAGGGAAAAGTCTGGTATGAAAGAGGTCGAAGCAAAAAAAGGTCTACAATCTAAAAGAAAAGGGAGGGGGGGCAGCTGTCATCGGGGGGAGGACCTAGAAAAGTGTGAAGACTTGGGAGGAAACATTCTTCCTACTTGCGGAAAAAGGGAAAAGAAAGGAGGAGGGGGGGGGGAAGAAAAAGAAGTTGTTATGAGTGTAGTCGTTTTTTGTGGAAAAAGAAAGGAAGATACATTCGTCCCCCGCAGACAAGAAAGAAAGGGGGGGGGAGAAGGGGAAGGGAAGCTCTTCGTCTCAACGCTTTCCGTTTCCACTGGAGGGGGAGGAAAAAAAGGGGAAAGAGAGAAAAATGGGGGGAGGGGCGAGTGTTATTTCACACCACGATCCTCGGATACCAAAAAGGAGATGAGGCACATCTAGTAGTTCTTTTCACAAAACCTTGAAAGACGTTTCTTCTCCTCAAACACCAACTCCTTCTCTGAAGAGAAGAAGGAAAAAAGGGAGGGAGGAAGGCAGGAAACGGCTGTGCGTCTTTGTGCGAAAAAGAAGGGACGAATTTGTACTTAGCTACGACAAAAAAAGAACGCGCCTTGTTCTCCCGAATATGCCCTGAGGGGAGGAAAGAAAAAAAGAGAAGAGAGGAAACTTAATACCAACGGGGGCTCCCGACTCGAAAAAAAGGGGGGGCGAAGGATTCTCGCCATCACCACCGCCTGTGCCATGACTCAGGGGGGGAAAAAAAAAGAAGTTCCTGGTCCCCATGGAAAGACAAGTGTGAACACACCAACCTCCAAGGAAAGGGTCGAGACAAAGACGGGGTAAAAAGAAAAAAGAGAAGAAAAAAAAAGTCGACGCCGGCGGGAGTAACCATAATCAACAGCCGGGCAGGGGAGAGAGACCCATCGCTGGATAAATAAAGTAGGGGAAAAAAGAAAAATCTAGTACTTATCACAATCATCCTCCCAGTATGCACGTGAAAGAAAAAAAAAAGGGAAAAAAGCAGGAAGAAGAAAGGAGGAAATCCATGCCCGCTCTTTTACCAATAAGGAAAGGGAGGGAGGGACCTTGTGGTATCGCGAACAACGGAAAAAAAAAAAAAAAACAGAACGTCTGTTGGTGGCCTAAGTATTGGTAAAAGCGCGGGGGAAGAAAAGGTTTATGGAAGAGGAGCGCCGGGCCTTGTACGGGAAAAAAATAGAGTGAGGTGTGTTTTCAGATTGCGGAAAAACGGAAGAGAAAGAGGGGGGGAAAGCAGGGGGGAGGGACATACATATCAAAACTTTACCGGGCACACTGCCCGCGGGGGGGGGAAGGAGGTCGAAACGCTTTTTGAGATATGGAAGCGAAAGTATCTTACTACATCTGATTAAAGATGAGAAAAAAAAGGGGGGGAGGGGGGGGAGAAAAAAGCACACCTGAACATATCATACTCCATAGGCTGGGAGAAAAGAAACGCAGCCAAGATTGGCCACCGGAACCTGGCCAAAAAACTTCTTCGTCGATTTGGTATTGGGGGAAGGAAAAAGGGGGGGGGGGAAAGGAGAAGGAAAAAAGGGGGGATTACGAGACCGCATGAAATAATGAGGCCCAAAGAAAAAAAGGGGGGGACCTCTTCGGTTATAACCAGGCGCGGTACTTTGGCGGGGAAAGAAGAAAAAGGAGAGGCTTCTTATACACAATTGCGGAAAAAAAAAAAGACGCATCCGCCGGCAAGAAATACGTACGTCATAAGGAGGTGTGTGTGTTTAGGAGAAAAGGAAAGAAAAAGAAACCCGCCAGGTCCTGCAGCGACCCGGGAGCAGGATGTGGAAGAAGGAGGGGAAATCCCTGAGAATCTTGGGTGAACTCACAAGTTGCGATGAGAAAAAGAGGGAAAAAAAGGAAAAAAAAAAAAAAACCTGAGCCAATCACTCCAGTTGGGGAAAAAAAGGGCGAGCTCCAAGTTCTAAAGGGAGGGACGAATTATCCGTCAGGAAAAAAAAAAAGGGAAAAAAAGGGGGACAGTTAAACAAAAACGCTAACACTCATAACACCTCGGTGGGGGGCAGAAGGAAGAAAGAAGTGCATATGCATGTACATCGCCGCTCAAACTCATGATGGGAAAAGAAGGAGGGCGATTCAGCTTCTTCGATTCAGCTCACCCTCTTAGGAGGGGGGGGGGGAAGAAAAAGAGGAGGGGGAAGGGTGGATTGTTGCGAAAGAAGGGGGGGAATGGCGTTCTGCGACGCGACAACTCCAGGGGGGGTGATGAACTGCTTTGAACTTGTGTCAAAAGAGGGGGGGAAAGAAGGGGGGAAAATGGACGGCTGCCCGCTCGGCAGACGAAGAGGCGTGGCGTCCGAGGTGGGACCGGAAAAGAAGTCACTCTGGAGGGAGGAGAAGGGAAGAATCATTCTCTCAAGCATCGGGCATGTGGCCGAGAAGCGACGGCAAGGAGCCAGGGGGGTAATTACTTCTCCCCCATACTGGGAAAAAAAAAAAAAAGGAAGAAGAAAAGGGGGGAGGGATTCGTGGCATCCACGTCGTCCAAAAGGGACGTTGGTTATATTCTCTCGAAACAACAAAAGGGAAAGAAAGAGCCGAAACCTCGTTATGGACGCCGTGGCGGAAAAAAAAAAAAAAAAAAAAAGACGAGAAGGAGGGAAGGGGTGCTCACAGCTATGGGGAGCAAAGAAAAGGGATCCGTCGCGTCGGGAAAAACACATTCCTATGCCTGAGAAAAAAGGGGAAGGAAGAGGTAAAGAAGGGAAAATCATCACTTCTGGTCGCAATAAAGAAGACGGAGACGCCACGCATTTTCTTACGAAAGAAAAAGCTCATGGCCCGTTCTCAGGGGGGAGAAAAGGGAAAAAGAAGTCATCACCAAAAAAGAGGGATGTTTTGGGGGTCCGGAAAAAAATCTCAACTCTTGTATGGCCACTCGAGAGGAAAAAGGGAGGGGGGCCTGGCGCCATCCAGAAAGAGAAGAGGTTGAGCTGTAACTGAAGATCAACTTCATTTACCGTTTCGTCTGAAAAAAAAAAAGGGAAAGGGAAAGAAGAGAAAAAAGGTCTTCGCGGGTGGGTAATAAGACCGGGGGGGGAAAAACACCAAAGGGCGCAAAGTTCCAACATCTGAGAAAAGAAAAGCCGATTATTTGTTAGCTGAATCTTCTGGGGAGAAGGGAAGGAGAACGAAGGGAAGAAGGTCGCCAACGCTTTCGGAAGAAGGGGGAGCGGGTGGGCACGCGCTCTCATCGAAGAAAGTTGTCTGCTAGTTGTTGAGGGAATAGAAAGAAAAAAAGGAGGAGGAGAAGAGCGTAGTTCTTTTCATCCATGAAAAAAAGAAGAGCGGAACTGGGGCGGTGTCACGGTCTCTAAGAGTAGGGAGAAGAAAGAAAGCACCCAAACCTCTGCGCCGTTGTCCCGTTGAGGGAAAGGAGGAAAAAAGAAGGATCCTTTCGTCAATTGTAACTGAAAAAAAAAAAAAGGGGAGCACGAAAAATTACCCGAAGAGGAAAAAAGGGCACCGGCCCTAAGGTCCCGATTCAGAACTTATTCCTGAGGGTAGGAGGGGGAAAAAATGGGAGGGAGAAAGAGGGGGGGGACCACACATGGCCTTGTCGTTCAAAACTCCCACTAGAAAAAAAAGGGGACCAGCCAGGACCTCCGGTGAGCCCCTAGGGCTGACGGGAAAGGGGGGTCAGGTTGTATTCACCTCAAATAACCTCAATAGGAAAGGAAAAAAAGGGAGGAGAAGGGTTCGACAAAGACGGGGGTCCGGCATCGACGTACAGTGGGATCCCTCAAAAGGCGGTCGACCGGGAGGGGAGGTACACTACCCTCTCGGGAGAAAATAAAAGGAAGGGAAGAGTGGGGAAGCAATCTTAACAGCCACCGAAAAGAAAAGGAACGGGAGACGGCGGCCATACACGCTTAAAGCTTACCGGGGAGAAAGAGGGAAAGGTAACCACTACTTTCCGTTAAGCCAAGAGGGGAAAAAGGGGAAAAAAAAAGAAGGAGGAGGAACATGATATATACCCCAAGAATGGAAAAGAGTGGGGGAGAATTATTGGTAAAACTGGAGTTTCAGGGGGGGGGGCAACGCCTGTGTCTTTCCC
>Ga0179593_1460196_pt1 | contig 12062 bp, 11 predicted proteins | sample CZODoug2_1_08_16_FD_185931 | JGI IMG/M metagenome (GOLD analysis project Ga0179593, IMG submission 185931) | Vadose zone soil fungal communities from Angelo Coast Range Reserve, California, USA - CZODoug2_1_08_16fungal (PacBio error correction) | ecosystem: Environmental > Terrestrial > Soil >...
AACGTCAATCTCAAGGTGTGCTCAAAACAGAGCCCTAAGGCCTCGGTGCTCGCCGTCCCATGGAGAAGGCAGATGCTAAAAGAAAAAGGGAGGAGCGAAACCCGAGCAAGGAGGTCAAAATGGTACCCAAATAGCCGCCAGAAAAACGGAAAAGAAAAAAGAACGTGTCCAACGGGCGGCCCGAGCTGGCACGGGACACCGTAATCGCAGAGCGCCTCAATAGAGACCGACCGAAATCGGCAAATTACCACGGAGCACGGAATGGTCTAAAATGGAACCTCAAAGGAAAAACCGACCCGGAAAAAAAAAAAGCAGTCGGGAAGATTTCGGCTTGACTGCTGTCAGCAGAGGGGAAGCTGAATTGAAGGACCAACGTTGACATCCCTACTTAGGACCAAGAAGACAATCTTGTCTTCATCGGTCACAGCAAAAAAAAAAAAGGGGTGCCGGACCGGGGGGGCGTCTGGTGTTGGGGGGGGGGTGGTGCGGGTTATGGTGTGAGGTGTAGGTGGGGTGGTGAATGGGGTGGAAGGGGGTTTTGTTGGGGGCTTTTATCTGTTGTGGTTTGGTTAAGTGGGGGCGGGGAGGTGGGATTGGCGGTAGGTTGGTCCGGGGGCACGCGACCAAAAGATTGCTATAAAAGCAAATAAGGCGAGGCCTAACCGACAGTTGTCGCGATACACACGGAGTGAGGGTAGGAAACGGAAGTCGAGAGCGATCACTAACCGCACTTCGGCATGACAACCTTAAAGCGGGGGAAAAAAAGTATGGAGACTTTTGGGGGCTTCCGGTAGGTGGAACGCCTAGACTCGAAAAGAGGCTAGCTGACTCAGAAAAAAATAATTGTCCCTTACTACCGCAAAGAGGAAAAAGGGTTTAAACGGCGCGCTTCGGGGTCAACCAACCTAACAGGAGTGGCAAGAACAAAGGAGAGCGATTCTCAGGAATCCCAATAAGCGACATGATCGAACGTTGGGAAATTTGGGGGGGGGGGGGTCTAGGGAGGGCCGCCGGATGCCCAGAACTTGGAGGGTTCCAATGTCCTCAGAAAGACGAAGGTTGTTTAAGGGAAGTTAGTTTAACATGGGGATTTCACAGCTTCAGAGGAGAGTGGACGGATCTGCTTAGCAGAGGCCGATGTGCGTGACGCCGAAAGGGGGAGAAAATGGGAAAGAGAATCGGGAATAGAAAAACAGCCTTAAGTGCTAATCAAACTTAAAATAATAAGAAAGGCCTGCCACCAAATTAAAGGAACAAAATGCGCAGGAGAAAGACAGGGGGCTAAAGTGATTGATAAAAAAAAAAAACCGCTTAACCTTGGCGGGCAAGGAGGATAGCGAGTCTCGGCTCACATGTGGAACCCCAAGCAACCGGGAACGAGGGGGGGAAGTCGAAGCCGCGAACGCGGAAAAAAAGAAGTTCCACCTGGGAATTGGGCGCCTGTTAGCAGGGAAAAGTTCCAAGGTCAAGGAATCTAGTACGTTTGAACCTCTCTCGTAGGGTCAAACGAGAACAATTCCCAGATAGGGAGGAAGTTAAAAAAATAAAGAAAAATCAACTGGGGCACTCGCAACGGGAGAGGTCATGAAAGTCATCGCGGGAAAAAGACAAAGAGAAACCGAAGCAAGAGCTGAGGAAAAGAGGGCTTCGTCTGTAACACGAGGTCAGAGCGAAGACGCAAAAGCTCAGGGGCAAGGGGGCCCCTACGCAGGGGGTAAGGTCGAAATTACGACGCATCAGCTGCGCGGCAGGGGGGAGATTTCAGTCGCTGTCGGAAAGGCACTCAAAACACGATATGGCGGGAAAAGTGCAGCGAGGGAAAGGTGCACGCAAAAAAAAGGAATGCGAAACGGAAGAAAGATACAGCAAGTACAAAAAGGCGGGGAAAACATACGAATGCAATCGACTGTGGGTGGGGGGAAAAATCGAGGTAGGAAGAAGCGTTTCTAGAAGGGAGAATAACGGGGAAGACATACAACCAGAGGCGCGAGAAAGAGGTCGAAAATAAGGGATATACGAGGGCATCCCGGTGAATTGCGCAAGAAAAAACGAACTCGTGCACTGACAGACTAATGTATGGATGCGAAAATGAGGCAGGGAGAAGGCATCCTTTTTCATGGGGGCAGATACTAACGGCCAGGGGGATCGGAAACCAGGAAAGAAGGCAGATCAAACTGAGGGAAGCCTCTAATAGGGAGACAATGAAAGCGAACAAGGGGAAAAGAGGAAAGGCCGCACCACTTTGGGAAACGTGGGGAATAAAGGGAGGGGGGGGATACCCCAGCGGAGGGAAAACGCAAAGGGGGGAGTCGGCAGCGTGACAGGGCGTTGGGAGGGGCAAGAGTTTTTGTGCGGGGTCCAAAAATGGCATCTCTCGGAAAAAAACCCAAAGTGTAGGGAGAGATCAGTGGGGGGGGGAACCCGCCCAAAAAAAGAAGGACCCGAACCACGTTCCACGCTGCCAGTCCGCCAGGAAAGGGGGGTAGCTAATAAGGGTGGCTACCCCCCAAAAAAAACCCGGGGGGAAAGTCAAAAAAACCCGTCGGTTGGGGAGAAGCAAGGAGGAAGAGGGGCACGGTGGAAAAAATTTCAGGTCTGCTCGTCAGAGGAATCATCAAGGGGGTGCGACGGCCTGCCAAAAAACACACATCGTGTGGGGACGGGGGGCAAAGCCCCTGGGCAAGTGAACGTAGAGGATACAGGAAACTAGCACTTCAAGGCCGTACAGAGGAAGACAGCACACTCGGCGGGAGAGACGGTCAGTCAGGGGAATGCATTCAAACTGGATGAAAAGTCGGTGAACCTTAGCGGGAAGATTGATAGCACACTCGGCATGGGGGACTCAGGCAACACGGGTGGTCGATAGGGTTGTGAAGCGGTGGTCCGACGACGGGGGAGGAAACAACCGGTTTCCTTTGTACTTCAGAGAAAAAAAGACGCGGCTTGGGAGATAGAATTCTCAGGCTGAATCGATTAGGGAGCCAGAGTCTTACTGACCGGGAACTCTCGGGGTAATCTTGGGCATCTATCTTGGACGAGACGCCCCACGTAAGAAGACCAGAGGAACCCGCGACAACCCCACAACCCTAAAAGATTTAGGAATGGAAAGAGAAAAGGGACGCTTGATTTACGAGACGGCGTGCAGGACGGGTTTATTCGCCTAGGACCGCTGTTCAGAAGAGAAGAAAACTAGTGTGCAACAGGGTCAAGCGAGGAAGACAGAGCGAACCTCGGGAGCAGTATGGGCCAAGGAGTCCTGATGGGCCTTGAAAATTCAAATAGACGTGTTAGATGAAGAAAATTTGGGACATTATTCAAAAGAAACTATGTCAGGAAGAGAAAGGCCTATTTACGCCGAACTCTGAGGTAGGGGTTCCTACACAGACGAGTCGAATACAGGCCCGGTGAGACCGACAGAGCCTCTTCAGAACTTACCTGTTCGAGGTTTTCCGACATTGAGCCGAGCAATTAGCCTCAGACGCCGAAAAGTGGCGCTGGTGCGGGATCAACAGGGAGCCCTATGGCCACACTGATTGAATCTCTTCAACTAGGAGACGTGGCTTACTGCGAAGGAAAGGTTCTTGAAGTACGGCGGTAGAGACCGTTCCACGATCTCGGGCCACCAGAAGAGACGTGAATGAAACGCCATCGTCGAGAGCCTAGCAACCTGCAAAACTCCTGATTACTATAAATCTCTAACTCAACTTAAGTCTGAAAAGAAAAGAAAAGGCGCTGTAGCGGAAAGGCAAACAAAAAAGGTCATTGAGGGGTGGGGGGGTACGGACAGATCGAGACCTACTCAAATTGGTCCCAACACGTCTTCAAAAGGGCGAATGTATTTGCGAAACCGGAGAGGGAAACATCGAAATTTCAGGCTACGCGGTGATGGGAGAAAATGCTCTAATAAAAGGGGGGGGAGATTCATTCGTCGAGGCAATTATGGATAAGATTAAATGGTGAAAGTGCCTAAGATGGAGAGGGTGTCACTTGAGACGGAAATACCACGAGGACTACTCAAACATCCAGGGAAGAAGGAATTATAGCCGAGGGGAGTTCGAGAAAACTGTCCCTGTTCGACTCTTAAACCTCCTCCTATTCAGCGGAAAAGAGGCCAGGTGACCGCGGCCTTGTTAATTAATTTGAGTAGGAAAAAAAAGATGTCGGCTTGTCGCGCCCAGGAGAAAAGGTGGAAGGGCGGGCCGTGATGAGGGAAGAGAAAGAAAGGGCTTGGGGGGAACATTGCGAGAGGAGTTCCTTAGAGGCGCTGATGTCACGTCCAGCACATGGAAACTCAGCTAAATAAAAATTCTTACAAAAGGGCCATGGACGGACGGGTCCTGGACGGAGGAGGATTTGCACCAGGGAAAAGAACCAGCAAGGGCGCCTAGGTAAATGAAAAGAATTCAAGGCGAGGAATCGCGGTAAGTCTATCGGGCGAGGGCACACGTGGTAGACCAGAGATTAAGCCCTCTCATTTCCGGGGGGGGGCTTACATCGCGGGTTTCAGGTGGTCTTTGAATGAGTCAGGGAAGCCCAAGAAGGGGATCGGAATCTATCAGTCTGAGAAAAGTCTCGTGAAGAAAGGAAAGAAAGTCAGAAAAATTACGTCGCACCTAGGGGGTAAGAGTGAGAGTGGGGAAGAAAGAAAAGGAGGCCAGGTCGGAATCGCTCAAAAATATTGGAAAAGAGAGAGGATCCGACCTGGCAATAACTCTGGACTAGGGGAAATAAGCAAAAGCCGTCCTCGTACTCTCCCGTCACCGGTAAGCAGGAAGGCTTAAGCGTCACGCTCGAAAGAACTATTAGGAAAAAAAACAAAGTGAATTGGCAGTTTCATAATCAAGGGAAACCAAACGCCCAGAACGAACCCAGACACGACGAAAAAGAGAGGCGGAATATCTGGCCTAAGGGAAAAAGAATAAATCCTCGCCTGCCGACGATCATCCAAGTCGGGAAAAGAGGGACCGAGCGCATGGGACTTCTTGGGCAAATGGCAAAAGAAGCCTTCCAGGAAAAGGAGACAGCAGTTCATTAAAAGGAGGCGGCGCATCGGAGGAGCGTGAATTCAGCCAGGTACATAGCGGAAAAAGAGAAAAAGTAAAGAGAAGAAGCAATAAGCGGGAGGGGGGTCACTTGGAGAAAACACGGAGGGGGGAAGGTAAAAACTTTTTTCTTCTTGGTTGGGGTGGGGGGGGGGGTGGGTTTGTTTGGTGGGTTGGGGTTGTTGGGGGTTCATTGGTTTGGGGGGGTGGGTTTGGGGGGGTGGGGGGGGGGTTTGGGGGGGGGTTTGATTGGTGGTGTGAGAATTGGTTGGTGGTTTTTTTTCAACTTGACCCGGCTTGGGAGTAGGCTGCGGCCCTCCACACGGACTTGGGGCGGATCTCCTCCCCCTCCTTTTCACAAGGCCGCGTCACTTCCTTGTCCCTTTCAGTAAACCTCGGCAAGGGGGGCAGGAGTCGACCAAAGTCGCACTCCCGCACTTGGCAGAGGACGACTCATCCGGATTGTCGGTATGTTTCAGCACGGGGGAGAAATCGGGAGAAATGGGGAAGAGCATTCGCGCGGAAGACCACTGCTGACGAAAGGGAAAATAGGATCAGGCAGAGAAAATGAAGAGAAAAAGGGGAGGCGCGAAGGTCCACCTCAACCCGTAAACAAAGGGGACGGAACGTTCAAATCGATGTCGAAGAGGGGGCAGCAAAAAAATAAGTCGGTCAATGATCGCCAGTGGGGAGACATTGGAAAAGGTATTCCTCGATCTCTCAGGGGGAATAGACGAAAGGGAGGGGCCTTAACGCAGACACCCGATTGGTCGTTGCACGTAGGGAAGGAAGTTGCAACTGTGAGGGTGCGAATTAAAAAAAGAGGATCCGAATTCCGGAGGTGAGAGAGGTCAGGCATCGAGGGGGCTGGCAGGAAGGGAAGGGACCGAAAGGGCAGGTCAGGGGGACCCACCGTCAAGGAGGAGAGACAAGAAATTCAGAAGAAGAAAAAAAGGAAGGGAAAAAAAACTCGACCGAGATGCATCAGTGCGGGAAAGAAGGGGCGACTGACAGCACAGAAAGGGAAACACGTCTTGCAGGCCGAGACTCGGCAGGGGGCGAGAGAAATTTCCCCGGCATTGAAAATAAAGCCTCTAACAGTTCAGCCAGCGGAAAATCGTCGCGAGAGGTCCACACCGGGGGAATGGAGGAGCACTTTCTCTTTCTCGAAAGAAAGAACGAGAGTCGGGGGCTTATAAAAAACTGGGTTCGAGATAGTCAAGGAAAGCTTGAGTGGGTCCAGCAAATCGGAGCTCAGCAAACCCTCGCCAGGGGGGGCGCGGTCGGTAGTAACGAAGGAGATCGGACAAAAAATGGCCTAATGTTGAAAAAGCCGGGGCACTGAGGTTCGGCAAAACGCTTAGGAGTAACTGGGAACACGAGTAATCTTCTAAAAGGCAGACAGGACGAAAAAACTTATCTTCATTGGAAAGAACTAAGCCCAGCTTAGTTCTCACAAAAGGACACTCGCGGTTCGCGTTGGTGAGAGTGGGAGTTCTCCGGGGGGAGGAGACTCAGAAAACTATATGCCGGGAAAGAAAAAGGGAAGGCTGTTTTAAACAAAAAAGAAAGGCCGAAAGCAGCGCATCGACGAGAAAGGAGGAGAAGGAAAACAGAGGAAGGAGGAGGGCATAAGCAGTCAGCGAAAAAAGAGGAAAAGGGGTTGGGGGAAAAAAGAGGTTGAGACTAGAAGCCGATTGACAAAAGCTCTGAAAAAAAACGACACAAGGGGACCTACGACAGCACACTAAAGAGGCAGGGGGCGATCCAAGAAACAAGGGACATCTCGCCAAAAATTGGGGAATTGACGGGTGAAAATTGGAGCCAACAAAAAGAACGGAGGAAAAGAACCGCGGAACGGTTGCGTAGATGGTCAAGAAGTCCCAAGGGGGAAATTGATAACTAGGAAGGAAAGGCCAGGGAGAAAACCACAAGGAAAAAGAAGGACGTAGGGAAGGAGGATGACGGTGAAGAGGAAAAATATTGGAGAAAATTAAAGAGGGACAGGGGAAACTCTTGAAGAAGGAGAGCAGCCAACGTTTTTGGGTCGTACTACTTTGGGAAAGGGAGATAACACCTGCGACTATTGAGGCGGGGAAGTCGGTTTAAATAGAGGTGTAGGGATCGTGTTGGTGTTTGTGGGGGTCCAAATGAAGAAAAGCAACAAAACAACGGAGGAGAATAAAAAAAAAGGAGGAGGAGGAATATGGTTTTTCCCTCAAAAACAAATGAACACAACCGCAAAAAGAACCCAGAGGAAGACTCACGGATTTAGGGGGATCGGCAAGTGTGATCCTCCATGCACTGGGCGTAAGAAAACCAAAGAGGTTTCGCGCCCTCTGAAAGAAGGGGGACCTGTTGATTTCAGGTAAAACTAAAGATAAAGAAGTCAGAGGGGAAATAGGTCGAAGGGAAGGACGGGTTGTAAGTGGGGGCCCACTGAAAGGGACGTAAGAGTACAATGAACAGTACGGAAGTCTACCCGCAGGACACAATCTAATACGGAAAGAAAGGTATCGGGTAGAGGGTCACTATGGTCCTGTGGAAGAAGTAAACGCGATTAAAAGGAGCGATGAGAGACAGGCGGTGATCGGGCCGCTTGCTGTGTCTGCTTCGGGAACAAAAGGTGCCGGGATACTAGAGTTGTGAACAGAGGACTTCTAAAAAAAAAAAAATACACTCTGTGGGGAGGGGGAAACCACCGGGGGACATATTTTTTCAGCAGGCAGGCGAGGCGTCCGGAGAGGGGGGGATGATCAAAATGTTCGAGGGGAGGAGATTTCGTACATGCGTCGTAAGTAAACAGAGAAAAACCTTCTTGCCGTGAATATAGTTCAATCCGGGGTCCCACCTAAGGCCCAACCTTAAATAGAAAACGCACCCCAGCGCCATCGCGAGGAAGGGTGGGCGCGACCTCGTACTGCGTTTATTCCCAATTACTATCCTCTCTCGGAAAGGTGGGAGAGACTTGCTCTAGGGAAAAGGGGGACCAACAAAGAAAGAGTCATATCGGGTTAACGAAAAAGGAAGAACAGCCGCGAAACATCGGTTACTCTAGGGAAAGAAAGGCCTCTGCCAGATGACCGCTCAACCGCGCGGGGAGGGTTTAGGTACGATGTGGGTCAGGTTTAACGTCAAAAGAAAACGAGGCACTGACGAGAGGGACCGCAGAAAAAATCAAGACGCAAAGTCGTCATTGATGTGGGAAGAGAAAAAAACCGCTAATACCAATGAAAAAAGGTGTAGCGAAGAGCCGCGTTGACGGAGGGAGACAGGTTTTATAGGAGGTGCGGGCAAATGGGAGCCGAGCCTTCAAAGGACGTCTAAGGGGGACCAATTGTTCAAAGAGAGGGGAAGGGCAAAACGTAGAAAGAGGGAGAAATGAGTCTAAAATATTAAGGGGGAGGCTCTCTGAATGGGAGGGAGATCAGACTGACGGGGGCCTAAAGAGATTCGTAAAACATCGCAAACAGTCGAGAAAGAGGACCGAGAAAAGAAGAAAAAAGAATGAATGAGGAAAGAAAAAAAAAGAGTTCTAAAGAATTAAAGAAGTCGACCGCAAATAAACAAAGAGGGGCTGCGCCCTGCAAGAAAAGGGATTGCGACGGGGAAAATGCGATACCGCCAAAGGGGGGTTAAACAAAGGGGGGAGATAATCAGTGTGTCGGGAGCGGATGAGGAACGAGAGACGCGTTCCTGAAAAAACTGAGGAACTGGAAGGAAACTAAACGGTGGGCTATCGTGAGGGAGGGAGAAAAAAAATGAGACGCGTAGCAGGAGTGGGAATGAAGCGTAAAAAAGAGACTCGTCAGGGAGGTACTGCAAATCAAAACATGGAAAAAAAGACAAAGAAGGGGATGAATAGGGTGCAGAGACGAGGGGCGTGTCGGGTGGTAGTTCGGAACATAAACGGGAGACCGACCCTGGGATGAAAATCGGGGAGGATTCAGGGAAGAGCGGACTTGTTGCCATTCTGGGAGAGGCCGATCCGCCAAACTTCGGGGCCGCCCACGCCCGGTTCCGGAGGACGGGGGGAGGATGAGCTGAGACGACAGCTTTGGGAAACCTATTGAAAGAAAGTCACAGGCAGTCGGCGCTGATTAAAAGGGGGAAGTCACAGCCACCTCAATTGCTGAAGCAGATTCTTACGGAAAAAAAGACTGTGAAGGGAACTTTGTAAAGGAAGGAAGGAGTGGTGCCATTAAAGGGACAAGAAAAAAGGACTCGGTAAAGAGCTCCTCGTAGGAGTCTGCTGCAATGCGAGGCGGCTAATATGTCGTTGTAAAAGGGTTCAAGCAGCGTGCCATCCTCTCAGGCGCAGTCGCGGGGGTAAAGGTGCGGAATCTGAGGAGGACAAGGCAAAAACCCAAGTATTTGTCAGAGGCCGCGACCTCAGCTCTGATTGAAAAAAAAACAAGGAAAGAAAATTGTCTCAAAGGACGTCGAAAAGGGTACGGAGTGAAAAAAAAGATTTTGATCTAAAAGAAAACTGCAAGGCTGGAGAAGAAAAAAACGTGAGAAAAGGAAAGAGAGAGCAAACAAAGAACAAGGCAAGAGCTGGTCGAGAATCAACGCCAACCGAAAGTTGCTCGCCGTCACCATGGAGGAAATCGGTCAAATTCTGAAACAGCTAGGGAACAAGAGAGAGATAGGGCGGGCCTAATCACGAGGGAGGATTGTTAAGAAGAAAGAATACAGCCCCCACAGGAAACCGATACGTGCCGGCAACAGGGTCTGAAGTAGCTTCCTAACTTGCAACACCAAAGGGAGAAGAAGGAAGAACCTGAATTCAAAAGAAGGAAAGATCTAGAAATAGGTGTAAAGCATCCGGGGAGAGGGGCTTTAAATTGCAAAAGCAGCAAGGAGGAACGGACGCGCATGGTCGAAGAATTCAGTTCAGTTCAGCACGCTTTTATCTTTAATGGTGCAGGGAAAAACGGTTACAAGCGCAGAAGAGGACAGAATCCAGAGAAAGAGGGAGAGGTCGGGAATGGGGACGATCAGAAAGAAGAGCGTTGCCCCTCGGGGCAATGGGGGGGGGGGGGGGGGTTTGGGGGGGGGGGGTGGGGGACTGGTGGGGGGGGGTGTTTTTTTATCGGGATTGTTTGTGTTGGGTGGGGTTGGGGGTGGAGCGGGTGGTTTGGGTTGTAGAGTGTTCAATCGAACGACGCCGTCCCCTGCTTTTTGCTGAAGCTCCAGGAGGAGACCCGCGGGAAAAGGGTCCGAAACTTCCGACACTGGCATTAGAACTTGAGGACGTAAATCCTCGGCACAGACAGGTCGCGCCCCGCAATTGCGAGGCAGCCTTCAAACCGTCGGGGTGCGTAGTGGTCCCCGTTTTGAAAGGGCGATGCCGTCGAAATGGACCTCTAAGGCTCTCCGAAAAAAAAAAAATAATAGACGGAAGGCGACTCATGTCCAAGGGGAACTGCATCTTCGAGGGAGGAGACGGACAACACACCCCAAAAGAAAAGTCGGTGGTTCTTCAAGCGAAAGGACAATAGTGCCGCAAAAAATACCAATTAAAAGATCGGGTGGGAAAACAGTGGGTGGTATATACTGAGCGTTCCTCGCCAGCAGGAGGGGGGTGCCGGGTCACTCATACACGAAGGGGGGGGGGAGTTTAGGGTCCAGGAAGGCTGGGGTGGAAGGGTAGGGTACAATTCAATAATTGCAATAGCTTTCTCAGACACGAATTACGAGTTGCCGAAGAAGGGAGGCATCCGCCTAATCGGCGACGAAGGAGGGGGGAGATGGTACCCGGAGATCGGGCAGGGCTCCCCGAAAGATAGGAAGGAGCACGAACATTTCGCGAAAGAACCAGGATACGTGACGCCAGATTGCATCATGTGCTAAATAGGAGAAAAAGAGTGAGCCAAAAAGCGTGGAACACGGCTTCCGGCGAACGGAAAGCGAGAAAAGTTTGCAGCCACCGGAAAGCCTCCTAACGAAAGAAAAGAGCCGAGAAGAACGCAGGGAGAGGAGAGGGGGACACCAGGGGGCCTTGGATTAGGAAAGGCGCGGGGGGAAATATAGGCAAATCAAGGTCCGCGGGGAGTCTGGAGTCAGACGCGCGTAAACTAGAAGTAGGGAAACTCGGGGGGGTGTGCCGGGCCAGAACAATCGGAAGAAGCAGCACACCGGGCGAAAAGGGGGCGCGTCATGACCCAGGAGAGGTGCATAAATGGGGAGGAGGGAATGTTAACCTCTCGGGGAAAAAAGACTCTGCACGAGGGATGAGAATCATTGAAAAACTAGTCAGATGGGGGCGAGTCAGAAAAGGAAGAGCAGCAGGGGCCAAGAAACTGCCACTTATCTCGCAAAAAAAAACGGAGTGAGAGTAGGGGGGGGTTGGGACGAGGGTCGGAATCGAGGGGGAGGAAGAAGAGAAACGAAATAATGACCAAAAGTCAAAGGGGGAAAAAAATCACTTTCACAAGAAGCATAAATGGCTCAAAAAAAGGCAAAAAGAAGAGAAGCTAGGAGAGAAGCACATAAAAGGAAAGTTATGCTTCATAGAAAAATCGTTGGGGTAAAAAAGGAACTTAGAGGGAAAACCTATGGAAAACAACCTCTCGAAAGCAAAAAAACTTCGAACCTGTGGTGGAAAAAGAACCACGAATAGTCAAGTCGAATCAAAAGGTAGATCATTTATCGAAGCCGGTTAAGGCACGGGGGGGGTATTTTCTCCACCGACAGGGAAGTTAACAACGCCGAGGGGGCCGAGGGTGCGGTATGCTCGGGTGTGCAGCCTGGAGAAGGCAGTCTTTAGTGGCAAAAGAAAAGGTTCAATTTTACGCCACACAGAAAAAAGAGATTACCAGTCGAACAAAGAAAAAAAGCCCCGGACTCAGTTTAGGACTGAAATCGCACCGGGGGACCCCATTAGGAAACGCCAAAAAGGAAGGTTTTTGCGGAAGACTTGGGGTTGGACTGCTGAGAAAAGTGGTAGGGCATTGTCCCATAAGGGAGGAGGAAAGGACCGGGAGTTTTCGGGGTCTCTTTTGTTGTACGGGCCAA
>Ga0179593_1535028_pt1 | contig 12062 bp, 15 predicted proteins | sample CZODoug2_1_08_16_FD_185931 | JGI IMG/M metagenome (GOLD analysis project Ga0179593, IMG submission 185931) | Vadose zone soil fungal communities from Angelo Coast Range Reserve, California, USA - CZODoug2_1_08_16fungal (PacBio error correction) | ecosystem: Environmental > Terrestrial > Soil >...
ATCTACTCGGAGCTCTCAAAAGGAGAGAAAAAATGTGGTGCAAAAAAAATAAGGAATTCAGGCCTTACTAAAAAGGGACCCCTTGCCGTAAAACGTTGGAAAGGCGGGGGAAGAAAGTGACAGGAAAGGCGAACCATGAAACTGTACTCCAAAAGAGGAAGCGTGTTGTTTGGCCTAACCGAAGCATTTTGTAGTGAACGGGACACATAGCCGAGCCCTGCCGGGAAGCTGTGGGGGACAAGAGATTTGCGGGATTCAAAGGAGGCTGGTCGATTGCCACAAACAAACGGACCCGACAAAGAAACAGGGAAACCACAGGTCTGCTGACGAGGCGGCACCGGGGAAAGAATTCCTTTGCATGCGGAGAAAGGGAACGACGTGTGAGGCATAGGGGAGGGTGACGAGTAAGGCTAGGGGGAGGGGAACAGCATTTTCATTGCCCATTTCACGACTATAATGGCGCTCCGCTGTTTGAGATGGAAAATGGGGAAGGGGGAAAGGGGTAAAAAGGGGAAAAGGGCAATAGGGATATTTCAAAAAAAAGTGATCGATCCCTGGCAAATAGGTAAACGAGGTAAAGGAAACTCGGTGAAGAGCATGGAAGGAAAAGCAGTAAGAATGGAATATGGGAAAAAGTGTGAGTGGGCAAGACCGCCAAGTTAACAGAGCCTTCCTATCTCTTGGGGGGGGCAAGACGGGTAAATCGGCAGGAATGGGGAAAGAAATCCGTCGTCATGGTGAAAAACCGTCTTACCCTACTACTCGGCGCGATCGGTGTGATATTGAAAGTTTTTTCCCAGTCCGAATCGCAACGGGAGGGGGAAAGGGAAGAAATGAAAAGGAGGAGGGGGCAACCTCTGCAGATCTTCAGTTAATATCCTGTTCCGGCATTGAACCCTGCCTTGAGAAAGATCTCCAGGGACGAGAAGCCTGTGAAGAAGAAAAGAAAAGGAGAAAGGGGCGAAGGGACGAGGGGAAGGAGGCCGGTGGTCAACGGCCTTTCTCTAAAATTTTAAATGCTTTTTGGGCGGTACCGCTTGTCAGAAATATATTGTACTCGTCAGCAGAGGAAGACGATCATGAGCTGGGGAATGGGAGGGAGAAAAGTACTGAAGGGGGGGAAAAAAAGGGAACGCAGGCGAGTTGGAGGTGGGGCAACTTGAGGAGAGGCAGTATGAATGTCGTCGCCGACTAGTGGCAGCCGCAGTACGGGGAAGCCAAGGCGAGTCAGCAAACGAGGGGAAAAGGGAGAAGAGTATAACTTTGACGAATGTCAAGGCACCAGAAAATTTGCCCGGTCATAGTTTTGTTAGGCGTCCGGTCGGGACGTACTACCGAGAAGGTGTCGGGGGGACACGAGCTATAAAGAAAGATGGATCCGGAGGGGAAGAGGGGGTCCCCACCGGACCGACTCTTTCTCGAACGCAGCGACCGATGCCGGTCCGGAGATCGTCCACGTTTTCAGGGACCAGGCAGCGCGCGGCCATAAGGGGAGAGGCAAAATCGAGGTGAAATCGGCTTTGGGGGGAGAAGCAGAGTTTCCGGAATTGCCAGAACAGATCGCTACATTAGGGGACGCAAGGGCTTGCGAAACCGCAGGCGAAAAGAAAACGTGTCGGGCGAAGGGTCACGGAGTTAAGGAAGTCATGGTTCTCCATCAGATAAAGAGTCTTTTGCTCTTGCGTGGAATGAAGCCGGGCAGCGCCTGAAACGGTACACAGGCCATCGCCAGGATCGGTGGGCAAAAGAAAACGAAGGGGGTTAGACAAGAGAAAAAAAAAAGAAGAAGGAAACCCCCACTAAGGATTGGGTTAGCCCTAGGAATGCCCTTACGGACTTGGGTGGGGACATCGCGCGTGGCCGGCCAGGGCTGGGTCCGAATCCAATTGTTAACGGGGCTATCTGGCCGCTGCAGGCGAAAGAAGGAAAAAACAACCGATGGCACTCTTCGTGATGAATTGAAGGAAAAAAAAGTATTTTAGACAGGCGGAGATCCCTACACAACCCTTTGTGCCGGGCCCGCGAAAGCTCGCATTTGGCAAACGTACTAACCTCAGGCCGACCTCAGAAGAGGCGGTTGAAGATTCCTGGACTGAGGAACCTTCGGACGACGCCTCCACTACGTCTGTTGATCTCATATCAAAGCGTTCGACCGCAAGGCGGGGAGAACCTCGGGACGGTAAAGAATAAAACGAACCCAAAGAAAGAAGTCAAGGCACTACTAGGGGCCCCCCACTTGTTGTCCCTACAACGAGAGATTTGTTCCTCGCATGCAAACGGAACACAGAAGGAAAGGCCTGAAAGGACCTAAAGACCACCTCCGGCCGAAGAGAGCCCTCGAGATGGCCAAAGGCAAGACACGACGGAAAGTTCTGCTGCTGTCACGAGAGGAAGAGAGAAACCGTAGCTCGCTCAACAAAAAGGATGTATAAGGGAGAGGTCCGGTGAGGTTATGGAAGAGCGCAAAGGTACGGGCCAGTACGTGGATTTCACCAATGGAAAAACTGAGGCTCAAGGGGGTCTTAAAAATGGAATTCTTTCTATGGCGAGGGAAAGAAGGGAGAGGGAAGTTAGGGCTTCCTTCGCCCTCCACTTCCTTGAGCGGGGTCGCGAAGAGAAAATTCATGGGATTCGGGTCCGTCAGCCTGATCTCGCAAGCAGGTGCAGAAAAATCTGAATGGGGGGAGGAATCTGGATCGAGATAAACTACGGAGTGGAGCGTAAGGAAGGTCGCCACAAGTAAAGCCATCAGGATCAAGGATCCGCGGGACGTGTCCAAAAAGTTACGTCACGGCAAAAAGACAGAACATTTCTCAAGAAAAAGGGAAGAACTCTGCTCAAAGGATCTGTTTGCGGCGCCGAAGTCACGAAGGGAATGAAAGATATACGTATGACCAGACGGTTGTTGATGGATCGAAAGGCTGGGAGAAAAAGGACCGGGCCAAGGACGGACCCAGCCGGCGAATCATACCTCTCTAAGACAAACTCTCGCTCGCCATTAGGGTAACGTCCCGTCGGAGGAGGAAACAAAGGGGAAAGGATGGGGGCGGTAAATTCGCAAGGCGTTTGATCAGGCAAAAAGGAGGTTTCATGTCCGAGGAATTCTTGCTCACTAGGCATGGCCTTCATGCGCGCCAACGACGCTTAAGCACCTGCGGGAGACGGCTTAAAGAGGGGAAAATGCAAATATGTCCCTTTGTTGCGAACGCCTGCAAGGACTGTGAAGACCAAAACTATTGAAAACAGCTCAAGGGGGAGTCCAGGACCACCCGGGTGGAAGCACAAAACGAACAGTTTAAAGAGATTGCTGCGGCAAACAACATGGCTGATACGGTGAATCTACAAGGGAAGTCCCAGTTCTCTCGGCCGCAGTACGGCGGAAAGTGGAAACAACCGAATCGGGTGCAACACGCCGGACCAGGCCGTGAAATCGTTATCAACCCAACCAGAGGGTCGGACGAAAACCGATAACGGAAGCAATGATTTACCCCGTGTGTACAAGGACGAGTACAGGTTTAAAGTAAGAGGGAACCATCTCAGAGAAAAAAGCGGCTACGAAAAACTCCGTGCGATGAAAGGGAAACGACCCCAAGGCAGCAAAACGGGCCCGCCGCATGCACGCCCCAGCCATGAGAAAAGCTGCCCTAAGACGAGGAATTTATGGTGGGAAGGAAAAGCTCCGAACATTGGTGCCACCCGGGTTCAAAACGGCCGCAACAAGCCGCCGTTTCGGGAAAAAATTGTAAAGGGAGCAGGTCTTTACGGAGGAAAAATGCAAATTAGAAGGAGCGGCGTCCATGCCTGGTGGCACGGAAAAGGAACGATGGCGCGACATGCCCTTGTGGCTGATCATTGAGCGAGCCCGTTCATCAGGCAAAAGAAGTCCTTCTTAAAAAAAGGACGGGTATGTGTGGCCACCTAGAAGGGTGAGTCGGTGGAAAAGGGACGGCAAAAGCGGGGCTATAAGGGCAGGCGTAGAACAGTGAAACCATCGGAGAACTTCGGAGTGGAAATACACCGAAAGGGCAGCGAGCGATTCCCCACTCTTGAATTTCGATCACGATGAACAGGGGAATGCTGCTCCTCCAGAGTGGGGAAATGTCCTGGACGTAAAAAAGACTTTGCCAGGTCAGTCATACCGGAGGGGTTATGGGTGGAAAGAGCAATCAGAAGGCTACTAACCTAGGAAGCGGGTGGAAAGCCTCCAGAAAGTACATATCAAACGGGGAAGGAGAAAATAGGGCTCCGTGGGGATCGCCTCAACCGCATGGACACAAAAAAAATAAGGGAAGGAGACTCTTCGGGTCAAGCGCATAATGCATTACGATCCTATTTTGACGAATATCGTTTCAAATGTCCGTTGGTAAAGTGTTGACGAGAAGCAAAAGCAATCGTAGGGGTGCTGTCAAGCCGCGGGCTTGGAAAAAACTGTCTCGATGGGGGGGGGGGAGCCATGGCCACGGAGGGGGTCGACAAGAAGCAACAAAAAGTCAGCAAGCTTAGGAAGGTAAATGGAGCAAGAACGCGGATTCACATCGGCCGGGGAAAGAAATGGGTCATAGGAGGCCGCTTCGGCCGGCGGACTGAGCGTCGGAATGGGCCACAACAAGGGAAAATGCCTAGTCCACTGAGACAAAAAAAAAAGAGAGGGAGGGAAAGAGATCTTAAAGGAATTGGGAAAGGAGGAAAAGAGGAGGGCGCCGAAAGAAATCCTGACGCCACAGCCGGAAAAGAAGAAGGATCAATAACGCCGGGCTGTACCTAATAAAAAAGGGTAAAGAATTCCAAGCGAACAAAAAGGGGAAGAGAAGGGGGCGCAGACGACGAAGCGAGTGAAAGTTTGAGGGTGTTCGGCCTGCCAAAAAAATCTGCCAAAGATTCATACATTGGAAAAGCTCGATTGCGAATTTTGGGGACGATGTAACCATACCCCAACAGCCATTTACCGAAAAATATATTCAAGAGCTAAGTCTTGAACGAGAGAAAAATGGGGGAAAAAGGGAACGGGCGTCGAGAAATTATAGTTGGTATGAAATCGCGGTACTTTAAGGAAAATCCTGGTTCCGACCGGAGATCGCTTACAAAGGGATGAGAGAAATGGCGAGGAGTCACTCGGAGCAGAGCAGATAGAGCGCTTGAGATTTAAATATCAAAAAAAACTTGATGACTAAAAGGAGACTGAAAAAAGGGAAAGTCAAAAAAAAAGGAAGCCAGCAAAGAGACGTAATCATGAGGCATCTTGGAATCGCGCTTTTCCACCCCCGGCAGAGGAAGCCTTCTTTGAAATGAGAAAACGTTGAGAGAGGAAGGCGGCGAAACCCCCGTCACTGGTTGAGAAAATAGTGGAAAGGCGCGACCGGTAAGTGGGTTCTCCCCAAAAGGTTTAAGGGGAACCCAACGGGCAGTCCGGCTGCCGAGGGGGGAAAAAAAGAAAGATGGGGAAAAAAAAAGCGGGGGAAAACCTTTTACAAACCGGAAGGGGTCATCGGTCAAAAAACAACCTGTCAGCTAAATAAATAGGAGTACCCGCCTGTGGGGTCGCAAATGGAGGGAGAAGGGAGGGAGAAAAGGGTAGGTTAAAAAACTGTTTACGTCTTGAGAAAGAGTAAATCAAGCTGGTGGGGGGGCATATTCCCAGAAAGGAAGAACGTTACGGGAAACACACGAGTGGTCGTCTAGGAGGGGGGAGGGAGACAAAAGGACGAGGGAGGTGGGCGGCAGCTCCGGAGGAGGGGGCAAGGACGCCGGCCTTCGGGACGGCACGATTCAACTTGAGCAAGTAACAGACACGGACGAATTGAAAAGCGGATGGTGAAGCAGAAAAAGATTTGGGGTGATAGTGGATCCAGCGATCGATCGACGGTTAAAAAAAAAATTGACGTAACATATGGCTTCGAGGAGGCTGTCAACGTCGGGGGGAAGGGTAGAAAGGCGAACTACTTACTGGGCAAATAGAAATGACAGGTCCGGAATGATAAAAAAGGTTCTTGAATCGCGACTTCCAGGAGGATAAGAGAGATGGGAAACCGAGGAGGGGGTGCTCCAACCAGGGTGTAAGGATTCCGGGAAACCAGAGAGGACTCTCATCAACCCCTGTTCGGGGAGTGCGTGTACCGACCGGACTTGGGAGCGCATGGTCACGGAGGGGGGGGTGCCAGTCAAGGAAAGGGGAGAGGAGACATTCGGGGGTCTATGGGAACAGGTATGCCGTACCAAGAATTCACGACCACTAAATCGAGGGTGAATCTCAACGCATCTTCGAGCACCAAAGAAGAAGGGGAAAAAAAAGAAAAAATGGGGAAGAAAAAGGAACCTAAATGAGGAAAAGGGAACGATTGGGGAGAGGGAGGAATTCGGGACCACTGTGTTTCTGGAAAGCATCCATCAAAAGGGAGGAACTAACTGCCTAAATCAAAAAAGGGAGGAAACAAATTCAAAAGGAGGAAAAAGAAAAAAAGACTCACACGGGCAGGAGGAACATGACGCCCGTGAAGACAAAAACCTCTTCACTCTATGAGGCGAGATGGGGGAGGGGAGGAGGAAATGGGGAGACGAAAGAAAAACTCTCAAACGTAAGTAGCAGGATAAAAGCCGAAGTTCACCTCCCGAAACAGTTGAAAAGGATGTGCGTCAGAACAGGCCAAGCATTAAGAGGGAAAGAAAAAAAGGTGGAGTCCTAAAAAAAGGGGGGGAAAAAAAAAAAAAAAAAAACTTATTAAGAGGCCGGGGAGGGGAAGCGAAGGAAATAGAAGAAACGAATCAGTCATACTCTGTACCCTAATTCCAACCTGGGCCGACGACCTCTCGGCCCGCACGAAGGCATTCTGGCTAGAGGCCAAAAGGAGAAAAAGGAAAGAATGGGAGACAGAAAAAAAGGGTCGTAGTGAACTTTGAGGGAGTGAGGTGAATTGAGCCGAGAAGGGAAATAAGTAAACTGCCATTTTTGGGCTTCGTCCTCGGGAGGTAGGCCGACTCCAGGGCGTTGGAGAGAGGGGAGGGGGGGAAAAGCGGGGAAGGAAAGAAAAAGGGCCAGAATCACGGGGGGGGGGGGACGGGGAAAGAGAATGTCAATTTTCTTTCAGCGGCTCTTAGCAGGTTACCAAAGGTGGCGCCTCGGGAAGGGAGGAAAAGAAGGGAGGGGATCAGAGGTATAAAGAGGGAAAGGGGGCGGGGTTGGCAAGGGGAGGAAGGGACATTGAAAGCTCAACCCGATACGCTCTTGACGCAAAAAATTGACCTACGTGCTCACGCGAAAGCGCATGTCGCAGGCTAGAAAAAGGGGCAAGGGGAAGAGAAAACAGAGAAAGGGGGGCTTATCTCGTCTAGAGGAAGTGGGAAACGTCCGGGGAGAAAGTGAGAGTTTTTTGTTTAATTGTCTTTAATCGGCTGAACACATTATGAGGAGCCAGTCGGCCCACGGAAAAAAGAAGAAAAAAGCGAGAGAAAGCGAAAGGTCCGGAAGGGGGAGGGGGCGATCAAAAGGGGCAAAGGAAAGGATTTGGATGACCTAGGAGGGGGGATCTTCAACCTCCTGGATCGAAAGGGGAAAGTAGGGGGAAAGGATGGGAAACTGGCAGGGGGCAATCGAACAGAAATTAAGCGAGTCTTCAGATAACATTCCAGGAAAATAAAAAAGGCTTCTCCAGGGGGGGTGAAAGAACTCGTGCAACGGGGGGAGGGAAACAACTGGGAAAAAAAGTGGCCAGCTAGGGACAAGGACTACCCGTAATACAAAGGGCCATGGGAGGGCTGCGAAGCGCTTTCCCTCTCGGAGGGGGTCCGGGTTCCGCTAAAAAAAGGGGGTGAGAAATCCCTGCCCAGCAGGATGAGGAGGTGGAAGGGAAGAGACAGTAACGGAGACACAAAAGGGGGGCCGAAGAGAAACACTTCTAAAAAAAATGGGAAAGGGGAAAGATGAAGGAGAAAAAGAAAAACGTCTAGGTACGTATCTATGCACTCGAGGGGATAAAAAAAAGGTCTAACACGCTTAATTCCCCGTGTGACGGGGAAGACATTAAAATTTAAATCGGTAGGGAAGGAGGGAAAAGAAAAAGGAGATCCTCTTTGGGAGGAAGCAAAACCCGAAAGCTATTGAATATCCAATCAACGAAAAAAGGCCTGTCTTTGAGGGCACGAGAAAAAAGAGGGACCGGAATGAAATAGTCAACGATCACAAAGATAATTCTTTAGAACGAAACCAAAAAGGTTTTCCGACTCAACCGTGACCATGGGGAAAGAAAAAAGGGGAGCATAAAAATGAGGGAGGGGAAGGACGGGGAGGGAGGGTCTGGGAAGAGGAATTCCATGAATTTCCCTCGTGAGAGATAAGTCTCAAAGAAGCGTCTTATGGAATCTCCACGAAGCAGAGGGGGCGGCCAATACGCGTGCAAGCAAGATAGAGGGAGGAGAGGGCATCAGGGAAGGAGCAGAAATCCGGTTCCAAGGCCCGTCCCTTACTTTGCCACGCTAAAAAGCGAGGGGGGCGGCCACGAGGGTCTCCCAGAGGGAAAGGGGGGCGAGGACCGAGAAGAATGATTGAATCGACAGAGGGAAAACATACCCCGATGGGATACCCTCATATTCGTAAGGAACCTGTCCCAATGAGTCAGGAGATGAGCGAAAAAGAGGATGAACGAAGAGGCGACAGGGAAGGAGGGAGGAAAATTTTACGGGCAAATGACGGGTTTAGGGTCATTAGAGTCAACTGTCCCTTTCTCGGGGGGACTCCACTCAGGCAAAGAGGACTACCAACTACCGCTCTTAGAAACCCATCAGAAAGAAGGTTAAAAAAGTGCTACCAGCCGAATGCGTCGGGCAGAATGAACCGATAAGGGGGTGGAAAGTATAACAAAAAGGGAACAAGGGGGCCGACGAAAGCACCTTCCGCTGTAAGAGGCCGATGACGAACAAGTCCGGCTGCGGAGGACAAAATATCCACAGTGGTCAACAAGGAGGGATGAAACCCAACGATGCGGCCCGGGGGGCGTTTTTCGGGGCGTCGCCCCCGAAATCAGCATAATGCGTGTGAGAATAGATGAGGGAAAATGATGGGGGGGAAAGAAAGGGATCAAAGAGATCGGGTGGTTGGAAGCTTCGCGGAGATCGCAACCAATGAGGTCTCGCCAAGAAAAAAACCAAGGCAATGAGTAGGGGAACCGAGAGGGGGGAAGGCGGTGGGAAACGGGGAAGTAATCTTGACAAGCAGACTTGTAATGGCGGACGTATTTGGAATCCTGACTCAGGACAAAGAGCCGGGGAAATGGGCAGGGAAGAAAACTAGTATTATCTACACTCAAGCCAACAAAAAAAGAGGAAAATTACAGATAGAACAACGTAAAGGCCTAAAATCAGTACAGGGGGGAACCTACATCTGTCCTTCATGCAGGACGGTCCAAAGAAATCCGAGGAGACAAAGGGAGAAAGGAGGATGCAGGAAGCCATTTGGCCAGAAGGAAATTAAGAAAGTAAAGTCCTCTAAAGAAAACTAAGATCAAATCATCGTGATGGGTTGAACGCCAGGGAAAAAAAAGAAAGAAAAGCAAAGGAGGGAGGAATGGAATTCAAAAGATAGTGCGGGAGGACACCTGCTCTGTATGTCCACCCACCAAGGCCCCCGAAAAAAAAAAAGGAGACCAAAGGGCAAAGGGAGGGAAAAGGAGGAAAAGTTCGGGCTACGGAACTGGGAATAAGTAAAGTCGCTCAGGGCGGACATCTTCGCACGTAAACTTTTAAAAAGGTCCGGTGAAGGGGAGGCGATGCAGAAAAGGAAATGGGGAGAAAAAAAAAGGGGGACTGGTGTTCGGGAAGCGGGTGCAGCGCGTCCAATGGGAACGAGCGACAGAAATGACTGCATCAAAAAACATGGAACGCACTGCAATAGGTAATGACGAAAGGAAGGAAAAAGAGGAAATGAAGACAAGAGACTTGCGCAGGGATCGAGGACAGCGGGGGAAATCGAGCCCAGGGGTTTGGTGTACCTTGATAAAAAGCGATGGACACACCCGTGCTAAGAAAAAAAGAACCAAAAAGCCGGAGTTGGAATGACCAAAATAAAGAACGGGGAGGATTGGGGCCATCCAGTTAAAGAGGGAAGCCCGGAAGGAAGGGCACGGCCGCGTCAACGCCAAGGGAGGGCCGAAGGCGGAGACAGGAGGTGGGGCAAAAAAGCCGGCAGACGATGAGGAAAAGGGAAACTAAGGCACTGACAGATCCAAAAGTCTTTCCTTTTGCAAAAAGTCTGTATAGTCTACCATGCAGGGGGGGGGGAAGTTGAAGCGGGGAGGGAAGAAAAAAAGAAGGATAAGGCCCGCGAGCCGGAAAAAAAACTCGATCATTAAAGTAAGTCGATGAGACTAGTTGGAGGAGAGGGGGAAGGGGGAGGCAAGGGGAAAAAGAGGGTCTTGAACCAAAAGAGGGCTTCCTCATAGACTTGGGAACGCAAATTAAGAGAAGGGAGGACCTTCACAAAGGAAAAGGTGGGCAAAAGCGGGGGAGGGAGGGGAAGGAAATGGTGGTGGGGGACCGTAACTTCGGAAGGAAGACTGTTATCTCAACCTCAGCAGTTTATTTGGGGAAGAAAAACTGGCACCCGATCGAGGGGTGCCGACGTGTGGTCGGAAGAAGGAGGGGGAAAGAAGGAGCCGGAGGAACAATGGATCGAACGTTGTCGAGGACAAGGTGACGCGTTCCCGCGTAAATCAAAAAAAGCAAAATGACTGTGTGATCCGTTCGACACAGGAGAGGAGGGGGGAAAAAAAAGCTGACTACATTTACAGGGTAATGCTGGGAGGTCTAACCGGGAGGAAAGAGTTTCCTCTTCAGTTTTCAATTCTTAAGGGCAGCCTCGGCGCTACGGAGGGGGAAATGAAATGAAAAAGGAAAAGGAACTACACAGTGTACAGGAAGGAAAGTAATCTTGAAAAGCTTACAAGTCGAAAAAAGGAAAAACCAAAGAGAGGGGACAAGCCGAAACGCCCAGTATGCGGAGCAGAAGGCGGGGGTCTTCGAGAGTGGAGAAAGAGAAGGGGCGGTTAATCCATTGTCCCGGGGCTGGATGCCTGGAAAAGGCAAAGTTAGAAAAACAACCATTCCAAAGTATTTCTACGAGATGATTTCAGGAAAAAAAGCATTCACGGCCGCAAACAGATCAATGGAGAAAAGGGGGGAAAAAGGAGAAGGGAAAAAAAAGGAAACTTTGAACGCGAAGGAAACTGTAAGAAAGAGGAGGGATGGATACGAAAGAGCTGTCATCTTGGCGTCTGCTTGCGGGGTGAAAAGGGAGAACAGGAAAAAAGAAAAGTACTTCTGGGGGATCTAGAGAAACTTGCTACCAGGACGTCTTGAAATCAAAGAAAGAGGGCAAAAGGAAGACGAAATCAACTACTGGGACAGTCCCTGGGGTCACGAAAAAAGATGAGAGAAGGGGGGGGGGTGAGCCTCCATGCTCTTGAAACTACAAAATAGTCACTACCCAGCCGTATAAGGCTTCCTCAATTTACACCGGAGGAGAGCGCCATGGATCCTCAACGGATCTCAGACTCACAAAAAAAAGGGAGGAAAGGGAGATCCATTGTCTTTGGGCTGAATTTTCGGCGAGCGGAAAAATCAGGTCGTTGACTCTTAAAGGGGGTCGCAAAAAAAGGAGTCAAAGAGGAAAGAGGTAGCCTGAAGACGGTAAGACCAGGCGCGGGGCAAGAGGGAGGCGTTGACTCATGAAGAGAGAAAAAAAATCCGGTTTATCAACCATAGGGTCCTTATTTCCGTACGGCCCTGATAAAAGGTAAACACCACGAAAAGAGGGGCAGTCGACGTAACGGCTGAAGAGAGAAGCGAAGGGAGGGGGGGGGGAAGGGGGTAGGAAGCACAGTTGGGTCATCAGCCAACATACACGACGATTACTTACGGAGGAAGCCTGACTGTGGGGGGTAAGCCAAGGGGAAGGAAAGGACCCGGCTCTCATAGCGGGCAGAAAGATGTGGAAAAAGACGCGTCGAGGGAAAAGGAATGGGTAAAAGCAAGCAGAACGTATTGCAAGGGGGGGTAATTGCTTCTTGTCTCAGGGA
>Ga0179593_1550430_pt1 | contig 12062 bp, 11 predicted proteins | sample CZODoug2_1_08_16_FD_185931 | JGI IMG/M metagenome (GOLD analysis project Ga0179593, IMG submission 185931) | Vadose zone soil fungal communities from Angelo Coast Range Reserve, California, USA - CZODoug2_1_08_16fungal (PacBio error correction) | ecosystem: Environmental > Terrestrial > Soil >...
AGACCGGAGAGGATGTCGTTGCGGCGAAAAAAAAAAAAAAAAAAAAAAAAAAAACAAACACTTGATAAGAACCAGGAAGGAAGAACGCGCCTCTCCGGCTCGGAAAGGAAAAAAAAGGCGGCCGAACTGCTGGAAAGCTTGGACGGCCGCAACCAAAGAACGAACTTCCCATAGCTGGCGAGAGAACGAGGGTCATTTACGATTTAGTGAAACACGCGGGCTGGACACTCGGTATTGGCTAGCTGGAAAGGATAGAAAAAATCATGGGGACTGCACGGACCAACGCCTTTTGCGGAAAAAGGTAAACGAATTTTCGTCGAACGGAAAACCGGGCTGGGGAAACCTACAAAAAAAAAGCACATGAACGAACGCTCGACGTTGCCATCGGGAGAGGTCGGCAAGGCCCAAGACCCGCATATCGAGTGGAAAAACCAGCGAGTTACGAAGTCCCGCACAAAAACCTACAAGATCCATCGGGTGCCCGGCTAAGCGGGGGTCGAAGAGGCCAAGGGGGGGGACTTGGCTTTGGTGGGGAAACGCGGGGGGAACCGGGGACAACCAATCACCCGGAACAAGGGGGGGAGGGCTGGGTGCGAACACAGTGCAGGAATTGAAGGAGCACAAGAACGGAAACCCAGAATAAAACCACACAGATGGGTGCGACCGACAAGGGAAGATCTGCTTCCGACACAGAGGAACTGGAACGGGCAACCCACCACCGAAAAGGTCCGGAAGTCCCAATGACCGGGGAAAGAAGCGCAAAAACGCGAAAAACGGCGAACCGCGAAATCGGCGGGGCGTTTTCAGCAAGGAGCAGAGGGGGGACCCTGGCCCAGCTCATTGGGGGGAATCCGCAGAAGGCCGCCTGGGCAGGGCGAAAAAAAAAGCACGACACCATGCTGTGGGCCGCTCAAAACACCGGCCAGGTCGCGGCTCGACAAAAACCACAAAGGCCGTGCATACGCTGCCAAAAATGATCTTACTCATGAAAAGAGTCAACAGGGTAATTGTCGAGGGGAGTTAAAGCCGTCCGAATGCCGGGCGTACGAGGACGGATAGTTCGGACAAATTGAAGTGGAAGACACCGGGGCAGGGTGCTGCATGAAGATCTGGAGGGGGGGGCGGCGACTCCAATTCAAAGACCACCCCCGGAAGGGCGAAAAACTCCACACGTGCGCTATTCCTTCGAAGAGTCCGGGCAAATCCGCTGAAAGCCTCGGGGGTGGTTACGACCGCAAACGTAATCACGTCCCAGACGGAACCAGGAAGGTTGGCAGGGGGTTCCGTGTCACAAGAAAAAGCTCCCAACAAGAACGTTGGATAAGGGGGAAAGTGCCGGTCGGTGAGACAGCTGACGCGCCCCACGCGGGCTTGACCGGGGAAGGCACCACCGCCACAGGGGGGGGGGGGGAGGGTCCTAATGTCAACTTGGGACCGCAATTGTCGACTGGCCTTTTTTAACGGAAAAAAAAAGCGTCGCTTGCGAAGGGAGGGAAGGGGGGGAAATGGAAGGTTCCTTAACACACGAAGCCCCCGGGGCGGAAAGTGAACAGAATTCAGCGCAGCCTTGAAAAAGGGAGGTGAGTACTCAATGAAAATACAAGTCCCTCGGTGGGAAGCCGCCCCGCAAACCCCAAAAAAAGCGCCGGGAAGGGGCCCCACGGGAAGGGAGAAGAAATCGACCATACGTTTGAAAAAAACAGCGCTCCCGGCAGGAATGGAGGAAAAAGGAAAAAAGAAAAGCCATACAAAAAAACCCAAGGGCACAGACCATTGTTTCCGATGCAGTGCAAGGAGACAAGAGGGTGTTCAGGAAATTCTCTCGCAACAAAGGGAGGAAAATTAGAGATCGCCTTGGGGGAAAGGCGGGAAAAAAACGAAAGAGGGGGAAAACACCAGCGCAAGCGAAAAGGGATAACTCTGGGGTGTCATTGGGGGGGGAAGTTAGGTTCCGCCTTCCCTGCCCGGTACGGCCCGACGGAAGTTGAGGGCAGAGGGAGCGATGTCCACTTCTCAAAAAAAAAAAACCGACCCGCACATAGGGGGGGAAAGTTGGGGTGAGGGGCTTGCTTCACCCGTAGAAAGGTATGGCGTGGAGAGTCAAACCTCACCCATAAAGGGGAGGAGAGACAACTGGAGGTGTCCAACCTATTCCGCAAGGGGGGGCGAGGGAAAAAAGGGAAAAAATCCCACGCCGGCCGCGTCAAAAAGGGGGAAACGTTGGGTGGAAATCAGGTCGCCCATGAGCACGGACAATCACTTTCCCAACCTGGCACCGACCCAAATGCCCCCGCAAAGAGGAAGGGCAGTCGAAAATGCTCGAAAAATAGGAACCGGGCGCCTGTGCCTTTCCCTGACCAAGAAAGCGAACGAGCCGGGCCTTGGCTAATTCGGCGGAGAAACGTGGATCGGGCAGGTAACCACCTCAATACGCAAAAAGGATTGGAGCGGAGATTCAGACGGCAGGAAAGCACATGCAACGGAGGGTTGGCACCGTCCACGGCGGAAAGCACCGCCTGGCATTGTGAGGCGCACACGGACCACGACAGAGGATTGGAGCAGCAAGATTTTGGCCCAGTTCAGGAGGGTCCGATATTCCCCTAGCAACATCGAAAACTGCAGGTGTTTGGTACCCCGCCCCTCCCGAATACCAGCATGCGGGATGGGGGGGGGGGGGGTTCGCGAAAGAATATGGGGAAAGACAGGAAGAATGGACCGGGGCGCAAAAGGCCGTTTGGGAACAGCTGGTGCTGTGAGAGCCACAATGCCAGTGCGAACGGCCCCACGTCCGCCCCCCACGCACATGGGGACCCAGGAGAACGTTCCACACCAACTCACAGGGGAGACCTTGGGGGCCCCAGTCAGATAGTGCTGACGCCAACGCCGAGGTCCCTCAAAAAGGGAAAGGCACAGTCCCCGAATGGGTGTGCAGCATTTTAGCAGCGCAGGGGAACTGCAGGAGGTTTTGAACAGCAAGGAAAAAAAGGACGAGGGTTAGGTAAAAGCAGGAGTTCCGGGCTCACCATTAAAGTGGGGTTTCCCATAGGGAGAAGGGGCCGGGTGAACTTACACCCATTTTGAGCTGATGTGACTTGGGAAAAAGAAGAATGGGCGCTAACACCCATCCCACCAAAAAAGGCCCCCAGGGGATTTGGGGGACCAACCACTTACAGCGCCAAAAATCAAAGCTACCATTGCTCTGGAAAAGACCGCACCGGTATCAGGTGGAGGCTTCAAATGCACAAACGTGGTGGAGGGAACTTGACACACTCCGAACAGGGGTTCAACGGATCGCAGGTGAGCTGGGGTCCTTGACGGAGCACGAAAAGGGCGACATGCCCGGAAGGGGCTGGCTTAGGAAAAGTGTGGGGTGTGTAACCAGGTGGGGCGCCGGGGGCAATGGGGCGACGAAAAAAAGGTCACGGGAAAAAAAAGCAAAGCGGCTTCGCCATGGCAAAGGGGAAGAGACATATCTGGAGATAGCCAGCAAAACCAGTTGGGGAGTGTCCCCCCACAGACCTCGGGGGGAAATTCCTGGGATAGGGGAAAAAAAAGTAAAACCTTTACATGACTTCCACCCGCGCCGTGGGTTTCAGTGTTGGTTTATGCCGAACTTTCGGCGGTCCGGCAGCGAAATGCAAACAGAGGCGGCACTCTGGCCTCCAAAAAAGCACGGGGAATATCCTAGCTGCCTGAAGAGGGCTATCGTTTCTCAGGGAAACGTCTTTTGGCCCAGGCAAAACTCCAACTCGCCTAATACTAAGATCAGCATACCCCCAACAACAAACACGCGTAGTGCATTAAAATATCGATATCCTGGATAGGGTTGCTGTGCTGACCCGAACCGTCAAGGGAAAATTTGAGCCGACGCAGGAATCTGGCTCTGGATTCGTGCTAACGGGGCTAAATCTCTTGCCGCCGACCGAAACCAAAGAAAGCCGAACGGCAACAATAGCCCTGCCGAGCCGACGAAGGGGTCTTTGGCAATTCCAGATGCCCCTTAAAACCGCCGGCGGGACACCCCACCACCAACGGGAGGATTGCTATAAATGGATAGATCTTGAAAAAGAAGCAGAAAGCCCGCACTTTTTGGTTGTGGGGGACCAAAGCCACATTGCTCTGCCGGAACGACAGCCCCCAAAGCGGGCCAACCGGCTGACCAGGGGAAAAATTACATGACCATCTCCTTAGGTCGCATTCGTGCGAAGTACGGGGCCCCCAAGACCCAAAAGCTTGCGGTCGAGCCTGGACAGAGGTGCGGGGTCGAAGGTCCCGCAAAGTCCGCATCGACCGGATAAGAGGCCGCCGGGTCAGATCCTGGGGGGGTCGCTGCTTTGGGGGGGGCGCGTGGGCCACCCAACCACTGGGATCTTTTTGGACGGGGAAAGAATCGTAAGGGGAAGGAAAAAAGCAAGCGTGAAAAGGCGCCTATGGGAGAAGGTCACCCGACCTAAAGGGTCCGATCTGCTTCCGACAAAACAAATCTCTTGGAAAACCCAAAAATTCACCAGTTCCCTCGTCCCCAATGTGGTCAAGATGCTAAATCCGCAAAAAAAAAAGCCAGAAGTCACTTTACTGGGTGGAGGGGAAAATAACAACCCCCGAGGCCCGTAGGACAAATGCCTCATACTGGGCCAAGCCCTATTTGGTGTGTGACGTCTCAAAAAATTTCAAAAAAAAAGGCATGGGCGGGGCGTATTACCGCCGAAGCCTTGGTTTCATCACCACCCGCCGAGCGGGTCCCCAAAACACAAAACGTGCTCTATACAATATGACGCTGCCACAGAATTTTTGGGGGACAAAAAGGGAAGGCAAGCTCAAACAATTGTTGTGCAAACGAGGGCAAAAGAACCAAAGACACTCAAAAACTTGTGCCGTGCAAGAGGACTGCTACTACGGGGAAAAAGGGGGGGACAAAAAAAGGCGTCGTCCTCACGGGCGCTCCCGACGCCAAGCCCGGGTGGAACCGGCCTACCTTTAGCTAAAAACACGCAGGGGTAGCCAACTGTCGATCTATCCGGATAACAACTACAAAAAAACTCAGGTGTGGGCCGAAAAGAAAAAAAGGGTGGTTTCTACAACGCACTTGAAAAAAAAAAGTGATGAACGCCGAGGAAGTGCAGCACAATTAAGCTCGTCCGCTAAAGAGTGTAAAAGAATACAAGAGCCAGGTACTTTTCCGCGCATTGAGAAAACGCCCCCGGCGGCCTTTGCGATGAAAAGGGTTAGTCAAAAAGAGTGGGTCTGGAAAGTGATGTAACCGGTAGCCAGTGGACCCCGACCTAGGTGCTAGGCCGAACCAAGGAGCACATGGACGAATGGGACAAAGGACGTGAGGTCTTTCTAAAAAACTCTGCCCGCCCCGGGTAGAGGGGAAGAAAAAAGTACACATGGCCAGCCTGAAAGTCCGTTTGAGGGGGGGGAGATTTCCAAAGGGCCTCACCGTCTTACCAGGAAGCACAACAATCCAACGGCCCCCCCTCGCCAGAAGTGCAGGGAGAATAAGACTCCGCTTGCCGAGAAATTTGCCAAAACACCTCCTCCGGCCGCAGGCCGAACACACTCCGCAGGGGAACAAAGGCGAAAGAATCGACAATGACAAAACCAGAAAGAAGTTTACCTGATGAGGGCACCACTGGCGGGGGGGAAGAGGAATAAGAAAAAAAAAGAGATCAAAAGACAACAACCAACCCTTATGGGGGAGGGAAGATCGGGATTAAAATCTGCCCAACACGCGAGCGAAAGCGCAGGGGGGGGAATTGGGAACTCTGGTTTTGGAATTGGAAAAGAGGGGGGGGGAAATGGAAAGTCCGTCCTGCCCTGGTATGCGAAAAGGGAAAGAGGGGTTTGAACGGCTACAGAGAACTTGCGGAACTCACCAGCACCCGCACTCCTCTGCGAGGGGGGGGGGGGGGTGTGGGACTTTCCAAGTTATATGAGGACTGTTCGTGGAAGAGGGGGAAGAAAAACTAAATTACAGAGGTTCGCCGATGGTGCGACCTCCTACCTCCCCCCGCAGGGAGAAGTTTAAAGAAAAAAAGCGACGGGAAAAGACCCGGGGGGACCCACTTTCGGAAAACGAAGTTTTCCAGGGGGGGAAAGACCCCAGTCCCGAACACTGGTGGAAGAAAGGAAACCCTCCAACGTGTCTCCTCAAAAAAAAAAGAAGGCAAGCCAGCCCTGGTCGACGTCTCTGATTAAAGGCGCAAACTAAGAAAAACCGCCTTCCTCAGCCAAAAGAGCGAAAACGAGCTCCACTAACGGAGTCTGCCCCTGCAGCAGACACCGTGAGCTGTGACGGTCCACGGAAAACCTTACCAAATGAAAAAAAACCGGGGAAAGTGAAAAAAAAGAGGTGATCGCACGACCGCTGCAAAAAAACCGCCAAAAAAAGAGGAGACAAAGGGGGTTCGCCTTCCCAGCGCTAGCAAAAAAAAGAATGGCATTTTTGGAGGGAGACAGGGCCGATACCCAGTGATGAACCACCGAACCAGGGGGAACAGTTGTTCTTCGGTATCCCGCGCACAGCAAGGAACCTGCGTGGGGGTTGTAATATTGGGGGAAAAATCGCAACGCCCACTACCTAAACCTGTTGGGCCTGGAAGTGCGGAGGGATTTTTGAAGGGGGCCATGCCCCGGCCCGGGGGATCCGGAAAACGGGTGGTCGAGAAGACCAGAGGGTGGATACCACAATAAGTCCGTTTTCGAGGGGGACACGCGACCCCCAGCCACAGACTTCTCAAAAATCACCCATCGAGCACCACAATTTAAAAGTCCGGGAGAGTTAAAAAATGCAAACGGCCAACGATTCCGCGTCGAAAAAAAATAATAAAAAGGGGGCTTCGTTTGGGGGGGGAAGCCATCAGGCATGGGGACGACGGAACCGAGGGTGGTGAACCGTTCACGGGGGTAATATGGTTCGTGAAGCATCTAAAGGGGGGAGCCAGGCGGGGATTTGGTCGAGGGAAATGCAGGCAAATGGGGGAACGGCTCCCTGTGACCGGGGAAAAGGGCACATTTGGGGATCCGAACCATCCCATCCATTTTACCGGCCCGATGGGGGGGGGGGTGAAACAGGGGTCCCTCGCAAACCACAAAAAGAACAAAAAAGTTTCCATCGGGGAACACAGAAGAAAATCGAGGCCTTCACTAAGGGGCCGATCGGTAGGGGGGGGGGGGCAGGGACTTGCACGAGGAAAAAAAAAAACCATCGTCGTCCGTGATCGGCAAAAGGGTCGTCAAGGGGTGTGCCTTGGTTAAACCCTTCCAGCCCAAGTCTAACAGCGTAAAGGGAAAAAGAGGGTGCAAACACCGGGGGGTCATCCCAGGGGGGGGGGCGCGGACGCAATGGTAAACTTTAACGGAAAGGCACAAAACATTGGCCACCGCAAAAGGGGGCTTTCCGGGGGGGGCTGCAGGGTAAAGGAAGCTATCCGTTAACAGAGGGAAAGACCCTGTTTGTGTTGTGAGGTTTCAAAAGTGAAGGGGAAGAAATCGGGGATCGAAGACGCCCGACGGGGCCTCGAACATAGGGGAAGTGCAGGGGAGGTAAGGCGGGCACCGCACGGATGCAAAAGGACATTTCAGCCAAGTTTCGGGGAAGAAAAAGGGCGACTACTTAGCCGTAGCAAAAAGGCAAAAGGACGGCTTCACCGATGGTGGGGAGGGACACTTTTCGACGGCCCAACGGGGGCACGTAATATACTCGCCCCCACCCACAAAAGCACCAACAAAACACAACGGAGGAAAATGAAAAGAGGGGGGGATAAGGGGGTATTCGCCAAAAAAAACCGACGGGGACCCACGGGCACATAAAAATCAAGCAGTGGAAAAAAACGACTCTTCCCGCGGCCTCGGAGCCTGAGTTCGTCAGAAAAAATTGGCAAGCCTGCCGGCCACACCAACACAGAGAATGGGGGAAAAAAGAACGGTCAATGCTGCAGCTAAGTGAAGAAGTGGGGGGATGAGATTGCATATGGAGGACCCCCCTATGACACCGCGGCGGCACAACAAAGGGAGCAGAGGGACTCTGGGGGGGATAGATGGGATGACTTCATGACAAAACGAAAAAAAAAAAGTTTGTGCCCCTACCAATGGGAAAAATGTTTCAAACGTCCGTAACACTGGGGCGCCAAGGAAACGGCCCGGGGACCACCAGCAAATGTGGAGCAAGACCAAGGCTTCGGGTCAGGTCTCATCGGGGGGGAGAGGTCCGGCAGGACCAAAAGCTCAAGAAGCGAGAACGAGCAATAACCCTCCGGTGCCCCGACAGACAACTACAAGTAGTCCATCAGGAACAGGGGCTACCATACCGGCGAGGTGGGTCGGGGCAAAAAGGTGGGTTCGCTTACTTTTGCTAAGCCAGGTTGACCCAACCCACGCACTTGTCCGGGGCGAAGGGGGTACTGTTTGAAACGAAACCTCGCCACAGGGAGATTGAAAAGGGCAACGTTCACACCCAAATTCTGGGCTGTCCACGCCCAACATGGGGGGGGGATAATAACCCACCGATATGAACTATCCGTCAAAAGTAAACCCCTTAATATGAAAACCTTGGGAGGACTTGCAAAAACCGGAACGGGTCCCGGTGGGCAAACAAACTAGCAATATCACGGGGGAGGGACATCCGTCCAACTCGTAATAAGGACAGAGGGGTGAAGAAAACCCTCAGGGTTGGGACATCAAATCTCTCGGGGGATTTTCCCCAACTAAATTTTGTTGCCAGTTCATCTTCAAATTTCTGGGTCAGGGCAACGAGACCTGGCAAAAGAATTAGTTGTAGGCCTCTTGCAACTTCCCAGAGCTCTATGCGGGGGAAACCGGCCGTCGTCGTGTCTCCTTCCTCCTAAGCAAGGATGGCTGTGACCTGCCCGCGCCTGTGCCCTCGGGGTCGCGGAAATAGCGACCCTTACCAAAATCACTGAAAAGCTAAAACGTGTAATTAAAGGGGAACCCCCAAAGGGAAAAATGAAACATTAAGAAGCCGGTCCGATGTTGCCTTTGCGTAAACACACTGAGGAAAAGACTGCACATGGAACTGGCAAAGTCGATCACATAAAGAAAAGGGGGAAACCCTGGAAAGAAAGGCAAAACAAACGCCCGACACCAATGCACAGTTTTCTACACAAGAATACTGTAAAAACATAAGCGAACTTGGAAATTGGTTCCATTTGCCAAAACCTGGGCGCAGCCAGGTGAAAGTGCAAGGGGCGGTGATCACGAGTCCACTACCGGAACCAAAAACGGGTGGGGTATTTAAAGTGGGGCCACACGACCCAAAAAAACGTCTACACATCGGGAACGCGGGGGACCACACACTCATTGCCAAATGGGTCGGAACAAAGAGGGACTCGTCAGCCCCTCAGAGTGGAGAAGGGCAGCAGGTTATCTTATTGAACGCCAAAGGGCAAAACTCCACCCTGCTGGGTTAAGAAAGATGTGGGTGCTTCGGGCCACTTTGTAGGTAGGAGGGGGGGGTGGGGGGAAACTGGGTTGGCGATGATCCTTGGCTTGGTTCACAACCCAATTGCGTCTTTTGGGCGCTTAGTGTTTTCTTCAGGGGGAAAGAAAAACCGTCGCCCCAAAAGGAAAGGTTAAAAGAGGGACGAAGGTTCCGGCCAGCTGAAATCACATTGGGTGAGGGGTCAAGACCACGAGCAAAGTCCCCTCAAGTCGACGGGAGCACCAAAAAACCAAACCCCGCCGCGACCCGCGATGGGGTCGGGGTGAGAAAAGGGGAAGATAAAGACATCTCCTACTGGAAAAGAAAACGAAAAGGAACAATTCCTACCCACCCTTTCCTGGGAAATGAGAAGAAAAAATCAGACAAAGGAAAAGAAAAAACCCAAGTTTTGAACCAAAAAAACATAATTGTCCCCCGAAAGACTTCCCCAAAAAAGTGGCCCAAAAATGTGGGGGAAGACGCTCGACATCAGTCGCTCAAACAAAAAAAGGGAGGAGGGAAGATATATCAACTACAGGGGAAAATCATGAACTAGACAGGGGGGGGTTCGACAGCTCTCGGAAAAGAAATGCAACCATGGGGTTAATTGGTAGATGTGGGCACCAGGAAGGGGAAATGAGGATGTCGTCCTATAAAAGGAAGTTGTGGGTGAAAAAATCAAGAAAAGGAGAGGAATGTCTTAGGGACCTCAAAAAGAAAAAAAAAAAAAACAAACGCACAAAGGGTTCGGGCAAGGGGGGGGGGGTTGGATGGGCCTGCTTCAATAGACGAGGACGAAAAAGGGGGTAAAAGAACCCGAAAGGGGTTCAACCGCGTTCCCACAAACCGCAATGGGAAAGGGGGATAAGAAACTCCAATCATTGTGTGACACCATCTAAGTCCTTGGTTTCGTTAAAACGGGGGGGACAGAAGCCACAGGTCGAAAAAAAATGCAGGTCAGAAGAAACGGTGGCCAAATCACTAGAGACAACCAAAAAACAATCGCACCGCACAAAACCCAGACACAAGCACCTAAAAGGGGCAAGCGTCTGCGATAGAGAAAAAAACTCTTTAACGGACGCCTTCTCCAACGCGACGAGCTTCCTTTGCAATGTACGGAACGGCAAAAGGAAGCCAACGGCGGGTAAAAAAAAAAAAAACCACACTCTACATGGGGAGGGGAAGCCACCTTCATGTCACCCAACAAAGGATAAGATCGCATTCTCGACGCACACAGTGGAAAAAAATGGGGGGATGCAACGGCCCGTGGGAAGTTCCGTCGGCGAGCCACCCTGGGGAGTCGGAGCGGGCCTGATCATTCCTGGGAAAAAAAGAGACCGATGGGGGGTAACCAAGGGGGCAGGGGGGAGGAGAGAATAAGTGCATCCTATCGACGAAAAACAGCCCGGCGTGTTATAAAGGGGCGAAGACCCGAAAACAGAGGGTTGACTTGCCCCCGGTGAACGGTTCGGGGTAAGATCCCCGGTTGGAAAAAAGGGGGGTCCATGGCCGGCCTTGAACAAAGCGAGCCGTTTCAGGAAAAAATGGGAAACACCTGTGGTAAAACACAATGCTATGGGACATGGGGGTCTTTACGCGGGGTCAAGTACCAATTTCACCAGCAGACACCCATAAGAGGGAAAAGTCAAACAATTCGAAACGTGCCCGTCAAGTATTGAAAAAAAAGGACACCAAAAGCCACGGAAGGCAAACGAAAGCGTCGCCCAAAAAAAAAGCGGGGGTAAGGAGGTTCAGGGGGGTGGCGGAGGGGGATCCGGAGGAACTTGTGCGGACAACGGGGGGGCCGGTCCAGTGGAGGGAGCAAGATCGGCGGGAGGGTTAAAAAAGGGGGGGCGGGGATTTAAAAACGCCAGGCCTGCAGCAAAGCCGGGGGACGTCCTTGTCAAAGGTTCCCTTGACGGGGAAGAAACCAAACCAAAAACAGCCCGAGGCAAGTAAAACAAGTGCAAGATGGTGTGGGTGACACTGGCATCCAAACCCCAACGACACCAGGAAACGGACCATCTCGACATCCTCAACCGACAGGGGGAGGAGAGGTAGCGCGGCACGATGCGAGGCTTTGGGGAGGGTAAACCGACTGGGTGACGGAAAGATGAAAACACTCCCAGAAATCCTCAACGCCACGGGGGGGGGAAGGACTGGGCCCTTGCCCGGATGTCGAAATAGAATTTCGAACGGTCCACTGTCGGGGAATATTTGGGGCCCACACACGGTGGAGAAAGAAAAACATTTTCTCGGGGGTGAAAAAGGGTTAGGACTAAAAAATGGGGTCAAAAAAACCCCGGGCCGAAAAGTCGGGACAGTTGCAGTCATGAAACTCAACTTCCAAAAGAAGAAATCATGGGGGGGGGGGGGGGAGGTGTCCAGACTCGTAGAAAAGGGAAAAAAGGATGAAAAAGTCAAAAGAAACTAGAGAAAATCAAGGCGCAGCTGATGGCAGTACGAGTTTAGTGGGCTTGTTCCGTGCGGGAGGCAAGGGGGGGGGTTAGCATTAGGTTAGGGGGGAGCTGAAAATATAAAGATCTTCCCTTCCGTCTGGGTCACACAAGGGCTTCATGAAACTGGGGGGTTGGACCCGAACGAAAAGCGGGGGTCGCAA
>Ga0179593_1586326_pt1 | contig 12062 bp, 17 predicted proteins | sample CZODoug2_1_08_16_FD_185931 | JGI IMG/M metagenome (GOLD analysis project Ga0179593, IMG submission 185931) | Vadose zone soil fungal communities from Angelo Coast Range Reserve, California, USA - CZODoug2_1_08_16fungal (PacBio error correction) | ecosystem: Environmental > Terrestrial > Soil >...
AGGTCGGAAAGGTGCGTCATGTCTGATTGGGGAGTGGAAAGAATCCTCCCAAAAAACTATCATAGAGAAGAAAAGTATAACCGAAGGGGGGCAACGGGGTCAGGAGCTACTGCAGAAGAGCAGCTCGACGTCTAAGACTAAAACAATAAGATTCACGGCGCGCGGAGGGCGAGACTTAATTGAAGAATTTTTCGGGGCTCGACCCCGACGATCAAAGCCGACATAAGGCCAGAGCGGATTCTGAGAATCCGAAAGGGGGGGAAAGGAGGAGGATAGGCATCCTGGAGAATTTTTCGAAGGAAAACTTTGTAGTAACCACCATTGGGAGTTACGGCGTTCCAGGCATGGAAAAGGGGGGGGGCTCGCCGCGATCACCGTTTGCAGTCTGCAAAGGGAAAGAGAAAGGCTTTCTTTCTGCGCGATTCAGAGGGGGGGAGACACAAGAATCACTACGAGATCGAGACGGTGGAAATGAAACACTCGAAGGAGCTGCTACATACCAGCGGCTGGCCGGTCGAGTTTCAAGAAATTCCAGAACGAAAAAAAAAAGAGGACCAAAAATAGAAAGCTGGCCATCCGGGGGAGAAGAACAGCGGTGCGGGCGACAGGAAACGCCGATACGACGTGAAGCTGGGTTGCTGGACGTGAAGGGCGATCACCGGTGTTCCAGAAAACAAGAAAACAACCCGAGTCCCAAAAAATAAACGGGAAAGTGAGGGGGGTCCAGAGTCGACCCGAGGGGATACATCGACCGAGGGACGACAATGAAAGGACTGGGGCAGAGGATCAGTGACGAAGATCTGCCGACTCAGTGACACAAGACCACCGACAAGATCATGACCAGGGGAGGGATCGGCATCATGGACTTGAGAAGAAACTTTATCAAGGGGGAAAAAAGCGAAGGGACGTCGGCGCCGGACCGAGCAGGAACGGGCTACAATAAAGCGGTTTGTAGGGAGCGTGGAGGGATAAAGGGAAGGGAAAGAAAGTCACGCCGAGACGGTTTCTGCTGGGTTTTCTTGAAATTGAAATGATCACAAGTGGTGAAAGGAACAACGTCCAGTTAGAAGAGAAGAAAGAAGAAAAAAACAGCAGCGATCAGATCTGTCTTAGGCCAGAAAGAGACGGAGAGACAAAACAACTTATGTGATGGGGGGGGGAAGGGAAGAGAAGGCGGGCGTAGACGGAGGGGCCTCAGACACGATCGGGGAGGAGGATTTCGGAGGGAGTGGATTCCTCTGCTCCGGCGAACAGGCACTTGGGGAAAGGTAAATGACATGAAAATGATGAGAATCACAAAAGGAGAAGACTGCGGGAAGGGGTCGAGAAAAAAAACTCCAAACCCATCGCAAGGCCAATCCGCTTTCTTGGCAGCTCCGAGGGAGGGGCGGAGACGACGCTCACTCAAAGTTCTCGCTGGACGAGCGTCTGGAGACGGAAGAGAAGGAAGATGTCCGCACTTGAGGATGATCGGGTTTTCCGTGGCGACAACGGTCAACTGAGGAGATAGGAGGGACACTGATGTAGCGGAGCCCGGGTACTTTTGCACGTGGCCGGGAGGGGGTGATGTGGCGGGAAAGGGGGGAGAGGGGCTGACCCGGGGGGGGGGGGGGACCTCGCGTTCGCGTGACCGGGTTGGGGGCAGAGAGCTTCGCCAGGAACCGGTGATACGGGGTAACCAAATGAAGAGGAAAGACGCAAAACGAATCGGCGTCGTTGGTGGGAGAGCGGGAAATTCAGTTTGAGAGGGCTCCAAAACCAAGGGGGTCGGTATCAATCCCTTGAACGGAGGGGGAGACGTCTTCTCGTCTGGAACCTTCGTGGGAAAGACCGAGGAAAGCGACTTGATGAGGGGGCATCAAAGAGAGGAGAAGGAATAACCGTGGAAGGAGAGGGGCGGGAAAGGGTGGAAAAAGCCACAAACCCAAGAAACCGAACTGGTTTTATCAACGCTTAGGGACGACAAAGGCTATGGCTAGGGAAGGGAACGCCAGAAGGCGGAGGGAAGGAACTTAAGAAAGGAATACCCATGGTAACCGACAGAAAGAAAAAGCCTTCTGCCAGTATGCCGAGCCTTTCCTCTGACGGGATGAGCAGGCCGACGCGTGGACGCAGAACCAAGTGGTGTCCAAGGGAGGTGAATCGTCGCATCAAACTGACTTAAAGAAGGAGAGACCAAGGCGACGATTCTTGTTGGTTGGAGTCTAGGAACAGCGCCTGATGGGGGCGGGAAGGAGCTCCTGCAAGTCGCGAGAAAACGAGGAGAAAGAACTGATGATTAGATCTGTTTGATATGCTGGGAACCAAGAGCCGACAGGGAAGGAAAAAGAGAACCAAAATGCCTATGTCTCTCACACAGGAAGGAGGAAGGGAGATATTGTGGTCAGTCATGGGAGAATGTCGGCCTGGGGAGGGGGGAGGTCACAACAGATCTACCTCATGGAAAAGAGGGGGGAAATCGGCCGAAGGGGAAACTCGAAAGTTTTCGGCCGAGTGGCTCGCGTACCTGCAGAAGAAAGCGCGCCATCCTGCCGGGAAAAACAAGACGAATTCACGAGAGGGAGTGCGAGGCGCTCTCTAGCAAGGAACCGCGCGAAAAACAACGAGACAAATCAACTCGGGCCAACCCGTCGAGACAGATTTCCTAGAAGCGCAGGAGTCGTCCTGTCAACGACGGGTGCGACGGGAAAGTTATTGCTCGGACAAACTGGTTATCTTAAGGGAAAGGGCAGGTCCGCCAACCGGCGGGTCAGGGCTAAACCCGGATACGCGGGAGCGTTGATCACGCAGGTTCTGGCTGCGGAACGGAGGAACGGGTGTGGCGAAAATCCTTCTCTACGGAAGAAGGACTTCGAACGGGGGAAATGACGTAACAAGCAGCTGATCGACTACAACGAGCTCGGCAGCGAGTTCGCCGGGACAAAAAAAAAGGCCAGAAAGACGTCCGACAGCGGCCGATCAAGGATGACAATCGCCAATAAAACTGTAAAGGGCGGCGCGGCGGACAACTTTAACGCGAATCGAAGGGGGAAGGAGGTGTTAGATCGTGACTACCGGCGATAAGTGGGGAACGACGAACGGCGCACAACGGGAGACACTAGGAAGAAACAGGAGGAAGGCGCGCCTAGTATCGGGGAGGGAAAGTTCAACAGGGATCACACCGGAGAAACGGGCCCGCGCTAAATCATGACGAAGCAAGGGGAATGTACGTCCAAACAGAAAAGAGAAGGAACGGAAAAGAGGGAAGGGAGTACGGGATGAAAGAAGCGCCGAATAGAGCGCGAAGGAGGGGCGGGCGCCATCGCCGAGCAGAACGGGAAGGAAAGGGGCAAGCTGGCGATGGGTGAGGGGGAGGGAGTCGGGGGGAGCAGCGCCGAAAGGAAGACGATTAGCGCGTGCTGGGAGGGCTCTCATCATTGGAAGGATAAAACTGCAGTTGGAAGACTGAGGGAGGACAGGTCCGCCGGAGAATAATCACCAGCAAGACAGCAAGCGCGCGTGCTCGATCTGACCTGACTAGCCGGTATCGATCATCACACATGCGTGACGGAACCGTTTGCCTCTCGTACAAGATGAAAAGAAAAAAGAAACAAGGGAACAATGGGAAGCACTTCGGTGAATAACTCGGGAAAAGATAATCAAAAGCGCTGCAGGTGGATGAGGGGCTGATTCATGAACGTCGGAACCGAGTTCGAAGTCGTCTGACATGAGGGGAGAAGCCCACAGCAAGAAATAGGCGGGTGAAAGTTGAGGTGGAGGAGGGGGTAGGGGGAAAAAAGCCGCGAGAAAACCCCCTCCCAAGCCTAGCAATTGCCACCTGAGCGCTTTTTGGAACCGTGAAGACCGGCGGGGCTCCGAAAGAGAACGCCCAGGGGGCGAGCGGGAAGCTTGAGCGACCGTAATCGGATGCCGAGGGGACGAAAAGGTACATGTTGTCGGGGACGGGCGGAAACGTGAACTGAGTCGGCAGATTTCGTACTGGGGACGCGGCCGTGTAACTCCTGAAGGGGGAGGGTGCTTTAGAGGTAAAAAATTGAGTCGGCCGAGAAGGGGGGGGGGGGGGGGGGGAGGGCGGAACATAGGGTCTTTTCTGAAGGGAGGACGGGGTTTGAGCGAGGGGGAGAGGACACCGGGATCTCCTGACAATCATTACTATTATCCAAAGTACGATTCAGAGGGGTCGTGAACTTTTAAGGGGTCTCCCGGACGGCGCGGGGTTCATTCGCACCGATGGCCATGGTGCGTTAGGGGGGGATCGGACCGCGTCGCGACGCACTAGGATTCCCTGAGGAATCGCCGACCGCCGCTATGCGGCGAGGATGAGTCGGTCAAGAACTTCGACGTGAGTCCAACCCCCCCCCCAAAAAAAATTTCCACCGGAAAAAGGGAGCGATCTTAGCGAAGTTATTGAGATCACAAAGCGGAAGGGAGGCGAACCGAAAGCGGGAATAACACTTCAGGAGCCAACGTGATGTCGGCGAGAAGGGGAAAAAGGAGCGGACGCCCTGGGACGCCGTCAAGTGGTTAAAGAGAAGACCGACGAACGGGGGACAGGGCGAATAGTTAAAGAAAGGAAGAGATCGCGAGAGGTGATCATCATCTGCCGCTACTCGCGACCGAGGGGAATGTCGTCGGTTTATAGGACGATGAGTGGGGCGCACACGTCTTCAAATAGACCTCGCCCAGCACGAGCGCTCCAGGGAATCTCGTTTCGGATGAGGCCAGCAAGACTGGCGGCCGTAGAATAGCCGTAGCTCGATAACAGCAAATGGCAGAGCTCCTTAGCGTGCGGAGGTAAAGAGATTATGTGGAAGAAGGAAGCCCACGAAAAAAGGCCTACCGGATACGACCAAATGCTTTATGAAGACAAAAAAAAAAGGAGAAAAGATAGAGAACTTGCAGGGGGGTCAATGTAAGGAGGGCTGGTAGGGGACTCAACCAGATCTACCTATTGAATCGAAGGGATAAAACAAATGTTTCGCGATTCGGAAAAAGACCTACAGAAGCGCAAGAAAGGATTCGGGGAACTGAAAAAAAAAGGCGGCGCGTTCTTAGAGGTATTATTGAAAAGGGGGATGCGCGCACAATACTGCAGGGCAGCCGACATCACTCAGAAGGGAGCCTTGGCGGCAGATGCTGATCAACCGACTAGATCGGCCTCCGGGGTAAATTGTTGCGATGCAAGCCTCGTCGGTCTGAAGGGACCACAATGGTTAAGGGGGGAGGAGGTGAGTCCGCTTCCGGCGTCTTTCTCAAGAGCAGAGAAGATTGTCTTCGCCGGAAGGGGATCACGATCTCTTTCGGTCTGCTGGGGCGCGAAAGTTGTGGTCTACAACTTCGCTACGAAAAAAAGGAAGAAAATTCCTAACGGAACTTAAACTCGAAGGAGCGCCCAAAAACAGGATCGAAAAATAAAGGCAGAGAGTTCTCAGGGACGAGGTACAGGAATTCCATGAACGTCGCAGCAGGGTCCGATCAAGGGATAACCCATCGTGGCGCGAAAGAAAACTTAAAGGCGCGGAGGGAAAATCAAATGTCACCGCTGATCGACTTATGCTGGTGGGGGGAATAATCTGAGGGGATCGTGACGAAAGACACAGCCGACCGCGCGCCAACAACCAGTCAACGAGGAAAAAGGAAGAGGTCCGCCTCGATATACAGCCGACGGGTTAGACCTCGACAACCGACCCCGACGGGGCAAGGAAAGGTCATACATCAAGACTAGAGTAAGTGACCCCGTTTAACAAAAACGCACGAGTATACTGTGAAAGGCGGGCAAGGGAGGAGAAGGGGGGAGGGAGGAGGGGGGGAGAGAGGAAAGAGGGAAGGGACGAGAAAGTGAGAGAAGATGGGAGGGAGATGCTTGGCGATCTAGTAAGAAAATACATCGCTCGAATCAGCGCAAAAAAGGCGGCCGCGGCCATCTCCGCGAATTAAACGTGAGGAAGAAGAGGTGTCGATGGGGGAGTTGGATTCGGAGGGCTAACAGACGACATCAAAGACAAAAGGGGTCGACGAGCTGGTGGAGGAGAAAACATTTAAGGATCCGCGGGACTTCGACGTCCAGGCCGCACCAAAGAAACCAAGCGATCAGAGGGCTCAATATGAGGAACGACGTCACCACAGTACTCTCTCCCACACAAAGGATAAAGGGCGTAGGAGAAGGAGGGAAGTCAGATCAAGCTTTGCAGAGCTGTTTCTTCTGCTTGCTGCAGAAGGAAGAGAACCTGGACGTCGAGAATAGTACAAGGAGGGTGCAGAAGGCATCACAAAGCCGCAGAGGCAATAGGCGTGACGGTGTCGGATGAACCAAATCCCCTCCACCCATCCATAGCCGACCCGCCAGGGGGGCAGCAGCCTTCTCAGGATATTTCCCTCGGCCCGAAATTGCGTCGCGCGGACTAAAAAGATCTATACCGTACTAGTGGACCTATTACTCCTTGAGGAATCGGGTGGGTCCGTGGTCGGGTTGGAGGTCCAGGTCCAGATCTTCGTCACTGTGCCGGGCGTGGTACTTGACGGGGAAAGGTTATGTTAGGGGTAGCTTTCCGTCGCGGTATAACACGAGCCGGGAACTTCCGTTTCTCGGGCCAGCTACCACCGGGGGGGGAAGGGAAGGAGACTGTAACCCGCCACGATCATGAAATGATCATCCAAACGTCGATAAGCGGATGAAGGAAACGGGGAACCGCTCCCTCATTGTGGGAAGAGCCCACTATGGGTGCGCCTTGAATCTGACCGATTTCTGAGGGAAGCCTTCGGCTCATTCCTTAGGAAAAAAGAAGAAACTCTGCCGACGTCTTGAGGGCACTCCTGCGTGTACGTCATTTCAGTGAGGAGGGAGAAGCGGGGAAAACGCCGGAAGAGCGACCAGAGAAGAAGGTGTGATCAACGAAGCACCGTCGCGGGGGGGAAGGGAGCCCGAAACAATGCAGGAACGCGTCACTATCCCATGTTGGTAAAAGAGGCGGTGCCGTCGAACTTCGTTGGCCAGGGCCGGAAGGCGCTTCAGCGGGCGGTGATGACACATCGGGCGACCGGTTTGATGTCTGGAGGGGTTAGTCATGGTAGAAAGCAACGTAAAGGGAAAGTCATAGAATCGAATAGACAGCACGAAAGACTACGATCTTCTGTTTTTCTCCACGCGATGGCTCCGAGAAAAGAGGCGCGGGAGGTAGCGAGAACTCAGGTCTCAACCGTCATAACTTAAGTTGAGGAGGGTCTGCTGAAACCCACGACCAGGCACGACATGACTGGACCACAATGCCGGGAGCTCTCAAACAACAAAACAAAAAGGGTATGAAATATAGAGGGGGGTCGTCCAGGTCGCATGTCGGCCTTGGAGGTGTCGGTCATCCCTCCAAAGAGCAAGTCCAGAAGGAACTCGCAATTTTGCACTAGTTTTCTCCGAAACTGCAGGAAGAGAGATCGAAAGCGCTGGCCGAAAAAAGAATAGACAGCTGAGGCTCTGAAGGAAAGGGGAATGGTTGCTGGGGACCGATCTAGACAGCCCGCCGAAATAAAATCGGAGAAAGAGCGAAGGAGACTTGCAATGCTTATCACAAAGACTATCAGGGGAAAACGGGAACGGCGAATCATCAAATCGGCCACCGTTCGGTCTGAAACGGGGTAGCGAGGAGGTAACTTTCATGTCCGAGAGGAGCAAAGAGCCGCGAGTAACCGGGGGGTCAGAAAACAGGGGGGTCCCCGCGTTCGCTGCTTTTCGGGTCGGTGGACTCTACAACTACGAGCTAAGAATAACCCGACCTCACGGTTTGAAGTAAACGAAAACTGAAGAGAAGCCTCATCAATAAGTTTGGCCGGTCGATTTCACGTACTGAATAAAGTCGCAGAACCAGCGGAACCTCAAGGATACGCAACAGGGCTAGGTGCTCAAAAGAAAAGTCGGGGAGACCATCAACGTCACGCCGAGAAATCGACGAGAAGCATCGTCATTATCGTGACGCCTGCGATCCTCGGGTGAAAACAGTCTAACGCTGAAAAACGCCAACAAACCGAGTCACGAAAAAGAATAAGAGGTCCCGCGGTTCGACGCGAGGAAAGGACCTCTAAATCAAAACAAAACGACGGCAAGTACAAAACACAGTGACGAAGATCTGCCACTCAGTGTAGGAAAAACCGACCACCGACAGGATGTACCAAAAACTCAGGTCGCGTAACAGGGCGCCCAGAAGGCGCTCGATCGAACGTGGTCGTCGGAACTCGCCGAGCAAGAGCCAAGAAGAGACAATAGGCTTGGATGGGGGGTGGGGGAGCGGAAGTGCAAACTCAAAAACATCCAAAAACCGTGATCGAGGGGGCAACTGGAAATTGAATGTCCACGCCGTTCCCCTTGATCCAGTGACGGCCGAGACAAAGAAAGCCCAAGCAGAAACAAAGCGTCAATCAGTGCGAAGAACCCGAGGCTCCTACGGAGGTATCTCTCTAACAAAAAACGGATTGATGAGCGAGCCGTCGGGCCTCAGATCGAGACGATATGGTGCGGTCGGCGGGGCTATTAGAACAGGGCCGGACACTGTACGTCCCGGGAACGGCAGTGATCAGGCGACAGCACAGCAGAGACGATCATAGGAAGGGAAGGTGAGCTGCCCCCTCCTCAACCCTCAACCCAGCCATATCCTATGCGTCTCCGCTTGAGGGAAAGCAAAAATTGGGAATGGGGGGCGCACGAGAGCGAGAGTCTCATCGCCGTCTGGATCAAACCGAAGAAGAGGAAAGGTGGGCCTGGGGTCCTCCTTGGACGGTGGTGTCCGGTTGGAGTAAACTGTAACTGGGTCGCTATGCCTCACTGATTGGGATCTTGGGACAGTGTACTTGAGGGCCGGTTTAGTGTGGGGAGTTAACTTTACGTGAGATAGGACGGACCTCGACGGCCGTTTTCTTCGCGTGACTCTGTGGGTTTGGCAAGAGAGCCTGAACCCAGCGGGATCAAACAGAAGTGATCACAAACACATCATAGCATCGGGCGGTTGATGGCCAGACGCGAAGGCGAAGGGGTTTTTCTTCAAACGCGCCAAAAGCAGTGCCAAAAAAAAATCGGGACCACTGTTCTGCGTCTTCTTCTGAGGACTTCGTGAAAATCGAAAAAAATCGCGCCGACGCTCTTAATGATGGTATTAACTAATAGAAAGGGGGGGGACGGACGTCCCATTTCCAAAAAAGTGGGGAGGGACTAGTAGTTGTAGACCACACCCCGACCAAACCGACCGCTTGAGTTTCAACGCCGTGGCACAACCGGAAGCGCGCGGCGGAGGAGCACGAAGGGGCTGCCTAAGCCGTCAGCTAAAACCACTGGGGAACCGAGGCAGACAACGACTAAAGGAAAGATCGCACCCGTCTTCCAGACCGTGCCGCTTCAGCTCGGCGTGATGAATCACAGCAGTGCCGACGGCGCATCGGCAAGTTTATGTCAAAGGGGCGTCGCGCGGGCGGACGGCTTCAAGATAGCTCGGACCCGAGGGGATGCTAACTTGGGTACTCAGGGGTTTAAAAAAAGCAAAAGCGCGAGGCGCCGTCCGAGCTGCTCTTCCGAGAAGAAAACTCGGGCGAACTGGCGCTAGATGTCCTGAAAGGAGTCGGGGTTGGAGAAGCCCAGCAGGAAGACACACAATGCAAAGGGGAATAAGCGCAACACAAGGGATGAGGAAAAGGAAGATAAAGCATTGTGGGTCGTCAGGGTCGGCTGGCGGCGGTACAAGGACAGCTCAAACAGATCCTAAAGAAACTCCGCCGAGAGACGCAATGGGGGGAAAAAAATCTCGCGCTACCGGCAGGAAAGCAAGATCTCCTGGCCGAGAAAAACGAAGAGTCACGTGACTGGAGGCGCTCTCTGAAGGGTTAAGTCGTTGCGCGCGGGCGCGCGATCACCAAAAAGACATCAACCGGCCGCGGACCGTCGAGAGACCTAAAGGCTTATCATCACCGAAAAGGACGCGCTTAACTCGCATCAAGAAGACTGGGGGCTACGGGCAACTTTAGTGAGCTGACCCATGGTTATCTTACGGGAGGGTCCAGGCTTCGGCGGAGGGGCTCCCTCGCCGCGGATACACGGGTTGGCGAAGAAAAAGAGAAAAAAACCGCGTTCTGTATACTTGTAGGCTTGCTCTACAACTTCTTCTCGAAGAGACAGCACGGTGTAAATACGGCTCGAAGGAGCGATACACCATCAGTCAAAGAGGGGAAAGACCGAGGCACGAAGGAATTACAAAAGACGTCCGCAACGTGTTCCGACGAGAACAGGGCCAGCGGGCTCTAAAGAAACTTGAGGAAAAAAAGGATGCAACAAAAAAAGTCACGTCCGATTAGAGACGTGATCGGGGGGGGGGGCTGATCGCGTGACCGAGCCTATAAAAGACGAAAGAGGGCCAACCAACCCGTTCACTCGAAGAAGAGCGGGTAAATCCTCGGGATGACCGACGGAAGTAAAGAACCCCCCCCCGGACCGACGTACAGACGCGGGGACGATAATATCTTCTACTCCATTGTGCCAGGTGTGACAACGCGGACCAAAAAAAAGATCATGGACTCAAGGCTGGGACAATCACATCGAGGGGACGAACGACGGCTCTCGATCCCAAGCCGGGAGGCGTCGTCGGGCATCAGGGGCACATTAACGGGCCTGAAAAAAAAAGCAATAGGCTACGATGGTGGAGGAGGGGGGCGGGGGTCTGAAATCAACGTCCACGCGATTATCTACGTGTGTGAAGAGCATGTTCATGAGCAATCGGGGTTTGTCCCGCCGGAGGTCAAGACAAAGGGATCGCGGAGCCAAGAATAAAGAAAAACAGAAAAGAGTCAAGATCGGAAAGAGATCTGAGGAAAGAAGGATAGAAAACTATCGGCTCTCAGGAGGAAGAACGGCGTAGGATCCTGGCCTCATATCGAGCGATGGGGAAGGGACTTGTGTCTGCTTGGAGATTCTTCTTCTCCTGCCCCCCTGACGGAGGGGAGGGACCAAGGGGGGGGAAAGAAAAATTAGCAGCACCAGAAGAAAGGGAGATAATCTGCGTGGGGCGGCGCTGATAACCCCGACCGAATCCCCAAAAAACAACCATCGATATCATTTCTCCGAGTTCTTTCAGATCCCTTTCCTTCTCAGGCGGCGGACATACGCCCTAGGTGGGCGAAAGATCGGAAGAGATCGCCAAATCGACTGAAAAAAGTACTCCGATGTGCCGGGTTTGCCTTGAGTACATGCCTCTTGTCGTGGCCTGGCACGGGGCAACTGAGTCGCAGATCTTCGTCACTGATCGGAGGCCCTGTAGAAGAAAGAGTTTCCTGGGTGCGGTGAGGTCTAGTGGCCGTCGCGGTCTAGACCTATGTCGGACTTTTCGTTCGCGGATCCGGGTGGGGTGGGCGCGGCAAAAAAAAACCCCGCGGTGATCGCAGCGTCACTAAAAGGGAAGAGCGCACACCAGCACGTCACGGAGGAGGTTGATGTCGCCGCCCCGCCGGTTTAGAGGGGACGCCCCGGGCCATGGTGCGGTATCAGGGGGGAGACCGCGGGTGCGGCGACTCTTTCTGCGGGAATTCCAGGCGGAGACCCTTGCCGACGAGCGTAGGGTTTCGATAACTCAAAAGAGGAATTCAACGTTAGGAAGTTCGATCGGCGTAGCGAAGGGGAAAACAAACGGCGGAGAAACCAGCAGACTCGAAAATAGTGATCACCGCTTCGCGACGAACACCGTAATAAATGAAAAGACCCGCAGCGGACATGACCCCTGGAAACGCCGGCAAAAATTTGCCGAGCATACCGACTGTGTGCGCCGGTGCCAAATGCGAGAAAGCGCCGCACGTCGGTCTCGACGGCGCGCTCGGCGAGTTTCTTCGGGATGTGCCGCGGTCTCCAAGAGCTTCAAAAAGCAGCGAGCGCACGGAACCAATCACAAGGTCTTTGTTTTCTCACGAAGACGCGATGGGCACTCGATCTTCTCTCCATGAAGTAAACGCGATGACGGGCGCAAACTTGCCGCGAAAATTCTAGGTAATCGGGGAGATTGCTGAAGGGGAGACCGCCCCCAGGCGACTGACGAACAACGAAC
>Ga0179593_1611959_pt1 | contig 12062 bp, 9 predicted proteins | sample CZODoug2_1_08_16_FD_185931 | JGI IMG/M metagenome (GOLD analysis project Ga0179593, IMG submission 185931) | Vadose zone soil fungal communities from Angelo Coast Range Reserve, California, USA - CZODoug2_1_08_16fungal (PacBio error correction) | ecosystem: Environmental > Terrestrial > Soil >...
CTCAACAACAACAAACTCATGATTAGGTAAGAAAAATATATATTGTTCTGGAATCGAAGGAAACAAAAAGTTTAACTTTACAAAATTATTCCTCGCCAAGACCACCAGCGTTCTTCTTCAAGCGTTCGCCGCTATCGAGCCGGAAATCTAGGAACTTGGGGGCAAGGGCACCAGCAAAAGGCAGGTGGGATGTCAAGAGAAGACAGATCGTACGCCCAGTCACGCGGTACCAACGAAGCTCGGTGCCGACGGCAAAAAAAAGCTGCCCGACGGGTTGGGGGACAAAAAGAACGAGAGATGACCGGGGAAAAGGACATTCCGAAGGGGAAGGGCGCCCCTCTAACAAGTCCCTGCGCCGATAGGGGGAGGAAAAAAGGGAAAAAATCCTACTCCGTCGATAAAGGAAATGCGGCAACTACGTGCTACGGATGAGAGACGAGAGGGAAAAGGTGCTCGAAAAGTACTTCGCACCACCAAACGAAAATGGGATTTACCAACCTCAGGGCTCACTTCGCCAGGAAAAAGGGGGGAAAAGCTTACGGGGGGGAAGTTTCTGGGACAAGGCGGGAAAAGGAAAAACGCCAGGTGGGAGGCGACGCCGGACAGTCATATTTTTCCTACGAAGCCTGCCGTGGCCGCAGAACTCTCTGAGAAGGGGCCCGGCCATCAGTACTGCCGGGGCCAGACAAAAGCGCAAATGATCGGGTCTCCAAGGAAGGGACCACCCTCGTCTCAGTCGCCTGACCTTCGAGGGCATACAGGGGGCGGGGCGCGACGAAGCTTGCAATTAGAGATGGGGGGAGAAGAAAAAAGGGAGTGAGCGGCATCGTGGAAAGAAAAAGGCCGATACGGGGGGAGCGACTCTTCAAAACCTTTGAGGGCACCGGTGGTCTAGCAACAAAAAAAGGAAGAGTAAAGGGGATACTGTAAGTCAAGACGGCGGGCCCGACGCTACGCGCCGAAGTTTGTCGCAGACTTCTTGAGAAAGACCAGGAACGGGGGAGGAGGTGGTCGTCCAGAGGACCCCGATGGGAAAAGACTGATCTTCGAAACAAAACTGCGGCTTGCGCCACATCAACCCGCAAGTGTAACCATCAACCATCGTATCGGGGAGAGGACCTCAGGGAGGGGTTATAAAGTACTAAAGTCATTGAAGGGCTTCTGCAGGGGTGTGCCCGGGGTTGATCGTGATAAGATCGGGACTGAATGATGAAAGTCTCGAACTAAAGATGGATGGAATGTTATTACTGACCCCCAGACCAGGTCGGTCCCTTTCTGTTTTGCTAAAAAGGGGAGCGGAAAAGGATCGCGGGAACGACACCAAGAAGGCGAAAGGGGAGTATTTCGAAGCCGGAAGCGAAGGGGACTACCCGCTACTGGAAGGGGTTGGGGTGCCAGCCGCACAGGGCCGCCAATACATATGCCGCGAAAAGGGGGTTGCATCCTTATCAAAGGAGGCCACTTGACACGGTTTGAACTGATGTCGGTCAGCATTGTGAAAGAAACTAAACAAACCTACTTCATTGGGTGTTGCTGGATGACGTCACAGGTTCACTATGGCACCTAGGACGAAGGCTCAGATTATAGACCTAACCGTTTTCGGGGGACACATCTCATAAAGCCTCTTCGCACCCCGCGTAGGGCGAGGAACAAAGTAATAGAATCGACCAGGTCGCAAGAAAGAACGTTCCTCGTCGAGGACTAGGGGGAAGTTTCGTTAAAAGGTCGCTGCAAAAATTGGGGGTAAATTGCACTCCACTGTTTTTTTTGGGGGCAACTTTGACCCTCGATAGTGAAAAGAAGGGTCGAGGAATTTTTTCCGATATAACATTCCCTGCGAGGGGGGGGGAGTGGTCCGACAAGGCCAGAAGAAAGAAACACACAACGAGGAGGAGATGGGGAGGAAGAGGAGATTATGTGACAGGAATCGGGCGGCAACCCACTAATCCACCTCGTCAGGGGGGGAAATGGAAACTTAAAAGGGAAACCAGCGGTGTTCTCCATATCTAGTATAGGGGCCCCCCCAACCCTGACGTTCGGGAAGGTAACAAGGGGGGACGACCAACGAAAACGGGAAAAGACTCGCCGGGCAGCCTGATGACGGGGGGGGTTCTAGAACTTGGTCGGATCCTTGGGGGGGGAAGGCTGACAGAAATGGGGGGTGGAAGAAGGCAGGTATTGAGATGGTACACCGTCTCTAGGATCGTCTGCCCAGGCGTCCGGAGTAAAGGGACAAGGGGAAAAAGGGAAGTCCAGGCCCTCAACACCAATCTTGGTCGGTGGATAGTCACTTTCCAAGAGAAGCAAAAAAAAATGGGGACGAGGGCTAGGGGGGAGTGGGAAAAAGGAGCGCGAAAGCTGCTGTTCTGTTGGGGACTTATTTGGGACATGGAGGGGAAAGGAGGAGAAAGAGGTGCGCATCTTGTTGTCTCCTCTAGATCGCGGTTGAACAAAAAACCTAAAATGGAAAAATCACACTGAACAAGGGAGGGGGGACCGCGCTACTATCATGCCGATATCAATCTATCAATCGAAAAAATGACGGAAAGAGAAGGGGTCGGAAGGAGGGGGGGAGGGTTCCCTGTGAGGGGGCGCCGGTGGCGCCACGGAGAGCGTTTCGAAGATCATTCGGAACTCATCGTTTCAATGACGGAGGAAAACGACCGGGCGAGCAAAGGGAGAGGAGAGGGGGAAGCGCGATAGGTACCGCGAACATCTACATGAGGGGGACCACGGATCGGAACTGGGGTTTGCTACCAAGTTCAGAAACGCTGAAATCGCGGGAAATGAAGGGACACTCCCGGTTTAAAAAAAAAAAAAAACCAAAGTCTGATCATGAAAGTCTATTCAGGCTACCTAAAGAGGGAAGGAGACAGGGGAACGGGGACGGGAGAGAGGGTGGCTATCCCCGTGGGATTCCACCGCGTCATTTTCAAGCGGGGGCGGGAAAAAAGAACGAGGAAGGAAATCAGGGGATGGCTTCCCAAAAAGGCGTTCCCAATTAAAAGGGAACGGGATCTTTGGAGGGGGACGAGGGCCACCTGGCGGGGGGCTCGTTGGCCCGGGAAGGGGGGGGAAGAGGAAGAGGCAGAAGAGCCGGGGGGGGGGGGGGGAGGGGTCTGGGGGGTCCAAGCCATAGAGTTGGTGTTGCGCAATATCGCTGGGAGAGCAGGGGCGGTTGACCAGCAGGGGAACGCTGAGAGGGAAGAGGACTGGAAATAACCGAAAAGCGGCTAAAGATAGTTTCGCCGGGGCCCGTGTTAATGACCAGGAAAATAGACAGAAGGAAAGAAAAAACCAAAATATGGAAAAAGGCACACTTCGGTCGAAAGGACAGCTCTTTTGTGTGGGCGTGACTGGTCAGTCGATCGGCTGCGCTGACATAAAAGGAGGGAAAGGAGAAAGAGAAATGGAAACTGTGAAGGGACGATCGTCTTCCAGCACTGGAAAGCGTCGGCTTGCAAGTCAAAAAACGGTACCCCTTTCGAACCTTAAAGACCGCCAGGAAGACAACAAGAGATATGTGGGGAACGGGTCAGCGAGGGCGGAAAGGTTCTAACGCTTTGAAACGGTGTCACCGTGAGACGGCACGAAAAAAAAAACCTACGCTGCGGCGAAGAATCGCGCGGAGATCCGGAGAAGGTACGGTTGACCAATTGCAGACCAACCGCCTGCTGTGGGAGGCAACGCAAAATATCGAAAGGAAACCAAAGAAAAAAAGGGAGGAAGGGCCGAACGAGGACCAATCGGCTGTTCAAAGGGCGACACGAAGCGCGGGAACGGGGGGGGGAAGAAAGGCAGAGGAAAGAAGTCCAGGCCTATCGGGCGGTAGTGACGTCGACCCTTCAAATCCAGCGGAAATGAGGGGTCATAAAGCCTCGGGAAGGGTCTCGGGAAGGAGATCGGAAAACACCACGAAGGGGGCTGTACCACCTCCTGCGGTAGCTAAGACGGGAAATCTGGGGATTAGAGCCGAAAAGTGGAACTCAGAATCCATAATAAACGTCAACTTTTTAAGAAGGGGGCAGCCTTCATGGGAAAAGGCATCTCTATGGAGAACTCTGGAAGAACGGGAAAAGAGATAGGGCACCTTGAAAACCTTATCTGAGTTGTATCCCAAGTTGATCCCCACTCGTACGGGAGGGAACCGGGAGGAAATCAGGTTGGAAAGAAGGGATACCTCTCGCGGGCTTTGGGGAAGGAAGCTATCGAAGAATGGAGAAAAGGTATCCGCTTACTATTAAAACGTTTATTCCATGCTAATCCCGAACAAAAGACTGGGGAAGGTCTCTGGGAAAGGGGACCCGATATCCGTAAGGGTGGTCGCTCACACAATTGTGGCGCCCGACATCATCCCTGGATTAAGATGGAAGAGGGACTACTTGAGAAAGAAGCTCAAGAGGGACTCAAAAGGGAGCACCCAGGGAACATCACCAGAGAAACTCCCGAACTGCCTCGGGGGTGTTCAGCTCAGTAAGGATTCAGAGAAGATGTAAGGGGGAAGACGGAAGGAGGTCTTCAAGAAACTATCGGTAGATACCATTAATAAAGGGGGAAACAAAGGGTTGGCAATAGGGGGGTTCGGGGGGCGGCAAACGCCCTATCTTCAACGAAGAAAAAAACGCATAGGGAACGAGACTTGCTCTCCTGGCCAGGTTGTTCTTAAACATAGCACCCAGGAATCCCAGAAGAGAGCCAGGAATTTCCTCCATCAGGAGCAAGACTGTCAGAAACTTTCCCGAGCAGGAGGGGAACGAGAAAACTCCGTCTTGTTTTTTCGGCCGAAGCACCACTCGAGCGAGATTCCGAGGACTCGGCATATTATAAGCTACCGAAGCAAGAGGAGGGCTCACAACCCAGCGGACGGTAAGAGGTTTGACCCATGAGAAGAGAATACCCCTCGCGATCCGGAGAGGTAGGGTCCGTGGCGGGCATGAACCCAGGGAAAAAAAGGGGGGGGGGGGGGGGGAACGATACGCTAGAGATTGTTAACCAACGCTGGGGGGGTGGGGAAAAATCGAAAAAAAACGGGGGGGCCGCCCCCTAGAAGGCTCAAAAATCCTATAGAAAAATGAAAAAGGGAAAAAAAGATATATTAGGGGGGGTCCATTAGCGGCGGGCCACCAATCAGACATCCACCGTCTCCGTTAGGGTGGAAAATGAAAACGGGGGGACCAATATCAAAGGACCATTGAACACCAAAAAAAAAGGGAACCCTGGCAGGCATCCTGGAAAACATTCAAAAAAAACAAGAGTCCTAAGCAGAAGTATGAGGGGGGGTCTAACTTGTAAGATAGCTTCCGTTGTCACTCGCGGGACTGTGGAGAATCGAGGGCTAAAAGAACAAATCAATCTAGGGTCACGTCGTCTCCCTTTACTAAAGGTCCGTTTGGAAGCGAATAAAGTTGGTCAAGAAATTCAATAATTCGGGCGGTACGTTCCCACAAGGATAGAAACGTGACGTGACTCGGTAAAAACGGCGCAGGGGAACTATGAGGTTCTTCACTGGTGAAAGGAGGGGTAAGCAAAGGGGAAGGGATTCAAGAATTCGGCGTCGATACCTCTTTGTGAAGCTTGTTTCTGTCCGAAGAAGGAAAAAAAAGCAAAAAAAAGGAACAGGGAACTGGAAAAAATGCACATGACCGGGGGAGAGAACAGCTCGACGAGAAGGACGACTGACTGAGGAGGGCTCTAGCGCCTCGGGAATTAGGGAGGGAGAAAAACCCTGGGGTTCGGGCTGAGGGAATGTTGAGGTTTCGTCTTGGACTTGAAGGATCAGAGGGGCGCGAATCACTAAGACAGTCGTCTCCTCGGGGTTGGCTCCTTCAAGGACGACCGGGGGAGGAAGTAAGTAGGCTCCAAGGACTGATTGGTCTATCAACAGGGAGCGCTAATATCTTGAGTGCCACTCTAACATAATTATCTGACAGTAATCTGAAGGATTATTTGAGGAACAAGGAGGGACCTGAGAGCGGGGGGGTAAGTATCGAAATAAGTGTTCCCAAAACAAATTTGTAATTTCCAGGTCATGGGCGGGGAAACTCAAATGAGATCAGGTTGGGATATCCCTTGGGGAACCTGTGTCAAAGAGGGAAAGGTCTTGAGAAGAAAAACTTGAAATCATTGAAAATTCGATTGAGACCCTTCCTGTTTCCTCATTTAGGCAAAGGGAAGATTTGGAAGGAAGGCCACATTGAAAAGATGGTTGGAGCAACCAGTTTGTCCACGTGTCAGGAAAACCGAGGAAGGGGGGACACCCATAGGAATTTGGGTTTTGTCGGAAAAATCGGGTCCGAAAAGTATGGAATAGAAAGAGAAGTCAAGAAAGCGTAGGGAAACGTCAAAAACCGCCCAGAGATGCCGGTACTGCTAGAAAAGGACGCGTTCGTAAAACGGAGAGGGGAAAAGGAGGGGTATGAACCCTCCGCCTCGGAGTGGACCCGCGCTCCCGCCGCCCGAGGTTGGAATGGAAAGGGAAGAGGAGCAAACGGCAAAAGACTTGTGCCGGGGTCAACTGTTAATTGAACTAAATAATCTCCTTTTGGGGAGGAGGGAAGGGAAGCACGGGGCAGTGCAGGGTTACAAAGAAGGAACTGGGGGGAAAAAAAGACGAGTCACAGAAAAAAACACAAGGATGATGAAAAATATAGGGGGACGATGCTGCTCAGACGTCCCAGTTCAGCACGAGAAAAGGTTTCACCGGGGGGGGGATCCGGGATGCCCTGGAAAGGAGTAGGCCAAGGACGAGAAGATTGAAAAGAAGTCAGGGACGGTGACAAAAAAAACTTGCTGGGGGGATTCATCGCAGAATAGACTTACCAGAACACCGAACGAGGGAAGGGGGAATGCCGAAGCTTCCCCGAGGGACGGTTCTGTCATTCTAATCCAGGGGACGTCGCTGCCGGGAAGGGACGAAAAGCAAGTTCCCCCTCCTAGCTGAATTACGAGGAAGAAACTTTCGGAAAATAGTCTATGGGATGCAACCTATACGGGATTCTATCCTTGGAGAGGACAAACACAATGGGGACAAGACGCTCGCCCTAAAAAAGATGACCTGTTTCAAGATGGACAAAAGACCTTTTCCCTATCCGTGGGGCACAGGTGGAAGATAAGTCAAGGTGGGGGAACCTTTGGGCAGTGAAGAGAATCTAGGAGAAAATGCTGGCCGGCACGGGGGCCGTTCAAAGCTGAAGGGAAAGGGCGGCACCGCGTCGCGGGGGGCGCAGCACCGGAGAGGAAAGAGGACCAGTTCTTTAGGAACCTCCGTGCCCATGCAGATTGTTGGTCAGACCGACCCCTGAAAACTCCGCGAAAAAAAATCAACACTGAGGAATGAGGCCCTGAGATCCCCCCACCCCCTTTCCTATCCTGAAGAGAATGGAGAGGTCGCGTTCGGCCCTACGCTACTCTGAGAGATCTCACCGAAGGAGACCCTACAAAAAGGTCGTCGGGAAAAAACTGGAAGGACACCGATTAGAACGGGTATCTTCTAAACGCGCCGGCTGCTGTGCCAAAAAGCCCGAAAGGGGCAAAAGAGGAACTCCAGGGCGCGGGTTATGACGTCATTCAGAGGACGGGAAGATCTAACTAGTGATCGAAGCTGCAAGTCAGGTGTGAGAAAACTAAATGGATGATGGGTACTCCAATCCGGCCCCGCAGGAAACAGGGTTCGTGGAAAGGAGTGTTTGGGTGCGGCCAAGGATCCGCAAAAAAATATGTCTAAAAAATTGTTCTACGTCCTGCCTACTACCGCGAAAAAAAAATTTCAAACGTGGGGGGGGAAACCTGAGAACATCAGGAGCCGCGCAGGGTCCCATAAAAGGACTTCAAGTTGGACACGGTTCCCTTATCTTCGAACGGGGAAATTGAACCACAAGGAAGGGGTGCGTGCGGGACGTCACCATGGATCGCTGGCCCGCGGTAAAAAGACAGAAAAGAACTAGAGGTCCACAAGATTAACGGAGGGGTCCACAACGCATCGGGAAGGGGGGGGGGGGGCCTCGAGTGGGGGGTTAAAAAAAGAAACGAGAGGATAGTTGCATGGGCTTTCTGGGCCCTGGGTCGAAAGCCTTGGAAAAAAACCAAAAAAGGGTGGGATGATAACCAGATGGCTGAGAATCTGAAAAAAACAGGTCTATTTGGAGGGGGGGGCACGAAAAAAGCTTAACTTTGACCATCATGGGGAGGGAACAAAAAAAACGGGTAAAAAATTTGGTGGTGCCAGGTAGGAGGTTCCCATACCCAACCTCTCCTGAAGGTGAGGGTTCAACGATCCGAGTTTGGGCACTCGTGGAAATTTCCACACAAACACCGGTTCTTTCCAGACGGACCAAAAAACCTGCAGCTTCAGCTAGGATAGAGTTGGATTCTTGGGAAGTTGGAAAGTCCGAACCTCCGCTTGGGGGGAGCCAGTAGAAAGGGAGGGAGGGGGATAACCTGCTCTATGGAAGATAGGATAAAAGTGAAAAGGGACCTGGTTACGGGGGAAAGCAACACCAGGTCGGGATGGTGACGGGGGGAACTTCCGGGAAAGGGACTTAGGAGAGGGATGGGACAACTAAAAGGGCGTCCCCGCAAGGGGAGCAAAGGTGTGCTGTTGGGGAAAGCACCGACAGGGAGGTCGTCTCAGGATCCTAGACAGGTCGTAGGCGGTGCCGCCAACAAAAAAAAGTGAATAAACTTCTGGCGGGAAAGAGGATAGAAGAAAAATCAGAACGGCCGAAACGATAAAGAAGTCACATAGTGCAGACGCGCGCCACAGAAATGAAGGGGGGTCACAAGTCGGAGAGGGTGAAAGTCGGGTGCTAAAAGGGACGGGGGGGGACAGAGACGTCGCGTGTTCTAGAGAGAAAGAGAAACGATCCATAACGCGACCGGTCCTTCTGTAAAAATCGTGTGCGACAACTCGTCGCGCGCATAGCTTCGGGCGAGGAGAAAAATCGACCAGGAAAGTTGGGGAGGCAACGGAAAAAAAAAAAAAAGGCGGCGTTCGAGGGAGGTGTCTATGCAGGGAGACGACCTTGACTGAGACCCACAGCGAGAAAAAGAATTGAGGTCTACAAATATATGAAGGGGACACTAAGGGTGTAGGAAAGTGGGATCCACCTAATCCATTAACGACTAACCTTCGAAAAAGCCCACATTCACTAGGAGGGATTCTGGACCAGAAGAGCCCGTAGGCACCCTGGAAGGTGAAGAGTTGGGCGTCTGCGACGTCCACCTGGAGGAGGGAAAGAGTCGTTGTGTGGGAAGGAAACCGGCCGAGTGAGGTCGAAAGGATCCTCGGAAGGTCCAAGCCCATATGGAGGGGTGGGTTGCGCAGTAAAGGGGGAGGGAAGCACCGGAATAGGAGTTGTGGACAGGCCCGGCAGTAAAAGGGGAGGAGGCCGCACGGGATCGATAGAACTAAAGCCCCGATAGGGGCGCCGCTGCGTATTTCTGCCGTGCGAATAAAAAAAAAGAGGCAGCGAAGTCGGGAAACCCGAGATGGGCCGAAAGAGGCACGTCGTATAAGGCAAAATCGCGTTGTGCCGCGTGAACGTACGGTCTGAGAAAAGCAAAAAAAGTGAGGTCGAAGTCGACCAGATCAAGACAGGGGGCTCGATCGCGAAGCAAGTGCGCCGCGCTGTCGGGCGGGACGGGGACTTTAAAGATGTGGCAACCTGGGAAAACCTCAGGGTCTCTCAAAGAAGGAGGAGCCACTGGTGAGGGGGAGGGAGGAGGATGAAAAAAATGTTCTCGCTTTGAAAAAAGATCACCGGGGAAAGCCAGGCCGGAGGTCGGGGGGAGCAAGGGCGCCTCACAAGCGAGGGAGAAAATTTACTGAAAGGGCACCACAAAGGGAGGAATTGGATAAAAGATAGAAAGCACCAAAAGAGAGCCGGACCGACAGCGCCCATGCGGGATGTTCATGGAATAACCCGCAAGAGAGCTACGCCGAAAAAGTAAGGGGAGGGAGACCCGGAAAACAGTCCCGGCGACTATCGGGACGGGGAGGAGTATCCAAAACCGTTGAGAAAAGCGCGGTTATCAAGATGGACAGAGGCGCCAGGATCGAAATAAACCCAAAATCCTATTTGAAGGAACCTCCGCAGATATCTCCTCCGACGTTGAATTTCGGGGGAAAAAAGAGCATGAGGGAAACCGAGGGGAAAAAAAACCCTAAAGACCTCGGTTGCCTCCAGATCCAAAAATGCCTAGGGATCAGGCAGCAAAATAGCCTGCCGTAGCGGGACTCCGGCCCCGAAACGTCTCACCCTTGGCGAGCCACCCAGAGCCCTGGGGGAAGCAGGAAACTTGCACTCAGACACGTGGGAACAAAAAAAAAAAGGTAGTCGGGTGGGTCTCTCAGGGGAACAAGATTCGCCGGCAACCTACAAAAAAATGAAAAAAAAAAACCGGGTGTAAAAAACGTTCCGAGGCCGGATAAAGGGGGGGAGCATGGGCGAGGTGGCCCGACTCTATCCGCGCAGAGAGCTCGCAATTTTCGAATCGGAAAGGGTGAAGAAAGATAAGCCAGAGATTAAACGCTCCTGCGGCTTTCGGACCACGGACACCTCCATGGAAAAGAATCCGAGGAAAATCAAAGAGCAGGGGTTAGGAACATTTCGGAGGGCGGGGGGAAATATGTTCTCTGAAAAAACTTTCGCTTCATTGAGGAGAGAGGTCCTAGGTAAATTGAGACCGTTGATTCGAGGGGTTGCTTTGGCAACCTCGAAAGAAAGTCAAGGGAGAAACTCAAAAACTAGTAAAGCAAAATGCGCTCCGGAGGTGGGATTGGACAACAATCCGAGACCCAAGAAGCAAACTTTACGAGGAGATTGGTGAAACGAGAGAAAAAAAAAAGATGCAAGGGCCCGGATTGATCGTCGGTCAGTGGAACTTGAAAGAAACGAAATACTTGAAAGAGGACGGACCATTTGGAAATCTGCCACCTGTAAAAAGTAACAGTACGCGTAGATCGAAGAAGGTGCATTACTCATCAACAGACAAAAAAAAGAGGCCTTTCCGCGGTGCCTGAAGAAGACTGAAAAGAAAAGCGAACAAAAGAGAGGGCGGAGAAGAGGGGGGGAAGGTTTGAGGAGAATTTGACGGGAAGGGACAAAGGCCACTTGTTGGGCAGCTTGGGCTTAAAAAGATCGGGGGGGCAAGAAGGGAGGCCACAAGGGGGGTTCCTTCGGAAGTGGGGCCAGCCAATTCCCTTTACCACAAAAGAGAGACAACAACAACAAGAAGGAGTTGGAGGAGGATAAATCCGCCGGAAGGGAGGGTTTCAACCCGATTGACCTCCAGGAATGATTTCACAGTGCCAACCAACACCTTCTTGGGCGTGTCCAGTCCCAGCCGAAGAACAGGCAAAACCCTAAACTCAAAGACAGTGGCTGGATGAAATGTTTCGAGCGGGGAGATCGCGAAGGACTCGTTTCTAATTCTCAAGTCCTTCCTTAGTGGCCGGGAGTAGTCTCAGAGGGCCGCTTATTGACCGGTAAAGAGGTTTGAAAGAGGAAACTTTTCAAAAAAAAAGGGGTTAGGGGTCATGGCAAAAGACCGTCTAGACCTCCGGTCACCGTGGCAAATGCCTTCGATGGATTGAAAAGGGACGCGCGGCAAAGGGCTTGGGGGGGTTGGTCGCCACCGACAGGTCGAGTATAGTAAGGGTCGCGTCGACTCAAGCGGCGCATTTGTTGTCAGGGGGGAAATCGATTAGGGTTAACAGTGAAATGCGGGGAAAAAAATCACCTTCAGAATAGCTGACCATCTGAAAGAATGCCGACATCATTATAAAGAGAAGATCGAAAATCATAATAGGAGGCGACCCTAGGGTGATGGGGAACTTGACGTGTCGGTTGCTCCAGAACAAAGCGTTTTAGAACATCTGGGAAAAGACACCGAAATTCTGCGGAAAAGGTCGGGTGCGATAAAGGGGAGACGCGCGATAGCGTCAAAAACCGAGGAAGCGACAGTATAGCCAACGGTCGGAACGTTGGTTGGGAGGAAAAAGGAAGAAAGGGGGCAAAGCTCATGGAGTATCGCAAGGGGGGGGGCGGAGACCCAAAAAAATC
>Ga0179593_1262626_pt1 | contig 12061 bp, 17 predicted proteins | sample CZODoug2_1_08_16_FD_185931 | JGI IMG/M metagenome (GOLD analysis project Ga0179593, IMG submission 185931) | Vadose zone soil fungal communities from Angelo Coast Range Reserve, California, USA - CZODoug2_1_08_16fungal (PacBio error correction) | ecosystem: Environmental > Terrestrial > Soil >...
AGGGGAGTGTTAAAAAGGGGTCAATAACAGTATGACCACAACTACTTGAAAACGGAATTGGTTGTGAATCGGTTGAACAGCGTGCTCGAAGGGACAACGCCAAAACGGCAAAAAAAAAGAGACTTGACTGAGTGGGGGTATCTGCAAGGAACAGGCGGTGTGGCATCGGTCGGGTTTGGTCAAAGGAAAAGCAAAGAAAACCAAAGGTTGTTGGGCGGATCAATGTCACGGACGGGGGGGGGGAGAAGGGTTGGTTAACCATGATGCAAAGACATTTGACCCCAAAAGAGGGAGCCAAAACCGTCAGGCTGAGCAAAAAAAAAAAAAAACTTGGAACACGGATCGCAAGTGGTGGAAGACACACCAAAAAACCGGTAACCCAACGAGAAAAGACTAAAATATCAAGTATCTCGTTTCTCACCGGGGAGGGGAAGTAGTGATCGTGTAAATACAACCGATAAAAAAATCCTGGAACGCGGGATGCCCACAAGACGAAGTCCACGACGCGGAGGGAAAAAGCATCACCGTGAAAATTAGGGAGACGAACCGGGCGGTCCGTGTGATAAAAAAAAAAGTGGCAAACTGAGGGGAGCTTATTATCCCGGGAAAGCGCCCTCCGGGAAACTTTGTCTGCAAAGCGCGTAAGGCTAGCTGATAGGAGGGGGGAGATCGTTGCGTGACCACTTCCTCGCCCAGGGGGGGGGATAACGGGAGCCAAGCTGGTCGGAAATCCCCCCACGTCAATACTCAAAAAAGTTATCACTGGGAGTAACACCCCCCAACACACACCCCCCCCCCCCACCAACCCCCCCCCCACCCCCACCCAACCCTCCGACCGGGACTTAAATCTTTGTGACAAGGGAATACGAGGCCGGGGAGGGGAGAACAATCTTGGGGGATCTCCAACGTTCCAAATCGCAGTAGAGAAAACTCAACGGGGGGGAATTAACAAGCCACAAAAAACGGGGGACGAGTCAAGGGGGGGGTCGGGGGAGTATCGGTTATTTGTCTGCCTGTCCTCCAATTGGAGAAACGCGGGTGTAGTGAACGCCTTTTCCGTCCCTACGGGGGGGGTTGCAAATTGAAGAATGGGGGGGAAGAAACAACATTCAAGGGGGCATTTTCCATCATCCGGAAATCTGAAAAAAACTTGTCGAAAGCACAGACTGGAATAAACCAATCGGGAGGGGGTCGGTACATGAAGGTCTCAACAGCAATCAAATAGGGGAAAAACAATTTTGACAAGTGGGGGTCTCATTTGACCAGAAATAAGGGAAGGGGAGGACGAACCTGTGCCGGGGGAAAATGCCGGGAAACCGGGGTCAGTGGGCCGGAATTTCAAAAAGGGCCGGGATGAAAAACGGGCATAATCGTGACGGTGAAGAAAATGCTCGGTGTGCCCAATCGGGGTAACAACTTCCATGATCCGACCCTGCAACACCACAGGTAAAAAAAACAAAAAAAAAATCATTTCTCCACAAGTGGGGTGAGTGACCCAGGGGGGGGAAAGGTGCCGGCGTGACTTTGTGGAAGAAAAGGGGAGTGGGGTAGTGTGGCTTGGCGAAGTGACGCTTGAAAAGATGTTGTGGGGGGGGCATTTCCCAGACAACATGGGTTCAGGATTTAGATGGCAAAGCAGAAGGCGGCACTGGGTCAGGGCAACCTGGAACAAAGGGTAGGGGAAAAGAGTTCATACCGCCTCAGGGGGGGGACTAAACGTCAAGAGGTCTCTGATTGAAGCTTTGTTCTTTGGCACAGGGGTGGAACTTGAATTGACCAAATGAATTTTCCTGCCCACAAGAAGGGGGAAAGCGAGGGTGGGGGGGGACAGAGAACCTGGTAAAAAACACTTGGGGGAAAGAGTTACCTGTCGCAGGAATGATTCGCAAGAAAGGTCAGTGGGGAAAGGGATCAAAACTTTTCTATGAACGGGGGGGGACAAACCCTCGGGGGGGGGGGGGTTGTCGGAGCTCCCCAGGTAAGCCCTGGGGAAAAATGCGTATTCAAAAATCAAAAACATTGCCCAGGAAATGGTCCTACAAAAGGACCAAGGGGATGGCACAATGGCCAAGACACCCAGGCCATACCAAGGGAAAGGTGGGCTGCTTTCGGACTATCTGTGCAAAACACGGGGCAAACGCGTGGTGGGGTTGGAAACGGGCAGCCCTTGCATAAGGAACGGGGAAAAAACATTTCCAAAAGTGACCAATGGCGCAAGCCTCTTGCCCAGCCTGCTTGAATTCAAGGGGGTGGGGGCTTGGGGGGGGCCGGGGGGAGGCAACGCACTTTTGGTTGGGAACGAAGAACAACAGGAGGGCCCGAAGTAGGGTGGTTGGGGGGCCAAGCCAGTGGGCCGGAACGCTGGATGGCAACGGTGTGGTTTTGAAAACCGGGGAGCCAAAACGCAGGGGAAAGGACGTGGTCAAAACTTTCAAATGCAACAAGACGAGGCCTTGGTTGCACGAAAGGAAGCGACTAACTCCAAAATAAAAGACAATGAAGCAACCCGTCAACCCAGAAGGAAACGAGGACGATTGTAGTCAGGTTCCCTTACAAATCTTTGCCCCATCCAAAACACCCGACCAGGCATACTAGAAACCGGCAAGACTTGAAAAAGTGGGGGGTGGGTCCCAGGGGGGCAGAGGTTGTACCCACCACTTGATGCGCAGAAAGTGAAGCTTCGTGCGGGGCAAGAAAATCGCACAAGGAAACAAAAGGTGAAGTAGCAGACGAACAAAACCCAAAAACCGGGGGAGTTTGAAAAAAGGCCTAGGAAGAGCCCATTGTAGACGCTCACAGGAACGTTCACCGGGGAATTCTGTCAAAAAAGCCCAAAGACATAAAATTCAAACGTGCCTGCTCGGAACGGATGGAGGGTAAAAGCAGGCTCGATTTGTGGCGCGAAAGAATAGGACGGGGGAAGTGGGGTCTACTACTGCCAACGAGAACGAAAACCCTTTGTGTAAAAAGGGGGCAGAAGGGAAAAATTTACCACCACGGCAAACCGCAAGACAAGAAAACCCGCTTTGAATGTGGAGGAAAGGGAGGGCACCTGGGGGGGGAGGAGGACGGCAAACAAAGAGTCGAACAGCAGGTGGGTCCTTTTAGTAACGGCTACCTGGGACACGGAGGAGCGCTTCACGTGCCGCGAGGGAGAAGCTGGAACGCGCAAAACTTTGGGAGCAAGGACCTCCCTATCAGATCGACAAACAAAGTGCAAAGGGGGGGGGGGGGGATCCGCCGGCGGCAAAACGCGCAAAAGAGTAGGGAGTCTGGGAGCCGAATGGTTTTCGGGTAAGATGAGCACCTGGGGGCACTTCTTGTAACTCCTCGGGAAGGAGTGTGGGGGCAGTCGGGGATAAACCAGCAAGGGGGTTCAGAGGAAACAGGTGCGGGCATAGGTCAAAAGAGGCAAGGGGACAGGGGGACGTTATCGCCCCGGTGCAACAAAGCGAATATCCTTCTGGAATAAAAAAAGTAGGGGTAAGGAAGGATAGCCGCTCGGGTTGCGAACCATCGGGGGGGTCAGCCTGTTGGAAAAGGGGAAAAAGCAAGGGCCGTACGGGAACATGCCCCTACGGGGGACGAAAAAGCACGTGTCACCTCACCAAGTGTGCAACCTCTCCAGCACGCCAGGCAGGGGGGTAAAATAGATACGGGGAGGATTTTACACATGCCGTATACGGTACAGAAACAGGGGGAGGGGGCGTGTGAGGGGGGCACGGGGGATCGCGGAGGGAGCTAAAGATGTTCAAAGGAAACAGACTCAGGAACAGCATGCCAGCAAACCAGAGTGGGGGGGGGCCCAATTCCCGGACGCGACGGCACCTGGGAACCGAATAACACATAAAAAAGAAAGAGAAAACACACAAACAAACGGAGGATGAGGGGAAAAAAGAATAGGAAATGAAATTTACGGCGCCCAAAACGTCCGCCACGCACGTTCGAAGGGGACTGGGAACCAATCGGGGGGGTGCCAGCATGCAGAGGGCAGTAAAGGGCGATGGGAAGTCAAACAATTCGGGAGGCTCTAGCCCCAAAAAAAACGATCCAACGGCTGGTCACCTACAAACCGAAAAGAAACTGTCGACAATGATAAGGAATGGGGGTAAAGAAGCAGAAAAAAGTCGAAAATCGAAACCCACCTTCCCAATGTAAGCAGAGTTACAGTGGAAGTGGCGGTGAACGGAGTACTCCGGAGGTTGCCTTGGTGACTAAAGAAAGGGCGGGGTTAAAAGTTGACAAAAATTAACGAGGAGTAACAACGAGCAAAAGCGGCCTTACTGAATCTGGCCAAACACCCCCGAAGTTGGAGGGGGAACGGGGCAAATCATTTTCGCTTTGGAAAAAAGGCGAGACATGAGACCCACTCCAAGACCAACACTGAAAATATTGACCTATTGGGCCCGCCAAGGTGCGAGAAGAAAACGGTGAACAAAGAGCACCACACTAGATGCTTCCGCAAAGATGACCGGGGGTGCAAAACCCTAAAAAAAAAAAAAAAGAGCTCCCAGGGAAGAGGAGGAAAAAAGGGGACAAAAAAATCAGACTTGTCCAACCTGGGCGAAATCAAGGGAACAGAAAGGGGGGACAAAAAAAGCAATTACTGGATAGAGCAATGCGGAGTCAAAAAGGTGGAGGGAAAGCAGGAGGGATTCCAAATGATAAAATTTATAAAAACGATCGGGGGGAGCAGGGAGAACGCTAAAATCAGGGCCAAACTGAGGGGGTAAAAACAATTAGGGAAGCGCTGGCAGACATACCGAAGATCACGACAGACCAGTCAAAACCTTTAGAAAAGGGGGAGGGGAACACCGGTTGGCAAAGACGGTGTGGTGACAACCCGGGGGGGAAATGTGCCGGTACGGGGTGGCGCCCAACGGGGCCAGCACAGGGAAAAAAGGAAATCGGGATCGTTGCCGAGGGTTATAAGAGACGCCCAGAAAGGAGGGGCTGTCCGTGAGCAAAATCGGGAAAGCAACAGGCGCACCACGGAAGGACAGTGGGAATAGGGTGAATGGATTCCAACAGAACCACGTGGGAACGCCGGTAGGGAGAAAAAACTGTCTCACAGGCGAAGGAAGATTAAACTTGGAACAACTCAACTGTGCATGGGTTGGTGGAAAACAAAATCTGGGTAAAAAAGCGGGGTACTTTCGACAGAATGGAGGATCTAACGCAAACTTCGGAGGAAAAGTTATGACAGGAAAGGTGGGGGGGGGGGGAAAACTGCACCAAGGGAACAGAAACTTTGAAAGACCACATGAGTTTGGTGGGCCTGGTACTAGGTATTCAGGGGGGCTTACTGTGGGGTGATGGGGAAAAAGTCAATGGAAGAAATGATAAAAATACACAAAACGGGACACTTCAGAGGGCCTCTGGGTTCAACGTCAACCGAGTGGAGAGGTGGGAAAAGCATCATATGCCCCCGCGGAACGCTCCCCAAAACTCCAAAAACGTCAAAACAAGGCAGAAAATTGCCCCGACCTACGGTTACCACGGCGAACAACCGCGCAACATCTGGCGTCAGAAACGTCCCCGTCGGGGGTCAAAAGCCCAGACAGCGACAAAACCAAACAAAGAGACGTCTGAAATCGGTTTTGGTTCGTCTAAAAAGTGACGGTGCCTTACGGCCACTCAACACGACATAGAACCTTCAAGAGGGGAGCCAATAGCGGGCAGCAAAAATGTTTCCAAAAGGTATGGAAAAAAATCTTCACAAGGTTAAAATAGGCAAACGGGCAGTTCCCGAAACCCAACAAAGATAGTTTGGTGGTTGCCGAGGCCAGCCTCGAATCTAACGGGCACCCGTATGTCGGGGTCTTTCGGCTTGTCCAAGGCAAGTGGCCGTCGTAAATAAACAAAAGGGGGCCCAGGGCACGTTGTCAAATGGAGAACTCTGGGGGATGAAGTTTGTGGAACCTCCCCAAAAAAGAACACAAACAAACGGCGCGATGTGGGCACCAACCGGAACAATCGAAGTTGGGGGGGGAATCATTCAGAAAAAAAAACGGACGCGAAAGGCCGCATCTGTCTTCCAAAACAAGGATAACCTGAAAAGAAAAGTGGAGAGGGGGGGAAATCAAGTGGGGTTACGGAGAGGGAAAAGATGAAACAACTACTCCACATGATTGGTTGGCAAAAGGAACCATGGCCCAAGGTCAGAGGAAACACCACACAGGGTGAAAACAAAAAGCAACCAATCTGAATGCAAAAGCAGCGGACATCCAAAAGGGTTGGGCGTTTGGGGCACAGAACGAACTAAATTACGTCACTTGGTGGCAGGTAAACCGTTGGAGGGTTGCACAGGAAAAAGCACGAATCCGCTCAACGGACCTAAAAATTTCCCCAAAAAAACCGACCTTTCCGGGGCGACGCAAACCACAATCAGGGGTGGTGAACCTGTTGGACGTCTTACCGGCTGCCACCAGGGCCAACACAACAATACCCGTCAAGACAGTTGGGGGGTGGGGAACCCTGTTGGTGCGGAAGAAGTACCGAGCACTCGAGGACAAAACCCTTGAGGCCCTGCTGCAGCGATCGAAAAGAGGTTAAAAAGCTTGAAACAATTGTTGGGTGTAAAGGGCAATCCAGAAGGTAGATTGTAAGCAGTCAAAAAGGGAAAAAAAGACGCAAGGGAACGAAATCACGGCATGGACCGACAAGAACCGGTGGACGGGGCAAAGAAAAAAGTGCCATCAAAAAAAACTGGGGTTCGTCCGAAATACAATTGAGTTCAAAAGTAAGTCTCACCCAACAACCAGGGCAAACCAAACTGGGGGCAAAAAAAAAAAACTGGGGACACACAGAATGGTCCAAAAACTTGGTTATCGGTTAAAAAGGGTACCGACCGGAGGTCCTTGAAAAAAGCCTGGGGGGGGGAAAGAGGCCCAAAGGGGGAAGGACTGGACCAGAAATGTGCTCAAAAAAAGAAGGTGGGTGCTGAAAAAAAAAATCCAGGTCCTTCAAGGACTAATAAAAAAAGGCCCACTAAAAGAGACTTACAACTGGCTAAAGCAGGACATCAAAGTCCGGAAGAAATAACCAGAACTGGCACCCCTAAAAAACAGGCTAAGGAACTGTAAAAAAAAACCGGGGTGTGTTTACCACTAGGGCGCTGAAAAGAGTGGGGGAAAAATGAACAAACTCGAGGGAATATTCGAACATATCGGGTCAGTAAAAAGTCAAAAAAGCAACGCCAAGGAATCGGTCAGGCCCAGTAACCGGGGAGAACCGTAGGGATGAATCGATGTAAGCAAAAAATGGGGCGAAAGGTGACCAAGGCAGCGGGGGAGAAAAGAGCGAACCTCAGATCACAATCTAACGGCAAAAGGAAGCGCGGGGAGAGACGACTAGTGCTGTACTGGTCGGCAAACTACTTAATCCGCCCTCTGAGTGAAAAAAAAGCCATAAGACAAAGAAAAAACGCAAATGGGTCGATCCAATCAACAAAGCAAAATATGAGGGGGCACTCAAGCTCGGGGGTGGAAATCTTTGGCATCAAGGACAAGACATCGGTCAAAGGTGACCTCGGCCACCTTTACCACTAACAGAAGCAGGGTAAACCGGAAAAATCGGAAAAGGAAGTCGGCTATGGGGGAGTGCTGTTTATCCAAAACGGCGTCGGGGCCCCAAAAAAAAAATTGGCAGCTCCGGGGGACAGAGGGTGGAAAATAAGTACCAGGGGGGGGACTACATTTCAGGGACTAAATTATGTTGGGGCCACTTTAAAAGAAAACAGAAGGGGGCCAAAAAAAAGAGCCCAAGGAAACCCGGGGGAAAGGATGTCAGCAAAAGGGTGGTGTGTCTTTGGGGGAAAAAAGGACCCATAAAAAAAAAAGGAAAAGTAGTCACAAAGTCACGCCCCCATTGGAGGAAGAATCCATAAAGAAGGGGAACACCGGACGGAAACGCCTGGTGGCAAAGGGGCGTTTGAAGAGAACAGTCGCCAAGAATATTGCCATAAAAAAAAACATGTTACAAAGGAAAGGCAGCAAAGTAAAAGGTGATAAAGACTGAAAAACAAACTGCATCTCCAGACAGAAACAACAAAAAAAGGAGGAAAAAAGGGGAAAAGAGCAGGGGGGGGGGACTCCCAGGAAGGGTAGGCCAAAAACTTTGGGAAGTTAAAGGGGGTTTGACTGAAATATCGGGAGACGGGTGAGACTAAGACGACCACGAACCAACGGCAACAAAAAAAGGGACTAACGGGAGGGGGGGCGGTGGGCCAATTTGGGGAAGGATCCGTTACTTAAAAGAGAACGTTGGGGGGGAAAATTCGGGGGGTCGGGTTGGAAGGGGCAACCTGGGACCTGGTTGGCCCAACAGATTCCCACAAACGGGGGGGGGTCGGGAGCAAGATCCTAAGGGGGAAGGACCTTGGTGGGTGCCCAACCGGGTTCAGGGAACCAGACTGCCAGGAACCAAACACAAATAGGAGAACCAAGGCCAAAAGGTCCATCGGGTAATGCCAGACCATCTGAGATCGGAAAGGGGTGAAAGGGACTCCCGAACCACTAAAAAAATAGCCGAATAGTAGATGGGAGCCCGAGGGCTGGTAGTGGGATCGGTAGAATTCCAAGTAAACCCGGGGGAACTATTTGTGAAAGGAGGGGAAACCCGCACCCCACGTCGCGGAGCACCACTCGTGAAAATGTCAGGGAGGATCCCGGGAACCGGTCACTGCTGAAGTGACTAGAGGGGTGGAACCACATTACTAGACGTAGGGGCGCCTTAAAAACAGGGAATCACACCGCAGGTCACCGTCTGCGCACAGCTCTTCAAAAAGGAGGAAAAAAGGAATAGATGATAATCTGTTTAAAATGCCCAAAAGTGGTCTACTGGACTAAAAGCGCTGGACTGAAATCCATCAAATAAGACGGTGAACACGGATCGATGAAAAAAACCACCAACAAGGGGGGCCCAAACCCCCCACCACAGGGGCGTGGGCTTGGCTTGGCAGGGGGAAAGGAATGGGGGGGCGATCGAACCATCGGCGGGCCAAGTTTGAACAGCGCCTGGAAAAAAAATCCGGGGGGGGGCGAAGTCCAGAAGGCAAAGGGTCTGGCGTTTCTGGGGCGGGGGGGTACGCGGGAGGGGGTGCTGCGTCAAAAAAACCCCAAGGAAAAAGGGAAAAAAGCGCCTTTCGTATCGTTTTTCAAAAAGTGTTACGAAAACTTCGAAGTGCGCAGAGGGACAGGGAGAGCTGTGGCAAACTGGGAATAAAAAGAGGAAGACCTCGGGCGTTTGAAAAGCAAGCTCAAAAAGAACATCGACAATGGCAACAGGTGCCCGGGGGGGGGTGACAAAAACCCGGCCAAGAAAGAAGGAGGGGGCAGGGGAATAACCGGAAAGAAGGGGAGAATCAGGCCGGACAACGCTTAAAGCATGAAAACGGGGATAAAGGGAGAGGATGGAAAAATGACAAGCGGGAGCAACAAAAGAGGTCAGAAAATGATGCCCGCAACTGACCCAAAAGTGAAAAACAACAGCTTCAAAAAACCCCCACAAGGCTTTGCGATGCATCGCAGCAAAACTGTGGAAGGGGGCCAGTGGGTCCAATGCAGGCGTACTTCTGACGAAAAAAATGCTTTTGTGGGGAAGGGGTGGGGGGGCGGGGGGGGAGGAAAAAAAGGGGGGACGCGGGGGAAAAAAACACCGATGTGGGTGGGCGGAGGGAAGGGACAAGTGGTCCAAAAGTTGGCAATGGATATCGTCACAGAAAGTCTAGTGGCGTAGGCAAAGGAAAAAGTGGGACTGGGGGGTCCACGAACAAGTAATTCGGGCGTCAGGGGGAAGCAAAACAGAAAGGATGCGTGGGGGATTGAAAAAAGGTGGGGGGGCCCCCTTGGGGGCAAACCACAATCCACACGGGAAAAATAAAAATAAGGGCACTTAAAAAAAAAAGGAAAAGGGGACAATCGGGGGGTCGTGGGTTGAATTCGATTCCCGGAAGTAACAACTTGATGCCCTTGAGCAAAGGTAAAAGAAAAAATGCGCGACTGACTGCATAACCAGGGTGTCTAAGGGGAAACAAACGAGGGGAAGGGCGAACGTGTGTGTGGGGGGGTAGGGCTGACTGTCCCACTTTAAAGCAACAAAAAAAAAGAAATACTCGAACTCAAAAAACTTGTAAAAGGCCAGGAAAGGGCTGCAGACAAGGCCAGGAGGCGGGAAAACAGCAAAAGAAAAAGGGGCCAATACTTTACCCGGTAGGTACTAAGAGGAGGTACAAACACTCGTGGGGTTTTGGGTTAAAGAAAAAAGTGGAGAGAAAGGGGGGGGGGAAAGCTTTACATCCTTGAAACCAATGGAAGCAAAAAGAGGGGCGCCGAAAAGGGAAGGGGAAGGGGGGGGTGATGGGCCACCTTGGAAAAGTAGGGACACGGCCAAAGGGGGTGGCGAGGAAACAACCGAGGGGACCAGAAGACACGGGGGTGCTGTTGGTGGGGGTTCAGGCTTCTGTCGGGCCAAAGGGGAAGGGCGAGGAAAGTTGGGGTTTGGTACCCAGTTGGGCCAAAGTGTCGGACTGAAAAAAATTGTCGCAGGGGACGCAGGCGCCCGCGTGAAAGGCATGGAGAACGCCAGGCGGGGACGAGGGGCCGGGGGGAACCAAAGAACCGCACAAGAAAAGATTGGAAAGGAGGTCTTACAGATGGAACCAAAACGAACCACCCGACAAAGACCCTACGAGACACCAGAAAGAAATTGGGAGGGGGGAAAAGTGGGGTAAAACGGGGAATGGCAAGTTTCCACCCACGTTGAGATGCTCGGGCAAGAAAAAAAAGGGAAGGAAAAACGCAGGAAAGAAATTCCGCAAGGACAGGGTATCTATAACAGAGACGCCTCCCCACCCAGAAAAAGGAGGTGACGGAAAAGGGGGAATCGGGGGAGCAGCAAAAAAAAAGTTGACAGGGATCCTCCGGAGTTGTCCCACCGGGCCTCAAAACTCGGAAAACAGAAAAGACCGACGGAAAAAAAAAGGAAGGGAGGGGCAAAAACTCGGAAGGGTTGTCTGGGTACGCGCTCAGAATTTTGGCGCCCGGCCACAACAAAATCTTCAGGGGAGGTGTTCCTAACGTCTGGCCCTATCCGAAAAGAAAATTGTGGAAAAATGGGCGGGAAGGAGAGGAACATGACCGGGGAAAACAAAGGGGGCACGGGAACCAAGACCCAGGCTTTGGAAAAAAAAAAAGGTTGCGGTTCTTGACGTTGATCACATTAAAGGGAGGGAAAAAAGCCGCGGAGGAAAACCTATTGGCCGAGGTGACGACGGCGACCGGGACAAGACGAGAGGGGCCTCCTGGGGAAAAATGGTAAAAGAAATGAAAGAGGAGACCAAAAAAAAACTTGGGGGGGGTAGAGACCGGGTCCTCTTCCAGGAGAGCAAAACAGGTGAGAAAAGTGTGGATCAAATACCAAAAAAACAAAAAAAAACGAGAAAATTCTAGTACTGAAGGGGGAATAGTTGTCGTGGGACTGATGGAAGGAAAAAACGTCACAGGTAGGACCTCCACTAGTCTGGGCTCTTGAGCCGGAAAGATCAGTCGTATCAAAACGGAATAGGGAAACTCGTAACCAGGGTGAGAGGGGGGGGGGTCCGTGAAAAAAGTTCAAAACTCGAAACTCCTGTCCTCAGCATCACTTCGGGCAAAACAAAAAAAGGGGATTCGGGAGAAGAAAAGGACTCGGTGGGTAAGAAAGCGGTAACCAATAGACACGAAACTAAAAAACGGAGAAAAAAGGAAACTGACGGCGAAAAAACAAAAGTCAACGCCAATTAAAGGTCAAGGTAAACAAAAGAACGGACACCAAAGGGAAGGGGGTAAATCGAGGACGAGGTCTGCTTAAAAAAAACCGTATAAACTGTTCGAAATTGGAGGGGGGGGGGGGGTGAAAACAAGCAAACGTGTTGAAAAAACGCGGCGCGCGAAAAAAGGAGGTTTAAGAGAAATCTCGGACACGCATAAAAAAAAAAAAAAGGGGGAAAGGGAAAAAAAAACCCGCTTGGTCAATGGAGAACTTCGCTCCTCCACAGGGGACCGAAAAAACAATCAAAAAG
>Ga0179593_1483704_pt1 | contig 12061 bp, 16 predicted proteins | sample CZODoug2_1_08_16_FD_185931 | JGI IMG/M metagenome (GOLD analysis project Ga0179593, IMG submission 185931) | Vadose zone soil fungal communities from Angelo Coast Range Reserve, California, USA - CZODoug2_1_08_16fungal (PacBio error correction) | ecosystem: Environmental > Terrestrial > Soil >...
CCAACTTAGAAGAGACGCAACGGTCTAACCATGAACCGGCCCCATGTTCGGGGAAAAGGTAAAGGGGGATACCACAGCAGACCCTTAACCGGTTCCTTAATTGTTGGACATGCAGAGGACATTAACCGGGGATGGAGGGGGACAATATATCAAATCCCTCTATATTGGGAACAGCTGCCTTAATGAAAGGGACGGGAAACCTCCCAAAAAGATAAGAGTGGTTAGCTCGGAAATGGTTTATCAGGGAAAGCGGGCCTCCTCACTTGGGGATGGGGGATCGGACCCTCTGCTGCACTGGTCCGTGTAACAAGAGGGAAAAAAGGGCAAATGTTAACCAGGAGGCTGCCAAGGCTGGAACGGTCAGGCAGAAATGCACGAGCTTCTCAAAAAAAGAAAAGGCATTGCAACGGATTGGCGGGTCTAATCACATTGAAGGGAAAGGAAAAGGGAACCGTGCATGGATCACTGTAGAAAAACTAATGAGAGGGCGATCGCATGAGCACACGGGGCCACACGATCACTGGGGACGAAAATCTCACGAACGAGGGATGGGGAAGCTGGCGTCTCCAAGGACCACAAAATGCGAGATGTCGAATTCGCACACATCGCTGCGGAAATAAAAGCTGCCTAACAAGGGGCGTCGGTAACATAGAAGGGGGTAAGTAAACACTAAGGGGGAAATCCTTCGAGCAAAGTTCTAGAGTGGTGCAGAACGGGATAACCATGACACAACATTCACTTCTGTGACGACCAAAAGGAACAACATAAAAAAAAGAGGGGGGTGAATTGATAACCCAGCCCCGTGTGTATTATAGGCATGGTCAATTTCCGTCAACCTGCAGGTGGGTTCAAGGAGGCAACACTTTCGTGAGAGGGAAAAACACGAACGAGGTAAAAAATGAAATCAAGTGTCCACTGCAGCGGGCTGGGTATCGTTCATGTTTGAAAAAAAATTCTCGCAGAGGAGGGGGCCTGTGGAGAAAGGGAAAGCGTAACCCATAAAGAGTCGTGCGAGGCACTACGTTGGAACCGTTTCGAAAGGAAATCTAATTCGGGTAGACCTTTATCCTGGCCCATGGTCACCCTCTGAAACCCCTGAAAAAAATCCACTCAACCGGGGAGAAAGAAACGTCCGCACGAGTGAGCATGAGGCCGTCCCGTTTCTTAAGCGTGTCAGAGTCTCCAAGGTGGGCCCACCAAGTGTTGCCCTGGAATAATGGGGGGGGGGGGTTCCAGAAAAAAAATCCACTCTAAAAGGGACAAATCAACACAGGAGTCCTATGGAAAATGATCAACAATCCATCTGAAATAAAAATGACTCTTCTTTAGTGGGGCCAGAGATTTTTTCAGGAGGGGAAAAACATAGGTGCCATCTCCGTGCTAAAATCTCATGGGAATACATCTTTAAAAGTTCGGAGCATGGAAAACAGAAGACGGGAAAGGGGAGTAGGGGCTAAATAATTGGCAAAATCAGGGGACCCGGAAAGTCTGGTCTCTTTCAAAAAAAAAAATTGGGGAGAGAGTTTTGATACGACATGGAATTTTAATTCCTTCTACCCATTTGGGGGGGATTTCCAAAAAGAGAACTTGGCGACGAACAAAATGGGGTTTTCAAAAAAAAGAAACTAGGGTGGAATAATCTACTGGTCAGGGTACGAGCGGCCAGGCAAGACGAGCTGAAGTGGGTAAAAACCGCACAAGAGGGACCGCGGTAGGCATAAACAAGAGTGAAGGGACAGAGGGCAAGAGAAATGTCTTACACGGGGCTCAAGTGAAAAGAAAAACGCCTTGAGGGAGGAAAGACTGAGGTAGGCTCCAAAGAAATAAAACCGATTGAAACAGAGAATTCCAAAGGGCAAAAAGAGAAAAAACATAACCAACGCATCGGGGGGAACTCCAGGGACTGCTTGTTACGAGGAAAAACCGAGAAAACTGGACAGCTCATTTGGGAGTACCGGCATTGTAAGAAAGGATGAGCTCCTGATAAATAGAACCCTCGCCAGGAAAAGCGGGGGATTGCGTTTCGCCAAATTTATTGATAAAAATCGCTCATCGGAGCTCAGGGACAGGGAGGCGGTATGTGGATCACAAAATTGGAGGGGATCATTAAAACATGCCGCGAAAGACACTGGATAGAAACACGCGACATTAAATTGGGGGGGGGGGTCGCTTATCAGATCATGCTCTGGGCAAGGGTGTATTCTGCGGGGTCCCCTATTCAACTGTCGGTTGTGAACGAAAACTACAGCACATATCGAGGAAAGCTTAGTTGGAACCTAAGGGAACTCCGTGCCACACGCAACAAGGTCCCGAGACCAAGCCGCGGTTAACCCGAAAAAAAATGAACAACTGGACCGGAAAGGCCCGTCTACTACGCAAAAACGACCCGAGAGAGGGACGCTGGGGGTCACAACCAGGCCTCGTGCTTGGCGAACTGGGAAAACTAAAGCACCAAGGTGTCATCCTTGTAGAAGAACGGTGAAAAGATATAAAAGGGCAGAAGGAAAATGATCGCCACGCAATTGTTGATCCAATGTTCCTGTATAAAATATTAAAGTGGTGAACTATAACAACCAGGAGGGGAAAAGTAAAATACTAAATCAAAAAACTGATGAGCACCTGAGGGAAAAATAAGCCACTCAAAAAGGGATAAAATCTTCTAAAAAAAAAAAAAAAAACTAAAACACGGTTGAAGGAAGCCCTCAATGATTCCGCGAAAAAGGATGGTTTAAAGCTCGCTCAAAAGGAGGGGAATCGGGGCTCCCGGCTAGATAACTATTCCTTGTCTGGGGGATCGAAAAAAGATGTCCGAAAAAAGGAACCGCCACAGCCTGTGTAGCGGGTGAAACAAAGGGAGAAGCTATGGAGAAGGAGGAACCCGCTATCCAAAAGAGGGAAGCGCCCAAGAACCGGACCTCCTCTCCATTACGTCTTGAGATCTTTCTTACCCCAGCTTTGGGTGACAGAGGAAAATCAACCTGAAAGAAATCGAACCTAAGACCGAAGGAAAATGGAGAAGTTGCTCAAAAAAAAAGGGAAGGTCAAATGAGCCGTCAATCCTGTTCTTCTCTATGGGGAGAAATCTTCAGGGGGAGCTTCTTCAAAAGAGGGGGGAAAAATAGCGACATGGAGGAGAGGAAGTTTTGAAAGATTGGGGATGGAATATGGGTCGAATGGGAACCCTTCAAAAAAATCCATAGTCTTGATAGTCATATGGAAAAAAAAGAGCAAGGCGGGAGGGGTCAAGGGGGAGACCCTACATTTTAAGAAAGTACAAATCACAAAGAAAGACCAGAGCTTGACGCCCCCCCGGAGCTCGGGGAACGACAAAGAAGTGCGAGATCGGCCTATCTGGGTCTGAGGAAAAAAAAAGGGGTGAGGTCTGGCCGTCGGAGGGCAGATCCCGTGAGAGGGAAGAGGGGAACGCCTCATGCTCCAGAGGGGCAGCCTGCCGCAACAGGGGGATCACTAAAATTGGGTTGTTTCGAACAAATAAGCCGGAACAAGGGTTCATCAAAGGGCGTGGGGACGGTTCAGCCATAAAATCAAGGTTCTAAGGCACCAGAGAGGCAAATTTTTCAGGCCAGATGGGGAACCGGGGAGCGGGGAATGGACCCAGGAGAAAAAGCAAGCTCCTTGTGAGCAAGGAACGCGAATCCGTGGTGAAGTTTTGCGCATAGGAGACGGGCGGGCGACATGTGAAAGGGTGACTTTGTCTGGCGTTAACCCTCAGTTTGAAGGGGCAAGGTTGCGAGGGGTGACGGTCGCAGAATTATTGTGCAAATACCTAGTTCGCAGAAGAGGTGAGGTAGTTGGGGGTTGTAGAATACAGAATCAGGACTGCAGATTAAAAGAATTCACAGAAAACACCAGAAAGACATTGATTATAGCGAAAAAAAGATCCTTCGACGTGGAGATTAACGGGGCAATTCGGGAGGAAATTATGTTTTCCCACTCTTCGGAGGCAACATGACGGTACTTTAGACGCGCTGCGACGATTTTATAATAACTGGGCAGGAGAACCAAAGAACCTAAACTTTTGGCAAAAAGCGAGCTGGAAGCTAAGGAGCGCGCGTTGTGGTCTCATCGCAGAAAACAATTACCCTACGTTGCGAGAGGGGGGGGGGGGAGAGAAGACCGGCCCAAGCAGAACTGTATCGCTGAGGGGGGGTCTGCTCATTGGGCTCACCAGGGAAATCTTTAGAGGGATAGATTTTGGGGAGCCTACCTACGGATGAAGCCGAAAACGGCACGGGAATTGGATGTGGCCTTGCGAGCCGGGTCTCCGACATGGGCATACCCTCGACCTCACCAAGGGGGGGGGTGAAAATGCCAGCCAGAGGGGAGTTGGAGGTTCACAAACGTCATAGGCCTTTGGAAGGACATTCAAAAGACTATAAAAACAAAACATCAGAAGGATCAAACCAAAGAAAAAAGTTAACTAAATGGGGGGTCCTGTCTCAAGTTCGATTTGGGGACAAAAAAAAATCGTTTATCATGAAAGTTACCGGGATAAACACTCAGGAAAAAGCATTCACAGAACCCGAGAAGTGCCCGTGATTTTGCCCCCCCTGTCAAGGATACCCCAAGGATCCCATTTCCCTTGCCAAGGCCGGGAGGGGGCAATGTCAGCTGACACATGGAAACGAGACCCAGAGTATCTCAGCAAGGGAGAAGGGGACATTGTTTCACTGTACGGCACAGAAGGGAGCACCAGGGGAAAAAAAGTTGGCTGGTTGGATGGAGAAGTTTTATGTGAGGGATCAAGAGGAGCCTCGTGTTCGGGAATCTTACTTACTCGTTTTCGAAAGAAAAAAGGCACCCAATAGAACCAATAACGGGGGACCCATCTCGAGGAAATCTTATTTCAATCTGAGAGAAAGCAATCACTAAGACAGAAGCGAAGAGGGATCATTGGTCAGTTCTTGGGGGGGAGTTATCAAGCAATTTAGGAAGAGGGGGAAGGAGAAGACACACGAAAAAAGAGAAATATTCGAAGAGAAGGAGCAAACACAGGTTACAAAGGCGGAGAAATGTACTCGCTCGAAACTACCGGTGGCTGGGGGAAGAAGGAGTCTCAGGCCCCCGCCCTCAGGACGCTGGGTACCTATTCACCAATCGAATGATAGAACAGAGATTGGAAAAGGGACAATCGGCAGCTTAGTGAAATGAGGGGTCGAAAAATCAGTAAAGGGGGAGAAATCCTGGCAAAAAGGGATGAGTGAAAAACTGAATGTTTAAACATGAAAACGAAAAAAGAGAAATTAGGGAAATCTCGAGCAACCCCCCCCCACTTCTAGGAGGAAGGAGAGCGTGTAATCCCGCATCGGGAGGGGATATGGGATGTTCACCACCGGAAAAACTTCGCACACTCAAGACGGGGATTTGGTTCAGGGTAAAAACTGGGATTGCGAGACCCCCCTATTGAAGGAAATCGATGATTGGACCAGGCAAGAGTGTAGATTAACTATGGGGGGTACATTAATTGGGTACGGACCTCGCAAGGGGTAATGGGGGAGAAAAAAAGAGGAACACAAAAGAGGGAGGGGGGAGAAGAGGCACCATTAAAGAATTTGAAGAGTGCGCAGTCGAAAATAAACTCAGGCTACTGTCATATGGGTAACCAAGAGAAATGCCCGACCCATCTGAAGTCCACCTTGCTTCGTACAAAAGCCATCCGGTCAAAGCTACACGCGCGGGAGAGCTTGCCGACTTGAAAAGTCTATCACGAGTGCCCACCGAGGGGGTAAGAGACACATGGCAAAACCAACCAAAAAAGGGTGCCCTTGTTAAGAACTGGGGCCAGACCGCAAAGAACAAAGGAGGCGGAAGAACACTCACAAACAGATGAGGAAAGAGAACAATAAAAAAAAACCCTAAGAAGCGCCATCCACAAATATTAGGGGGCGGGGACAGGCAGGGGGTGCCTTACTTAAATAATCGCTCGTCCTTTGGAAGATAGTAATCCCGATGGGTCGCAGTTGGCAGGAGAGGCGAAAAAAAGCGGCAAGGTCCCAGGGCGCGGGGGCTGCATGGGGCCAACCGAGAAAGTTGGGCCAGGCCTCGTTTGAGTGCGAAAGGTGCAAGTTTTGGTAGTTGGAAGTCGCGAAGAATGTTCAAACCCGAGTGGGGAGGCAAAGAGAAAATTGGGCGGAAAATAACTTCACCGTTAATGTCTACTGGGGGACGCGAGAGGGGGGCATGGGAGCTGTCAGAGGACGGACCCACGCGAAGCGTGGGGGTCAAAAACCTCGCCTGCGTTATGGGATCACGGGGGGACTGAGGCAGTGAGAAATGGCGGGACACAGAGGAGAAAAATTAAAAGAAAAAAAGGAAGGGGATGTAAACTCCGGCTTGGTAGGATAAAGAGAGCCAGACGGGGACAAATAAAAAAATCAGAAGAAGCAATGAGCCAGAAAAAGGAACCGCAAGAGGGGGAATCAAATGCTGGAGGGGAGGAAAACTAAAAACAAGGGATATAAAGGGAGTTGGTCACTAAACTGTACGACAAATGACGAGAAGCGATCAAAAAAAAAGCCGACCAGTGAAAAATCTGAAGGTGTAGGGAGAAAAGAAAGGGGGGAAAAGAAAATAGTCAGAGCTAAGGGGAGATCCAACTACAGGTGGCGCGGGGGGTGGCCTCCGAATATGGGGGAGTTTGATCATGAACAAGCAAATCAAATAAAAGGAAAAAGGTTACTCCACCGGGGAACGATAGAGGGGAAAGATGAGCAAGGGGGAGTTGACACTTCTTTGGGAAGGACGGAGGGTCCACTATGCAACGACATCGGGGGGGCCCGACCTGAAAGCCGAGACGATAGGCAGCGAACCGGGTTGCGTTACCAATATCGTAAGAGGGACAAAAAGAAGGGGAAAAAAGTGACACGACGCCAAGAGGGGCTGGGGACCCGCCCTACCCCTGGTCAACCCAGGCTTCCAACTCAAGAGGGAGGGGAGCCACCCCTAACAGGATCAAAACCTGTTCGAAAAACGCTCAGGAGGGAAGGTTGTCTGAAACTGGACTGACATATCAACATAAACTGTGGAAAAGCCCTCTGTTATAATCCAATGGCCTCATAATGCAGAAAGGAACGAGGGGAGACAATTCCACAACAGGGGTCACCAGGGGGGACAAAGGCGAACCAATTATTTGGGGCGTCAACTCATCTTCAAAACAGTACCGGAACGCCCAAAGTCTCAAATTTGCGTTCCCGCTCAGAAACTGATCAAAAAGATAACCAATCAGGCCAGACACCCGCAGCAAATCACCCAAGCTTTTGAGCCGCCCCTGGGAAAAGGGAAAAAAGAGATACGTATCGAAGACCTGCGGAGCTGAAACAATCGGAAAGGACTGGGGGGGGGGGGAGGGGGCTAGAACCGTGGGGGCGGGGTGCTAAAAGAAGCCAGGCGGGCAAAAAACAACAATCCAAAGAAGCGTGATCGTGGTCAGCCCCATGCTATCTCCATATCCTAAGTACGGGATTAATCCTGCAAAAACCATCGCCCTCCCACAAAAAACGGCAAAATCGAAGGGAGAACCTATGAGGGAAAACCAGCGGGGCAGACGCCAACGAACATCACCCCTCCTGAGCAAGCGCAGGGGGTCGCAAAAAAAAGAGGAGGAAATATATAAAACTCAAGGGAGTCCGGGGGCGGGGAGCGGAGGGGGGATGAAGAAGGGGGAGAGCCAACCAAACAGCGGGTTCATCAATCAAGCTCCCGGAGGGAGAGGAACTTTTGCCACTTGCAGGCGATGATAAAAGGGGGTGAAAGGAAAAGAAAGCCAAAGATCGAACTAGGCCATGGTGAATTGAAAACAAAAAATAGGGGGAGGTCATGGGTCGACCTCGGCTTGAACTACCTTCAAAAGCCAAATTAGGATGGCCAACTGTCGAGAGAAATCCGGGAAGGGGGGGACGAGAGGGAACTCCCAAAGTCGAAGATCTAAAAAAAAAAAGCTCAGCTGCGTGGAGCAGAAAATCTGGGGGGATGGGGGCGGGGGAAGTCAGACTAGGACGATCCATTTATATGTCGGCAAACACCAGTTTCTCCTAGAAGGGGACTACTCAATGGGATGTTCTTCCTATTGCGGGGGGGCACCAGGAAGGGAGCCAATGCACACTGGGTCAACAATGAGACGGGGAGACCCATGAACCAAATAGGTAGGATAATAATGGCTCTCACGCAGGGAAGAAACAAAAAAGGGAGGGAGTGGTTAGTTGACGTCAAGGGCGACAATAAGGAGAGGAGTTGGAGACAATCTTCCTCCCTTGTCTTTTTTATAGATTGAGGGGAGGCACAGGTCGGCCCGTTAGGGCGGAAACATTGGGGGGGGCGCGTGGGTACCAGGTCAGGGGAGGTCTTTGGAACAGCGTATATAGTAGTGCTTCCCCCCTTTCTCAGGGTAGAGGGGAAGTAGGTAGGGGTAGGCTCAGATGTCTTACTCAGGGGTAAGCCTTCATGACAAACAAAGGGCGCTGTGGAAGACGAGAAAGCAAAAACATAGCGGCAGTAATGGACGGGAGACCGTGTGATTCGAGTAATATTTTTTACCTTATCCAAACTAAAAACACAGCGGCGGAGGCCATACGCTTCCACAGTCTAAGGGCAGCTTCAGAAAAAAGGGTGGAAAATAAGGGCGGGAAAAGGGACCCGCAAACTCAGCTTTGTGGTCGAGCTGGAGCGGGGAGAGCGACTGGGTACAGGGAAGAAAAACAACAAGGGTAAGAGACGGGGGGGGGGGGAGCGTAAAGACAAGCCCCAAAGGGGAGGGAGGGATCTGCAAACTGTTGAGGAGGCATCATTCTGGAGACTCCTGACAGGGGGAAGACTCGGGGGGCCAGAAAGCTATCGGGGATCGAAACGGAAGGAAAAGCTACGAAAGGGGCAAGGGGGGGGGGGAGGGTCCGTTTCGCTTCTAAAGGGTTCATCGCTGCCCAATCCTGGAAACAAATTGGAAAGTGAGAGGACCAGGGGGAAAAAAAGAAATCAGATGAGTGGGAAAAAAAAAGACCTGACAGCAGTACCAACAATCCACGAGGAGTGAAACCCTAGAAAAAAGGAAAAAAATTTGGCGTCGAAATGAGAAGAGGGGGGGCAAAAGAAAAAAAGAGGGTTCTAATTCAATACTTGACTACCAAAAGAGAGAAAAGCAAATAGAAACCTATTAATGGGGGGACCCAAATGGAGAGCCACTGGGGAGTGGGAACCCAGACGCGAACCCATGGCCCTGACGTCCTGGGTTCTAAATCAGAACGAGGATTTTCCCATCTACAAAGGGCAAAAGGGATAACAGCTTTGTCAAAGTAAAAAACCAATGGAACAACAAGAAAGAAGGAGACGAGGGGGTGGGGGAACCGATCTGGGACTCATACCTATCCGTGTGATTGAGAGGAAGACCTAAAGGGTAGGTACCCAAGGAAAAGGGACGCATTTCCACAGGTACCCCATGGAATAAGAATAAAACGAGAGGGGGCGCGTGAATATCATACATATCAGAACTACCTCAACGTAGAGGAAAGTGGCACTTTTTGAGTAATGTGAGGAACCCATGGGGACTAAGAGGGACCGTGCTAAAATAAAGGTTGTTGATACACCTGCATATAAGCGAATAGATGAAGCACACAACAAGGGCGAACTTTTACTTAGAGGAACGAAGCATGGTAATGGGGACGTAAAACAATTCCAACAAAAACTCAAAAACTTAGGAGAAAAGGTACCTCGGAAAAATCTTATGATCGTCCCATAAAAATGATGAAAAGTGGAAACCTTTCATACGTAAGATGGATTACAATATATGAAGTCTCGAAAAAAGGGATGGAAAGAAAGGGAAACAAAGCCCATGTGATAATATTTTTAGAGGATGACCAGAAAAGAACGTTCACTGAACACGAGAAACAACCAAAAAAAAACAGGAGAGGAATTGGTCAGCCATAAAGAGGATAGAGTAACACCTTCACGTGGGGGAAAGCGAGAAACATGTGTGGTTTCAATCACGCACTTTCGTTGCGGGAGATACACCTCTAGGAAAGACGAACCGGGATGAAAGTAAAGAAAGGTAGAAAGAGGGTGCTGAAGGGAAGCCTCATATGAGGTCTTGGAGAATCAAAAACGTCAAAGATCGTCTTTCTATAATTAAAAGGGAGAGCGGTGTGGAAAGGGTTCAGCATAAGAAACTGGGGGTCGCGTGGGTAGACTTTAGACCATTGTAAAGAGGAAGGACCACGGAGAGAGTACTAAGAAAGAGTGCCAATTCTCACGAGAAGGGGGGGAGATTAAAGGCTGCAATCCCGCGGCCCGAAAGTTGGGCCTCGGAAGGAGTGGACACAATGGTTGCCATTTTGAAATCGTACCAGTTCAGAAGGAGGGATTCGCGGAGAAAAGACAACACAACAGGAGGAGAAGGTGACCATGCGAACCCCCAGCCTTCAATTCCGCCATCCCACCTAGAAGAAGAGGAGGGGGTCCCTACATGGCATTACGAACAGATGGCAATCGAGGGAGGAGGGGATAAAAAGGAAAGCAGAGTTTTCCCACGGTGAGACATTGAGAAAAATTACAAGGAAAAGTTTCAAGGGGGGAGAGATCAAATGCAGGGAACAAAAAGGGAAGGAAAAAAAAATTAGTGTGCGAAAGTTTTGCTGTTTCGATTGGTGGGGAAGGAGAGAAAAGGAGGTTGAAAGAAAGATGTTGGGGTTTCACCAAAATCGCTGGGGAGAAAAGGGAAAACATTTGTTGTGTTTCACGAGGGGAAATCGGGGTGTCCGCACGACTGTGCATGTACGCTGGTAAGGATCAGACGCGATGAACGTTTGGTGAAAAAAGAGGCGCTGGTGGCATCAACAGTAGGAGAGAAGCTATGACAGGGCGGGGGTATACACTTGCATGGAACAGTTACACTACCCTGCCGTTGGAGTCTAAAACGGAAGGGGTTGAGAAATAGGAGAGGGGAACCAGAAAAAAGTATAGGGCGAAGCAATGATCATATCAAACCATCTAAACCCACTGCTGGGCGGGTATTGAACGATACCAAATAGAACGTAGGATGTAATTTTTTCAGACTGGAAAAGGAAAGAAAAAAGGAGGAGCTACGATAAAAGAGGAATAAAAACTTGAAGGGGAATGATAGACGAGGAGGGTTCTCGTTTTTGCAGAGGGGTTTGAAGAAGGAAGGGGGGGATATCAAGAAAAAAAGAAGCAGCGCACACAAAAATGTATCGCCCAACGTCTACTTCTTCTGGTCAGAGATCAAATAGGCTCATGGGGAATGGAAACTGCTTGATCCCCGTGCGGGAGAAAAAAAAGAGGGGGATCCTATAACCGAAAAAAAAAAGATAAGGGCTAACGAGGTTTGAAGCCATATTGAAGCGACAAAACTCCACAACTTTAACTTCAGAACAAGCTGCGGTTCCTCAAAACTGTCAAAAATGGGGTAATATCTCACGCACGTAGATATGAGAAAAAGGAAAAGGAGGAAGCGGTCGCCCTCTAGGATGTCTCCATGACGCTCAAATAGACCCTCTCCATCCATATGGGAGAATCCACTTTGAGGCTAGGTTGAGACTTCATAACTGAGGAAATGGGAAAAAAGGAAAAACCATGTTGGATCCAGGGGTTGCATGGAAAATTAGGCTATAACAACATACCTTCGTCATACCCAACCAGGAGGAGAGGAAACTCGAACTGTGCGTGCAAACGCTTCCCTCTCCCTTGAAGAAAAGAGTAAGAACCAAACCAAAAACACAAAGCGGGTGCAAGAAACGACTGAGAAGGAAGAAACGGATTTAGTTACCCTCTCGCTTCTGATCTAGAAAGAGGATGTAATATAAGTATGGGGACGTTCTTATCCTGAAGGGAAAGAAAAGTACCTACCCCGCGGGCTCGAAACAGGTCTTCTATGCCATATATCTGGGCTTAGAAAGAAGGGTCCCCTTCTCCTCTCAATAGGAAAGAGAAAAGCTTCACGGATACGAGCGAAGTCAGAAGAGGACTGACCCCAGTGTGTCAGACATAGAAAATGTCGAGAAAAAGACCCAAAGAGACTCCCGACGACCTGGGCAGT
>Ga0179593_1497054_pt1 | contig 12061 bp, 17 predicted proteins | sample CZODoug2_1_08_16_FD_185931 | JGI IMG/M metagenome (GOLD analysis project Ga0179593, IMG submission 185931) | Vadose zone soil fungal communities from Angelo Coast Range Reserve, California, USA - CZODoug2_1_08_16fungal (PacBio error correction) | ecosystem: Environmental > Terrestrial > Soil >...
CGAAGAAGAAGGTTCCGCGAGCGGGACGTGCTTCTGACAGGCCAAAACTAGGGGGGCTGCTACTGTCGACCGGGCCGCGAAAAAAGGGGAGAGGGTGGGCTCATGTCGAGCGACCTCACTGGAGTCTGGTTGTGGCAGGACCAGCCCGGCAAAGGAGCAGAGCTTCTAAAAACGGAGAAACGTGAAGACAAGGAACCGAAAAGGGAGGAGGATGGACAAGGAAAAGGGGGTGGGCTTACTCTAGGAAGTTAGGGAGGGGGGGCAGTTCCCGTTGGACGAAAGAAAAAGCAAACGCTCAACCACGAAGGCGGAAAGAAAGGCAGAAAGTCAATCGACGGAATGCGGCCAACTATACCAGGCGGAAAGAGAAAAATCCCGGATTTAAAAATGGCTCTCGTGCTTGGAAGCTACCGAAAAAAAGTGGGGGAGAGTAATTGTGCGTCGTAGAGAGCACAGGGAAAAAAAGGCGTCTGATGCTGTCGGCCAAAAATGTTGAATGCAAAGTAGTAGAACTCCAAGTGGTCCAGCGCTAGACGTTTCTGGGGAGAGAAAAAAAAAACCTCGATCAGCTAGGCTTAAGCGTGAAAATGGCCTGATTAAAAGACCAAAACGAAGGAGCAAGGGAAACGACGCGATTCGTCCGGAACTGGGCGGCAAAGATATTCATAGAAGGAAGGGGTTAATCGTCCCGCCGAACAAATCTAACAAAGAAAAAAGAAAAGACAGGGATCGACCTAGTCCGTAAACCTGGCAATTCAACATAGTTAAGTCTCAGGAGGTCGCTCACTCTAGAGAAATCTGAAGAGGTTGAGATTTCCCACAAGAAGTGGCTTTGTAGTGCGCAAATGTGCTACCCTTAGATTTCAGCTGCTGTCGATGAGGAACAGAACATTTAGAAGAGCGTTTAAGAAAAGGAAAAATGGTCGTTGCGTTCCTCGGTGGACCGCTAACTCTTGGGTATCTTACCCGGAATGGGTTGACTGTGAAAGGCCTCGTCTCGAAACAAATAAGGGCGAAGAGAGAAACGTCGAAATTTCGCATCGGGAACATAGGCTATGAAAGATACTGGGCAATGGGCTCCAGAATTGTGCAGTTTTGTCATCATTCCCTTTCGGGGAGGCTGCTCGCTTTTTATGGGGGGAGGGGGGGGGCAAAGGGCATCCTTAATGAACTCCATCCATGCTGCTATGGAGGAAATTTGCTTGTAACGGGAAAATGAATGATTGGGGAGGACGTAGGTGAGGAATGCCATAGCTGGGAGGGGGCGATGGGGCAAACGTCGCAGGTCCAAAGGGACCGGGAATCCAAGATGTTTAAGTGATAGGATGGGGGGTTCGTCGGGGGCTGATTCCTCATATCTGAAAATACGCGCCGACGTTGGGGACTCATAAAAGGGAAGGTATAGGGGGGAGCGGTCCCTTTGGCTACTTGTGGGCTCGGGTTTGCTAAGAGGAAAAAAATCTAGACTCTAATATAGGGAAAATAAACACCATGGATCGAGAACTCGGGTCGTCAATCATAGTTGCACTACTGGATTAGGTCACTATTCTCGAGCCGAAACTAAAAAAAAGAAACTCAGGGAATTAAACTTCTGCCGAGGATCAGAGCGGATCGCCACGTCAAAAAATGTCGTCACGTCGTTTAAGGGCCGAGCCCTAGGAGATTCAGAGAAAGGCACAGTCCTACCCGACTCAATCCAGAGAAAAGGAAAATGAAGACCAAGGCCTTCTAGGGAGAGGGGAGAGACTAACCTATGAAGGATAACAGCCAAGAAAAATGGGACAACCGAAAAAGAAGTCAGGGTCTATAAGATCAAATAAGATTGCAGAGGGGGGGGAAAAAACCGAACCAGAGGAGATAAAAGAGGTCGTCATCTTTTACCTATCAGAATGGCGAAATCAAGGGGATGTGGGCCTCTAATACGTAAGGCCATCCGGCGACGAGGCTTAGGGAAATGTAGAAGAAAGCGAAGCGCTACATAGGGGACAACAGTAAGAGGAGAACTCAAGTCCATGAGCCTGTTAGGTAGAAATAGGGGGGCGCCGTGTCAGACGCTGATGCTTTAACATGGACGAATGGAGGAAGGTCGTTTCGTGAAAGGGAAAAGAGGAGCGGATTTCCAGCGCCGGTAAAGCGGGGTGCTTAATCACTTGAGACCGCTTTCAAGCGTGAAGGGGGAGGAAATCGGCGGAGCGCCGGAACGGCGAATGGGCTTGAAAGTTCTACCGGCCAGGTTGTCGATAAAACAGGGCGCCGAGAAAAGGTGTGTTTGGCCGCTTGGGGGGGGGGGAAAAGTCCCTAGACGAGTCGAGGAGAGAAAAGCCTAGAAAACTTCGGTTGAACTACCCGCATGAATACCCGGGCAAATCAAAAAAACCGTCAGAGGAAGACGAGAAGCTGGGGGGACTTCTTGAAGGAACTAAAGGGGGATGCACTAGTCACTCAAAGAAGTTGGAAAACCACAGAACAACGAAGCCGGAGGAAGGGGGAAGAAAAGGGGAAATGAAGGCATAGGAGAGAGAAACTAACTGACGGGGGAAGGGTCGAGGGAGCGACATTCTGGTGACCTGGAGAAAAAAAAGGAGGTTGGGGGGAAATGAATACGGGGCCAATGGGGCGGGGAAGAGAAGTGGGCAACAAGGGGGGCTTCCTTTTCTCTGAATCGATGACGGAGAAGAGCAAATTAAAAAAAAAAGGGAAAAAAAGAACCGTTTTACGGTATTTTAGGGGGGGGAAAGGCCGGAAAAAAAAAGGGGGGGGCGACGCTCCTCTATAGCGGAAAAGGAAAGGAAAGAAGGGGAAAAGGACGATAATTCTAACGGAAAGACCTAAGCGGACGCTGAAAAGGGAAAAAGTTTCTCCTTCCCACAGGGGACGGGTCGAACCCTGGATCGGGAAATAACCAAACCCAGAAGTCGTGGATTGCATAGCTCTAATATGGATACGATTGATCATCCGAAGCCGTTCGCTGTGGTAAAAGTGGAGGATGAAGATCTCAACAAAAAAAAGAGGTGTATGAAAAAAGGGGAGGATCCGAACTTTCATGATACAGAACTTAGGTAGTAAAGATAAAAATCGATCACATCTTTGGAGAAAGGATCGTGCAATATTCTGGCGTGGGGAAAAAGAGCCAGGGATCCCGGGGCCACGTTACCTCCTTTAAAGTAAGGGAAGACCGGACGAGTATGGGAGGGGAGGAAAGGAAAGTTTCGTAATCTTTTAGTCATGGGGGAAGAGCTGAGGGGATAGCTTATAGAGCAAACCAATAGAGGCTCCCACACAACAAACCGGGATTTCCAGCTGAGAAGCTGTGTTTAAGATGGGAGACGCCGAGCGAGAAGAGCCAAGGAAGGGAGATCCACAATTCAGCGTGCAAGGGCAAATGAGAAGCTAGAAAACAAAAGGGAGATACCCAAACATCCATTATCACGTGAAAAGGGGGGGAGTAAAGAACACGCAACCTGCAGCTGGACACGGGTGAATTATGCCCTTCATTAGTATGAGAACAGGAAAAGGGGGGAATGGACTTTTAAAACGTTAACAAGGGAAGGGAGCGGTATTCACTTTCTGCAAAAAAGCGGGCGAGCAGTCCAGAGACAGAAAACGAGAGCCGTGATGAAAAAAGAAAAAAATATATCATCTCAGGGTGCAAGTGGTTGAAGAAGCAAGGGGGCGTTTAGTGCAACAAGGCAAAGGTTCAAGGGTCGGATCCGCATATTCTACTGCGAAGGAAAAAAAAGAGGAAAAACCAAGCATAAGAGGAAAAGGCATCAGACTTCCAAGTGAAGGAACTGATTCGAAGAAAAAGAAAAAGCGCCTGACTGCGCAGGAGGGGGCCTACTAAGAGGTACAAGAATCAAAGAAGGGAGGCCGTCATTAGGGGAGGAGGGAAAAAGAAAAGCCCGGGACAGATGTCGAAAGGCCGCCTTTATAAAGGAAGCTGAGGGGAGACCGAAGAGAAAAAGACTATGCCAGACCAATGATAAAATAGGGACCAAACATTCCATTCAGGAGTTTAACGGGGGAATCCTTCATGGAGCGACGAAGAGGGAAAAAATTCAAAGAAAAAGAAAAAACTCAGACTGGATAGGATGGGACGACGGGGAAGAAAGGGCAAAGTGGCTCCCTTGAGAGGGAGAAGGAATCGATGAAAAGCCGGGGTTTCTACATAGCTCGAAGAGAGATATTTTTTGAGGGAAGAGACTTGTAGGGTAAAAGGGGAGAGTGGGGGAGGGGGCAAGAATTTGTCTTTTAGAACTGAAGGAGAGAGCACAGACCTGATTACCTGGAAGAAGAGGTTTTTCTTCCTCGGACCGTGTCAGGGGGATTGATGGGGGGGGGGGGGGGGGTTTGGAAAAAACCAAAAAAATGGGGGGAAGTTGAGGGCGCGGAATCGAAAGTACTACCAAAAAGGAAAAGAGAGAAAATCAGGGAGATCGGGGATTGCTGGCGCGTCGGAGTGACGGTCGATCTGCTGGGGGAAGACTTTATTAAGGAAGTAACCATATTCAAATGGAGAGGGCTGGGGAGAGGGGGAGATATTTGGGGGGGGAAAAAGTGAGTACAAGGTTCGAAGTAGAGTGAAAGGGGGGGGATCTCAATAACCAAATCGCTGTACACTGGAGAAAAAAGGGAAAGCCAAGCCATTTTTGGGAAGGGGAAAGCCGGTGCTCCTCTATTGGTAGAAAAGAGAGCGATGAGTCTATCCCAGAAAAGAGAGGCCAGCTGACCTATAAACTTGGGAAAAAGAACGTAGGAACGGGGGGGGAGAGGCTCCGCTGGCAAAAGCCAACTAGCCAATTCCTCAACAGCGATATCCGCCTCAATTGTTCAAAGAAAGGAGACTACTAACCTTCAGCCTCACTCAGAGAAGGGGATGGCGCATCAAATTTAGGAAAAACGCCAAGTAATCAAGAGCATCACGCATGACGAAAAAACAGGAAGGGATGCAAAAAGCACTTAACTTTGTACCGAAAAGGGAGGCGTCAAAGGCAGGGACTCTCCTCTTTCGCAAAAAAGAGGAGTCCAGAGAAAGGCAAAAACTTCTTTTATCAGAAAAAGAAACCAAAAAGGGCATCTAGGAAGACAGTGGTCTAAATACTAAGCCCGAAAGGAAAAACGACATTTTTCCTGCCAGATCGCAACTTAGGGGAAGACACATCGCTGCCATAAATCGACTAAAGGGGAGCCCTGGGAAGGACCATCAAAAAGGAGAAATAACTAATTCTTAACGTGCGCAGACCGGGGGGGGGGTAGCTCTCTTGTCGAGCAGAAGGGGAAGAAAAAGGGGGGACTTGTGCGTCAGGAAAGGTCCGAAGTATCCGGATCTCCTAACGATGCTAGGAGGGGGTTCGGAAATGAAAGAGTACAAAACTTGCAGGAGATAAGGGGAAGGTTGGGGGACCTTACTCCGCAGTAGCAAGAAAAGAAAAAGGCGATGTTTCGCGAAAAGGGCTCGGATTAATAAGCGCAGAGGAGTAAGTCATGTCAGAAAGGTGGCCTAAAAGGGGAATCGCGGCAACAAAAAGGAAACAAAAGCCGTTTCTTTTCCGGAGAAAAAAAAAGGGGGAATTCGTCAGTGAGGGCGAAGTCACAATACCGAGAAAGCACCACTGTGCACAGCTCGTAAGGGAAAAAAAGCAGTGTGCAAACGCCTTTCGGTCCGGTGGGAAACAAAGCACTGTATCTTCTGGAAAGAGGGGGTCGTCGATGTTCTATGAAAGGCGGCGGGGGCTCTTGGGGGGGAAACATAGATTGGCAGTCCACTGGCCAAAAGGATCTTAACTTAGAAGGAATAAGAAAAGGGGGGGGGGGGAAGGGAGGGGAAGTCCTCCGCTTGATTGGCGGAAGAGAGGGTGGTCTGTCAGGGTTGGTAGAAAACTGTCCTTTTCCATTGGGCGGGAAGACCAGAAAAAAAGACCTCCAGGAAATGAAAGAAAAAGAAAAAACAGCACGACTATAAAAGGCTAGAGATTGCAAAGAGGGTCAAAAAAATGACTTTCCAGAATTCCTGCTCAAAAAAGGAGGACGCCGGAAACACCAGGGCTCTCACAACAAAAAAACAGTATATTATTAAGTAGATAGGAAAAAAATCCTTCTTCACAATCGTTGGGGAAGCACTAAAAGAAGAACTCGGGGGGGAACCGTCGGGGCTTCTCAGGAGGGAAAAAAATGCTCACAATTTGTCGGCGTGAGGGGGGGGCATGTCTACTCCGGAAAAGGAAAGCTTTTGGCGAAAGAACTTCAGGAGGGCTCCTCAGGAGAAAAAAAAAAAGGGGGTGGGGCCTCAGGTCTAAAAGGTCCTCATCCCTAAGGAGGGAAGCGCAATCAAGCGAGAAGAAGAAAAAAAGGTTTGGAGATGAAAGGTCGTAAAGAAAAAAGGGGAGAAGAATTGGGTCTAAAAAAAAAAGGAAAAGATAAGGAGAAGTCCCTCTCAACACGAGAACGAAGGAGACTGAGATCTTCATCGCGACGGAATAGAGAAGGTAACGGGGCCACTAATATAAAGGGAGGGGCACGGGTGGAAAAAAGAAGGGCGGGGGAAACCGATAAGAGGAGGGAGGGAAAGGACTAAAAAAAGTTTTGGATTAGTCCTGTATTGGGGTGCGACAGGAAAGGGGATATCACTTGGAAGGATAACGGCTATTCTTTAAAGACAGAATAATAGGGAAAAAAGCGTTTTTCCTCGAGAAGGGGTCTGCGAGACATCTATCATCCTACATGGGGAAAAAAGTTCAGAGGAGGGAAATATTTACCTCGAGCAAAGTAACTAGTCCAAGACGGAAAGCCAGGGAAAGTCAAATCGCCTTATTTTGGGGTGAATCAGGAGGGATAGTCATAAAGGGGGGAGAAGCCGGACCTTAAGAAAAAAGGAAAGAAGAAGAATGCACATATTCCATGGGAAAAGAGAGGACGTCGCAATAAAAAGGACGAATCTGGGCAGGAAGGGTACGGCCTGGTCGGGGAGTCACTCCCGGGGAAGGGGGGCATGGAATGCAGATGTCTATCTTGCCCAACAGTGAAAAGCGGGAGCAAGACAACCTGTAGGGGGGGCCTCGTTCCTTCTGCCCTATATCTTTCAACTCTCAGCGGGTTCTGGAGGGAGAAAGCTCCGATCAAAGAACGGGGGCGCATCAGATTACGGCAGGGGACTCGCTTGCATAGAATTTTCCGCCTTACCAGAATGTCAGGTCGCCGACGGTTACAATAGTCCTTATCGTCAGTCTGCAGGAGAGTGACGCGTGGGGGGGACGCTGAAAGAGACGATACCGCCAGAAATCGAATGATAAGCGATTGTCCGGTTGAAAAGTGAGCTTTTTTGGGGTAGGGAGGGACAGATGGGCGGAGGGACATTGAAGGTTGGAGCGGTGTAAAGAAAAAAAGGGGGGGGATTCCTCAGAACGTGATGGGGGTTCCAAATCTGGCCGATATTGCTGGAGGATGTCCTCATAGCTCGCTGGAAGGAAACACTGAGAGCCGGGAGAAGAAAAAAAAGGGCAAAAGGGTAGTTGGTTCGCGCGGGGGGACAGGGGAAAGCTTTGGCTTGCTCTGCACGCTTTCAAATATCTGAATCGCAAAAGAGAGGGGACGATACTCGCGAGGAAACTGCATCTGTCTAGAAAAAGGGGGGGAAGGGGTAGCAGATAAAAAGATCCTAACTCAACGCGAGATCGAAACAAAGGGGACAAACGTAACTACTTCTGATAGCACATAGGAGGGTCCACGGTAGTGGGGGTCTCCTGAGGAGGTTTCATCATAGAAGGAGAGTGAAGGGAAAAACCCTACCTGTCCTACCATCCCGAAGAAAGCGAGAACTGGTACAAATGGCACTCAGGTACTACCGGTGGAATAGATCAATTATAAAAATCACAAATGGTGCCAAAGAAAAGTACAACCTAAGGGAATCAAAGAAATGCACCCTCAAAAAACGACCTCGCTTTCGTCGACGCGGAGATCGTTAACTGCAAAGGCGCGGCATTTCTCCAAGGGCCGGGGACGTTTGCCGCCATCTAGAAGAGTGAGCTTCCCTCGGGGAAAAGGTGCCGCGCAAGGCGAGCAGAAACACGAATTCTTACCCAGGAGAAAGGCAAGGGAGTAGCCTGGTTGGCCTACAGAGGGGCCGACAGGGGGGATGTGAAGCTGAGGCTTGGGAGCGAAAAGAAGGAATGAGGCCGCAATCAATCGGGGGGGATCAGGGAGGCGTGGAAGAGGTCGGGGTTGTCCTAACGCAAAATGCCGTGCAGGTAAGTCTTGCGAGCTAACTTCCGAGGTCCGGGGTTGGTGAACAGGCACGGCGCGGGAGGGAGGGAAGGACCGAGCGGAAGCTCCCCTATTGGCCGCGTAGGCTGGTTCGTTTTTGTGGGAGATTGTGTGGGGAATCCCAAATCGAAGGCGAAGAAACACCTAATCCAACCAGGGGGGAAAAGACGTTTGCCGAAGACAACCTTATGGGCATCTGCCTAAGGAGAGAAAATAAGCGAGAGGGGATTAGAGCGCTTCTTGCCGGAAGACAAAAGAAGGCCGCAGGGGGAAAATGCTCTCCCCGCCGCTGACAAAAAACTCACAGTAAAGGAGTGGGGCTCAGAGGAAGGACGGAATCCTTAAACTCCGTGAAGAGAGAAAAGGTCACGTGGGGACGGCTACCTTCTGTTTCAAACTTGATGGCGGGGTTGGAAAAATTTGGGCCCTGGAGACAAGGGAGGGGCGGCACGCTGCGGGGGGAGGAAAGCGCCGCGGGATCTTACCGGCCTGAACAAAGCCTCTAAAACACAACTCTAAAAGGTTATAAAAAGGGTACTTGTCTTTTGGGGGAAGGGAGAAAAATCTTTTTGGCGTCAAAAAAAGAAAACTAATATCGGCAGGGGACCATATGGAAGAAACTACGAGGGCTAAGCGAAAGACGAAGCAGGGAATGCGCCCTTTCCTTTCAAGAGGCGGGTTAAAAACCCCCTGGGGATTTCGCGTGGGACGGAAATTGACCTAAGAGGAATGGCCTCAGGGGTCAAAGGAGAGGGACGAGAGAGTTGGCCAATGGGAGCTATCACGTATACAAAGGGTAAGAATGGCTCAGTGGGGATGAATGCCCTTTCTGATGAAATCTCTCTCAACACAACAAGGAAAAGGATAGGATTCCGAAACGGCCTTCATACCTCAAAAGGGGGGGTCGTAAAGATCTGAGAAAGCTAGAATAAATCTTTTCAAGCGGAATTTGGAGAAAAAGGGTAGGGGTTCCTGATCGCAAATCCCGTTTTTCAGAACCACATAAACCGTGAACGGTGGGTCGAACCGAAGATAGGGACGGGCCGGGGAGACTTGAGTCGTTAAGAGCTGGGTGATTCCGTCCTGCGAGATATAGTGATATGAAAAATATGGGTTTCTTCTAAACCGCCACCCACAGGACATTAACCATACCATCTGGAAGAAGGGGGATGGGGGGGTGAAAGGATCTTCTCCGCCAGGAAGAGAAAGCATTCTAAAAAATATCCACATCATACGTAAAAAAAAGTATATCCCGTCTGAAAGGGGAACAAACAGGAAATTATCCGGTACCAGATAAAAAAGAAAGAAATCACCCCTGCGCTCGGAAGGGTAAGAAAAGAGTTGGTGGGAAAGATGCATCCGCCTGATGCCAACTGAGGAAGGGTCTGGTCAAATGTGGGGGTAGGCGGACGTGATTTAACTTTCTCGAGGCCAAAAGGGAAGGAGAAGGCAAAAGGCCGAGAACTCTGCGGGTATAAGAAAAAATCAAATTCCGGGAACGGTAGGAACTTCATTCACCGCGGGTTGCAGGGGGGGGCGGGAAAGAAGCAGGGGATGCTACGGCAGCAAAAGCAAACACACCAAAATCACAGCGCTGGCCTAAATGAGAACCGTTCCTACCACGCAGCGCAAAGCCATAGAGCTTGACAGCAGAACATCCTCTATCTTGGAAAACTATCCTCAAAAAAAGGTAAACTTCATTCGTCAAGCGCGAAAATGAAGGTAAAGAACTGACACGATCTCAGAGAAGGAGGTGGGGTCGAGGGAAAGTACTTCCCTTCTGCCCAAAGAAAATCCACCATGCTTCAGGAAAAAATGGGGGTGGGTTTGCGGGGGGAAGGGCCAAACAGCAGACGGAGAAGACTAAAGGAAAAGGGGAACAGCACGGAAGACTCTCCCTTTCTCGCCGGTCCTATACGCTCAGGGAATAACCGAGATGGAAACGACTGGGAGGAAGTCTCAAAATGTGAGAGAGAAGTCTCGGAAAGAAACGATGCCGACAAGGAAAGAAAAAAAATCGTCGGGGAAGGAATCGAGGTCGGGGCTGGATCAGCTAGAAAGTATTTGCGGGGCATTGCCGGGTTCTCCTTCGGTCGAGGGAAAAGACATCCTTGACGCAGCCTTTTTTTTCGGCCCGGAAAAGGGGGAGAAAAAAAAAAGGAAGGATTGGGGCGCCGTAAAAGAAGTATTTCTGTCCGCTGAATCAGGAGGCTGACGACCAGAGACAAGGCTGAGAGATAGATAAAAAACGCCTGAGGACGAATTGACGGTCATTCAACGCAGGGGAAAAAGCTCCTGTCAGGGATTACGCACGCAAGTAAAAGAGCGATGACGACCCGCGAGAGGCCATATATTTTGTAGGGGGGGGTAGTTCCAAACTAGAGTCGTGGAACCTAGGGGAAAAAAGGACAGCCCAAACGAGAGAAAAGGGAAAAACTGATCCATTGCCATGTTTGCAAGAAAAAGGGAAGAAAGTACTTTTAGAAGAAAAGGATGTGCGAGAAAGCAAGATAAACTGTACAATGGGCAAGGAACGGCAGTAAAGGCACAGGTTAGAAGAAGGGATGGAGCGCAACGACAGCAGAAGGTCAATTCCTAAAGTTAAGAACACAAAACAATGCCATGGGAAAGGGGAACCGGAAAAAGCCAAGGGAGAAACCTCTACATAGAGAGAGGGGGAAAGGAGAAAATCATTATGCCCAGGGGCAACACGCGCGCCAAAGAGAGAAGAAAGAGGACTATCAGCCGATGCAAAAAAAAAAAGCAGAAAACGGACCGGGGACGGTCTTGCATCCAGGCGGCGATTAAGGGAAAAACCAGCTGCGGCAATCGGCCCATCGAGGAGAGTAGGGAGAACGGAGTATGAAGATACCCTTCACTTACACCAAGGATTTACTCGGGAATACTACCCAAAAAAGAATTTCCCCCGAGGAAAAGAAAAGACAGGGGGGGGCGGGAGAACTAGTCGCGTGAGAAACAATAGAAAAAGGCCAATAAAGCTAGAAAGGTACAAAGCACAACCCTCACTCAAGGAGGGGGGGGCTCAAGCCCTCCTCAAGACTGGCGCTGAATCTCAGGAAAAGAGAGGGGGTCTCAATGGAGGGCAGGAAGGACAGATTTCTAAGAAGGGAGAATTGGGGCTCACTGATAGTTTTTGAGGCTTCATAATGCCAAAATCCTTCGATGAGAGAAATCATCAAAAAAAAGAAGCGCCGAAGGGAAATTACTAAATCAAAGTTCGAATTGTCAAGGGAGAGGAAAAAAAGAAGATGGGAATGCTTAAGAAGGCCATTTCTAGAATAATTTCTCTCAGCACTGCCGGAAAACCACCTCGCTTGCTCCAAAGGAAGGGTGAACAATAGCTTTTACAGCATCGCCACGGTCCATGAGAGGGGGAAAAGAAAAAACAGAAAACACCAACCTGGTTCGAGAGGGAAGAAGAGTCTGTGCCAAAAAGGGCTGCCTCCTTCCTCAGACACTGGGTATCAAAGGGAAAAAATGGAAAGAGGGGGCCGATTGAAAAAAACTTAGGGCAACGTTGAGAGGGATCGATGGGCAATGTTCCACAAGAGGAAAGGAAAAAGGTGAATAGTAACAAAGGGGGTAGAAAAATGCCTCAGCTGGGGAAGGAAAAAAAAACCTATCGGGGCGGGAAATATAGGAGCCGTTGCCCATCGATGGTAGAACACAACAAACCTAACAAAGGGAGAAGGAAACTCCAGCACTAAAAAAGGGGAGTATAGACAGAGACAGAACTCTGTTGAACCAGGACTATCTGCTTCCACCAACGCGACCTAAGACT
>Ga0179593_1321062_pt1 | contig 12060 bp, 12 predicted proteins | sample CZODoug2_1_08_16_FD_185931 | JGI IMG/M metagenome (GOLD analysis project Ga0179593, IMG submission 185931) | Vadose zone soil fungal communities from Angelo Coast Range Reserve, California, USA - CZODoug2_1_08_16fungal (PacBio error correction) | ecosystem: Environmental > Terrestrial > Soil >...
GCTGTGAGGGGGAGGCTAGTGCAAAAGGGTCGAGCGAACTATCGCGTCACCAGGTCGGGGCGCGATCCGGGGTGTGTGGCCCTGCAGATACGAGTACGTCGAAAGGAAGAAAATGAAGGATTAGCGGGTGCGATACCGCTAAAAACCGTGGGCTCTGTCTCAAGCATTGATTGTCTGAACTACACGAAAAAGACGGCCGCAAAGGGAAACGCAAAGGCCTGGGAAAGGGACGTCAGAGATAGGGGAGAGAAGAACCGCCTTCACGCGAAAGACAGGGAAGCATCCTGGTCCACAAAAAAAAAATAGGAGAACTGGACCCGCGAATTTGCCGGAAAGGGAATGGCGACGCGCGCCGGGAGGAAACGTACCAGTTAGCATGGGGCAGGGCCTGGGAGGGCGGGGAGGGAAGTGGGGTTAGGCACGCAATGTAAGGTCGTGCGTAAAATACTCGGTGCTGGCGTGAAGTGTGAGAGCCGTCGACTGGTACGAAACTCAAATCTGGCACAAGCAATATTCCGCCCTTGGACGGTATCTCAAACCGATGCCGCGTAAAGGAGATTGGGAGGGAAAGTTAAAACGCTGTGGGAGGGAACAGTCGGCAAAAAGGGCGTAATTACTACGGGAGGGGCCGGCGAAGGGTCTTATAGCCGAGAAGTATTCGGAGGGGGTAAGTTACTCGAGCCGAGTTGGAAGACGGGGGCCACTACACGTTCGCGCCCGGGCAACGAGGGGCTTCTCTGAACCCTACACAGGACAGGGGAGAATCCACTAACACTTAGGTGTCTTATCTACAGTGCATCGCTCTCTCTTTAACCCGTTCGTTTCGAAACCTGTCATATCTGTCTAAAAAAAGGTGAGTCGTCCGTCTCACTAAAAAAAGCGTGTCGGTTTCTAACGTCGAGAGGGATGTGTACTTCTTTTTTGCCGGGAAAAAAAGGAAGACCGTGGGCATCAGCTGGTCAGGGGGCTTGAGTCTATCGGCGGCTGATCAAAGGGAATGTGGACGGGGGGGTTTTAGGGGAATTACCGGCGATTTCACTTCAAAGTCGGTTTTATCTGGCCAACGATCGCGGACTCAAAAGGCGCTTCGTGCACGGGAAGACCATCGATAGATGTTTAGTGTCTCTCTTAGAGGGGGAGGAAACTCGACTCCGGAGGGAAAAACGAGGCGGGGCATGGCGGGTGGGGAGGCGCAAAGGGGAGGATAACAGGGGGGGGAATTCAGAAAGGGCAAATAGAAGAAGAATGAAGCGAAAGTTACTGCGAAAAACATCGGGTGGGCTGACCATTGCGCGGAACGAAAAAAAACACGAGGTGGTCATCCCAGCCACGGGGGAAGGGGGGTCTGGGAGCCGAGGCCGGAAGCATTGCGTAGTCAGGGGCTACGCCTTCCGACGGAAATTAGGGGAAGGGAGTCACGGGTTAGGGGCTGTTTGGAGGCTGCGAGCGACGAACTTGCGGTCGACCCGTCGTGCTATCTGGGGGGTCGAAAACGCAGGTAAGTGAAAAAAGTGCTTGTCTGCAGGGTGAGTCACCTACAGAAACGCGTCCGGGCGTTTCGCTCTACAAGAAAGGGAACTTGGTATTAAGCCCCCCCGTTCGAGGAGGTCAACTCCTCGAAAAAAAAGAAAACAAAAAAATTGCGCAGTGCGTCTTCCCGATGAAGGGTGCGCACGGCGACGGTCGGAGGGGTTCGCAAAGGGGGGACTATCTTGTACCCCTGAACCGAAGGGTACAAGTTTCGAGGGAAAACGCTAGCGGCCCCGCGGGAGAGTCAATGACGGCTTCTGGAAAACCACAAACAGAGGAGAACAACTGTAACGAAAGAACAAGGACTTTCATTCGAAGGGTCAAATGCCGCTCCTCAATCTCAGTGCAAATGGTAACCTCTGGGGAGCTGGCTAGGAGGATGTGCGACGGGGGGAAGGGGAAAAAAGCAAGCGAAGACCTCGTGTTTAGGAGGAGAGTTCAGTGGGTAAGGGAGGGAACGACGCTCTCATGGCTGAAAAGACAACGTTTCGTCGCAGAGGAGGGGGAAACTGGTGGGGAATGAAAACCCGATTCACTGAAACACAGGTTGAGGGTTTGTCACCAAAAGGGAGATCTTCGCAAACTCTCAAAGCAACCAGGAGCACACGATCATTTGGGGAAGGAACTGGAAAAAGTGGGGAAAGCTATATTACTGGAAGCTCTGGCGGGCGCAACTAAAAAAGGAACAGGAACGTTTTCCGATCAGAATGTCAAAAGCTCCACGCCACGATGCGGGAAAGGACAAGAGGAAAGTTGCTCGCTGAACTAGTCGCAGACGAACGTGGGAAAGGGAATCGCCCAGAAGGGACAAAAAAAAGTGGGCGTTGAAAGAAAGGACCCGAAGCAGGGCCCACACCGTCCTCAAGGGAAGAAAGGAGGGCTGAGTCCGCCTGAAAGTGAAAAATCGTTTCGCCCAACAAGGAGATCAAGCCAAAAAATCTAATCCTACAAGAAAAGGGGGAAAGAAAAAACCGACAGTCGGAAACAGAAGGCGAGGAATCATTAAGGCGCCGTGGTGACTTGGTGAGGGAAGACTCGCAGAAAAAACAAAAACGAGGTAGGAGGGGAAAAGATAAGGACCGGAAGAAAACCAACACGGCGGGAATATACTGGAAGAAGAGGGGGGGACCTATGGTTGGGGGGAATGTGTACTTGCTTGCTTTGTGGAGCGGTTGGTAAGAGGGAGGGAGTGTGGTGTCTGGGAGACAATGCGTTGCTAAACAAGTCAGACGGACTCATGCAGGAGGAAAGGGAGGCCAGTACCCTGTCGCGGTGGGCGGTCTTTGGTAACGAACAGTCTCTCAAGGAAGGAAAACAGAACAGTCTTGTTCCTAGAAAACGGAGGAAATTCCGTCCGCAGGATGTCACCTGGGAGAGGGACTGTAGGGGGGAACGGGTGGATTCTGTAAAAGCCAGAGGGTATGTGGAGGAAACAGAAGTAGTAGGCTGTCGGAAAAAGGATCCGAAGAAGTTCCTCAGCCAGAAAAAAGGGGACTGTCAGTAGGGGGGGGGGGGAGGGTGAGCGGCATTGGGCTTGGAGGGGAAGGGGAAAACGACACCGGGGGGGAAAGAAGCAGGGATCGTTTAATTCATAAAAAACCCACGAGCCAACTCACGGGGATTAACGTTGCGTTCTAAAGCGAAACCAAAGTGAGCAACCAGGGAAGTTCTATTCAAGAACACTAGGGACCTGAAATAGCGAAAGGCCAGTTCCGAGCCAATGAAGACAAACAGCGTTTCCATGCCAAAAAGCAAGGGCATCGTGAAGTAGAAGACTAAAGACGGCTGGTGGCAAGAGAAAAACACTCTCACGTCAGTCGGAGGTTCAAAAAAGCGCTTGTGGGGGAGTTAGACCGTCACTTGGCAACATCGAGGACCGTGGAATGCCGCTAAAAATAACAGTACGTTGCGCCATCGCAAGGGTTGAAACATACAGAGAAGTCTGCATAACCGCAAGACCGGAGAAAAACAGGAGTGAACAACGCGCACTTCAAGATGCCATGGAACGAGTTCGTCGACCTCACGACGCCTCCAAGGGAAAAGGTCCTCAAGTGTTTCTCTTATAGGGATGGCAGGAACGCGAACGAAGAACGAATCGTGCACAAAGGAATTTTTCGAAGCACCCCTCACCCGCGGCCACTTGGCTGCCCTCTGAGGAAGCTAAAAAAAAAACTCCGGAAAAAAGACAAAGCCTCTCCAAGAGAAGACAGCCTAGGGCCGACAGAAGAACGAAAGGCAAAAGTCCTCTCGGGAAAAAACCAAATCCTTCTTCAGAATCCCGCGGCTAGTGGGGGCCCAGGCCACTGGGAACGCGAAAACGGGAGAAACGGAAATTTTTCCCGAAAGTCAGGGGGGCCGGAAGGAAAAAAAGCTGTTCTTCCATCAGAAAACATAGAATAGTCGGAGGGCGCCAAAATCCAAAGGATGGAAGAAATCAAACGGCAGAGGGAACCCACGTAAGGGGGACTGGCCGAAGATAAAAAAACGAGACTGCTATGTGGACGGGGTAACGACGGGTAAGCGCATGGTGGTCTTACCCCTAAGATCGGTGACTGACCGAGAAAAAAAAAAGACATTGAATCTGGAGCGGGCGAAAATACCCGAATTCAAATCTGGAGGGACGGGGAGCGCCTCAGGCAACTAGCAGAAAACTGCCTTCAACGCACAAGAAAAAGGGGAAAGGAAACTTCAATGACACCAGGAAAAGCAGAAAAACGGAACTAAAAAAGGAAAAAGAGTGAAGGAGGAGCGTGCGGGGAGCGAAATGTTCGAACACCGAAAAGGGAATTCTATGCCGGAAACGGCCGTCGGCGGGAACCAATGAACGTATTTCTCGTCAAAACCAAGATGCAGAGAAAAACGCGCGGGAGTTTGGGGAAAAGAGCCCGATCGCGCGATACCAAAGAATCTGACAGGGGGGGGGGTAGGAAAACCCCTCCGCGACAGCAGCGCCGAGAACGTCTTACGCCTGCGTAATACCAAGGCATATCGAAACGAACCTGGACTTCGCAAAAAGTTGAGGACCGGAACCGGGGGGGAAAAAGAAGTGGAACGGCCCTGGCGGAACGCCGGGCGGTTCAAGGAGGGACCACTAAAAAAGCAGCGAGGCACACCAAGACATATGTCTTCCTCCCAACGAAAGAACGATGGGAAATTTTGGGGGGCAAAGGGCAAGGGAAAAAAAAATCCAAGCAAAAGCACGTCTACCCTGGAAAAGGTCGGCCCAGTCTCCATCGTCTCCAATGGAAGCAGTCTCGGTGAAAAGGCGTAGAGGGGCAGGAAGGAAAAGGCGAGAGCGGGGAAAGGGGCGCTTAAAAGCGGTCGACCAATTGAAACCGAAATCGAAAAAAGAGCTTCGGTCGCCGCAAAAACGGGTGGCTTCTTAGTAAGAAATCGCGAGGGATACAGCTGAAGGGGGGGGGGGTTTCATGCCTGGTGGTCTCTAAAAGAGCGTGGATTGGGCAGTTCGGGGGGGAAGAAATTTCTCTCCATCGGGCGGCACAAAACCGAAAGATCCAGCGGAACGGAGGCTACGGGGCAAACACTCAAGGGGGCTCGAACAACAGAGCCACAGAAAGGCTCGCAAACTGGGGTGAGAGATGGGGGGGGGCAATTTTCGGGTTGAGTGAAAAGCGAGGGTGCGGAAACGGACAGACTTCCTGCGACGCGAGAAAAAGTGGAACGAATCGAGACGCGGCATCAGTTGGGGTCTTCGAAGCCAAAAGTGCAGGGAAGGAGATCCCATGAAGGGCATCTTCCGCCAGACTGGAACTGGCCTGAGGTTCGACGACTAAAAAAAAAAAAAACAGGCGGGGAGGGACGAGAGACTAGCGTGCCTGGGGAAGTTCGGGCTTCAACGTATTCGGAACCAAAGGTCTTGGACAAGTAAAAAAGGAGCGCAGGGGAAGGCCGACTACCAGGACCGGTAAGGGAGCGGATTTAGACCTCGACTGGGAAAGGGGACCTGATTCATTGGGGAGGCATTGTGCGGCAGTGGAACACCTTCAGCACGACGGAGGAGTGACTTTTAGTCCGCCCTCGGTGAAGGGGAAGAGTCTGGTTCCTGACAAGATGGCGTGGGGAAAAAGCAACGGGAAGAGCTCCCTCCGTTTAAGGGGAAGGTCGAACCGAGGGGAAAAACAAGGGCTCGTCTGCTCGCAAGAAAGAAGGTACGAGTTATGGCCTTAGGGAGCCGAGGGAAGAGAAGATCAGGGGCCGCGAGGGACGGTGGGAGATGGTAAAAAAGAAAAAAGAAACATCTTAAAGCCGGAAAGTACAGTTTGTGACAGAAACGTGTAAGTTGCAGCCGTCTCGGGACCGAAAAAAAGTTATCGGCACGAATAGACTGAATTCAGGGCCGACAACTTCCGGTCAAGAAAAAAAAAAATGAGCGCACTCAGGAGGAGGACGAGGGTTCGAACGTCAGGCGCAGAGAAAGCGTGCACGGGAACGAAAGGGGGGCATCGGGGCGCGTAAGCGGATCGTTCCAAGAATCACGCGAAAACCATTGCTCTTAGGGGGGGAGCCCATCTGGAAGGCGGTCCCGTATCTTGCAAAGTCAGAACGCACCACGTTGAAGATAGGGGGACATCACGACATCGTATGGGTTTACTTTTCCTCTTCTTCGCGCCGAAAACGGGGGGGTCGAGCAACAAAACCCGACGGGGCAAGGTGGGGGTCTCTTGTGGCGTGACAGAGAAGGAAGCCCTGTCAATGGGAAAAGCACCCTTAAGCGGTTGCAAAGGGCGTTGGGGGTTCTACCGCTTAAAGGTCCATCGGGGGAACAGGAAGCGGACAGAAGAAGGGGTCCTTTCTGTTTAATCAAGTGCATTCGGAGTGGGCAAAAAAAATCGATAACCAGGAAGTGTTGCGAGGGGGAAGGGGACGTGATGAGGATCGACCTCGCGTCGGGAAAGAAATATCAAGGGGGAAATTGTCCGTCGAAAACATAAGTTTGGCGCACCGAGGCGGGAGTCTCCTTTACGACGAGGAAAAACCAGGGGATAAAGGAACCACCCCACCCCCCCCCCCGCCCCAACACCCCCCAAACCCCCCCCAACCCCCCCCCCAAACCCCCCCCCCCGACCCCCTCCCCCCCCCCCCAACCAACCCAACCCCAACAACCCCCCCCCAGCTCCGACACACCCCCCCCCCACAACCACCAAACCCCCCGCGCCCACACCTACCCAACCCCCAACCCCCCCCCCCCCCACCCCCCCCCCCCAATAGCCCCCCCCCCTTTTTTTTTGGGGTGTTTGGTGGTTTTTTTTGTTTTTCCCAACCACAACCCCCCCCCCCCCACCCCTCCACCCCCCAAATTTGGTGTTTGTTTTTTGTTTTTTGTGTTGGGGTTTGTTTTTTTGGTGTTTTGGTCCAACAACCCAACAAACAAAAAAACCACCCAACCCAAAAAAAGGCATTCCCTTATTGTATCTGGGTCGACTCACGCATCAAAAACGGAAAGAAATCTAGGGATTCTTTGGAAATAAAAAACCGGAGAAAAACGGTCCGCTTTAAAACAGATCGTGCGAAGACCCGGGGACCGAAAAGGGTACACTTTCGACGGCGAAGCGGGGAACCTTCACGGGTCGCCGAGACGACTTTACCTTTCTTGAACACACGAAAGAGAAACCTAAGGGGAACTATACGGATCTTGCCGTGGAGAGGAAAAAAAAAAAAAGCCTGCGGAACCGCAAGGGGGGCCAAGCTTCCTTCATCTGAAAGGAAAAAGGCGTGCTTCATCCTTTGTACACAGCGAAATACATCCGATCAGTTCAATTAGAAAGTGGGACGAACGCGGCTCGATTCAGGGACCAAGTGTCAGGTTACGGGACAACGGGCGGCGGGACGAAGGTTAGTGAAAGACGGAAGCGGGTTTCGTGTTGCACCCGGAATCAACAATAGCCAGAAAAGAACAACCGGACACAAAGGGCTCAACAAAGCATGAAGGCGGCGGCACTGAGAACGGGGGGAAGGGAAGAAGAAGCCCGGGCGCACTACCCCGTGTACTCAGAAGAAGAGAAGAATGGTTCAAAAGGAATACGCAAGGAAAACGGGGGAAGCTAATTATGCCGCAAGGGCCGTAGGGGCGCCTACGGTATGTCGGCAGTGAGGGTCAACTAAACCTAAAACTGTAGACCACGAACGAATATCAAAGGTTAGGCCCGGGAAGTCCAAGATGAAGCAAACAAGTGCGGCCTGAGGGCCTCCCAACACAAAAAACCGTCTAATCCGACACCAGCCCCACAAAAAAAAAAAAAAAAAAAAAAAAAAAAAAAAAAAGAGTACCCATCGTCAACAGCAATCGGGAAACGTCTCAAGGCGACCGGGGAATGGGTACGAAGCTCTCAGAAAAAAAGGGGGGATCTATTTCACGTGACAAAATGAACAAACGGAGACGGGGAAGCAGGGCCCTGAGGCATGGGGCCCTTTTACTATGGGGACTATCATGTTGAAGGGGGAGAGGGAGGAGGTTGGTTGGGGCGAGGGGCAAAAAGTCCCGGGCACGCACTCCTCCGAAAGGCGGACCGTAAAGGCACCAACGACGCGCAGGGTGAAAATCCCGCACAAGGAGGTGAAAAAAGCGGACTCTCTTTCCGAATTACCTCTCCCGTCGGGACCTGCAACAGAAGCCCGGACTTTCTCAAGGGATTGGGTGATCGGCGTGGTCAAACAGGGGAAATAATAAAAGGGGTAGGTGGCCCCGACAGGAGGCGCCCTAAAGTGACGGGAAAAGTCCTCACAGTTCCAGAGCCCAAAAAAAAGGGGTGCGCAACAGACTTGTATTAGGGGTAGTTGGAATTGTGCGAAGTTGGGAAAGGTGAAAAAAAAAAAACAGGGAGGGGGAATTTCAAGGAGGAGCATTATGAACAAAAAGCGAAACACAAGAACGTAACAAGTTAACGGGGTGCGTCGCTAAAAAAGGAGGGTAGAAAAAAAAAAAAACCTGACCAAAAAAGACACTGACGCGGCCAACCGCCCCCATAGCACGGGCAGAAACATAGCGTTCATGGAAGGGAAGAGGGACACGACATCAGTTTCCGATGCGAGAGGGAGAGAAACAGGGCAACAGAAGAAGTCTGTCCGGGAAAACCCTGGGAAAAAACACAAGTTCAGGAGTCACTTATGGGATAAGCAGCGAAAGGGGGCCTCGTGGAGGGGATCCAGCCTTCACCCGGGGGGGACTGATAGAAAAACCGCGACGTCGCCCGGCGAATCTTGTTCCAGCCAGATTGAGGGAAGTCACGGAGACCTGATGCGTCGAACCTCCGGGAGGGCATGCAGGTGCGATCGGTCCGCTTTCTGCAACGCGAAGGCCGAGAGGAATCAGGGTTGCGCTCCACTTTCCTGGGACATGACAAAAAACCCCCCGGCCACTTTGAAAGACCGGAAAAAAAGGAGATTAAAGACACCTCAGGATACCCGCCGCGGACGACGGCCAAAGAGCGTCTCTCGCCGAGCACGAAGTCACGGGTCGGGCGGCTAAAGCACGTTCAAGTACTCCCCAAGCCCAGATTTGAACCCCCTGGAAGAACGCTTATCCAAAAGCTTTGTGCCCGCACGAGCAAAAAATTGCGAATGGAGCGTGGGGCCATATTCTCAGTACAGACTGCCGGGACTGAGAGCTGCGGGGGGGGGGATCCAAGACAGGGAATAAAAAAGCCAAAACCATGGCCCAACTTGCGAGACAGCCCGGGCAGGAGCGAGCTACCTCCATCAAGATGAAGGGGCAGGTACGACGAAAAAAGGTCTAAACCGTCGGTAAATGCGAAGAGGTGGTAAACACGGCCATTGAGAGAGACCGAGGTTCGAAACCAAACGCGAGCCACTGGGAAAAATTTGACGAAAACGGAGCCTTCCCTATCGAACTGAAAGACGAAGCAAAATCGGCCGGCGCAAGATAAGGCAACGCGAACCTGCCAGACTGGGGGGGGGGATAAAAAAACCAACGTTACCCGATGAGAAGAGAGCCGGCGGGCTGCTCAAGACCGAGACCAAAAAAGAGAATAACCGAAAAGAAGAGTGGCTTCACAGAGAAATTCGAAGACACGTTTCGTCTTCAGACAACGAGGGGACTGCCGGCCGCGAAGGTCACCGGTATTCTTTGGTCAAAAGAACGGCGCGCATAAAAATGAGCGAGAAAGATATGAAATACATCGAAAAGACTCAAACTGGAACGAACCGCAAGACCTTAAAGACAGCGACGGACTTCTCCAAACCAGGTGAATACGTAATAAGCTAACGGTAATACGTGAATAGTGTAAAAAGGGGTTGGGGGGGTCCCGACCATTGTCGAGGGACGCAAACGAAAACCGCAATGAGAAAGAGAAAACGGCACTAATGCAGGCCACGAAGGTTTTGCCAACACTGGCAAAAGAGGGGGGAAACGTCTGCCGGCGAAAATGAATTTTCAGCCAGGTCAGACCAAAAAAAACAAACATAAGGACGGAATGTACCTGCAAGCAAGCGTGTCAAGACTTACAGATCCTCGCAAAAACCTGCGCGGAACCCATACAGGTCGGGAAAAAAAGAGAAGGAAGAACCTAACTCGGGACATTAAAGAGAAAGGTCTTGGTCGCCGAGCGCGCCGAATGGGAAGGTCGTAGTTCATAAACGCCAAAAGCGAAATAGGGTGGTATGGCGGGTAAAAAGGGGGAAAAAGACTCGCTTCATTCTTAGGGAAGAATCGCTAACTGTCATCGAGCGGGGGAAAGAGGTAAAAGGTAACGTGAATCGCCAAATGGGGACAGCTACTACCCATAAAAGCGAGAAACAGAGGACACCCAACACCAGCCTTCTTTCCATGAGAGAGCTGAGAGCGTTGTTAGAGTGCAAAAAGTGCAACTCCTCGACGGGGACAGGCCTTTCCGGACTCTCGGCCCTGGTGGCACGCCTCGAACAAAGAGACAAGCCTGTCGAAAAACCCCTCCAAACTGCGGTAAGGCCTTCTATCCTGCATCAACAAACCTAGGGCCGGTCCGAGAGGGACAGAACTGTGGGACTGAACTACAGACGCACACGAGCGCAATCTCCGACGCTCGGGCGGTGAAGTGTCTTCAACGCCGTGACCGGCCCGCTCTGACCGGAAAGGTCCTGGCAAGGGGGAAGGGAAAACGCGTGACCGAAGGTTGGGGGGGAGCTTGCTCCTTTGCCGCGGGAAAAAAAAGGAGAGGGGAAGGGGGTTGCATACGACTCTTGGGTCTGTATCAAAAACAACTTATCAACGGGGATGACGGAGGGCTGGCAAACGTGTCGGAACGGGGGCAGGTGGAATCTCTACCTTGGGATGGGAAAAAAATGGACAAGACTCGTGCAAACCGTTCACTCAACCGGATCCGTAACGGGTCGACGTCCATCTGTGAGAGGGGAAAATGGCTTGCAAACGGCGGAAGCAGCCGGTACGGTTTCCTTCTGCCTGAGGAAGAAAACAGTCGTCGAGGCAAGTTGGGACCCGAGTCGGGCTCGAAACCGGAGTCAGGCAAGGAAAAGTACAAAACTACCTCACCTGGAGAAGGGGGACCCAGACGCGGGCGAAGCCGCAGAAAAGGAAAAACGGCAAAAGGTGTCGCAAAAATTCGTCGGTCGAGCCAAAAGCGGCCAAGAACGGAGAGCGGTTTCAAAAACGTAAAGCTCGTCATTGGTGGGGCGGGAAAACCGTGGGAAGGGACCGGCTCTTGGAGCGTGCAAAAAAGGACCTATCGGACCGGCAGATTGCCTCAGAAAGTGTCCGCTGTCGGATGTCAGGCAGTTCTGGTCCAGAACGAAAAGGGGGGGAAAGGACACGCGGCTCTTCTAATCAGAACAGGGCAGGGGTGGAGGTTGACGTGGATATCTACCGCCATTAAAGGCGAAAGGGGAGTCGAAAACACGAAACCGCGGGCAACGAAGGAAGCGGAATGATGCTGAAGCAGGAGAAGGGGAAAACGGCAGGCTGTCCAGGACTATTCACAGCGCGGCAATGGAAAAACGTAAATGCAACAGCGTTTTAAGACAGAGGGAGAAGCCGGACCGCAAGACGGCGTGGAGTGTCCTGAGGGGGGTCGTGCTGGGAGTCCGAGGCAATCAGGGGAGAAGAGGAAATAACCGGAGGGGTGGAGGGAGAAAATGGGGAGGGGAGAAAAAAAAAATACTAACAGCTTGGGCGGGGAAGGGGGAGAAGGTGGGGTGACGGGGAGATTTAACATAAGTGAAACGGGGCGTTCGGTGGAAAGGGCCTCAACGGCGCATACAGAGAAAAAGGTTCGGATGAACCTCCCTTGGAGCGGGACTAGTAATCACCTACTACTAGTTCGGTCAAAGGGGTCCGAAAGGGAAAGGCGGCGCGGAAGGGGAATAAAACTGCTCGACGAAGTGGCACTGGGGCGACCGTTAAGAGATAGGGAAATCCCTTTCGCTATGCGGCTACTTAGATGTAAGAAAAAAAACACGCTCCTGGACGCAACGGGAAAGAAAGGTTAGATCGCTGCAAACCTCATCCGTCTTGGGACCTCTGAAAAAAGGGGAAGAGCAAGGGGGGGGCATAAGGGTGCC
>Ga0179593_1397495_pt1 | contig 12060 bp, 12 predicted proteins | sample CZODoug2_1_08_16_FD_185931 | JGI IMG/M metagenome (GOLD analysis project Ga0179593, IMG submission 185931) | Vadose zone soil fungal communities from Angelo Coast Range Reserve, California, USA - CZODoug2_1_08_16fungal (PacBio error correction) | ecosystem: Environmental > Terrestrial > Soil >...
AGTCGCGTTCGACAGGGTGCAGTGAGAGCCAACATCATCGGCGGGACAAAAGGCTGGCGCTCCGAGTTAGAGAGCAGCGAAGCAGGGGGGGGTTAGGGTCGTGGAAAAACGGATGCGGACCGTGGTGGTGCCGGAAGGAATTTTGGGGATGGAGACGGTAGAAAGCAGCGAAAGACTTGGAGGACTGTGAAACAAGGATCAAGTGACAGGGAAAAAAGGCTAACGTCAAGGATGGATCTGAGTGGCAAAAGGGGGGCAGACATCGGAGGGCCGCGTTGGGTGAAGGGCGAGGGCGGAGAGGGGGGGACTTTTCAAAGTGAAGAGCCTCCTCGTGACGGAACCCGGCGTCGTTCAGATGAAAAGGGGGGAGGGGTGTACAAAGGAAAAAACAAAGAGGATCCTAGCGGGGGGATTCCTCACCAAAAAAAAGGCCTCGAGAGGGGGAGGACCGCAGGGCGGATCGCGACTGGGAGGGGCCAGACAGGCATGCAGAGGCGGCAACGATCTGGGTCAATTGCTAGGGGGGGCTGCCTCATGCTTTGGTGGATTCCGGCTCGCCGAGCTACGGGCGGATGCAATTCTCGTCAACAAAAAGGTCCATGGAGAAAAAAAAAGAGGAAGTTATGCCCGGCAGATGTACAGGTGCAGGCACGCTAAAACAAAAAATGCACTCGAGGGGATGAGGTTAGGGAGAAGAAAGGAGGGAGGACCGCACGGGCGGGGTCGGAATGATGTGAAGGGGGGGAGTTCCATAAGGTTGAGATGATGTCACCGCGGAAATCACCCTCCATCGAAAAATTTGGGGATGGGCGTAAGGAAGAAGGACAGCGAGGAGGGGGGAAATATATTTGCGGCGAAGAGGAACTTAGGCCGGGCGATCAGATCGCTGCCACCAAGGGGAGATCGTCGGCAAGCGGAATGGACGCCAACACGGCAAATTGGGAGGAGACAACAGCTTTATAAAAAAAAAAAAACGAAACCTGCTTCCTAAAAGGCCAAGCGTGCCCGCATTTACAACGGCGAGAAGGGGCAAGGTCGTGGAAAACTACGGAAAGGGGTTGAAGTTGGACCGAAAGAAATAAGAAAGGAAAGACGGCCATATCGAGACCGTTCAGCCGAAAGCGATCGCCAGAACTTTCAAGAAAATAACGCACTAAAGGAGCGCTGCAAAAATTCATTGGAAACAATATCTGATGAAAGTTAAAAACGTCAACGCCGAGGGGACGAGAGGACCGTCGGGGGAGGGGACTAAGACACAAATCTAAAAGAACCAATATTTCAATATGGGCACTGCTTTGGGTAATTGCCGCTCAGAGTAGGGATTCGCGACTAAAAAAAACTCCAGGTTGTTGATCAGGTAAGAATCAACCAGAAAAGGGAAATAAATCGGGCGTCGGCCGGATGGCGGAATATTGTAAAGAACGCTACGATGGTGGTGAAACGAAGAACCTAGGGCAATCTATCGACAAAAGCCCCTCGGGATTGTCGCGGTGGGGGGGAAACAAAAAACCCCCAGTGCCTAGAAGGAGAGATGGGTAAGAGTGTTGAGCCAGCGCTGACGCGGAGGGGGGCGACCGGCTAGGTGTGGCATGCTTAAAAGAGAATAACGACGTCGGATTGGGAGCACATGGGGTGGAAACACCGAGGCGCGCAAGAAAAGCGAAAAGAGACATTGATCAGGGTTAAAACGAAAAGATGCCGTTTCCGGACCAGCGGGGGATGAGAAGCATGAAAAAGCTGCTGAAAGAAACCGCGATCAGTGCTGAGCCAAAGATGTTAGGAGGGGGGTCGACACACAATTTGTGACAACGTAAAAAAGCGGAGAATGGTCCCCCGCCGCAGGGGGGGGTTCGTCAAGGGAGAAAAAAGATAACCGGGAAAAGGCAAGAATATTCCCAGAAAGAAGATATCGAAGTGCACCTCGGGGCGCCGGAAGTAAGTACGACGCGTAAGAGCGACTGTGAGTTAGCTGTGGCCGTGAAAACGCACCTAGGGGGGAATAGGAGCTCGGCGTGGGCCTACGGGGAAGGTAAACCTTGCGAAAATCGTGCTCAAAAGAGGTTTGGGGCATCCAGGGGTCAAATATGCTGTGAAAAGGAGCTCCAGCGAACAGGATAGGAACTCGGACGGGGCGAGCTGCGGGATTTTCGGAAAATGTGCAAAAGGGGTAAATGAGGGGGAGGGGACTTGGGAAGAGTCGATTGGGAAGGGGAAATGCAACACGAACAAAAAAAAGATGCGGGCGCGGTACTATGGGAAAAAAGGGGAGACCTCAGTGGATTAAAGAGTTGGGACGTGTCGACTCTCATTTGCCGGAAGATCAGAAATAAAGCAGGGGAGCTCAACAAGGAAGAGCCAGGGCTGACGCTGCAAGGGCGAGAAAAAAGCAGCGGGAGGCGCTCTAGAAAAAACAACTGCGTAGTAGGAAAAAAAAGAAACGCGCACGATCGCGCAAACGTTGACCGAAAAAATGCCAACGCAAAACTTACGTACATGGCGCTACTTTCCGAGCGCAATCTTAGAGAGAGGAGGAGCGCAACAGGAATCCAACGGCAACCTGATCCGGTAACTCAAAAAAGGCAGTCAGAAGAAATCGACAGCAAGCCAAGGTGGGGGGGGAAGCGAAATTAAACGTCCAAGGCGCAGCACAAGCCCACTCGCGCACAGCAATGGAAAGACAAAAAACCAGACGCCCCCCCGAACGAGTCAGTCCCGGCGACCGTCAAAGGAGCATTACTCAGACAGCCTGGTTGAAATATACAAGCTTTGTCGCGAAAGTTCACGACGGGATAAAACCGTAGCACACCGTGACAGTCAGGTACTCTTTGTCAAGGCCACTGAAAAGCGAAACGAGCTGTTAACGCGCGGAAAGAGAACTCATGCCCTACCGAAAACGGTGCAATGCAGATAGCGTCGAGGTACTGAGCTGCTTCGAGAGTTAGCGGTTCGACACCGGACCAACCCCACGGAGGAGGGGGGGGCCCATGCAATGAGAAGGAGAAATTTTTAAACCGCGAAAAAAGACAGACCAAAAAAGTGGGCCAAGGGGCCGAAAAGGTCGTTGCTTCAGTCCATGAAGGAGAGGCAGCATAAGAAACTCATAGGTCAACTCACGAAGAATCGGAGATGCGCACAACCAGGAAAGGGCAGGAACTTTCCCCAAACCCTCATGAAAAAACTACTGAGGAGGGTTCAAGAGAGGGGTGGGAGGAACATGGACAAGGTGCGCAACCCGTAAGCCTCGGGGAATTTAATCCCAACTTCTAAGTCAAAGTTCTAATTCCTGGGCAAGGGATCAGAGAGGGAAATTAATCCTTAATGCCACCAGGATTGCACGAAAAGGTCCTGGGTCTTAAAAAGTGAAAAAACCTAAGCGGTGCTATACGAGGACCACGCGGAAGCTGCAAGAAATAGAGACAGACCAGAAAGGAAATAAGCGAATGATGCCATATCGCGTGGGAATTGAATTTCTACAAAAAAAGGAAAGAAACCCCTCACAAGAAAGGCACGAGCGACCCACCCGTCCACACGGACAGTTCCCAATAAGAGTGGTGGCCAGAGGGCTTGTGTGATTGAAGAAGAAAAACGAAGCGGAATAAGGCGAGGGAAAAAAGCCGGCAAAATAGTTGCGCCCATAAAAATGAATCGACAGACGCCACCCGTGAGGCCTGTAATTCGAAGTGCTTAGAGGAGAATTAGTAAAGGTAAGGCAATGAAAAGATCGGAGGGGAAAAGGACGGGTCGGGGGAAAGAACGGAATATCAATAGGAGGGGGACAAACGGTGAACGGGGAAACCGCCCCGCGATGTGCAAGGTTAGAAGGGGAAAGGTCAAGACTGGAGCGATCGAGGGGAGGGAGGCCAGGCTCCAAAACTGCGATCTCTTGGGACTTTTCCTTATTGGGGGGGTGCGCAACACACGATGGCGGCCGATATATTGGCATAAAGTGTCGCAAAACGGCTCCCGAGGGCCAAAAAAAAAAAAACCAAAGAGGGCCGGCACGAGGTGATTGAGACAGGCGACGACAAACTGCGTGCAAAACCTTGAGGGACGATGGCAGTAACCAACATCGCAGAGGGAATCAGGAAAAGGGGGAAACCAACGGAGAAGCGAAAAAAGAACCGCTGCGATCAGTGATCTGCTGAAGCTTCCGCCGAAGCCACCGGCAAGAACGAAGGGAAACAGGACCAGGGGGGGAGGGGGAAAATTGTCAAACTTAAACACCGCACCTGCTCCAAAACGGCATAAGACGGAGAAGTAGAAGGGGTTAAGCTTAAAAGTAATGACATACGAAGAGAGGAGCGATACGATAAAGAAAAAAAAACGCACCGTGAGTCAGCGAAGACTCCAAATTCGAGAAGTGAAAACAGGGGACCGCCGAAACAGCGGAAGGGATTGAAAATCCAATGGAAGCGCAATTCTTCCGGCCAGGCGATTCTTGATAGGCACATTGGCAGGCATAGTATGTCTTTGTCAATAGCAAAAGGAAACATCCTCGATAAAAGTCTGAAACAGGGCCTTAACTTCAACGGCCGCGATTGAGAAGGAAGGCCAAGACGATCAAAGCCAAACCTTGCGTGCAAGAAGAGGAGGCGCATACGAGGATGCCCTCAAGCAGACCACCGCGAATAAGTGTTCATGGTTTGTTCCAGGGTCATGGGGGAACTTGAGAGTTTGCGACAAGGGGAAAGGGGGGCCTGCTACGGACAAAGCTCACACTGGCGGACTACAAAAACGGACGCATCCGAGCCTAAAAAACAAAAAATGTGCAACAAAGCTACCCGCCTCTCGAGGTAGAAGGGAAAGAACTGCCGGGAAAACACTTAAAAAAGATGGGCAAAGCACTCCTATTTAAAAAACGAATCTGGACTAAGGAGAAAAAAACGTGACAACAATCCCACACTAGTCTCGAGCAAAAAAAACAACGTGGGGCGGATAGCTGAAGGGAAGCAAGAGATGGGAGAGGTGCTAACTCTGGGAAAGGCCATGGGGAAACATTCATCGGCAACGGACGGCTTAGTTGCCTGATCAACGACCGGGAAGGGGGGTTAGTTGCGCTGAGGAGCAGCCAAGCAGTGTTGATTCGTGTTAGAAAGAGAAAGCGGCCATCTCAAAAGAAAGGGGGAGCGATACCCCGCGGCACTACAATGACCTTTCAGCTGCGAAAACCCCCCAACCATGGGGGAGTGGGTCGGAGCGGGCCTCATGGAGGGCGTGGAGGCAAGCAAGGGAGAGTCTTGATAAAAAAGTATAAAGACGGCGGCAAAAAGGGAAAGCTCCCTGCATTTTCAGATTCTAAAGGGTGGCGGGTGGATCTAAACAAAAGATATCAGCTTAGGAACGGACAATGTGCAGGGAAGAGGCGTCTGCATGCGGGGGGAGGACAGCACGACGTCCTGAGAGATGATAGAAGAAATGGGGGGGGCTCAATCGGTTGGAACGCGCGCGAACGGTGGGGGATCTCGATTGCAGAAAGAGCAATGCTCTGAATCCCCGGAAAAAAAGGTAAGGAGGAAAAAAAGGCTTCACAGGGAGTCTTGAAAAAAAAAAATGGAAGGGTGGCGGTGTTTCAGTTGCATGACGATTACGCCTGGAATGTTGCAAGGGGATGCGTCTGAAAAGGTTTCAGGGAGGAGGAAGTCAAGGAAAGCGGTACTAGCGGTCGAAGGAAGACCCGGAGGGGTGTGTCGTGACTCGGGGACCCAGGAACAAGCGTCCCTCTCGGCCTTGGTGGCAGCCTGTCGAAAAAAAAAAAAAAAAACAAGGCGAGAAGGAATAATTGGTGCGAGATGCATCCGGGCCGAAGAAAAGGGAATGCGAAGGGAGGATTGAAGGATTATAAGGGGGAGGGAGCACACCATAGCCGGGATTTGACAGGGAGGCAAATGCGTCCCAGAAAAAATGGAAAATAGGAGCCTTCGAAGAACCGCATTTACGGAGACCTCGGCACGGTAGGTCTCACGTTCGGTAGTAGTGGACTTGGGGACCTCGGGCCGCCAGGATCGCCTAAGCAGGAAAGCTTCTCAGCAGAAGAAAGAATCATTCGATAAGGGGAGAAGGAGGGGGGAAGGGGCGCCACGGAGAAATAACGTTAAACAGTCGCGCAGAAGGGCGGCGCCAAAGAGGGCGAATCTGCGTACCGAGGTCCTTAAGGCACTTAAATTTGAATGCTGGAATAGTGGAAAAGTGAAGGGTGAGTGCGGAGCAAGGAAACTCACAAAAAGGGGAGGGTCTTTAATCAGGGATGAAAAAGTCAGGAAAAGAATCGCGTATGGCAAATGGGCTGGAGCGATTGTCGAGCCCGAAAAGGGATGGCCTCATAAGAGGGTGCAAAGTCTATCGCGAAAAAACCAGGTATTTGAGAGTGGAAAGAAGGTCCGGCCGCCCTACGCAGAGTACTGGCGCGTCAATCGCACCTTGGCCACAAAGCAAGGGTTCTTCAAAGAGCTACGGAGGGAAGGGGAGGGCAATGTACTTGCCAACAAGGAAAGGAAAAGGTTAACGCGCTACACTCTTGATGGCGGGTGTTGGAACGAAATCCGTTACGGAGGGCGACTGCCGGATGTGAAGAAGGAGGAATCAGAAAGTGGAAAAAATAGCAGGACGGGCACTTGGGGACTGTGAGACCGCCGCTGGGGGGTAGAAGCGGGAAACAGCGTGGACAAGATGATGAATGAAATAGAAGGGAAGGTGACTTGGGCGGCAAGGGGGGAAAACACAAGACAGAAAAGGAGCCGAGAGGCCTCAAAAGAAAGGGAGAATGCACCAGCCGGGTCGTGGAAATGTTGTAGCGAAAGCGAGCCGCGAACGAGGGATGACGATGTGGCACGGGGCACAAGATTCGTACGCGCTGGCTGTGAGAGGGGGGTAGCAGAGTCCGAAAGTGCGCGACAGCGGGCAAAGAAAAGGGGGGAAAAATTCTGGTCAGACAAATGACTAACCGGGTTCGGAGGCCGGTTAACTGGGCGTGGAGTTGCGAAGAGGGTGACAGGGGCAGGCGCTTGGGAGTGGCGCAGTGGGGTGACGGGGGAAAAACGTAAACGATGGAGGCTGACTGAATCGACAAAACTAGCTTAAAGTGAGTTTCGTCAGGGCACAACCTTGCGACAAACGGAGCGGTGGTGAAAGGCGAGCATTTGGGGCCGAAGCAATCTGGGGGAGATGAAGAGGGCATCCCCGGCGCCAGTTGCTGAGCGGCGGCCGGGCTTCTGAAAGGGAAAAAACAGCTGCGAAGCGTGGTGCGGGTATCATACAACGGAGGGGGGAGATCAAGACAAACGTGAGAAGGGGGCACGAGCCTAAAAAACCGGTGCATAAAGTCCCGATAAACGGGTACTGGGGGGAGCAGGTGGGCCTGTCTTAAGAATGTCATCTGATCTTAACCAAGACACAAATGAGTAAGTCAAAAAAAAAAAGGGGGAGGAAGGCAAAGGACTCCAACTCTTTAGACCAATCCATATCGACGAAAAGCAAGCCAGTAGGTTTTGGGTACTTGACAAAACGGGCCGCTTAGAAACGCCAATAAAAAAACGAAAAAGCGCCGAAATTCACCGCGAAGAAGACCCGCCTGCACCCGCCACGCAAGTAAGGTTAAAAAGGCTACCTCAAAAATGGCAGCGCATGTAAACAGACTGAACACCCTGAAACGCCGCGGGGGAGCGCAAGTTGGGGAAAAGGAGATACAGGGAAAAAAGAACGTCCGGCAATCGATCTCGGGAGTTCCCGTCCAATCGAAGAAGAAAGAGGGGAAGGTCAATCCGAGGACTTGACAGCAGAAAAAAGGACGGGTGAAGGAAATCGATGGAATGGTAGGGGAGATAGGGAGAAGCCGTTTTATCGTGTCCGAGAGACCGAAAAGAACAAGGGGCTGCGGGAAGGGGGAAAGAACATATTACCGAAAGGGCAACGCTAAAAACAGAAAATAAACATAAGTTAGGCTCCGCAAAAACAAGGGTTCCCTAAGGGGGGTCGGGGTGGCTTTGGGCGCAACGAAGGGCCGCCGCGCTCATACTGAGAAAAAGCAGATGCCGCCTAAAAATCGGAAAGCTCAGGAGGAACGGAGGGCTAACTCTGAAACGGGCCACATTTGTAACAGATCTCCGAGGAAGACTACTTAGCCTCGGGCCGAATTTGGACTCCAAAACCTTTAAGGGGAAGCCAGTGGCCGTTGCAAAAAGGCTGGGTTTTCCGAGGAGCAATAGTTGCCAGACCTTCGTACGCAAACGGAAAACAAGGGCACGCGAAAAAAAACCCGAGGAGTCGAATATATTAGGGGCTGAGAAGAGAATATAATCATCCAGCAGGAGGGAGAGAATCTCTCCACAGGAAAACAGTCCTCGGAACAAGTAGGGAAAAGAGAGTGGGTGACATTTCGGAGACACAAAGAACCAAGCACCCCTACAAACTCCACCCCCATCTGAGAAAAACTTACTTCCAAAAGCTCAAAAAGCATGTGAAGGGGAACGATCTGAGACCAGTATTTCGGAAAAGGAAAAAAAGACGGCCGCTTCCCAATAGGGAGCCCGGGGCGATAGGCGACCTAAAAAGGAATTCGCAGAGCTTGTGGAAGGGGTAAGTGAGAAGGGGAAATCTGTCTTATGTACGTAGGGGAACGTTAGAGAGATAGTGGGGGGGGGGCGGAAAAGGGGAAATGAAACTAATACTCACCGGTAACTTTGGAGGAATACAACCGGCCGCGGAAAAGGGTAGAGAAAGAGGGAAAAGGGCCGAGTAGAAGGGGATCGACCGTGGAAAACCGTAAAGAAAGTCCGCCCTCAAATTTGCGTTGGAGTATGGGACGAAAACGCTGCAGACGAGCGAAAGCTGGCGGTCAGGAAGAAAACTTCTCCTATATCGCGCCGAGAAGATGCGCCGCTCCGCAGAGAGGTTGCCGGACCGAAGTGATTGGAAAACAAATGGATGGGCACATAAGATGAGAACGGGGGGGGGACCATCATCTCAAACCCGCCGACCGGGCCCATCAAAATAAAAAAAAAGCAATGAAAATTCCGACCAACTCTGGCGATCGGGGAGCAGTTCTTCGGGGTCCAAGAAACCGCAAGGAAGAGGTAAAGGCCCATTCCAGGGTTACGACACTGAAAACGGCAAAGGCGCCCCTGTGCAGAGAAATGCGCATTAACCTTGGGTGATCCCGGACAGAGATTTGGACATCGACAGATTGGGGGGAGGCGGTCAAAAGACAAAAAAACAACGATAAAGATCATCGCAAAAAGTCATCCAACTCAACGAAACAAAATATCGGGATCAATCCCGACTCTAGTCTGAAAGCCAGAATTGAGCCGAGGAAGAGGTGCATCGCCCCGTCAAAGCGCCAATCTTCAGGGGAGAAAAATTAGAGAAAAGAATAATCTTGCGGGGTTAGCAAGAAACAAAACTCAGGAGGGGGGGGGAGGAGCCGGCCTGCATTAACGGAAGGGCGAAGAGATTGATCTCATTTGGTGGAGGACATCACGCGCCGCCCAGTGCCAATACAAAGCGTCACCGCAGCATGAGGCCAAGAAAAAAACCAGTAAAGGGGGGGGGAGGGGGGGGAGGAAGGTCCTGAGGAAAGAGGGTTTGAAAAATCAAACAGGGAGCGAAGGCGAGGCATTGCCGTCCTTCGCGCCCGGATCACAATCATCACTGAAAGGTGGAAAAGGAGACGAACTCCTCGACATCCAAAGAACGTCGACCCCCAGGGGAACTTTCGAGTCAGGGGAGAACAGGGAACCAGCACATGAAGGAAAATCAAGGGGACAGTAAGAAACGCAAGCAATCTCGAAGAGCACTCAACCGGCACTAGGAACGCAACAGGATCTACGAAAAAAACAACTTATCACGTAAGAGGGGGAACAGCCGGCTCGCTAGGGTCTCTTCTAAGCCTTTTGATGAAGGTACCCGTGCCACAAGCGGCATGGTTACCTGATAATTGGCGGAAAGAGGTAGGGTGTTAGTTTGATGGCGCGAAAAGGAGGATGCCGTGGGTGAAAGGGAAAAGTGAGAGTGAGGAAGAGCATGAGAAACGCACTGAAGTTCGGAAAGGACCCAAGGGCAAGTGAAAAGGGGACAAGGCGAACGAAAAAAACCCACTTTGCTGCGGTGTCCGAGCGGGCCATCAGAAAGAGGAAAGAAATCGTGTGGCGGAAAGAGTTCGTGGAGAAGGGGAATCACAGGGTGGCGACTCGGACGTATTGGGCTCAATGCGATCGAGAACGTGGAAGGGGTTGCTATCGGCTCCAATTATCAGACGTAATTGGGGACCAGGAGAGCATCGGGCAGGCTGGAAAGATAGGGGGAGAACACTGGGATTTGCAGAAGCTGCACATGGAAAAAGGGTGCGCAAGAGTCGCCGACTCAGGGGGTGGGATCGATCGGGCGAGTGAGCCCTAGCGTCGAGGTTCGCTCCAGTTGGAGGTCCGACAAGGACAGAAGAGAAGACGACTTAAAGGGGGGAGAAGCCGACGCAGGGCAGTGTTTCATGGATGAAACGTTAACGCCCGGGAATATTTAGATCGGGGGGAGGGCGTGAGCGAGGGAAAAGAAAGGAGAGCGGGCGGGGGAAGGTGCTGAGGCCGTTGGGGGGGGGGGCGGGGTAAGGCTGAAAGGACGTTGAGGAATAGATTTCACACAGGGCACGCGAAAATCGCATGGGTGCAGCTGTCAGGACTGTCCAAAAAAAAAAAAAAGTTCCGCGGCAAGAGGGCCGGCAAGGCCGGCACTTCCGGGAGTAATAGAGAAGGAGCCTGAGAACGACTGCAAGTGGTGGCGCTCGGCAGCGTGCGAAGAAAACACACATACGTGCAAAAAATTTGAGCGTGATTCGAGACACCTGCGGGAGAGAAAAGTCCGTACGTGGGAATAGAACAAGCAGGGTACATCGCGGCCTGCAGGTGCCTCGTTCGGACAAAACTACGCAGGGGGGGGAGGCTATTGAACCGAAATCAGAAAAGTGCAATCGGGGGAAAGATGAAAGCTGAAGACCGGAAGGGAGAAGAGCAAGTGACCCTCGACGGCGAAAGGCTTATTTAAAAAACGGTATAGGAACGTGTGAGCCTTAATTGAAAACCGGGGGATTTTTGAAGGAAAAAAGATGAAAAAAAAGGGAAAAAAGGAGGCCCTAAATGCATAATGAAGAGGGGGGGAACGCTCCGGTATAGGGAGAGGAAGGAAGAAAGGGAGGGCCACTTGAGTCATCATGAAAGACAAACAAAAAAAAAATGAAGATGGGAAAGAAGATAGGAGAGGCCGGCGCTGTAGCGAATTGTGGCCGCCGCTACTGGGCACTACGTGAGAACAAAATTCGGTGGGAAAATCTGACAAAACGAGGGGCGCGTCCCAAGGGTTTGGGGAACGGGAGAAGGCTACGCTAGGGAAAAATTCTGGGGGCGGCGAAAAAAGCTGATTAGAAGAGACGGAGCGGTTTCATTAAAAATCGGGCCTAGGCTCGCGGGCGGGGCGCACGCGTTCAAAAAAAAGCCGAAAAAAGTGAACGTCCTAATGCTGAGAAAAGGGAATGGCAAGGGGGAGGAATCGACGCTCGCGCTTCAGACGCGGTAGGAAGCTCAGAATCGCAAAGCAAAAGGGGGGAGGCGCAAATGGGGGAGGCGTGGAAGGGTGAAGCGCTTAAATAAGGAAAGGGCGACAATAACTCCACTCCGCCTGGTAGTGATGCACGGACCACGGAAGGAAGAGATCTGCCCTCAAGAAAGGAGGGGGGGAACCAGTCAAGTGAGCTACTTTCGGTGGAGCGCGTACCGCACTCGGAGAGGGTCTCATGTGAACAAGCAAGTCGATTGCGCGCAGAGAGTAATTTATCCGTCGGAAGAAAAGTGCGGGGGGAGAAAAGGTTGCCGAAAGGGGAAGAAAGTGGAGGCAGAAAAAGCTACCCAGGATATCGGGACACAGGGAACTGACTGGCCGTGGAGGGCGATGCTGCGAGGTTCGGGAAGGAAATGGAGTGGCGGAGGGGACGCCGATGAGCAAAACGAAAAAAAGCATACAAAAGAAGAAGGGGGAGCAAGGGTCGCGAGAGAAAGGGAAAGCCTCCACTTAATTTAAGGG
>Ga0179593_1589469_pt1 | contig 12060 bp, 14 predicted proteins | sample CZODoug2_1_08_16_FD_185931 | JGI IMG/M metagenome (GOLD analysis project Ga0179593, IMG submission 185931) | Vadose zone soil fungal communities from Angelo Coast Range Reserve, California, USA - CZODoug2_1_08_16fungal (PacBio error correction) | ecosystem: Environmental > Terrestrial > Soil >...
CTCTCCTTGCTTCGCCATCTCTAGAAAAAAAAAAAGAGAACACACCTCGCGGCTCAAGGTAAGGGGAGGCAAAAAAAGACAGAGCTGCTCTTTTTTGGGGGGGGGGGGGGGAAGAAGACCAGCACTAACTTCACCTTCACCAGCGGAATAAAAAAAAAGAGACCGGCCCACGACCGGTCTTCCCGGTTCAAGAAAAAGCTTGCCGAACGTTCGGAAAAAAAAAGGGATCTTCTCTCCTTCACTCATCGAAAGGGCGACTTCGGAGGGAAAACGTGTCCTACGTCGAATGCAAAGAAGGGAGGGGCCTTTCCCTTTCACCATCAAGAAAGAAGGCAGGGCGGCAATGGCATTATCGGACGCGAAAAGGAGGGAGAGAACTCCGACGCCTTGCGCCTGCGAAGTCAAAAGAAAGAAAAGACGCATCTTTCTCCTTCCTACGGGGTGGAAAAAAAGGGAAGAAGGGGCGCAACGACAGCTACATCGAGGGGAGGAGAGAGATACAATGTCCTGATCCCGGATAAAAGGCTAGAGGGAAAAAAATGTTCGACGTATACCAAAGGAGGGAATGCCGCATCTCTAACGACTCGGGGAAGGGAAGGGGGCTGCGTTTCTCAACTACGAGGGGATGTCTACATTTGAAAGAGGGAGGCAAAAGTCCACGCTTCTGGCTATCCCCCTCGGGAAAAAAACGCCTTCAGCTGCTGGAAGGGGGAAGGATTCTACTAACCTCAATTCCCTAAAGAGAAAAAAGAGGCAGACGGGGGTTTCGCATGTTTAAAGAAGAAAAGGAACGGAGGACAGAACTTCGTATCTTGGCAAAGAAGCTAACTAAACGCCACAGGATATCGTCTCCTACACCTCGACAAAGGGGAGAAGGAAGGGGGGAAATCTTCTACCTTCTCGATCACAAAGAGGGGAAAGCAACTAGTGTTTTCGGTGCGCCGTGGTCCTGTCGGGAGGAAAAAGAAAGGAAGGAGACGACCTTCACCCCTCTACCCCAAAAAAGGGAGGGGCAAGACGGCCTTCACTCCGCGTGCCCGCAGTCATGGGAAGGAAAGGGGGAGAGGATCCTTACATTTCTCTACGTGGCGAAGAAAAGAAGGAGAGAGGTCACGAGAGGTCTTCTAGATGATCTGCGTAGGAAGATCGAGGAAAGAAGGAGAAAACTGGTTTTTCTTCTACTAGACAGCGGAAGGGAGGAGAGAATCATCTCTTCTCTTTCGGCTGGGAAAAAAGATCAGCTCTGTCTGAGAGGGGGAAAAGAAAAGGCCCGGCTCTTTGCCTAACATCGTCCTTTGGTAAAGGAAAAAAAGCTGCACAACTGCGTCACCAGAGAAAGATGCTTCTCTTCGCCAGTCGAGGGGGATCCTTCTTTCCATTCTAGAGGGGAGAGAAGGACGATCTATGCGGGCCTGCGCGCTACGAAAAAAGAGCTTCTTTATCCCGGTACCTGAGAAAGGAAGAAAAAGTGGCTTCTTCTCCCCCTCCAAGGAAATGATTTCTGGGAGCAGGAGAGAATCCCGTCTCAAAGCGGCATCTCTTTTTCTTGGAACACAGGTAGCAAATCTATTTCACTTGGATCAAAAGGGGCAAAATCTTCTTCTATAAAAAAAGAACGTCCTTCCTTCCACTGACGAAAAACGGTTTCGTCTTCGACAACGTTCAACGAAAGGAAGAACGTGCAATTTCGAAGAAATAGGGGAAGTCGACCCGACTATGGACGAGGGGAGGCCTTATTTCCTTCTACAAAAAAGAAAACTCTTTTCTATTACTGGGGCAAGGAAGGGAACCAGCGTAAACAACGAATTCCTCAAAAAAGGAACAGACGCTCCCGAAGGAAATCTTTCTCCTCCGAGGAGGAAGGTATCATTAACATCATGCGGGAGAAAAGAAGACGCGAGATCGGCAAAAGGAGCCTTCTCAAATCACGAAGAGACCCTAGAGAATTTCCTCACCGATGCGCTAATGCGAAAAAGCTTGGTCGTCTTCAAAACGTACGAAAGGAGAAGACACAGCTCCATCTCAGTCTGGGGGGGGAAGGAAAGCCCCGTTCCCTCCTGATGGCAGAGGAGGGAAAACCTCCTCGCCCTTTGGAAGGGAGGAGAAAAACGCCCTCCTCTCCTCTCATCTTCCTCACGGAAGAAAGAGATGGAGGCAAGGGCGTTCAAACTTCCTCTTAGGAAACTTAGTAAGGTCAGTTAAAAAAGAGGTCAGAAGTGCTCACCACAACCATGACAACTCGGAAAAGAAGAAAAAGAGTGTAGCCTCCTGTGCGCAGAAAAAAAAAGTCGACAACCCCGACTCCCTGCTGGCCCAAAGGGGAGGGGAGCTCTCTACTGTCTCGGCAGAGTCCAGCCGGACAGACCGCAAGATCAAGAAAGACCCAAGGGGAGACACGAACGCTTTTCTACTTCTACTGAACGCCGGGGGAAGGAGAAGGAAAAAACCAGACGCAAAAGGCCGTCCAAAGGAAAAAAAGAGCTTCGACAGAACTTCAACTTCACCAACTGAAGGAAAAGAGAAGGGGAAGAGGGTGGCATCATCATTCTCTCCCATAAAGGAAGGGAAGAGACGAAGGAGGATCATAAAAGAGGAGGAAAATATAGAGATACTCCTGTCTTGGACTGCTAAAGGAAAAAAAGAAAGAAGAAAGAAAATAGACTCCTGGTCGCGTGAACGAGCATGAAGAAAAGAAGATCGGCGGTGTCCTCGACAAGGAGTGAAAGTGGAAGATCCGTCGTCCCGCTCGAACGTCCAAGACGGAAAAAAGAAAGCCGCCCTGGGATCGTGATCTTGCGGTAGGGAAGAAAGGCGGCGCGCAGTCGCTCTTGCCGCGGTAAAACCCAGGTCGAGAAAGGGGTCGACCTGGTCTGCCCCACGGCAAAATGTCCGGAGAGACCTCGAGGGGAAGAAAAAAGAGTCAATGGTCTTGTGGTGCGCACTTCTGAAAGCCTCGGGGTCTGGAGAAAAAAAAGAGAAAGGCTTTGAAGCCTGGGCGTCACAGATTAGGGGGCATTGCTAAAGGGAAAGGGGGAAAAGGGGGAGAAAGCCCTAATACATTCCCCCACTGCTATGGAGGAAAGAAGCGTAGGCTACGACCGGCTACAGGGGGAAGAGGAAGAAGGGGGAAAAGGACTCCTGCGGGAAAACACGCCCCTCCGCCCGGAAAGAACCTGTTGATACAAGAGAGGGGATCTTCTCCTCTCGCCTAAAATTCTCGCGCGTAAGAGAAAAGAATTATTTGCAGGATCAAGAAGGGAAAGGGGGAGGATAACGATTCTAGCTTGAAAGGAAAAAAAGAGGCCTCGCGGTGTGTGATTATCTGGGCCGGGAGAAAAAAATACCCTCTCGCCCCCGTAAGATTGGGAAAAAAAAGGAAGGAGATCGCTCCCATCGTCGTCGCGAGAAAAAGAAAGACCTGCACGTCTGCGCCGTTCACGGGGAGAAAAAAGAAACATCACTCTCGGAGAATGAGGATGGGTGTCTATTTTCTCTCCGCAGGAAAAAAAAGCTTAGACGGCCGATCACCTGTGAAACTAGAAAACAGTTAGGAGTTACCTTTTTTTACCACCGAAAAAGAAGGGGGAGAAGAAGAGTTCTCTCTTTTATCGGGAAAAAAGAGCGCCCGAAGCTTTCGGCAGTAGAGGAGAAAAAAGGGGGCGGACATTTTTTGATTCTCATGACTCTCAGGGAAGGGAAAGGGGGGGGGAAAAAGGCTTTTCTTCTCTAGGAGGGCAGGCCCTCTACCACCTTCCGGGGCGCGAATGGGAAGGAGTAACGAGCGACCTCCTCCATTTCGGAAGAAAAAAGGGGGGGAGGGTGCTCCTTTTTCATCGTGAAGGAGGCAATTCGACCATACTATTGTGAGGGAGAGGAGGTTCGTCTTTACTCGTACGAAAAAGGGGTCTCCTTCATGGGGAGAAAAAGAAGGCCTTATGATCACGCCGATTTCCTGAGACAGGGAAAAGCAACCAGTTTTTATAAGTACCGGGGGAAAAGGAGGAAGCCATTCTCATCTCTATACCGAGAAAAGAAAGGGGGACCGTCTATTTCGTATGCGCCCTAGAGATGGAAGAGGAGGGGAGGAAAACAGCTCGTCGACCTCCCTGGCGTGGGGTCAAAATGAAGCGTTGGAAAAGGAGGAAGGAGGACCCCTCGATGATCTCTAAAAGAAGGGTCCGAGGTTGCCTGCGGCTCGTCGGCCAGCAAGAGGAAAAAGGGGAAAGCTCTACCTCAACAACAGTGGAAAGAAAAAGAGAGGAAAAAAAAAAAAGTAAAGAAAAATACAGAAAATGCTCTATCCGGTCAGAAGAAGAGGAAATTCCCCTCTCAAATCACGGAGAAAGGGATAGGGGGAAACCTACCCTTTCTTATAGAGAGGGGGGGGGTGCAGCGCGGTCGACCTTTTCAGAATGGGGGTAACTCCGATTCTCTTCGCGCAGGAAGGGAGTTAGGATAATCTTCCACCTCCTCTCCCGGCAGATGCCGCCTTCGTTCCGAAACCGAGCTATCTATCTCCATAAGTGGAAGGGAAAAAGAAGGGCCCATTATCGCCATGAAATTAAAAAAAAAGGGGGTCAGGCCGACGAAAGAAAGCCTCGTACGCTTAGCTCTCAAGAGGGAAAGGCCCCTCCGTCCCTCTGATTACGGGGAAGAAAGGCACCGCGCCGCTATCCCTCCGTTAGACGGGAAAGTTTTACGAGCACAGGAAGAGGAAAGAAGAAACCTCTACTTGGGAAGACGCCGGTGATCCCGTATAGGAATAGAAGAAAGCCGTCTTCATTCTCACTAGAAGGGAGGAAGGAAAGAGTCATCTTCCGAGGAAAGCCTCTGCGCGGCGAACAACATAAAAGAGGACTCTCATTCCCTTCCTCATCAAAAAAAAAGAGATGGTTACCGTGAATTTCAAGACGACGCCGTTGTTGGAAGAAAGAAGACACTTTTCCTCCTTACTTACCGAAGCCGAGGAGAGGGGGAGAGCCGACTCTCGTTTCGTAAGGAAAAGTCCCTAGCGTCACGACAAGATTTCTCAGGTCCTGAAACGGAAGACAAGAAGGAAAAAAGAAAATCGGGTATGACTCTTTTGAGGGAAGAAAGGTTCGGGGAAAGAAATGGAGAGAAAGGAATCACAGCTCATGCGCTGGTCCGCCACGTCGAAAAGGAAGGAGAGAAAAGAGGGGCGCCGCGCTGGCGCATCACTGCGAGATCGGACTGGCACTTGAAAAAAAAAACAGAACTAATTAAGAGGAAATGAAAAAGGAAGAAGGGAAACAGGAGAGGGCCGTTCTGCGCCATCTCGTGCTCCCTCCGAAGAATCGCTCTCGCGCTCAAGGTCTACGTGCGGCCCAGCTCATGGAGAGGAAAAAAGGGTGCGCTCCATCAGAACTTCTGCAGTCACCGAATGAGGGAGAAAGGGAAAGAAGACGGGCAACGCCGGTCGTCCGTGTTCAGGACCTGAGAAAGAGAAAGGGAACCTGAGCGAGTTCGACGTCGGACGAAAGGGAGAAAAAAATCAACCGTTTACAGACTCAAGAAGGAGAAAAAGGGGGCAACTTCTCCCGGAAAAGAAAACGACAACGTCTGCGTACGGGGAAAAAGGAAGATGCGCTTCGTTCTCCCTCCTTCTTCTTCTGGGGCAGGAAAGAAGTAGGGAGTGCGCCTCTACTCCTTCTTCCTTCGAAGGAAAAAAGAGACGGCAGCAGGTCTACCGCCCAGAGAAGAGAAGAAAAGCCGCGTGAGTTTCTCCTATCAGGAGGAGGAAGGGAGAGGAGGAGACGTCTAATTTTCTTTACTCCATGAGGGAGGAGGTCCTGACCCTTCGACCGGCGGCATACGAAAGAAATGGTCTAACCTCCGTCGCGAAAAAAAATACTTCTCCTGGCGGGACTCAAAGGAAAGAGGGGAGTCTTCCTTAGTAGCCGAGGGGGAAAAAGGAAAAGTAAATTCTTTTTCTTGCAAGTCAAGAGGGAGGCGAGGGCCGACCGCCGGCGTCTCGGCTGGGAGGAAAGGAGGACGAATAACTCAAGTCCTCCTCTGTCGTCGCGGAGGAGGAAGGGGACGTCCATGCCTACAACCTTCGAGAGAGCCGGTGGGGTTCATAACTTCTAGTGCGGATGCTAGAGAGAGAAGCAAGGAGTTCTCCTCCTGCGAAGGAGGATTTACGCCTGTCGGCCTAGGCGCAGAAGAGAAAAAAAAGACTTTCTTTCTTTAGAGCTCGGAGAGTTCCTTCTTCAAAGGAAGGGAGGGCCTACAGCCGACCGTCACCAGACGAAAAAGAGAGAAAGGGAGAGAAGAAATAGAGATCCTCTACTTCTTCCCTACGGAAAAGAAGAATAATGGTGAAAACACTCCCTTTAGGGGGGGGGGTACGCGGATCCCTGCACATGAGAGAAAGGGGAAGGATAATAGCGTCTCTATTTGGATCAGGATTAAAGAGGAGAATATAGGGATGCGTCTTCATTCTTTCAAAGAAAAGCACTCACGTTCATCGAGAGAGGGGAGAAGCGTCTCTTTCACAACCAAGGAGATCAGCTCTGGTCGAGGAGGGAGGCCTCAGACCTGAAGGGGAATAGTCGCTTTTCTACTAGAAGCTGCCCAACGGCGTAACCAAAGAGGAAAAGGAATCGCTTCTACCTTTAGTTCGGAAAGAAGGAGGGAAGGGGAGAAGCAGCGCCCCGTATTTGTGTAGAAGAAAGGAGGGAAGATCTCATACCATCAAGGAAAAAAAGGTACCTGCGAATCCACACATGTCAACAACAGGATATAGCTACGACCGCTCTGCGCTAGGGGGGGAAAGCATCCCCGCGCGCAATGCTCTTCAAGGGACAGAGTGAAAAAAGAGAATAAGGAAAGCGATTTCACTTTTATCTGCTGCGAAAAGGAAAGATGCGAAACCCCTCGCAAAAGGGACTGTCCCTGGGACTCGAAAGGGAAAAAAGGAGAAAACGTTCACTTCGAAAAAGAGAGGGGGAGGACGTCGCTCCTACGATGGACGCGATCGACGAAGGAGACAAAACAGCTCCCCTCTTTTACGAGAGGTAGAAACCACCTCGCAGGCCCGCCACCAAAGAAAAAAGAACCTCGCCCTCTTGATCAATAGAGATGGGGGATCATTAACATCATTCTTTTTGAGGTCACAAGGGGGAGGGAAAATCCGCAGTCTCTCTGCAGAGGGGGGAAATAGCGCAGTTCCTCAACGAGAGAAAGATGTACGTTCGCTGGAAGTAGGTCATCGTAATCGCGGGAATAACGCCATCGCGGCTGGCAGACGGTCGTACGCAACAAGAAAGGCTGGTCTCTTTTTCTCCACCGAAAAAGGGGGCCTTTTTACTGTGACTTCGGGAGGCAGAGGAAAAGACATCGTCATCTTCCTCACTCCGTAGAGAAAGAAAAGACAAGGAGTGTCACTTCCTCTTATATGCCTTCAGTGGAAAAAGGCAAGGAGTTCAGAAGTGCCGCACCACACCATGACGAGAAAGATAGGAAGGAAAAAAAAAAAAGAGCCCCATTGCGCCTTCCATATCCATTTTGGGTGACTACCAGGGAAGGTAAAGGAAGCCCGGTACGACTTGTTTTAAAAAAAGGGAGCCCGCCTACCCGAGGAGTCAAGATGGAACCGACAAAGAGGAGGGGGGACCCCTTCTACTTTGTCCACGAAAAAAGTGGTCCTGCCGCATGTCGAGGGAAAAGAAGAACGTCCCATTACCTCCATTTACCAAACGTTAAAAAAGGAGGGTAGAAGGAAGGAAGACTCTACAATAACTTCAACTTAAAAAAAAAAAGGCGTCGACGGCTCCTAGTGGCAGTCAAATGATAGGTAAAAGGAAAAGGGGCGCATCTAACCTCCGGGATCTAGAAGGAGAAAGAAAGAGGCTCCTTGCGGTTCTTGAGGAAAAGAATAAAATGCCACTCCTCGCGCCGGTCTACGCCGGCGAGGGAAAGGAAGCAAGGGGGGGAAGGGGGGGGGAAAGAAGTCTCGTCGTTTCCTCTCCCATGTATGGGAGAAGGGGGAGGGGAAGTCTTCGGTCCGCTCTGAAGGAAGAGAGTCGGGACACCGTCGCCGGGGAGACACGGGGGGGGTCTTGCGTCTGTACGACTGGAGGAGGGGGGGGGGGGGGAACGGCGTCGCCTTCGCGCGGAAGAAGAAGGGAGCCAGCTGGAAGACTGTTGGCGAACAGGGGGAGAAGGAAAAGGGTTCCGTAAGCATGGGAAGGGGAGGGGAAGACACTCTCCGAAGGAAATGGGTTTTGTTGCTCCCGGAAAGGGAAAAGGGAAAATGGAAGCGCCTCCTTACTAAGTGTCTCTAGAGGAAAGGGAGGAGGGTACCTTATCTCATTTCCTACGAGGGGGAAGGAGCGTCTTTCTTTTACATCCTAAGACAGTAAAAAGAGGGAATCTACCATCATGATGGGGGGAAAAAAGGATGCCATCCTTCTATGGCAAGAAAAGACCCTCTATTCCGAGACGAGAAAAGAAGAAAAGGAAAGGACAAGATCATTATCTCCTCGGTGGGGGGAGAAGGAATGGGGGGCGCCTAGCTCCTTTCTTAGGAGGGGGAAGGAAAAGCCCTCTCTGGGTGACGAGTACACAAAAAAGGAGGGAAAGGTTCCTCCCACGATCAAGAAGAAGCGTCTGGCACTTCTTGTGTAGGAATGAGAGGGGCCCTACCTTTGACCATTCCTCTAGCAAAAGCGGGGGAAAGAGGAAAGAAAGGTCGATCGCTTCATCGTCTTCGCTACAAAAAAACATGCAAGTCTTCTCCGTGGAAAGGTGAGAAAAAAAGGGGGAAAACCGTCCATTTCTTAAGCTGGGTTGTAAAGAAGGGGGGGAGAAAAAAAGAGCGCGTATACTCCGATCACCGGGGGGGAGGAAGACCGGACTGGTCCCTGTTAAGACTTGACGCAGAGAAAAAAGGAAAGAGACCTCAGGAGAGGGAGTCGTCTCTTTTTACAGACTCCTCTGGGGAGGTGGATTCGCAGGGTACCAAGTGAAAAAAAGGAAATGGTCTGCGCGCGTCCCCAGGAGATAAAAAAAAAAAAGTACGTTGCTGATCGCCTTGACCGACGGGGAGAGAAGCCGAGACAGCGTCGGTCCGTGGCGTGGTGAAGAAGGGGGAAAAAAAAAAAAAAGAGAAGGACGATTTTCGTCCCTACAAGGAACCTCGAAGAGAAGAGGGAAAGCGCTGATCGCCCGTCAGTGTTGACCAGAGGAAAGAAGAAAAAAGTGGCGTCCCGCGCAACCATTTTGGCGCGACCGACGGAAGAGGAAGAAGGAAGAAGAGAAGGAAGAGAGACCTCGTAGGCCACGCGAAGAGAGAGGGAAATCGTCGATGTTCGAGAGAAAGTTTCAGAATCCGCTTCCACGTGGATCCAAAAAGGCGGTGTTTTGAAAAAGAGGTGGGAAACGCGGTCGTGCAGGGGAGAGGCGCGAGATTCTCGACCGAGAGGAAGCCGGTCTGACGAAAAAGAAGAGTGCGGTAATCAAACGCCTACCTCAACACGCTGCTGATGGAAGAAAGGAAAGGGTGCTCTATCCTTTATGCGAGATCAGAAAAAGAGAGGACTCTTCTCTTCGGAGAATGGAAAGACCCCTTCTTATAGATACGGCAAAGAAAAAAAAGGCTATCTTTCTACCTTTTCATACAGGTGTAGTCCTTAATACTAACCCGGAAGAAGAGGATTCTTCCTTGCGTTAGGTAAAGGAATCCACCTCCTCGTGAAGCCAGAAGGGGGAAGGAAAGAGAGGCTCCTATTATCGCCAGAAGGAAAAGACTGCACTTATTCGCAAGGAAAAGAGAGCACAAGAAAGGGTCCATTCCTACTCCAAATCGAGGAAGGGAAGGGAAAGTCTTATCTCTTCGCATGCCCAAAAGGAAAATGGCGGTCGCGAAGGAGAAGAAAGGAAATTGTCTCCCTCACTCTCAGACGAGAAAAGGGAAGCAGAAGGGGATCCCCGTCTCGATCGCGGAAGAGAAAAACAGTCGGCATGAGAAAGAAGGGAAGGAAAATGCTTCATTCCCCCCAGCATGGGAGGAGGAAAAAGGGAAAAGGGAGGAGGCTCACTACTATTCGAGAAAAATTCCCGCCTCACGCCTTCTTGCGAACGCAGAGGGGGGAGGAAGGGGACAAGACTCCTCCGTGGCTTTAAGAAAGGGGAATCCTTACTTCCGCCCGCCAGAAAAAAAGAGTGGCCGTCTTCCTACCGCGGGAGAAAAGAAAAGAATTTCATCTTCCATTGAATAGAGGGGGGGGGTTTCCTCATGTTCCCTGAAAAAAAAGTAAATAGTCTCGCTCCCCTCTTGGTCGGAAGCTGGGGAAGGGGAAAAAAAAACACTAGCATTCTCTTCATCTTTCTCTAACACTCCAGGGGGGGTGGCTCTGGCCGCCACTTCGACCTGAAAGGACGCAGCGCGCGCCATCACGCGATATCGACTGGGAACTGGAGGAGGATAGAAAAGAAGAAGGAAGATACCCTCCGCAAGACCAGACCTATCTAGAAAAAGGAGAAGAAAACAGAGGACGACCTCACTCTCTCTCTCCGCGCAGAAGAAAGAGGAAGCTCCATCTTCAGAGCATTCTCGTGGTAGAAAAAGAAATAGGGAAAAAAGCGTCATTACCACCATATTTCTAGAGCCTATCCGAGAAGTCTTCCTTTTCATGCCTCTTATCCCTCTGGTAGAGGTGTCGACGTCGTCGCACGCGCTGTCGGCGAGACGGAAAGATAAGAAATGGGAGGGAGGAAGGACTCGTCCACTTGTCCGACTTCTCCGCACTAAGGAACCTGACAACTCGGCGGCAGGGGGAAAGTAAAAGAAAAAAAGGAAGGGGTCTCACTCCGGAGTAAAAAAAAGAGGAGAAGAGGTCGTTCCCTCGACGGAGAAGGCTCATCCCCGCGTCTGCCTTTGAGAAGTGAGGAAAAAGAAGAGTAGGGGGAGCCATGGAAGAAAGAAGATGAGGAGGGAGAACGTTCTCTCACCTGCGAGAAGGAAAGAAGTCCTTGCTTGCTGTTCTACAGGTTCCATGAGCCAAGAGAAAAGAGGAAAAGGGCTCTACCCGAGGAAAGAAGTACTCTATACTTAGTCCTTCGCAAGAAAGAAGGCGACATCTGTCGTAGTCTCTGAGGGGCGGAGGGGGGAAAGGGGGGGGGGAGTTCCTTTCTATCATTTCCCCGTGGAAAAAGGGGATACCTAGTCTTTCCATCTATTTTCGCGAACGCCGTGCGGCCTATCTGGCTGAGGAGAAAGAGGAAAGAGGAGAAGGAAATCAATTCCTCCCTCGACCAGCGAAGAGACAAAAACCCCCCCTTCCATGCCTACAAAGGGAGGCGACGCTCTTCAGAACGGAGAGAGAGATGGGGGGGAGAAGGCTCCCTTTCTTGTAAGGGGGGGAGAAAGGACCTCTCCTCGCTTTCTCTTGAAGGAAAAGGGAATCGGAGAAAAGGGAAGAAGATACCCATCCATCTACTGAAAAAAAGAGTGTTTTGCTGGGGGAAGTCCTTCTGTCAACGATCAAAAAGAAGGAAGTGACTCCCTTCAACCTCTACTCCCACAAAAGAAGCTTAAAAAGAGGGTAAAGGAAGCATGCAGACCTCTTTCCACATCTTCCTGGGAAAAAAGGTCGCCTAGTCACGTACTAGGAGACTAAAAGGGAGAAAAAGAGCTCGAACGCGACTAGTCCCTGCGCGTCCGCTATGTAAGCCGATGAATGCAGAGAAATCTCGTTTCTTGCGCTGCAGTCGGGGAGATGGTTGCGCGTACCTGCTCAACGAAAGAGGGAAGAGAGAAAGCAGGATGTTCACCCTTACTAGTATAAAAGCAGGGAGAGAGAGGGGGTCTCCTCCGGGAGCTTCTGTGCCTAACATCGGCCTGTGAGAAAGAAGGAAAACGTGCCCAACTGCTTCACATCCCAAGGGAATGAAAGGGGGACGGTTGGTTTTCGAAAGAGAAAAGAAGCTGCTCTTACCGCGGGAAGGCGAAGAAAAAGGGGAAAAGGGGGGGGATAATAGGAGGGTCCTCTCTCCATATCAAGAAAAGAAAGAAAGCGTCTTGATCCCGTATTAACC
>Ga0179593_1620089_pt1 | contig 12060 bp, 17 predicted proteins | sample CZODoug2_1_08_16_FD_185931 | JGI IMG/M metagenome (GOLD analysis project Ga0179593, IMG submission 185931) | Vadose zone soil fungal communities from Angelo Coast Range Reserve, California, USA - CZODoug2_1_08_16fungal (PacBio error correction) | ecosystem: Environmental > Terrestrial > Soil >...
CTGTTGCGTTCGTGTTAGGGGTTAGATTACCTGGAGCAGACAAAGGAAAGGGGGGGGGATGGCGAAGACGAGGAAGGGAAGACCATCGTGCGCTTTTGTCATGACCAAAAAAAAAAAAAAGTTTGCGCTGCTGAAAAGTCCTGGGGGAAGGAAGGGAAAACAAGCCCTTCCGCGAGCGAAAGTAAAGAAACGTCGCTAAGAAAGGATGCAAAGAAAGAAAACGCGAACATCGGGGAAAGAAGAAAAAGAGAGTCTTTACTTCTACCCCCACGATTTCAAGATAGTCGCACCTGTTCGCGTCTTTGTACACAAAGAGGGGTAAGAAGGTCGAGGGGGAGGAGAAAGGAATAACATCGAAAACGAAAAATCCAGTTACCGCCCAGGGCCAAATCCAGCCCAACCGAAGAGAGAAAAGAAAGACGCATCGTACAGACTGTCTAAAAGAAAGTCGAAGTTGGAGAGAGAATTCTGTGGCGCTTCCTGGCAAAAAAAGATTCGAAGCAGAAGGAGAAGCTGATCGAAAGCAAGGTCCAAGTCCTTTCCTCAAAAAGAAAGATGTTTGGCGTAAGAAAGAAAAAGGACCGTGCGCGAAAATGCGGGAGGGAGAAAAGACGTCTCGAGGGGGATTAAACTAAGAAAAACCGCGCTTGCAATGAACCAATGTATCGCCAACTCCGGGAAAAGATCTTGCATCGAAAAAGGAGGGGGGGAAAACGGGCCAAAAGGGAGAAAAAGGGGGTGCGTCTTGAGAAAGGGACGAATTGCTCGAGGCCGGGCAAAAAAAGAAAAAAAAGGGTATTTACTACTCGCGCACGGGAAATAAAACGGGAGAGACGAGACATCGGGGGAAAGAGGAGGACTCTTTTCCTCCACGATTTCTTTCGCAAAGAGACGCTTGGCTTGAAATGGAAGTCGCGAGTTCATAGCGTGGAAGAAGGGACTCCACCGGCCGAGGGAAAAAGAGGAAGAGGACGAGGAACGGAACGGAATAAAAAGAGGAGAAAGAAAAGGAAAAGGGTGTACTCTTTGCACCCATCGCTTATGAAAGAGTCATGCTGAGTTCGCCGCTAAATCCGGGAAAGACAGAAAAAAAAGGGAGGACAATCATAGAGACAGGGGCTCGAAGATATCAACAAAACAACGCCAAAAGGAAAGGCGCAAGAAGGCAATTTTCATCAACCCAATGTCAAAAAGGAAGTATCTTATTCATGCCCGTTGCATCAAGGGGAAAGAGGAGGGCTCCTACTTCGGCGAGGGGAAGGGGAAAAGGGAGGGGGGAAAGGGGCCCATGTGTCGGCATACTGAGATCTAGAGGGAAGAGATTTTTCCATTTACCGTGAAGAAAGACAAGCCCTTAATCGTTCCGGGAAGGGGGGGGGGACCGCAAAAAAAAAAAAGGGGTGAGGGGGGGGAAGGGAGTTAACGTGGCTTGGGGGAATAATAAATAGAAGGGGGGAGATCTATCACTCTCAAGAGGAAAATGGGCGTGGTTTAGAGAATTATCAAGGAAGAAAATTCTTGGCTGGGGAGGGAAAAAGCTTTCCGAGCTTAGAAAACATGAAAGTCATCGAATCTATGGGATCGTTACAAAACCTATCGATCTATTTTCGAAAAATGAAGAAAGAAATGGTGTCTCAACGGATCAGGGGAAGGGAAGGGGGGAAAATCGCCGCTTAAAGGGGGGAAAAGAGGAGAAGTCCATTTCAATCCAGATCGACATCTAGGGAAAAAATATTCAGGTTCTACCCTACATCGGAGAAGAGGGAGAAAAAGAAAAACGCTAGAAATTGAAGCCGTTTTTGTCTTTCTCTAGGGGAGGGTCTTCACTTCGATCCATTCTTCTTTTCCGGGGGGGGGGGGAAAAGGGCAAAATTGGTCGGAAAAGGGTTGGGGGAGGTGTCGATTCATATCCCCTTAAAATTTAGAGGAGGGAAAGCACATTTCCCGCGCGTATGGTAAGAAAGGGAAAGGATACGGATTTGGTGAGAGGGAATGGAGGGAAAAGAAATAAATTCCAGGGGGGTGAAAAACCTCTTGACAGTTTGATCACGTCTTTGGAAAAAGTCCTGTATCAAAGGAAAGGAAGAGGATGAGGAGACTAGGGAACTTCAGGAGAGGGATGAGAGAGCGCGTCGTCTAATTATTTATATGAGAGGAATTTGATATCTTTTCTCTCTTCTTGGGGGGGGAGGGTTTCTCGGAGGGGGGGGGGAGAGCGGGGAGGCACCTGAAGGGGAGGTTTCTAATCTAATTGCTCTCTTTGCTTCCTCGTCGGGCCTTCTGCGAAGAGGAAAGGAGGGGGTGGGTAAAAAAGAAAAAAGAACGGGGGAGACTTTTCTTTTTGGAGGGGGTTCGAATTAACGACTGCGAGAAGGGAGGGGGAAACTTGGAGGAAGGAGTGGGGGGGGCTCTCTTTGGGATAGGGTACGCCTTAGCTACGTGGATGAGAAAGAAGAGGAATGGGCCGGGAGGAAGAGTAAGAAAAAGGACTGGGTACGGGGAGAACGGCTTTTCGTATATTCAAAAAAGGGGAGGAAAAGGGGGGGAAGAGAATGATTCTCCCTCCTTAGGAAAGGAAATCCTCCAAACTTTGCATCGGGGGGGGGGAGAGACTCCATTTAATCGGGAAAGCATAGAGAACAGATGGAACGGGAATAATCTCAGAAAAAAGAGGAGAGAGTTCTTTCGTGTTCCCTCTCGAAGGGAGGTCTATTGTCATGTTTGCGATGGAAGGGGAAAGGAGGGATCAGTGCGCGCAAATAGAAAGAGAAAGGAAGGACGAGAACGGAAAAAAAAATGGGACCGGGCTTTTCCTACCCATCGCTGAGAAAAATCCACGTCGCTAAGGCGTAAATAAAAAAGAGAAAAAAGCGCGAATCCCAGCGCAAGAAAAGAAAAAAAGGCGAAAAAAGAAACCCCACGATTTCAAGCTACCCCGAAAAGTCGTCGCTTTGTAAACACCACCGCCGCAAAGGGAGGGAGAAGAAGGGGTCTTCCTCTAGACGAAAGGAGGGGAAGAAAACTTAGATTAAGAAAGGAAAAAAAAAGCCAAATCCTATCCCACCTAAAACAAAGACATCTCATCGATACCAGGACTTTCATCGCCGAGAAAGGGAGCAGCGCAGCGAATATTGTAAGGAGAAAGAAAGAAGGGTACCTCTTGACTAAAAAAGTGATCAACACTTTCCCTCTTTTTGGCGTCATCGAAAAGAAGAGATTACTTGCGCTAAATAGGGGAAGAAAAGAAAGGGAAGGGCATGGAGGGGAAAAATGAGAAAAAGAAAGAAAACGCCCGCCCCAAATTTGGAAGGCATCGACACACTCCTTTGAAAAAGGGGAAAAGGGAAACGTCGTGATAGAGCAAATGGAGTAGTTTTCCAAATGAAAAAGACGAGTTCCTTTCCTCGGGGGGATGGATACTCTCTCACTTCCACCAAAGGAAAGGAGGGCTCTGCAGAGGGAGAGAGGGGGCAAAGATCGGGGGTGGCCAAGAAGGGGTCAAAAGGGGAGAGGTCTTGTAATTTCATTCGCGGGAAGACGAGTCTTTCAAAAGAAAAGGGGGACCAATCCGCGACAGCGGAGGGGGAAATATACGTGAAAAAATGAGGGAGCAAGAGAGAACGATAGGTTTGTAACTCTTTGCCACCCAAGTGTACACCAATCACTTTGTCCTCCAGCGTCAGCGGAGGGAGAAAAAAATGAATCCATTAACACGGAGAAAAAGGGGGAAAAAAAAAAAAAGGTAATCGTAGAAAGACAAGAGAAAAAAAAGAGATGATAGATCAATTTCCGCAGTCTGCCTTTATCTTCTGCCAAGCAAAGAAAAAAAATCACGAAACCCAATCTTTCTTTCTCCGACTCCGGGAGAAAACGGAAGGAGGGGCGGGAGGAGGGGGACAAAAGGGGAGGACTCGGGGAGGAGAAACACAACGGAGGTATGTATGCCACTATAGAGAGGGGAACTTGCATCGAACTCAAGCCCTTAATCGGGGGGGAGAGAAATAGAAGAGGTCCGGCAACGCCGATTGGGGGTAGTGATTGGGGGGAAAAAGGGGGAGTTGAAAGAAGATGTGCAAAAAAAAAGGGGGGGGGGGTTTTGGAAGAGCTCAAGATTCCCGTTACTTGTCGAAAGGATCAGGCGAGCCGGCATCTCCAAAAAAGAAGTTAATGATGAATCGGTTCCGACGAAAGGGGAAGAAGAATGAAGGGGCCACTGGGGGGGAGCGGAGAAAAAGGGGGCAAAACCTATCTGATCTATGGTAAGGAAACGACTTGATCACGTTATCGTCACTAGAAAAAAGACATCGGATTGGAAAAATGAGAAGGAAGGAGGAAAAAAAAAGAGGATGACGACTCAGTGGAAAAGGAAACCAGAAAAAAGGGAAAGAAAATCGTTTATTCAAAATATGGCGAACCCTCCAAAGAGGGGGAAAAAATTCTTCCGATGACTTAACAGGGGGGAAAGAGAAGGGACAACAAAGGAGACTCGAGCAATTCGTTTCCCATTGGAACGCACCCCATTTGCAAAGGCATAACTCTGCAACGGGTGAAGGGGCCGGGGGGAAAAAAAAGGGCGAGCAACGGGAAGGAGAAAAAAGGTTGGGGGAACTAAATCACCATTGACTCTCTATTTTGGCGGGGGGGGAAGCGGCAAAGCTGAGGAGAGGGTTTAGGGGGGATGCACTGTTTCATCCGATTCCGTCGATTACTACTGCCATGGATCACTTCTTTTCCCTTGATAGGTTGAAGGAAAGGAGCTAGGACAGAACCAAAAAAAGCGCTCTTTAAACGTTACCTCATGATGCGAAATCTCGCGCGCGAATGGAGGGGGAAAAGGGTCCTGGGTATAGATGAGAGGGAGGATAATTAAGAAAAAACAAAACTTCGGGAGGGGGGAAAAGGAGTCTCATCTCTCACAATCACTTTCTTTTTCTAGGAAGGGGGGGGGGGGGGGCATCTGTGTTTAAAGCGCGGGGAAGAAAAAGGGTCTCGGAACGAAAGGCGGACCGGCTGCGGTGGTTTTTTGCGGACTATCGGAAGGGAGGGGTGGCGCTGGGGGGTTAAAAGAAAAAAGAGAGGGGATGTTTTCTTATTTTGATTAAGCGTTGGAATCTTGAAGAAAGGAGAAAAGGAGTAGCGACGTGGATTTTCTGGTCGAGAGGACGGAGGAAATGGGGATGAAAGAAAAGAAGTGGAAGGAAGCTACAAACAAGGCGTCACTATTTCGGAAGAGGAGCCTCAAGTAAGAAGAAAAAAACAAAGAGGAGGCCGTGGGGAGAGGGAGAAAGGTAAGAAAGGGGCCAGGGGTGTCTAATCTCTCTCAAGGGGGGGGGGGGAAAAGGATAGAGATGAAGAGGAAGGTAGGTGGAAAAGAGACAGAGGGGGAGCGAGCCAAACTTTCCTTCTATTGCAAAAGGAGATTTCTAATTATGGAAAAGAGGAACTCGGTTACGCCTGGTGGAATGACATCGACACAAAGGGGGGAAAAGAGGGAAGGCATGGGGGGGAAAAAAACCATAGGTCTGGAAGAAAAAAGAAAAGTCGCTCAATTCGTAAATAAAGAACGCGCTTAATCCCAGGCGTCAAGGGGAAAGAAAGAAAACGCCCGTGGAAAAATGAAAAACAGAGGGGGGGGAGAAACTTCCACCAAAGGAGGTCTTCTTTTGGGGAAAAAAGGCCGCAGCGTCGAGAGAAAAAACGGGGGCAGGAAAAAAAAAACACAGATGGGCCACAACGCCTTAAGAAAAAAAATCCAGTGACCTGAAAGGTGATCGCTTGAGACAGGCCAAAAAAAAAAAATAACAGAAGGAGACGCATATCTTCCACTCGCATCGGGAAGGAAGAATCTTAAATACTTCGAGGGGAGGGAGGGACGCCATCGCAGCCATCGAGATGCGGGAAAAGGTTTGAAACTCTGCGGGAGAAGAAGACAGGGACAGAAAAACCTATCACTTTAAAATCAAGGAGAAGGTTCTTAATCTACGTCTTAACAAGGATATAAAGGGAAAAAGGAGGAGATTAGAATAAACGCGAAGAGAGAAGGGGGGGTCCGAAAAATCCTCTCGTTCGGAAAAAATGTATCTCCAACTCTCACTTTTCAGGAAATAGGAAAAAAAAAGCTCTTTGAAAACGTTTGCCAGGGAAGAAGGAAAAAACCTCGGATTAAAGGGAAAAAAAAGGTTGAGGAGGAAAAAGAACTCATTTACTACTTTCTCGAGGGGAAAGCGTGTATTAATACTCGCTTCAGGAAAGCGGAATCTACGATGCACATCGAGGGGAGAGCATCGAGGGGAATCCACAGAAGATGTCTATCTTGTCCTTGCTTGAAATGGGAAGAGATATCAAGGGGGGCGAAAAAAAAGAGCCAGGCCTTTCTTTTAAAAGCGGCTAGGACGATAACGTCGGGATTCCGGCAGCAGGAGAAAAAGGGGTGTAACGAAAAAAAAGTAATGAAATTGTCCTCCAGCTTCCTGCTTATTGAAAAAAAGAGGGGGGTACAAAAAAAGCTAAGAAAGTAGAAAAAAGAAACTCGCGAGAAGGAGTCGACGAAGGAAACGCCCATTCCTTTCCTTCTTTGGAAAAAAAGGGTCAAACCACAATGTGTTTAGTCTGCCAGGAAAAAAAAAAAGGGTGAACATCCGGCACACCAATACACGAACCCAGAAAAGGAGGGAGAGGAAAAAGGGGACCGCATTAAGGAGGGGGGAGGGGATCGTGCCTTTTTCAGAAAAAAACCCCAACCAAAAACCCCAAAAAAAACCACTGGGGGAGGGAAAGAGAGGAAGAGGAGGTTCCAGTTACCTGTAATGGCTGAGGAAATCAAGGCCCTTATCGTTTCGGATTTGATCTAAGAGGGGAGGCCTATTGGGGGCGTGATGGGGGGGGGAAAAAAGGAGTGGGGTGAAAAAAAAAGGGGGGGGAAGGATCTTCATCTCATAATTCCCTTACTTTCTAGAATTTCTGCTATCCTTCTCGCCTAGATCTGGGGGGGGGAGTCCGACATCGGATTTAGCGGCGAACTAAAAGAGGGGGGACAAAAAGGATGGGGAAGAGGCACATCCGTTACCCAAACCTAGAGGGAACCGACTTTTATCATGAAAAAGCCGAAGAGTCAGCGATGAAAAGGACAAGCGGTAGGAAAGAAGCGGGAGAGGATCGCGACTTCCATTTCCATCTTTCCTCTTCTGCGAAGAGGGGCGACCCGAAAGACAGGATGAAGGGGGGGAGAGGCGAGGGAAAGTGATCGTCTTATTTCAGAAAGCGGCACGGCCTCAGGAGATTCTGTGGGAAGAAATAAAACGCAGGGGAGAAACGGGAAGGCAACGTTTTCAATCGCGTTGTGGGAAAAGGTGAGAGTTTGTCGAAACATTGCCCGCGCGGAAGGGGGGGGGAAAGAGGGGGAAAGCGGAAAAATCAGAAGGAGTTGGTGGGGGGAAGATTTCGCGCACGGTCGCCTATGAGGAAATTACTCCAACCTCTGTGAAAGGGGTCCCGTGATCACGGTTTTAAAAAGAAAAGGAAAGAAAAAGAGCGCCTCTCTCCTTTGGGAGGGGGGATATGGCTGCTATGTCTAAATGAGCTATTATTGAGATTCTGAGGAAAGGGAGAGCATGGGGGGTCTGGTCATAAGAAAGGGGGGGGTTCTCGGGGGGAATCTCACCATGTAAGCAGGGAAGTATTTTTTCTAATCTAAGGGGGGGAATGGGTTTTGGAGAGGGGCGGAAAAGGGGTGATCTACCTTCTCGCCGGTAACCAGGAAAAGGTTTCTACTATCGGTGGACTCCTTTTCGGGGTTCGCTTGGGGGGGGGGGGGGGAGAAGTAAATCTAGAAGTTTTGAAGGGGGGGGAAAAAGGGGCGCTGGGATTCGCTCTTTGGAGAGAAAACACTTAGCTGTACGTTTATTTCTTTTCAAGCGTAATACTATGGGTCTGAACCGCCCAGGAAGGCGAACATCCCGAGGTGGGTAGAGGGAAGGGGAACCGATTTCTATTTCTCTCACTTCTAAAGCTTCTCTCTCAAGCAGTCACGTTTGGAAAGGAAGGAAAAAGAGGGGACACACTAACTCCCCGATGGAGAAAGGGAGGATTATTAAAATAGAGATTTCGACAGGAGGGAAAAAAGACTTTTTCGATTACCTGGAGAGGAAGGAGAAAGGGGGCAGTTGGGGCTGGAGGGGAGGAAAAGGAGGTTATCAGTTGCGGAAAATAAAAAAAAAAAGAGAAAAAAGAAAGATAGAAAAAAAAAAAAACAAACGGGGTCATTACATCTACACTCCTTAAATTTGAGGGGCCGTTTCATAGCATCTTCTTCTCCCGTCAGGAAGGAGAGTAAAGGGAAAGTAAATAAAAAAGGGATGAATATAAAAAGAAGAAATAAAAAAAAAAGCAAGAACGATTCGTTAAAAAAAAAAAAAAAAAACCCCCCCCCCCAAAAAACCTCTAACCCCCACTATTTCATCGAAAAAGAGAAAAGAGCAACCGTTTTCGTCGTCTTGGAGAAGGGGAGGCCGAAAAGGGTAGTTCCCTATACGGAAAAAACACATCATTCCACAAAGAACTACGAGGAGGGGGGGGTGGGGGGGGGGGGGGGTGATTATACCCAGTCCAAATCCATCATGAATCGATACCAGATCTCAAGAAAAAGGAACACGGGGACTCAGAAAGGCGCCGGAAAAAGGGGGAAGGAGGAAGCTTGTTCACTTAAATACGAGAAGTACCGCGGATCATGAATCAGAACACCAGGGAACAGATTTTTTGCGTAATAGGAAGGCTGGGGGGGAGGGGAGGGGAAAGTGCGCGAAAAGGGGGAAAAACAAATCCTTCTCTCGATTGCCTGGAGCCAACCCTCCGCCGGGCAATGTTGCTTGGAGAAAGTTTCCGGGGATCGGCATCGACGGGTGAGGGGAAAGGGCCAGAGGGGAAGTCTGATTCGTCTCCACTGGGGGGTCCACTTGAACATAAAAAGGTCTCTAGCGTGCCGCTTTTACAAGGGGAGGGGAGGCAAAAACAAGGTAACAAAAAGGGGCACTCTTCCTCATCCGAGGGAGACTTTTTCTCCACTAGGTCTGGTCGGAAAGAAGGATTTCGCTGTCTTGAAAAAAGTGGGAGGGGAGAGGGTGACGGCGAGACGGGAAAAGGAAAAGCACAATCCGCTGACTCTTCTTCTAGGAAATGAAAAGAGATTGATCTACCATAGATCCAAAGGGGGATCGCTTCGATGAAGCAGGGAAAAACAAAAAGGAGGGGGGAAATGAAGCAAACTAGAAAGGAGGACTGAAAGAGAGAGCCTTATACCATCATCTCTTCTATGGAGATGAGAAAACGCCCAGACAATGAGTGTGAAGGGAATATAGAGTAAAGAACACATTGGGGAAAAAAGGAGTATTCAATTCCACGTTGAAGAAAAATCGGGCGTTCTCCTACTTTCTTCCTATTAAAGAGGACGGGGGGGAGCGTGCCTGGTTCGCCTCGGCTTCGGTAAGGGAATCTCTAGAAAAAGAGATTTCCATTTACCGAAGCCGAAAGAAAGAACTGAATCGTGTCGATTGTGACTCTCATCTCCGGGTTCTGTGATTGGTGTGGCCGGATGTGGAGGAGGGGGGAGGAAGGGAAAAAGGGGGGGGGTTTAAAGGGAAGAGGTTCCTCTAAAAGCTTACTTGTTCTTCAGAGGGGGAGGAATCTTCGATCCGGCAGAGCCGGAAAGTTATTGAAGGAACTTCCAGGGATTTTAGCAGGCGAAAGAAGCATGAGGTGAATCGTCTTCATCTACGCGAAGGGAGGGAAAAAACCTATCTTATCTAATGGTCTATCAAAAAAAGAAGGGGTGATCACGTTATCGGACAAAAAAGGGGGATGCTCAAGCCGGCGTCAAAGGGAAAATCTATTGACCTCTCGACTTCCCATTTAAAGGGGTCCCTTCTTGCGACCAGGGGGAAGAAAAGAGAAAAAATACCGCAAAAAAAAGGGACATTCGTCGATGTCGGGGAAGTGAGCTCGTATTTCAAATACACGCTCGAGCAATTCGTCCCATGAGTACTGGAAAGGGAAGCACGTGAAAAGCTGGCCAAAGGAGCGTGTGTCTATGCATATCCCCGGAAAAAGGGGAAGAAAGCAAACATGCCCTCGCGAGGGGAGGGAAGGCAATCGCGAGACGGCTTTGGAGAAAGAAGAAAAATTTAGCAAAGAGCCGAGGCAAGGGAAAAAAAACCTCTGGTCCATGTTGAGAAAGAGGTTTTTTCTGTTCCTTGATCCTCGAAAGATAATCGGCGCCGGCTCTGTAAAAGGAGAGGGGAAGCTGAGAGAAAGAGGAAAAAAAGGCTGAGATGTCCTTGTATCGAGGAAAGAAGAGGGGCTTTCTGCTGTTGGAGGGGGGGGCCCAGGATTTGGCCGTTTCTATCGCTTCAGGAGGTAAAGGGGGGGGGGGAAAGAGAAAGGGGGGTGGGGCATCTTGTGTTTATCGAGGGGGGGAACCAATGTTTCCTCGACAAAAGACGGCGGCGGTGGTGTTGAGGTGCGGGAAACGAAGCTGGGGGGGAGGGGGTGCGCTTGACCTCAAGCGAGACGTGTCGTTTTTGCAAGGGGGGGGGGCGCTGGGATTCGCCGTGGGGGGGAAGAAAGGGGGGGGAAGCCTTGACGAGGCGTTGCGCGGCGGAGGGGAAAAAAGATGTTCTGACCAAAAAAGCCGCTACCATTTCTTCGTGGAAAGGAAGAAAGAAACGATACATTAGCATCGGGAAGCCATCCGCCAACTGCAGCAAGTTGGCCGCCTCCATGTGAGAACCAAACTAACTCACCTGAGGGGTCTCAACAACAACACTTATTATTATGAACTACATCTTTCGTTCGGGAAGAGTTTACTAGTGAATGTGAGCTAGCCAAAAGGGGGCGTTTTTCGTATGAGAGGAAGGGGAGGTCGAATTTCTCGCAAGGAGAGGGGTAAATGGACCTCGGGGAGAGAGGACAGTAATGGAAACCATAGGATTACGAAAGAAACACGGTCGCTACTGCTTAAATAAAGGAGAAAGAAATCCCTCTCATCACATCATAAAAAGAAAAGGGAGCGCTTCGTTAATTCGAAAGGAAGCGAAAAGGAAAAGGCGTCCAAAAAGGCGTCTTCTTTTTTAACCAACATAGAGGTCTCAAGAATTTTAGGGGAAAAGGAACGATACCGCAAATCGATAACACAGGATGAGGAGGAGAAAGTGACCGCCCATGAGAAACATTCCAAATAAGAAAGAGACATATCTCCATCTGCACGTATACAAAAGAGATACTTCGCGCGCGCGATGAAAAAGAGCGGGAAATTAAGAAGAAAAGGGGTTACCTCTGAGAAAGGGATCACCTGAAAAAGTTTTTGGCGTAATCGACGTCAAGGGGGGAGGGGGGGGACTAACTGGGGAAAGAAAACGCGAAACAGAACGGGAGAAAAAAGAAGATCACCTCCTCAGAAGTTCTTCTCCAATTAGGAAAGAAAATTTCCGGTGACAACGAGGAGTAAAACGTTAGGGGTCTGCCAAACGGAGGGGGGAAGAGGGGGGACGTTTCCAATTGTGAACAGAATCATGGAAGAAAGGAAGGAAAAGAAACACGCGTTGTATGAATACTCCGAAAAACTAATGCACAGCAGATGAGGGGGGGGAGGGGGCAGGGGTCACTAAACGATTCTGGGGGGGAGGGCGCTTGCTTTAAATTTGAATCTCGATTCAGAGGGGGGGGGATATCTCGCCATTCCTGCTATTTTCCAAGAAGAGAGCGTTCAAAGGAGGAGTCATGACAGCGAGGGAGGGGGTACGCTTTGCACCAAGAAGGAAAGGTGTCCTCCATCGTACATGCTGAGTTCGGGAAGAAAAAGTCCATTAACAGGAGGACCAAAGAGAGAAAGGATAAGCGAGAAACGCCACAGGCATGAAAAGAAGAAAAAAGGAAGGAGAGCTTTCAGCACCCAATTGGCAAACAAAGGGGGATCTTATTCAAAGCCACGTTGACAAAAAAAAAACGAAAGGAAGAAAAATGAGAGGCCCCAGACACAGGGGGCTTGAGTTCGGGAGAGGGAGTAATGTA
>Ga0179593_1653077_pt1 | contig 12060 bp, 11 predicted proteins | sample CZODoug2_1_08_16_FD_185931 | JGI IMG/M metagenome (GOLD analysis project Ga0179593, IMG submission 185931) | Vadose zone soil fungal communities from Angelo Coast Range Reserve, California, USA - CZODoug2_1_08_16fungal (PacBio error correction) | ecosystem: Environmental > Terrestrial > Soil >...
AGGGCCAACTAGGACGACGGGGGGGACCTGCTAATTTAGAAGCACCATCTCCACGACGGAAGATACATCACGATTTTGAGCGGCGATCACAAGGCGCCCTTGGGCATGGATCCAAATAAAAGGAGAGGAAAAGCTGTTGGCGAAGTGCATGAATGTAGGCATGGAACTGGGCTTGGGAAATGGGGGGAAAGGCCCTCGGCTGTGACGACTGTTTTCCAGCACACCAAAAGAGGGGCAGAGCGCGGGGGAGCATTCGGGAGAGAACCGCGGGAGACCTTCTCGAGATAAAGGAAATCGCCAGGAGATTGACGTCATTCGTGAAGGGAGCACAAAAGGGAAATACGGAAGCCTCCTCCAAAGCTCTTCACAAAATCTGGGTCAAAAATCAGCACGTCCGAAGTGAGGGAGGAACGGGAAAAGAAGACGGGAATGGGTGTATGGCATGCGTTGTAAAAGGAGGAAGGGGACTGTGACCAGGGGGCAGCGAAATTCTGAAGGTAAAGGCTAAAGAGAATTGGTACATTACCAGGACGACCGGCGTGAGAAGCTGTCTATTTCCTTCCAAACGGAGAGGGAAGCTTCGGATAAGGCAACAGGGACGTTGACCGAAGAAATACGTGGAGTCTACAAACACTGATGAGAAAAAGCCTTCTACCAGTGAGAAAAGCTTGTGATGGGAGGGGACAGTTAGGAGGGGAAAAAAAGGGGGTCCTAGGATTGAAAGGGGATGGGGTCGAACTATAAGGCAAGCAAAGAGGAAATCCTCCCGATTGTGGGCATTTGAAAAAAAGAGTGCAAAACCGAAAAAGAAAGAAAAGAGCTTGTCCTCTCAAGCCACACCGTGCCTGTGATAAAAATAAGCGCCGTTGAGGAAAGGAAAAAAAAGAACCTGGACAACGGGAAGACCGGATGACCTGGCGTCCCAAAGGGGGACCGTGTGGAGAACAGAAGGCTCCGCAAGTTTGGGCGGGCTAATGAAGCTATGAAATCGAGAGGGACTGCTACAGAAAGGCGCGGGAAGCCTGACAAAGGGGCTTCGGATGCCAGGAATTGAGATTAAAGGGAGAAGTGGCATTGGGGGGGGGGCGATATGTCTTCATCCGGAAAAAGGGTAAAAAAAGAACGAGGCTGATTTCGACTGAGCCGGGCCGTGGTTCACGAAACAGAAAAGGTGACCCCTGACGCGATCAAGGATTTTCCCCAAGAATGAGGAGGGAAAAAAGGGGAGCGCGAAGGGGAAGGGTCAAAGTGCAAGAGGCAGCGTTTTCTCAGCTCCGAAGAGGGAAGACATATCATTGCCCGGAGAGAAGAGATCTTACCTTCTGAAGCCACCGGAGAGGGCCGTGGTGTAATAAGTACGGATCCGAAACGTGCAGGGGGGTCCCTTCGCAAATGGCCCTGGGACGGTGGGGGGGACCGAAGAATTACGAAGGGAAAAATCTTCTTTGAAAGGAGCTTCTTAAGGAGGTAAGCATGCAGGAAGGAGCTGAGAGCCCACAGTCAAAACAAAGGTATCTCTTGACCTCCTGGGTATAACCCTTTGCGGGGGGATGTACGTCGAGGGGAGAATCTAGAAAGAATCACAGAAACCGAGCCGCAAGAATGTGGTTTTGTCGGCGAAAAGTCGCCTGACTGAGGAGAGTCCGCCTGAATGGCCAGCACGGGGAAAGACGCGGGAAAAAGGAAAATCCGAAAGGGGGGAACTCTAACTTCGAGAAAAGATCTGTAGGAAAGAGAAAGGGAGCCGATGAGAAAAACTCGCCTGCGCAAATTATTCTGCAGAAGGGGCTGAAAAATTTCCGGATCGGGGGGCAAAAAAGGAGGAGGAACAGAAGGAAAAAAGGGGAGAACAATCCCGAACCTGAATTTGTGGGGGATCAAAAGGGGAGGTCGCAGTCCGAGGGCGGGGATGGATCAGGTCCTTGGGGGAGCTCATAAGGGAAAGTTCGAAGACGGGAGATTCGCGCTAAACACGATTGCCACCGCGAGCAGTCGGCGTGACAGAACAGTAAAGGGCGAGGAGGGGAAGAACACACGAAGGGCGCCTCTGCTCGGGAGGAACCATGATAGTCAGTCCAAAACTTCGAAATTCTAGAAAAAAGGACAAGGGGGGGGAGCGTTCAATGAGAAAGAGCATTTTTTGTGTGACGGGGGGAGCGCCCAGTCGCTGGTGACTTCTTCTCAGGCGGGAACCAAAAGTGGGTTCCTATTGGTCAAATCGAAGTTATGAAACTGAGGGCGTACTTAAAAACGGTACCTTGAGAAGTCGACTGCTCCAATCAACTGTCACCGTCGGAGAAAAAACTATATAGTCCAGAGAAGAGCCATTTATCCAGAAGACGCAAGGTCCAAAAGGGGACGTCAAGCCGATGGGGGTTCCCACTTGCTAGGGTAGTGGGGGCGGGGCTTCTCTTCTAAAACTATTAAAAAGCTCTTTGCCAGGGGTATGGGAAGCCGTCTCTCAAGACTTTTTTTCAGGAAAGGGTTACGCCGAAGAAAAGGGGGCAAATTTTATCGCTGGGGTAGACACCACGAGGGATGGGAAGAAAAACACGTCCAGGCTAGGTAGAAAATCTGTAAGGAGCGTGGAGAAAAGCGGAGGGGCCGGATAATCCTAAGATCAACACAAAATATGCCAATTAAAAGGGATTTTCATCTAGGAAACGGAGCGAGACCGGGCAGAAAAGGGTATGAAGGAAGGAGAAAGGCAGTAAAACGAAGAGGTGGGATAGAAGAAGGACAGCTTCCAAAAGAACGTTACTATCAGAGGGGGGCAAATCGCGGAAAAAAGGGGAAAAAGGGTTTACAAGGAAACCATTCCGGGGGTCTACGGCTCAAAAAAACCTCTTTACGATAAGGCTTATTTTTCTCAATGAAAGGGAGTGGGGGGGGACGGGAAAAAAAAGAAAGGAAATGGAGAAGAAATGTTGGTGCTTCCGCGAAACTCATTCCGTTCAAAAAAACGCTTTCTGAGGGAGAAGAGTGGCCGTGATTGAAGGGGACTGAAGAAAAAGGAAGATACTCGACGGTCTATGAATCCTCTAACAGGGGAGGGCCACTCTTCACAAAAGGGTCCCACTTGTAAGGGGAAGGGCTGGGAGGGGGGGAGTCATCAAGAACTTTCCCTCTGGAGTAGTTCAATCAACCGACGAAAGGCCCTCTCAGTTCGCGCCGTCGAATCACGGGGAAGAGGAAGTCGAGAACTACTCGGTCGGATGTACTTTACTAAGAAAGCTGCGGCGAGCCATACCGGAAACGCATTTCTAGAGAATACACAGGGGGCGTCAAGGCATCCGTACAAACGCCACTTGGAACAATTCCCGGAAAAGCTCATCGGCCAGGGGGGGGGGAAAGTCTCGTCGCTTCATGCGGGAAAGGACTGGGTACCATAATATCGTTGGAGAAGGGGGGAGCCACCATTGCAGATAAGGAAGCGCATTGGGAGTAGAAATCCAACGAGAAAACTAGATTAAAAGGGCTCAATCTCATACAGCTCGGATAAAAGCAGGAGGGTCCTTTCTTCCAAAGAAGAAGGATTCTTCCCTGGGAGAGAGATCGAGGAGGGGGAGTTTTCGTGGAGAAACGTAAAAAACCTACTCTGCCAGCACGATTGTCAAGGGGAAACACAAGGCAAACCCTATTTGGAATAAGGAAGACACTAAATTGGGAAGGCGAAGAAAGTGGGTTGAGACCTAGAGCGGTCAGGAATCGTGAATGGCTCGGGCATCAAGGAGGGGGTTATGGGAAGGGGAATTTCGAGAATAGAAGGTTAGGCAGGGAAATCTGCGCCTACCTCGAGGACTCATCGGCCCTATCACTCGAGGAAGAAACTTATTATGAGTAAGAGATATAATCGGGCCGCTTTCAGAAAAGGATGAGGAAGGATAAAATAGACTCACATCTCAGAGAGACCGCCCGTTCTGAAAGCCATTCACTATGTGGGGGGGGCACTAGAAAAAAACCCGTTTCGTCATTTTTCCAAATTCGGGGAGAGTCCCCAATCGGTTTGCGCCTAGAGGGTAAAAAAGGGACATAGTGTGGACGGCATCGTCCCGGGTCAAGTTAAGAGCCCACTCAGAGGTCGCGAAGGGGCGCGCCAGGGAGAGATTAAGCCACGGCTTTTAAGCCTTCGGATGCTTAAAGAAGGAGAGCTCCTGGAGCTTGGAAGAGGGGTTCTAATGAAAAGGCTCGGAGATGGTTGAGAGAAAAGAAAAAAAGATGCTCTTGTCAAAGAAAAAGAGGGGACGACGACTTTAGGTTGAAGTCTCACTCACGCCGGGACCGATTAATCCGTTGAGGAATGGGAGTTGGAGGGCCGGTTGAAAAAAGAGGCATCGAAAGAGGCCTTTATGATCGCCGCGTCGGGGGGGGGGGGGGCCCGGGAGGGGAACCTGGAGGGGGGAGTGGGGGGGTATAGGGGGGGGGGGGGGAGGGGGAGAATGGGTGGAAGGGGAGGGTGGGAAGTATAGAGGGTGAATGGAGAAGAAAGAGTGAGAGAAGAAGGAGGAGGAAGAAAGTAAGAAGGGGTGGGAGGGGGAAGGGGGGTAGGTAAGGAGAAAGCAAGAGAGAAGAGAAGAGGGGAGGGGGGGGAGAGGGGGGGTGGGAAGCTGAGGAGCGAAGAGGGGGGGAATGGGTGAGGGGGGGGAAGAGGGGAAGTAAAAGAAAACGAAGCAGAAGGGGAAGTAGGAGAAGGGGAGGGAGGAGAAGGGAGAGCGACGGGGGGAGGTAAGTGTAAGGGGGGAAGGAGGAGGGGGAGGGGGAGGGGGGGGGGAAGGAGAGTGGGAGGGTGGAGAGTAGAGGAGGGGGCGTTGGAGGGTGACGGGGGGGGGAGGGGATGAAGGGGAGGGACGTAGGGGGGAGGGAGGGAGGGAGGGGGACAGAATGGGGGAAGAATAGGGAGGGAGTGAGCTAGAGGGGAAGGGGCGGAAGTAGGGGGTGGAGGAGATGGAAGGTGCGACAGAAAGGAAGTCTAGGGGAGGAAGGTGAAAGAGAGGATGATGGAGGAGGGGAGAGGAAAAAACAGAAGAGTGTGGAGGTGGGGGGGGAAGGGAAAGTGGGAGGAGTGGGGGGGAGATAAAGAAAAAGAGAGGCCTGGGAGGGGAGTGAAGGGGGGAAAGAAAGCGAAGGAGGTGTGAGAGAATGGTGATGAAGGGGTAAAGGGATTGAGGGGGGGAGAGAGGAAGGGGAAGGAAGGAAAGGGAGAGAGGGACGTGCTGGGGAGGGGGGGGGGGGGGGAGAAGAGAGGGAGGTGAGGGATAGGAGGGGGGAGGGGTGGAGAATGGAGGGGGGGTTGGAGGGGACACATTAAGGAGGTAGGGGGAGGGGGGCGGTGAACGGGGCCTGGGGTCAGATAGGGGGAGGAGAGGAGGGGGTGGAAGGAGCTGAGCCAGGAGGGGTGAGTAAGAGAATACAAAGGGTAAAAGGAAGGGGGGGGCGGGGGCGGAGAGGTGGTGTGGCGGAAAGTGAACGGTTGAGCGGTGGGGGGGGGGGAAGGGGGAGATGGGGAAAGAAGGAGGGAGGGTGGAAGGATAATGGGGGGGGGGGGAGGAATGGGCACAAAAGGAGGGAGGGGGTAGAGATAGACAATGTAGGAGAGGGGGAGAAGTGGGAGGGCAGGGGGGGAGGGGGATGTGGTGAAGGAGAGAGGGGGGGGTTAAGGTGGGTAAAGGAGTGGGGGGTGGGGAAAGGGAAGGGGGGGGGGGGAAGTGCAAGAGGGAGGAGGCAGGAAGGGGAGGGGGGGGTAAAGGGTGTCGAGCGGGTTGTTTGGTGACAACTACTTAGGGGCGGGGAGTGGGGAGTGAGGGAAGGGGGGGGAGGAAGCAGAAGGGGAAGGGTGAAGGCAGGAGGTCATAGGGGGGGGGGGGTAGAGTGATGATAGAGTGAAGGGGTGGAGGAGGGGGATTAGGCAATAAACAGGGAAAGAGGGCCGACGAGGATAGGAGAGAAGGAGGGAGGAGGGGAAGCGAGGGGAGGAAGGGAGAAGATTGGGCGAAGGAGGGGGGGGTAAGGAGGGAGGTGGGAGGAAGAGCTAGTGAGGGGGAAAAAGGAGTGGCACGAGTAGGTGAAAAGGATAGGGGATGGGGGGAGAAAAAGGGTGGTGGACGGCGGGATGGGAAGGGGAGGATAGGGGGAAAGGACAGAGTAAGAAGGAGGTGCACGAGGGGGGAGGGGGGGGGGGGGAGGGGCAGGGGGGAAGAGGAATGGCGACTCCTCAAGGAAGGTAGACCTTCGACGTCTCCTTCTCTCAGGAGCACAAACTTTTTCGGGGAGAAGGGAGGACCGGGAGGGGTACCAAAACGAAAAGAAAATATGCAGGAAAAAGTGCTTAAAGGGTGGGGGGGCCATTTGGGAGCAGGGGCGGAGCGCCTGGGTCTTAGGGGGGAAAGGGAGGGGGGGAAAAGGACCCCGTATAAATCAAACGATATCAAAGAGCCCGGCACGGAAAATGAAAAGGGAAGTGCTAGGCAAGAAGTAAACGCCCCTCGACGACGGACATCTTGGAAAAAAAAAAAAAACCACTCCTTGCCATTGAGAAGGAGAAAAAAGGAAAAGAAGAGGGGAGAAATCCTTTGGACAACGGAATGGACCGATGAACTGCGTCAAAAAGGAAAGTTTTCTCTATTGAACATCTGATAGTACGAAAGGGGGAAGACTGGAAGGGGAGGGGATTGAAACAGGTCGACTCAGAAATTCGACCGCCATTCAGTACCTGCAACACAGAGGAAAAGAGGGGGAACCATTTGGAGGGACAACTTTACCTGGAGGAAGGGTGGGATACGGCCGGAAGGAACTGCTAGGGAAGCTTTTCCAAGGGAGCCTCCCTCAAGGAAGACCTAGGGGACGGAAAGGTTTAAGACGTTTGGCCAATCCGCCTCGAGAAAAGGGGGGGACCCCGGCGAACTTTGCTGCGTAAAAAAGCTGAAACAGGAAAGAGGACGCTTGCAATAGTGGGGGGCAGCGGCACCTCTGGGGGCTCAGCGAAGGGAAGAGGGAAACTAAATAGCCCTCAGAAGAGAAAAAAATCGGGAGGACGACCAATTATATGTCGGGGGCTTTAACTTAAGTTTAATAAGGTTAGGGGGTCCAGAGGGGTTGCATGTGAGCCGTCGCAGAATGAAAGGACCTGTTTGCGGGGGGGCAGCCGCAGAGAAGGACATAAAAATGTGAAAGGAGGCGTAATCTGTGACACATTCAAGATCCGGACACGAGGCTACTTTGGACGGAAGTCCACCACAAGAGGGGTCAGGAAGAGGGGTGAGAACACTTTGGTTTGCTATTACCGTCTCAGTGGGGGGGAGGACTCATTTTTTCATCAAATCACTACCTCGGCAGAAAGAAAAAGGCATGTCTTGTTGAAAGGGCAGCGGGCGCGAAAGGGGGAAAGTGCGAGGAGCCGAAAAGCGGTGCCATAGGATGATCGCAAATCCTAAGGTGCAAAAAAGGAATTCTCTAAACCTATCGGGAGCGCCCCGCTGTGAGCGGAAGAATGATCCAAGAGAAAGGGAAAAAAAATATTTTTTCTACCAAAAGCGGGGAGTATTGTCGGGGATCCTCCGAAACAAAAAAAGGAAAAGATATATATCCAGTGAGGGGGCTCCGGAATTGGGAAAAAAATGGCTGTCTGCCGGGAGGGGGGGGGGGTGTGGATTACCTAGGTCTTGGCAGAATCTGGGCGGTCCCTGAAAGCGGGGAAAGAAGAGACGATCGGGAGAAGGGGAGATGGAGAAGTCTTATTTTGCGCAAAATGAAAGGAAGGGGGCACTGCTATCTTGCCTTCGGAAGATAGGCATCATTCCTTAAAAGGAAGACACAAGAGGGAGTCGAGGAAGTCCGATGGCGGTTCTTTAAACCATGAAGGAAGAAAAGGGGACCTTTACAAAAAACGCAAATTTTATAAAGAAAAAGAAATAAGGGGGGAGGGGAGCGAAAGGTTGGGGTGCCTTTTACGACACGCTCTCAGCATTCACTGAAAGGGGTCTCATTCTGGAACAGACTCCGTATTGAAAGAGGGAAGGATAGGGGGGGTCGGCGGCTTCAACAAAACACTTGCGCTTCTGATGATCCCACAGTCAACCTGCCCAGGAGCTCACGATACCAGAAGAGAATCAGGCGGGAAGGGGATATTCGGGAGGACGATCGTTCTTGGACACGGCAATTAGATTGAAAGGGGACACTTCTGGAGACTTAGGGGGGGGAACAAGCGGAGGGAAAAACTATTGCAGAGGAGGGGAAACCCGCTCCATCTTCGCTCTGTGAAAAGGAGTTTAAAGAATCGGAAGGAAGTCACCCGGAGTCGGGGACGGGCGAAGGGCTGTTCTTTAAACTAAAAAAGGGGTGAAAGCGCGAACGAGTGTAACCGTTACGAAGTCTACTGGCCTGCACGAAAGGAGGGGCGCGTCCACCACAAATTATCAAGGGGGTGGAAAATCTCCAGGAAAAGACCGGGTGGGGGGGGGGCGAATTTCTATTCGCAGTACAACCGGGATAGTTCAATCGATACGAGGGCGCAGCTTCAAAAAGGAAGCGTTCTATCATAAAAATCGCGAACAAAGGGCTAATACGTCACACATTCCGTTGTACGCTGAGCATCCGTCGGACAAAAAGGATCTGATTGTGAGAGAAAGTGCCCATGCTTTGCAAGAAAAACTCTTGGAGGGTGGCCTCTAAAGAACTGCTTCTTTCATGCAAAAAGCGGGGAGGAAGGGGGATCGTGGCTTTATTATCCTTGGTAAAACAGAGTACTAACCAGAAGGAGAAAAGGGATTCACTCACATGCTTGGGAACTTTTCGAGTCATTCGGAGGAGGAAAGTGTGGTTCGACCCGAAAGGTCCCCGCGGAAAACGCAACAATTTAGATCCAGCGAATTTGGGAACTCGAGGAAATCTCAGGAAGAACGAACCTCAAGAGCCGGCCTGGTAAGACTCATCTGCGGCGAGCAACGTCACGAAATTTCATTGAGATTTAATACACTTGTTCAGGACAGTCGCGGCACGCATACCAGTCCCGCGGGGACTCTTAGAACAATCTTAAAAAGGATTTACGTCTCCCCTCACGAAAGAGGCAGTGCTGATTGGAGGACAAAAATCGTGTAGGCCACCAGTGAAGGACCCTCATGGGTATTCGCAACGGGGACTGGTCCAACGCAACGGCTATTAGAGAAAGGGGGGGCATCAGGAGAGAAGAAGGACGAAGGGGGGGATAGGCGTGATTCCTGTCGCGCAGGGGGAAGGGGGGAAGGGGCTACATCTTTGGGGGCGTTGAGGGTCAACCAGAGAGCACCCAGTATCCGCCCACACAATCAGGAAAAAACGATTTTTACGCTGAAGGAAGAATGTCAACTGGAAGACAACCGTTGGAGAAGCGGCCAAAAATCGTGAATTGCGAGGGGAGAACGCTTCGTGTGAAAAAAAACTGGGTGCCGTGACGAAATTAGAAGGAAGAAGAAAGATCTCCTCTCTCTCTCGATCCAGCTGGCACCGTATAGCACTAAGAAACAACTGATGGAGAAAGAGATATCTGTAAGAAAGAGATCTCCAGGGAAGACCGTCAATTTAGAACTTATTCACCAGCGAAGGAACCGCTCTGGAGCAATTCACGAGGGGCGGGAAAGGGAAACCCGTTTTGCGTCAAAGGTATCAATTCGTGAGGACTTGATCCCAAATCGGGTGGGCTGCCGTGCATGGGGGAGGTGAAGGAACTGGGGGGCCTGTCCGCGTGTTTCCGACGTTTGGGAAAAGCCCACGCCCAATAGGGAAAGAAAGCTCAGCAAAAAGGAATTGAATCAGGGGCCGGCTATAGAGACGCTGCTGGAAAATTTAAGGACTCCGGGGGTGGACCATTCTTTGGAGCAAAACCAATAAGGGAATACGGTCCAATGGAAATGACTCCACTGCCTATGGTGTCAACATAAAAAGGAATGCACTGAAGAGAACTTGATTGGAGACGAATCCGCAAGCGGGAGAGGCACGGGAAAATTTGGAGAAAGATATTTCCTTCGGGGACCCAGTGTATTGGAAAGGAGGGCGTGCTCGGTGGCGCCAGCCGCGATGGGAACAGTACCACGGGGGGGATTTCCTCGATCTCAAAACTGCTGATACGGCGCGAAGGGAGAGCAAGCTGATCTGGGGGTTGCCGACTAAAGAAGGGGGGGCCAGAGAGACCGAAGAAGGAAGAAGTAGATCTTGTGAAGAGACATGGGCTCATGTTAGGCGAGGTGGTTCTAGGGATTGGGGATTGAAAGGAAGCAGCCCAAAGAAAAAAGGGTGAAGGAATGACTTGCGCGGAAAGAAGACCTCTCCCACGACGAATGAAGAGTGGGGAGCAGCCTCCACACCAAGGGGAAGTTGATAAAAATCAGCGAAGGGGAAGGATGCTGAGAGGTAAAGAAAAAGATGAAAAGGCGTAAACGTTTGAACCGGTTCGCGGGGGGGAGAAGAGGATATTAACGACCATTTTGTGCGAAGTGAGAGGAAGGAAAGGATGCGACTCTAAATTAGGTGAAACCGTTCCGCAACAAAAGGGCATGAGAGGAGGGGACCATTGGATAAACTTGACCGGCTTCATTGGAGGGTGGGAAGCTTAAGAACGTACTTAGACGCCGTTAACGTGAACGGGGGGTTTGGGGGGTGGGGGGGGGGGGAAAGCAGCCGCAAGCTACCAAAGAAATTTTTCACGAACACTTTTGAAGCCCGTCCGAAGAGAAGAAGGTTAGTTCCCCGGCGAAGGGGCGTAAACCTGCAAGGAGCAGATAGCAGGGGGCAAGGGGCTCAGCGCCTCCTAGAAGCAGTGAACTACATAAGTGCCTTCTAAGAAACTAACGAGAAAGCCAAGGAGAAGCATTGCTATTCTCTGCTATCAGGGGAAGGGGGTAGCTTCCTCAACAGGTTGGGGGAAGTCAGCAGGCCGGTGGTTGCAGCCGCAAATAAAATGATCGTAACCCGCTGCTGCTTGTTAAGGGAGGAGTCTTAAAATTCGGGGGGGAGCGCATGCGAGAAGGTGCCGAAGGGGGAAAGGCATGAAAAAAAAAGCGTTCCCTCCTTGACCCGGGTTGGGTATAACCCTTTGCTTTTGGAGAGAAAGAGAAGTTTGTCGACGATCATGTTGTCTTAAAAACCTCACTCACGAGGAGAAGAGAACTCATCGATAGGCAGAGGAAACATTACTTCTTCTCAGCGATGGCACTAACTAATTGAAGCTCAAGTTCAATCGCGGGATCTCTAAATCCGGAAAGCGAAATTCATAGAATTAGGAAAGAGAGGTCAATTTACGATGATAAAAACCCTCTTCCTGAGCGCAATTATGATGAAGAAAAAGGAAGGTTCTCCCACAAATTCCGGGGTCGATCTATCAGGAAGGGGATGAAAAAAGCGAAGGAAATGGACTTTTCGGAGAAGAATGGGTTCTATCCTATTGAGTGTGGGAAAGAAGAGGGACAGTTCCCTTAGGGGCTCTCATAACTATCAGGGAGGGATTCTAGGCGAAAGCTTATTTGGCGAGAAAGGAAAATTCGATTGAAAGGGGGAGATTTTCCCTTCGCGTGACGCGCCGTAAAAAGAAGCTCCGAAAAAGAAAAAGGTGCCTTCTGGTAGCTTCTACCTATGGGAGGGGAGGGATACACCATTATCTTTCATGCGCCGGTTCAGAGAGAGGGGGGCTACCAAGGGCGGGAAAAAGGGGGTGCCTGTTAGAAGGAAGCAAGTAAACCATTCCCGTTACGGCTAGGAGAAGGAAGGAACCGAATTACGGGGGGGGGGGATTGCATTCAAAAGGAGACATGTGAGAGGCAAAAACCGTGTACCGGGGAAAATTTCTTCGACGGGCGAGAAAGGAAAGGAGCTATGAGATGGAGGTACCGATAATCGCACAGGTATCCATGGAGGGAGCATGTCCTCATGTCGGCTCGACAGGAAAGAAGGTCTTGCCGGGGGCGCTTGAGGACACGCTGCGCAGGGGGAGATGCCAGGTCTTTCAAAAGAGGACGCTGGGTAAGGGGAGTTTTCCACCAAAAAAAGAGCCTGTTGCGACTCCACCGTTGAGCTGTCTTACTGTTCTCCACACGT